>Ga0209533_1000059_pt1 | contig 91903 bp, 89 predicted proteins | sample COG_04_FD_184748 | JGI IMG/M metagenome (GOLD analysis project Ga0209533, IMG submission 184748) | Pelagic Microbial community sample from North Sea - COGITO 998_met_04 (SPAdes) (version 2) | ecosystem: Environmental > Aquatic > Marine > Neritic zone/Coastal water | place: Helgoland, sampling...
AATTCAAAACAACATCCATTTGTGTTGACGATATCTATCTTGTATATGTATTTTACAAAATTAATGAAATTACATACCGTTCCCGATAAAAATCCTGGATCGGTTGCAAAAGCATTGGGTGTCAACCCCTATTTTGTTAATGAATATATAGCCGTATCTCGAAACTTTCCTATGAAACGCATTAGTGGAGTTCTACAAACGCTACGAACCTATGACACAAAAAGCAAAGGAGTTGGTGCCAATCTAAGCCCAAGAGATTTGTATAACGAGCTCATTTATAACATCCTTAAATAGCGCGTTAGAATCTTATTTTTATTTGAACATTAGTTTGCTCAATTGCTGAAGAAACTAGGGTTTTAATTTTGTCTTCAGATAATTCTACATTTACTTTGTTTATTAGAATTTGGTTATTAAATATCCATGCTACAGTTTCTAAAACGGCCGCATTACGTATGATATCAGAATTCCAAAGCTCCATAAATAGTTCTTTCCAAATCCTACTAGGCGATGTTGTAAGTTGAAAAGTAATTTGATATAAAGATGATATATAATTTTTTACAATTAAAGTCTTACCAGAAAAATTCTGTTTGAGTTGTATGTGTTCAGGAGCTGAAAAGAAACGCAGCGAACCATCTTTAGGTATGTTCATATGTAATGCAATTTGGGGTATGCAAATATAAATATATAAAAAAATAATTAAATAATTAAATAATACTAGGGTTTAATCTACAACAGATTTACATGCAAAAATAGCCGCACCAATAATTCCCGCATTGTTTTTTAGTTCAGCAGCCTTAATCGGAGTTTGAATGTCTATATAGCCTTCAAATTTCTCCATTTTTTTACTAACGCCACCGCCGATGATAATCAGATCAGGATTAAAGGTTTGTTCCACGTGATTTAAAAAGAAATTCACGCGTTTTGCCCAAGCTTTGAAACTCCAATCTTCACGTTTCCGTGCAGAATCTGCAGCAAAGGATTCCATAATATCACCCTTTCTACCATACATACGACCTAATTCAAAATTAGATAATAATTGACCGTTAAAAAATACTCCAGAACCAATACCAGTTCCAAGAGTAATCGTAATTACCAAGCCCATTTGGTTTTTTCCAACGCCAAATTCCATGACCCCCATAGCTGCTGCATCGGCATCATTAACGATGTAAAAGTCATTACCAATTTTGGCTTTAAACAATGCATCTACTTGTGTGTATTGCCATGATTTATCGAGATTGCCATACTGCATGGCTTTTCCGTTTTTAATCACGGTTGGAAATGAAATACCTACAGGGCCTTTCCATTCAAAGTTATCTATAAGCGTTTTTAGTTCGTTGCCCACAAGATCAGGAGTAGCGGGTTGGGGGGTTGGTACACGCAATCGATCACTGAGTAGCTCTCCTGTTTCAGTATCTACAATGGCGCCTTTGATGCCAGTTCCTCCGATGTCTATGCCTAAAATTTTCATTTGTATTTTTTAAAATTAATCTGTAATTTCTTTGAGTCGTTCTCGAAAATCGTATTGCAAATCTTCGTGTAATTTTATAATTTTTTTCTCAATGTTATCAACCTGCTTCAAATAGATGTTGGTGAGCGTAACATTGTTTTTTATTGAGGGTGTGAATGTTTTAAGTTTGTAACAATAATAGAGGAGGAGTTCAACTTCAGTTTCTTTATTGTTGGAGTAGCGCGCATGTTTTTTGAGCATCCGTAAAATTTTCCGCACACTTTTTTTGATGTAAAAATAGCTTTTGGTGTTGATGTCCTCAAACAGTAAATTAGCCTCTTCTTTAATGCCTTCAATGTAATAGGCTTCATCGTCCGATTCAAAAAGCAAATAGGTGAGTAGCTCTTTGTTTTCCAATTTAAACCGTGCTAATCGCAGACAAAGTGTCTTTAAATCTTCAGGATTTAAGGTTTCTAATTCTTTTTTGAGTTGTACAACTGTAGCTGCTTTCATAGCGATTGTAATAATACAATTTTTATAGAAGCAACGCAAATGAGAAAAGGAAAGTCTAATGACTTCCCCCATTATGTTTAAATAATTTAGCCAATTGACAGGACTAAAATTCGCGTGTAATTAATTGATTGTGAAGAAAAGCGATGGGGCTTCACTACGATATAAATATATAAAAAAAATCGCTACACTTTTAAATAATCGTATTTTTGCTTTCGCATTATGGATTCAATCACACAAATAGTATTAGGCGCCGCTTGTGGCGAAGCCGTTCTCGGAAAAAAAATTGGTAACCGCGCCTTGCTTTTTGGCGCCATTGGAGGTACAATTCCAGATTTGGATGTGTTTGTTGGTAAACTGCTTTTTAACAATGAAATCGATGCAATGGCGTTTCATCGGGGCTTTATGCACTCGTTTTTGTTTGCAATCCTTGGAGCAATCGGTTTTGGAATGCTCGTATTTTGGATCTATAATCGTGGGAAACGCTATGGTATGACTACTCAAAAAGAGTGGATGTGGTTGTTTTTTGCCTCTATTTTCACCCATCCTATTTTAGATTCATTTACGGCTTATGGCACACAACTCTTTGCGCCCTTTTCAGATTATAGAGTCGCATTCAATACTATCGCCGTTGCTGATCCGATGTATACCCTTCCTTTTTTAATTGCCTTAATTATTATGATGTGTTTTAAACGCACGTCTCTTAAACGGCGTTTATTTTTACAGATCGGTCTAGGCGTTAGCTCAGTGTATATGCTGTTCACGCTTGTTAACAAGTACCATGTGCATGGCGTGTATAAACAAGCATTGGCAGCACAACAAATTGATTATTTGCGCTTTCAAACACAACCTACCATTTTGAATAATATTTTGTGGTATGGCATAGCCGAAACTACTGATGCCTACTATGTGGGTTTTTATTCGATTTTAGATTCAGAAGCCACGGTAAACAAATGGCACAAACTTCCAAAAAATCACGAACTGATTGATGGTATGCCTACGGATTTAGAAACCCTTGCTTGGTTTAGTGATGGGTATTATAATTTGAGTGAAACAAATAAATCAGAGACGTTTTTATTTAAAGATTTACGTTACCCCTTAATGGACGAAAACGATCCAAATTCTTCTATTTTCAAATTCACCATTACCAAAACAAACGACCGTTGGATAGCTGCTCCTTTTTATGTATCCGATATCAACGATGGTGCTAAAGCGGCGTTTTGGACGCGTCTAAAAGGAATTTAAGTCAACACTCCCACAGTTTTCATACAAGCTTTCATCTGTTGGTATGTACGCTTGATGTCATTATCCAATCCAATCGAAAAACGGATCAACCCATCACTGAGTCCCATTTCCTTTTGTTCATCTTCAGGAATCTCTGAGGATGTTGAACTTCCTGGTGCACTAAACAAGGTTTTATAAAACCCTAAACTCACCGCCAAATAGCCCAAATTTTCTTTTTGCATCAGTTCCATTAATGCGTTGGCTTTTTCTAAACTGCCAGCATCTATAGTTAATATACCACCAAATCCGTATTCGTCATTCATCATAGATTTGAAAATGTCATGAGACGGATGAGCTTTAAGTCCGGGATATACCGTTTTTAGGCCATCACGTTCAAATTGTTCTGCCAAATACAAAGCATTAGCACTGTGTTGTTTCATCCGAATATGAAGCGTTCTTAAATTTTTTAATATCGAAGCCGCTGGCCGGCTATCCATCGTAGACCCAAATAACATGGCAGCACCATCAATTACACTTCTTAAACTGTCAATCATGTCTTGTGTACCACAAACCACGCCACCAATAGTATCGCTAGTTCCATTGATAAACTTGGTTAAGCTATGGATCACTACATCAGCACCATATTCATTTGGTGAAATTGATAAGGGAGAGAAAGTATTATCGACTACCAATTTTAAATTATACTTTTTTGCAAGTGCCGCCAGTCCTTGAATATCAGCCACTTCCAAAAGTGGATTACTCACGGATTCACAATACAATACTTTAGTTTGTGGGGTAATGGCAGCCTCTACAACATCGAGCTTAGTAATATCAACAAAGCTCGTTTGAATGTTTAGTTTTGGTACAAAATTCTTTAAAAAGGTATAAGTCCCTCCATAAATCGTCCGGCTGGACACCACGTGATCCCCAGCCCCACAAAGCTGCATAAGTACCGCCGTAATCGCACCCATTCCAGAACCAAATACATTTGCCGTTTCCGTGCCTTCCATTGCTGCTAGGGCTTTTCCGAGATATAAATTTGATGGCGTCGTGTGACGTGCATATAAATGACACCCCTCAGTATGGCCTTGAAAAGTGTCAGACATTGTTTTTGCAGAGACAAAACTAAAGGTCGTCGCATCTGAAATTGAAGGGTTAACCCCTCCGAATTCTCCAAAATATTGTAAATCTTGTATGTTATCTGCGGGTTTAAAAGCCATGGTTGTTATGTTTTGTTATTTATTCAAATTTCATAATATTTAGAGTTATAAACAACAACTTTATTTATTTGTAATAAATAAATCTATTTATAGGTATTTATATAGATAATAAATTTATATTTTTGATAAAAACTATTTTTAACTAGAAAATTATCCACAATGAAATTAGATGCTATTGATACCCAATTATTGAATTTTCTTCAAGACGATGCGAAACAAACCAACAAAGAACTGGCCTCAAAACTAGATATGTCAGTAACAGCGGTTTATGAGCGTATAAAAAAACTAGAAAAAGCAGGGGTGATTGATAAGTATGTTGCCTTACTTAATAAAGAAAGTATTGGAAAAGCCTTTGTAGCCTTTTGTCATATCAAATTGGTGAAACATTCTCAAGTATTGGTAAATCAATTTGAAAAAGAAATTGCTACTATTGATGAAGTTTTAGAAGCCTACCACTTGAGTGGAGATTATGATTACTTACTCAAAGTACACGTAAAAGACATGGCGACTTTTAGAGAGTTTATGGTGAATAAGCTTACCAATATTGCTCATATTGGGAGTAACAATAGTATGTTTGTGATTTCGGAAGTAAAACATACGACTGCTGTCAATATTTAAACATTAATTTATTCTTCCATTGAATATATGTTTGTATTTTTGTTAGAACTTTAAAACCAAATTATTATGAAATCATATGATGTTGCTATCATAGGATCTGGACCTGGTGGTTATGTTGCTGCCATTCGTTGTGCACAACTAGGATTGAAAACTGCAATTGTTGAAAAATATGCTACTCTAGGGGGTACATGTCTGAATGTAGGCTGTATTCCAAGTAAAGCATTGTTGGATTCATCACATCATTACGAAGATGCTGTAAAGCATTTTGAAGATCACGGTATTGAAATCCCTGGAGAAATTAAAGTCAACCTCGAAAAAATGATTGGTCGTAAACAAGCTGTAGTCGACCAAACAACAGGAGGAATTGATTTTCTAATGACCAAAAATAAAATTGATGTCTATCATGGAATGGGAGCGTTTAAAGATGCAACTCATATTACCATCAGTGGAGACACAACTGAAGAAATTGAAGCTAAATATAGCATTATTGCAACGGGAAGTAAGCCCACAACTTTACCATTTGCAACAGTAGATAAAGACCGTATTATCACCTCTACTGAAGCGTTGAAATTAAAAGAAATTCCTAAACACTTAATCATTATTGGTGGTGGCGTAATTGGATTGGAATTAGGACAAGTTTACAAACGTTTGGGTTCAGAGGTCACAGTAATCGAGTATATGGATCGTATCATTCCAACAATGGATGCTGGGCTGTCTAAAGAATTAAATAAAGTATTCAGAAAACAGAAATTTAAGATCAATGTTTCACATAAAGTGACCGCTGTAAAACGAAATGGTGATGAGATTACAGTAACTGCAGAGAATAAAAAAGGTGAACTTGTGGAGTTCAAAGGCGATTATTGTTTAGTCTCTGTTGGACGAAGCCCTTATACAGCCGGTTTAAATGCAAACTCTGCAGGGGTTAAATTAACAGACCGTGGTCAAGTAGAAGTGAATGCTCACCTACAAACCTCGGCATCTAATATTTATGCCATTGGCGATGTTGTCAAAGGCGCCATGTTGGCCCATAAAGCCGAAGAAGAAGGGGTGTTTGTTGCGGAAACAATTGCTGGACAAAAACCACATATCAATTATAATTTAATTCCTGGCGTGGTCTACACATGGCCTGAGGTGGCTTCAGTTGGAAAAACGGAAGAACAGTTAAAGGAACAAGGTGTCGCTTATAAATCGGGACAATTTCCAATGCGTGCATTGGGTCGAAGTCGTGCGAGTATGGATTTGGATGGTTTTGTAAAAATACTAGCGGATCAAACTACCGACGAAATTTTGGGCGTACATATGATTGGAGCACGTTGTGCAGATCTAATTGCTGAAGCTGTTGTGGCCATGGAATTTAGAGCCTCTGCCGAAGATGTTTCTAGAATGTCACATGCACATCCAACGTTTGCCGAAGCGATCAAAGAAGCAGCCTTAGCGGCTACCGAAGATCGCGCATTACATATCTAAATTTTTTCTAAAATAGTGATATAACCCTCCAAGTCGGAGGGTTTTTTTGGTTTTATGCTTAAAGTTTTATCGTTCAATTTCATTTAGTTATTTTTTTTTAATATATTTAACTAATTGATTGCTAGTAGTTTGTCTAATTATTGATTAAAAAAATTAAACAAAACTTGTACTAACAGATTTGTGACATATAAAATGCTCCAATGATAAAAACCAGATCTAATTTTGAAACACAGTTACGTACCAAATAAATTAACCGATAAGGCACTTGTGAATTTAATTGTTACTTCCAAGGATCCTTTACTTTTTAAAGTACTGTATGAACGCTATAAACTAATTATATTTAATAAATGTTTAAGTTTTTCAAAAAACAGTCAAGAAGCCGAAGATATTTGCCAAGACATATTTTTAAAACTACTATTTAAAATCCATACGTTTAATGGCGATTCAAAATTTTCTACTTGGTTATATGCCTTTACCTATAACCATTGTGTGAACTACTACCATAGAAACAAGTTTAATAAGTATGAAAAAATTGCAATGAATATCGAACAGATGTGTGATGAAACTTCAGTTCAAACCAATGACGAGGACATTAATCAATTGATTCGACTAAAAAAATTAAACGAAGCGATGAGCTTAATTCCTATTGAGGATAAGGAAATATTAATATCAAAGTATCAAGATTATAAAAGCATTAAAGACCTCATGAAAATATATAGTGTAGGGGAAAGTGCTATTAAAATGAGAATAAAACGTGCTAAGGAAAAACTCTTAGGAGTTTACAAAGTGGTATATTTTGAGTCTGCAAGCTAAATTTTTATTTTTTATTTCTTTTGTTATAATTTTTATCCCCTCTAGTTTGCGGCTTCTTATACTTTTTAGCAATAATAAACTTATAGGATCCTCCTAAGTTTTCCTTTTTATTTTTATCTTTTTTATCATGAAAAGCTGGGCCAGGGGCATCTTCATCCCTTTGTTTGTGAGGATTATAAGGCTCTTTTAGTTGAGGACGTTCTTCTTCAATAAGTTCTTTTGAAATTTCGACAACATCAGGAATGTCCAAAGTTTCAATGCTCATTTTCATTAGTGTTTCAATAGCATCCTTAGCATCAGCTTCGTTTTCTTTTGAAAGTAGTATACTGGTTCCTTTACGTTTTGCACGCCCCGTTCGTCCAATTCTATGCATATAATTTTCTGGATATTCAGGCGTATCAAAATTGATTACATGTGAAACATCATCGATATCCAATCCACGTGCCATAACATCTGTTGCTACCAAAATCCTATTGAAACCTTCTCTAAATTGTTCAATACTTCGCAAACGGTAATTCTGTGTTTTATTGGAATGTATTACACAACAGTCATCATTAAACACCTCTTCGAGAGATTCAAACAATCGATCCGCCATTCGTTTGTTTGAAACGAAAATGAGTACCCTATAATACGCTTCGCGATCCTCCATCAGAAATCGAATTAAATTGACTTTTGTATAGTAGTTAGGCACATCGTAACGAAACTGCATAATGTTATCTAGTGGTGTTCCAGAAAGCGCTACTGAAATACGTTCAGGGTTGGTGAAGAAGTCAGTAATCAAAGCATCGACATCTGACGTCATTGTTGCCGAAAACATAATGTTTTGACGACGCTCTGGAAGCAAATCAAAAATATTAATCAATTGGTGTCTAAAGCCCAAATCGAGCATGACATCTACTTCATCAATAACCAATTTTTGAATACTTTTAAGTTGAAGCACACGACTTAAGGCTAAATCATATAAACGCCCGGGAGTAGCCACAAGAATGTCAATTCCTTCGGAGATTTGCTGTTTTTGAGTATTAATGTTAGTCCCACCATAAACCCCTAAGACACGATTATTTGTATAACTATTTAATTCATTTAAAGACTCTACAACCTGAACAACCAACTCCCTTGTTGGTACCAAAATTAGCACACGAGGATTTTCTTGAATGGTATACTTAAGATTTCTAAGTAGAGGCAAAGAGTAAGCAAGGGTTTTACCTGTACCTGTTTGTGCAATTCCAACAACATCTTTTCCTGCACAAATCACATTAAAAGAGGCCTCTTGAATGGGCGTAGGTTCAATAAATCCTAAATCCTTTAGCGCATTGCTCAAAGGGGCGGTCAATTTAAAGTCTTCAAAAGATAGCATTGGAAATAATTTTGAGCCAAAGGTAAGGTATTCTTATAAAGTGACGATTTATTATTTAGAACTGATTAACTTTGTATTGAAAATAATTAGTCATTGCGTCAGCATAAAGAAACTACACTCCGTTCCGTAGAAGAGTTTAAAACTCGACTATTAGTTTGGGCCCAACAATTTGAAACTGTTGTTTGGCTAGATTCTAATCAGTACCTACAACCTCATAGTAGCTATGATTCTATCTTAGCAGTGGATGCCTTTACAAGCATTCAAACGGATGCCATAAATGGATTTAAGAACTTAAAAGAGTACCAATCTATTACTAAAGACTGGATTTTTGGTTATCTTTCTTATGATTTAAAAAATGATACTGAACCCTTAAATTCTGAAAATTTTGATGGACTTCATTTTCCAGACCTGTATTTTTTTCAACCTAAAAAATTGTTTTTGTTCAAAGGGAATACACTTGTAACTAAATATTTAAACTTTGTTTCTGATGAAATTGATGACGATTTAGAGTCAATAGAGTGCATTTCAATACAACAAGAACCGTCTACTAAAAATGAGCTTAAAATTGAATCTCGTATTTCTAAAGTCTCTTACATCAATAAGGTGAGTACAATGTTATCACACATCCATAGAGGAGATATTTATGAAGCTAATTTTTGTCAAGAATTTTATGCCAATGCAAAATTAAATCCCTTAGAAACCTATTCTAAGCTGAATACAATTGCACAAACACCATTTGCCACCTTTCTCAAAAATGGTGACCAGTATTTATTATCCTCTTCACCAGAGCGCTATTTAAAGAAATCGGGATTAAAAATAATCTCCCAACCCATCAAAGGCACAACCAAACGTTCTCATAATTTGGATGAAGATTTAGATTTGAAAATAAATTTAGAAAGTGATCAAAAGGAGCGGAGTGAGAATGTCATGATTGTTGATCTCGTTCGTAATGACCTTTCAAAAATAGCCCAAAAAGGGACGGTCAAAGTAACTGAGCTCTGTCAGGTTCATAGTTTCAAACAAGTACACCACATGATCTCAACAGTTCAGGCTACAGCATTAGCTGGGGTTTCTGCGGTAGATATTATTGCGGCAACCTTTCCAATGGGAAGTATGACCGGAGCCCCTAAAATATCGGCCATGAACATTATTGAGTCTCTTGAAGAAACTAAAAGGGGCCTTTATTCAGGTGCAGTAGGGTATTTTACCCCAGAGGGCGATTTTGATTTTAATGTGGTCATTAGAAGCATATTATACAACGCTTCTAAGTCATATATTTCATTTTCAGTTGGCAGTGCCATCACTTCGAAAAGTACGCCAGAAAAGGAGTATGAAGAATGTCTTGTCAAAGCTAAAGCAATGCGTAGTGTTTTGGAAAATTAATTTGTAGTTTTACTCCCATGTTTAAAGCCTTTCAAAATCTCTTAAAAACTCAGTTTTCTTTTTTAAAAGATACCCCGTTGTTACTTGCTGTTTCAGGAGGGCTTGACAGTATGGTTTTGACAGATTTATGCCGTAAATCGGGTTTAAACTTTTCTTTAGCCCATTGTAACTTCCAATTAAGAGGCGATGAAAGTGATGTGGACGAGTACTTTATTAAAACGTATGCGAAATCCCATGATATTAAAATTTTTAATACTAGTTTTGAGACCTCTTCGGTAGCCAAAATCACAAAACAGTCAACTCAAATGGCGGCACGTCAATTGCGATACGACTGGTTTGAAACTCTAAGAACTCAGCATGAATTGGAATATGTATTAACCGCTCATCATGCAGATGATAATTTAGAAACCGTTCTTATCAATTTATCACGGGGAACAGGTTTAGATGGTCTTGTCGGAATTCCAGAAATCAACGAGTCTATTGTACGGCCGTTGTTGGCATTTTCGAGAGATACTATTCATAGTTATGCCATTCAAGAACAGCTAGAATGGCGAGAGGACAGCTCAAACAAAAGCACCAAGTACCTTCGAAATAATATGCGTCACACCATCATACCGTTGCTCAAAACATTGAATCCGGCCTTTATTGAAAATTTTCAAACGACACTAAATCATTTAAAAGACACACAATCCGTTTTGGGGGATTATATATTGGAAGTCGAAGATAAGGTTATAGCGTCCATTCATGAAGATCAAATTGTCTATGATGTCGATCAAATTAAGGCTCTAAACAATCCTAAGGCTTATTTATACCAGTTATTTAAAGCCTATAATTTTACAGATTGGACTCAGCTCACGGCACTTTTGGAAGCACAGTCTGGAAAACTGATAAACTCATCAACCCACCGACTTATTAAAAACAGATCGCAATTAATTTTGAGTACATTAAAAGATGCCACAGAAGTATCTATCTCCATTGAGGCTACTCATAAAGTCATCTCTGTTCCAGGACAATTGTTTGATTTAAAACTAGACATCACTAGCGCTATTGGACCAATTTCTGATGATATATTATATTTAGATTTTGAATCCCTAAACTTTCCTTTGGTGCTTTCGAATTGGAAAGAAGGCGATTATTTTTATCCTTCTGGAATGAAGGGGAGAAAGAAATTAAGCAAGTATTTTAAAGATGAAAAACTCTCTTTAATCGAAAAAGAAAACGCTCTTGTTATGTATAGTGGCGATGCGGTTGTTTGTATAGTTGGTAGGCGTGCCGACCAACGTTTTATAGCAACCCAAAATAGCACTAAAATTTTAAAACTATCAATAGAATACAATGCCCATAGTTAAAAGCACTTTTCAACCACATTTTAGATTTCGAAGTGGATTTATTGCCACGGTATATTCGGGGTTGATCCGTCGTTTAAAAATTAAACAATTTCGTGAGCGAATCACACTCAGAGATGACGATTTTATCGATTTAGATTGGAGCTATAGTCCAACGCCTTCAAAATCTGTCGTTATTTTATTTCATGGTTTGGAAGGTCACGGCCAACGCCCTTATATCACAGGTCCCGCATTACATTTTAATGCCAATAATATCGATGCAATTTGTGTTAATTTTCGCTGTTGTAGTGGTGAGTTAAATCGTTATTATACAAGTTATCATTCTGGTAAAACCGATGATGTAGATGATATTATTTCACATGTTGTATCCCTCAATAAATACGATTCAATTTTTCTAAAAGGGATTAGCCTTGGTGCAAATATTCTCTTAAAATATCTTGGAGATGGAACTGTTATTCCGCCTCAAGTTAAAGCTGCTATGGCAGTATCTGTACCTTGTGATTTGTCGGGTTCAGCAAAAGCATTACATACCTTAAAAAACTTACCCTACCATATTAATTTCAAATGGGGTTTGGTTCAGCGTTTAAAATTAAAACAGAAACAATTTCCAGAAGCTATTTCTAAAGCTAAAATTAGATCTATAAAAACGCTTAACGATTTTGATGAAGTCTACACTTCTCGAGCGCATGGTTTTGAAAACGCTCAAGATTATTATAAAAAGTGTAGCAGTCTCCAGTTTCTGAACTTCATTAAAGTCCCTGTTTTGATTTTGAATGCATTAAACGATTCGTTTTTATCTGAAGCGTGTTTTCCTTTTGAAGAAGCTAAGAACAATTCAAATGTGTTTCTTGAAACTCCAGAACGTGGAGGCCATGTTGGATTTATTAGTCGTAAAGGATTTTATTATAATGAAACGCGAGCACTAGAATTTTTCTTAGAAGTGAAGTAGAGTCTTATATATTTTGTCCATCGGAAATCCCATCACATTAAAATAGGACCCTTCAATTTTTGTGACTCCAATTTGTCCTATCCAGTCTTGAATGCCGTATGCCCCCGCTTTATCAAGCACTTGAAAATTATGGATGTAATACCATATTTCGTCATCGCTTAGCTCTTTAAACGTCACTTTGGTAATGGAGTTAATGGTTTTTTGTGCAGATACCGATTTCAAACAAACTGAAGTAATCACTTCATGCGTTTGACCACTTAAGGTTTTTAGCATTTCAAAAGCATGGTTGTGGTCTATTGGTTTTCCGAGAGCTTTATCCTCAAACCAAACAATGGTGTCACTTGTAATAAGAATATCATTAGGTTTCAACTCGTCTACAAATGGCATCGATTTAAGCTGCGCTAAATAATCAGAAATTTCAAAATGCCGAAGCCTGTTAGGATATTCTTCTTTCACCGGCCTGATTCGGATTTCAACATCAAGACCAAGTCCTTTAATCAACTCCTGTCTTCTAGGGGATGAGGAAGCTAAGATGATGTGTCGGGATTTTAAAATGTCTGCGAGCATAGGGCTATTATTTAATCATATTGCGCATCAAATCCTTTCATCCAATGGCCTTGAACTTTTAGAACTTGTTCTATAATATCACGAACAGATCCAGCACCACCATTTTTATGCGAAATGTATTTTGAAACGGCTTTGACTTCTGGGACAGCATCTTGAGGGCAGGTCGGAAGTCCTACGAGTTTCATAGGGGGGATGTCTGGAATATCATCACCCATATAGACTACGTTTTCTGCTTTCAAATCGTGCTTGTCAAACAATTCATTTAGATGAACAACTTTATCATGCGCGCCTAAACTAATCTCTTTAACCCCTAAAGCTTCAAGGCGTTTGCGAACCCCTTCGTTTTTCCCTCCAGAAATGATACACACTAAAAATCCCGCATCTACTGCTGTTTTTAATGCAAATCCATCTCTAGTACTCATCTTTCGGAGCATTTCTCCTTGTGTGGTTACTAAGACAGAGGAATCGGTGAGGACGCCATCGACATCAAAAATAAAGGCCTTAATGTCTTTTAAATGTTCTTTATAACTTTTTGATTCCATGTGTATTTTTTATTGATTGAGTAAGCTGTTGATAAATTGATTGGTATTCAGGGTGACTTTCAAGTGTTCTTAAATGATGATTGATGGTAATCTGATCATTGCGTTTGGCAGGTCCAGTTTGCGCATTATATGGGGAGGTGTGCTGAATCTTTTTTGCCGTTTCTAAAATTAAAGGTTTTAAGACTTCAAAATTAATATTCTTGGCATCGGATAATTCGTGTGCGATTCGATATAATTGATTGGTGAAATTATTTATAAATACTGCCGATAAATGTAAGGCTTGCCGTTGTTCGGTATTAATCATATATGATGGACTTCCCATTTCTTTCGCCAGTGCTTTAAGTACAGTAGTATCATTTTTATCCATGGTTTCAATACAAAACGGGACTTCAGAAAAACTCAATTCAAATGATTTGGAAAATGTTTGAAGCGGATAAAAAACGCCTCTACGATGTTTCATATCTAAACGTTTCATAGCAACATTTCCAGAGGTGTGAACGACCAATCGATTTTCAAAAGGAAGTTGTTTGGATAGATCAGAAACGGCTTTATCACTTACAGCGATGATATAAACATCTGCCATTTTTAAATCCTTTAAATCATGACACAATTCAACGTCTTTAATTGGCGCCTTGACTCCTTTCGGATCACGACAATACCATTGCACTAAATTTAGATTTTCTGACGACTGAATGGCCTTCACCAAGTGAGTTCCTACATTTCCAGCTCCTAAAATAATAACAGATATCATTTAGCTAAAATAAACAAGTAATTGGTCATTTGAAAGTTTAAATAACCCAATGCCAATATTTTATTAAAATTACTGTTAAAACCAATTAACATAAATGAATTTTTCTATTAAATTAGGTACATTTGCAACTCATTTAATCGAGCCAATTTAGGATGCTAAAAAAAATATCAAATTTACTTTTTTCTACTCGCTTAACAGGTATGCTTTTCATCATTTTTGCCATCGCAATGGCGGTAGGAACATTTCTCGATCAAGGACAAAGTACATCGCCAACTCCGTACTCTCGAACATTGATTTACAATGCATGGTGGTTTGAAGCGATCATGGTCATGTTTATCATCAATTTTGCCGGAAATATTTTCAGATATAGACTGTGGCGAAAAGAAAAATGGGCAACTCTAACGCTTCATTTATCATTTATATTTATTTTGTTTGGGGCATTTTTAACACGTTATCACGGATTTGAAGGGATGATGTCCATACGAGAAGGGGCAACTGAAAATAAGTTCTTATCTCAAAAAACATATTTAACCACCTATATTGATGGCGATTTTGAAATCAATGGGCAACTTCAACGTCGTGTTCATGAAGATGAAGTAGATTTTTCTCCACGTCTTACAAATAAATACCAACTAAATACGTCATACAGTACAACGCCCATTTCAATTGAGTTGGTGGATTTTATTGCCGGCGCTGAAGAAGATATTGTGCCTTCTGATGAGGGTGAATATTATTTAAAAATTGTAGAAGCGGGTGATGGTGCGCCGCACAACCATTTTTTAAAACTAGGAGAAGTGAGTAGTGTTCACAATGTGTTATATGCATTAAATAAACCTACGGACGGTGCTATTAATATCACCTATTCAGAAACCGATTTGACTATACAATCGCCTTATGAAGGCGAGTACATGACAATGGCAACTGGTGTTCAAGGACGTTTGGTAAAGGATAGTATTCAGCCACTTGTGTTACGTTCACGTTATATCATAGGAAATCAAGCGATTGTGTTTCCTAAACCTGTTATTAAGGGACAGTTTGACATCGTTAAAAAATCGAAATTACTGAAAGGCGATGAAGATGGCATTGCGTTAAAAATATCGGCCAATGGTAGTACCAAAGTTTTGAAGTTGCTAGGAGGGAAGGGCTCTAATAACCCATTTAAACAAATAGAAGTAGGCGGGTTGGAGTTTAATTTTAAATATGGCTCTAAACTTTTAGACCTCCCTTTTGAAATTAAGTTAAACGACTTTATTGCCGAGCGATATCCCGGCACCGAAAAAAGCTATTCTTCTTTTGAAAGTAAAGTTACTGTTTTTGACCTTCAAGAGGATGAATTTGATTTTCACATCTATATGAATAATATTTTAGACCATCGTGGGTATAAGTTTTTTCAAGCCAGTTTTGACCCGGATGAAAAGGGTACTATTTTATCTGTAAATCATGATTATTGGGGGACATGGTTTACCTATTTGGGATACTATCTATTGTATTTTGGATTGATGGCCATCCTATTATCAAAACATGCACGAATGGAATCACTAAGACGTCAACTTGATAAAATCAAGAAAAAGAAATCGCAGCTAATCATGGTGGTTTTATTCATGATGTCTCTAAATGTATTTTCACAAACTCCACATAGTGCATCATCAGGTCATGAGAATTTAAGACCAAACATAATACAGTTAGACTCTATTTTAAAATTAAATATTACGCCTGTTGCTGAGGCCGATCGTTTTGGACATTTAGTCATTCAAGATACGGATGGACGGATGAAACCTGTAAATACCTATGCTTCGGAATTGCTTAGAAAATTAAGTAAAAATGATAGGTATAAGACCTATGATGCGAATCAAGTGTTTTTGTCCATGCAAGAAAGCCCACAACTGTGGTATAACGTTCCAATACTATTTTTAAAAACCAAAAAAGCAGATACGATCCGAACGCTTCTAGGATTAGAGACATCGGCTAAACACGCGGCTTTGGTAGATTTTTTGGACCCTAATTTAAATTATAAATTAGCCCCTTATTTGGAAGATGCCTACAGCGCACAAGTGCCTACGGCAATTCAAAAAATATTTACTGAAACCGATCAACGTGTGAGTTTATTGTTCAATACCTTAGAGGGGAGCGCAATGCGTTTATTTCCGATTCCAGGTGATGAAAATAATACATGGGTTTCTTCAAAAGGATTTAGGGATGGGGCCTATAAATTACAAGATTCACTTTATGCGAATTTTATAAATACAGGATTTTTAGCCTATATGGCCACCTTACAAAATGAAAAAGTTTTAAAAACAGATTTTTCTAAAAGTCGAGAATTATTGGAAGCCATTAAGAAAACGCAAATAAAGTTCGGTGGTGATACGATGATTAGTGAAGATAAAATTAAGACTGAGATACTATACAATCGCTATGACATTTTTAAAACGCTATTTGAATATTATATGTACGCGAGTACTTTAATGTTTTTATTATTGATTTTTCAGATTTTTAAAGACCGAAGTAAAATTTTACATTATTCAGTAAAATCATTTAAATTTTTAATTTGGGTATGCTTTGGATTACATACTGCAGGCTTGATAGCTCGCTGGTATATTTCAGGGCATGCACCTTGGAGTGATGCCTATGAGTCGATGATTTATGTGGCTTGGGCTACCATGGCTTTTGGGGTGATGTTAGGAATTAAAAGCGATTTGACTTTTGCGTCTACTGCTTTTGTGACTGCTATGATTTTGATGATAGCTCATTGGAACTGGATGGATCCCTCTATTGGAAACCTTCAACCTGTTTTAGACAGTTATTGGTTAATGATTCACGTGGCGATTATTGTAGGAAGTTATGGTCCCTTAACCTTAGGTATGATTTTAGGGATAATCACCCTCTTATTAATGATTCTAACAACGCCTAAGAATAAGGAAAAAATGGCTTTAAATATTAAAGAATTGACCATCATCAATGAAATGGCGTTGACCGTGGGATTGGTGATGCTTACGATTGGAAACTTCTTAGGCGGTATGTGGGCCAATGAAAGCTGGGGTCGATATTGGGGTTGGGACCCTAAAGAAACTTGGGCACTAATCAGTATTATGATCTATGCATTTGTGATTCACATGCGTTTGATTCCAGGCTTAAGAAGTCGTTTTGGATTTAGTGTTGCTTCTGTAATCGCTTTTGGGAGTATTATGATGACTTATTTTGGAGTGAATTTTTACCTTGCAGGATTGCATTCCTACGCCAAAGACGATCAGGAAATAAGCATAACTTATATCTTAACATCTCTTGTAATGATTACGCTACTATCGGTATTTGCTTATCGCAAACATCTGAAATATTTCAAGAAATAAACCTAGTCAAAAAGGGGTTTGATCTTGTTAAATTTAATAGTGTCATAGTCAGAAATTAGCATGTCGGCTCTAGTATAATCCTGATCTTTTGAATGTACACTTTTGTAGGCAATACAATAGATGTTTGCCTCTTTTGCCGCGATTATCCCGTTTGTAGAATCCTCTATCACAAAACACTCAGTTGTAGAAACTCCAGCAGCTTTGGCAGCGTTTATAAATATTTCGGGATGGGGTTTAGACGCTTTTAAATCAGCACCACTCAACTTGGCTTTGAAATAGGGGTCTAGGTTAAAACGTTTCATGACATTATTGATGGTAAACATAGATGCCGAAGAAGCGACGACTAACGTTAATCCATTAGCATGATAATTTTTGATAAGGTCTTCTACACCATCTAGAAGTTGAAGGTCTGGGTCTTCAAAAAATAATTTTGTAAAATGGGCACGTTTACCTTTTTCTAAAACTATAGGAAGAGTTGATAGTTCAAAGTGCTTACAAAGAAATTCACAGATACTTCTAGTGGACTGTCCTGTAAAACTTCGGTACATGGAATCGGTCACAGTAATCCCCACGTCATCAAACATCATTTTATATGCTTTATGGTGTAAAGGCTCGGTATCTACAATAACACCATCCATATCAAAAAGTACTGCTTTTAACATCTTTATTTTTTTTACGAAGATAATAAATAGGACATATTATATTTTAGAAATAAACTGAGAATAAATAACAAATTTTTTATACTTTCGAATTAAATAAATTATACCAATGAAATTTATAAAAAAACTTGGACTCACTAATATTTTATTGCTTGGTTTGTGTGCAATTATTATTTGTGTGTCCGAATACTTGTTTATGACAGGTGAAGAATTACATGGCATTTTTGTAGGGATCTGGGCACCAATGCTGCTAGGTCTAATGATATTCTTTAAACTTTTCCGTCTTGACCGCTAATACTATAGTTTTATCGTTTTCTATTTTTGTATCCGTTTGTGTGGTCTTATGGGCCATCGTATTGATAAAAGAATTTAATGATATTGGAAATGATTAGTATAATTTTAATACACCCTTATGAATTCTAAAAAGCAAGGTTTAAACACCATTTGTACCCATTCAGGAGCTATTGAAGATACGGTCTTCAAAGGCAGTGTTTCTCCTTTGTATATGTCTACGTCGTTTGATTTCATGGATGTGGACACCAAGCGCTATCCACGCTACTTCAATACACCTAATCAAGAACATTTATCAAAAAAAATAGCGGCTCTAGAACATGCAGAAGCTGCCCTAATTTTCGCTTCTGGAATGGCAGCAATTTCGGCTACACTTTTAACGTTTTTAAAGTCGGGAGATCATGCCGTTATTCAAAATGATATTTATGGGGGAACTCGTAATTTTATTGAATCGCACTTTAAGAATTATGGGATAGAGTATAATTTTACTAAAGACTTATCTTCAGAATCTTTTGAAGCTTGTATTCAACCCAATACCAAGTTAATTTATGTAGAAACCCCTTCTAATCCTTTACTTAAGTTAGTAGATCTATTTGCAATTGCTAAATTGGCTAAAAGTCATCAGATCACTACGGCAGCAGATAATACCTTTGCTTCACCTGTAATTCAAAACCCGATTGACTTAGGAATTGATATTGTGATGCACAGTGCTACAAAATACTTTGGAGGCCATAGTGATATAAGCGCTGGAGCAGTAGCCTCTACGCAGAAAATTATGGATAAAATATGGGATCTCGCCAAAGATTTTGGAGGAAACCTGAGTGATTATACTGTTTGGTTGTTGGAAAGAAGCATGAAAACCCTAGCGATTCGGGTCAAAGCGCAACAGCGAAATGCAAAACGCTTGGCAAAATTTCTAGAAAAACACAGTGCTGTAAAATCCGTATTTTATCCGGGATTAAAATCCAGTCCATATCATAGTTTGGCAAAAATACAGATGAAAGGTTTCGGAGCGATGCTATCTTTTGAACTTAAAAAGCAATATGATGCAGATGAATTTCTTAAAGCGTTACGACTTATTAAACCTTCAATGAGTTTGGCAGGTGTTGAAAGTACAATGTTATTACCATCCAAAACATCTCATGCATTACTTTCTGAACTTGATCGTGCCAATCAAGGTATCTCAGATCAATTGATTCGTTTTTCGTTAGGTATCGAAACTAAAAAAGATTTAATCGAAGATATTGAGCAAGCTATTACAGTTTGTAATGTTAAAAAATAATAAACTTACGCCTATGAAAATTGATATACTTGCATTTGGTGCACATCCTGACGATATCGAATTGAGTTGTGCCGGTACCATTATTAAAGAAATTCAAAACGGAAAAACAGTGGGTCTTATCGATTTGACTAAAGGCGAGCTAGGCACTAGAGGTACCGCTGAAACTCGAAAGATTGAAGCTGCTAAAGCTGCAGATATACTAGGGGTCACTTTTAGAGAAAATCTAAACTTTTCTGATGGATTTATACTGAACGATAAGGCACATCAATTAGAAATTATAAAAAAAATTCGTCAATACCGTCCAGAAATCGTGTTATGTAACGCTGTTGATGATCGTCATACGGATCATGGAAAGGCAAGTGCTTTAGTAAGTGACGCCTGTTTTTTAAGTGGATTAGTAAAAATTGACACCCATTCTGACACTTCTAATGCATTACAAGAGCCTTGGCGCCCAAAATCCATTTATCATTATATCCAATGGAAAACACTTCAACCTGATTTTGTCGTGGATATTAGTACACAAATCGATCAAAAAATGGATGCTGTTTTGGCCTATGCCACACAATTCTATGACCCTAAGAGTCAAGCCCCTGAAACTCCAATTACATCCAAAAACTTTGTGGATAGTATTCGTTACAGAGCGGCTGATCTTGGACGTTTGGTAGGCGTTGCCTATGCAGAAGGATTCAATGTCGAACGCCTTCCGGCTATTGATTCGTTATTTGACTTAAAATAATATAAAAAAGTGTTTGTATAAAACCCGAAATACTATACATTTGCAATCGCATTATTAGAATGCCAAACGGTGGTTGTAGCTCAGTTGGTTAGAGCATTGGTTTGTGGTACCAAGGGTCGCCGGTTCGAATCCGGTCTTCCACCCAAAAAGCAAAAGCTTCTCTAAATTTTAGAGAAGCTTTTTTTGTACACATATAGTTTTTGAATGTTATTCCACTGCTTTATCAACTCGAACAGCATCTTCTCTATTGGCTAATTCCCATGCCGTATGAAAGACCAATCGTGTTCTGTTTTCTAGTAAATCATATTCAATTTTATCTGGTGTATCTGTTGCTTTGTGATAGTCGGCATGTGTACCATTAAAATAAAATATGATTGGAATATTATTTTTAGCAAAGTTATAATGATCAGAACGGTAATAAAAACGGTTGGGATCGTTTTCATCATTGTAGGTATAATCCAATTCAATATTGGTGTATTTTGTGTTCATTTCTTCTGATATGTTGTGCAAATCAGTACTTAGCTTGTCGCTACCAATAAGGTAGATGTAATTACGTTCTCCCTCAAGTCGTTTTGGATCCGTACGTCCAATCATATCTATATTAAGGTTAGAAATGGTATGTGCTAGGGGTACAATTGGTTCATAATCCGTATAATATTGTGAACCTAAAAGCCCTTTTTCTTCTCCAGTAACGTGTAGGAAAATTAGAGAACGTTTTGGACCATTACCATTTTTTTCAGCTGCTTTAAACGCTTCAGCAATTTCCAAAATAGCTACAGTTCCAGAACCATCGTCATCGGCACCATTAAACACTTCACCATCGTGCATTCCTACATGATCCAAATGTGCAGAAATAATTATATATTCATCTGGTTTTTCACTGCCTATGATCATTGCTGCTACATTCTCAGAAATAATTGGTGAGCTACCTTGTTCGAAATCAATTTTTATAGCGCTAGACTTTAATAACACAGCTCCCATCGCTTCGCTAATAAGGAAGCTATACATGGATTGTTCTTTGACATCCAACACTAAGTTACTTTCGCCACTACGTTTATCTCTTGCCTTATAGTAAGGGGCATAGCTTTGAAATAGCGATTGATCAATTAGAAAGAACGCCTTAGCACCAAGATCTTTTGCCACGTCACGTTTCGAGCGCATCCCTTGACTACCGTTTGACCATTTGGATTTTTTTTCAGTACCACTAACACGGAATTTATTAGAGCCATCTTTTGGTTCTCCACCAATAGCAACTACTATTTTTCCCTTGACATCTATACCTTCATAATCATTATATAGCTTGTCTTTTATACCATAACCAACAACAACAACCTCATTTGCATTTATAGTCTTTGATTCCGCATGGTTAAGGCTTATAAAATCCGTGTAATAGTTATATTGATTTCCATCAAGGGTTATTGAAACCTCAGGGGCGCTCAGCGCGATTAAGGGTACATTTTGAAAATAATTTTCATTAGCTTTCGCTGCCGAAATGCCCAAATTAGTATAAGTGTTTTTCAAATACTCAATTGCCATTTTTTGACCTTTAGTTCCCGTTTCTCTGCCTTCAAATTCATCAGAGGCGTAGGTGTATAGTTTTTCTTTTAATTCTTTGGCAGTAATACTTTCTGCATAGTCCACTTGGGATTTCGTTTGACCAAAGCACGTCAAGCTGATCAAAACAATTAGTGGTAGTAAAAATTTAAGTTTCATGATTTAGTACAATTAAGATTTTTAAATATGAGTACGATATTACAACAATACAGTTATAAATAGATCATAATTTAATAAATTTTATGATTAATTACAGCTTATAATATATGCTATTAAAGCACAAACTTACCATAAAGTGTTCTTTTTTACGATTAAAAGTAAAAACTAGTATTATTCATTATTTTTTTTGTTTAATAATATAAATTTATATTATAAACATATTGACTACTCTTATACTTCTTATGTTGTTTAATCTTATTGGCATTACATCCTTTGAAAGTTAAATTTTAAACATTTGGACTTAATTTTTTAATTATTATTTTGGTATTGTAAGTTCCAATTTTGCAAGCTATTATATGTTATTTTAAAAATCATCTCCTACCATCAAGTTGCCTATAGTTATTTGCAGTTGTATGTATTCAAATTCAAAACAGATATTTATAGTGTCAAAAAATACATATTTTTGGTGTTTTATTTTTGTTTATCAATTAAAATATTTATGTAAACAAAACTAATCAATAGCCGTTCTACATCTGTAAATATTTTTTTTAGTAATAGTTTTTATAATATATTTGTGGCATTATTAATTATATAAACCCAAAACTATTATGAACAAATTATTTTTAATTGTCGGAGTAACCTTATTTGCAATGACAAACATTACAGCTCAAGAAAATGTAATAAAAGTAAACCCTTTAGCTGTTTTAGGAGGAACGGATTTAGTGTCTTATGAGCGATTATTATCAGATAATACTTCAGGCGTTGTTAGTGCTGGATATGGAGGCTTTAAATTCGGTAATGTGAAATATACTTCAGCCGGAGGTGGACTACAATATCGCTACTACTTCAAAGAAGCTCTTTCTGGATGGTATGGAGCCGCAGCCTTAAGTTATCAATCTGGTAAAGTTGAGTCAGAAACTATTACTATTGGTGGAGCTTCAACTGATGCCGATAAATTTGATTTTTCTGCTTTCGGAGGTGGCTTATCTGTTGGTCATCAATGGATTTGGGATAGTGGCTTTTCATTAGATCTTAATTTAGGAGCTTCTTATAAGTCATTTAATTATAACTTTGAAAATGATTCTCAAGAAGATTTATATGACTTTAGAGCAAGTGGAGTACTGCCAACGTTTGGATTTGCTCTAGGATATGCATTCTAATTTCAATATATTTAGTTTTATAACTTATTTAAAGGAGCCAATTGGCTCCTTTTTTGTTTTCCATTTTTTAAAATTATAATTCCCAAAGATTTTTTTTATTTTTTCAATTGAGTTGTGTTTTAATTTTGTTTAATTTTGCATTAAATTACATAACCAAAATTAATCATGACCAAATTTCTTTTCACAGCCTTTACAATTCTTTCGCTTTCAACCTTAAACGCACAACAACTCAAATCTAATCTGAGTTTAGGATTACCTGTTGGGGATGTCTCAGAAGGCTATAACCTCAATGTAAATCTGGAGTTTGTGTATTTATGGGAGATTACCAATCAAGTTCAACTTGGGGTTGCTTCTGGGTATTCTCACTTTGTGGGTGATTCATTTGAGGCACAAGGTCTAAAACTCAAGGTCGATGACGCTGGGTTTTTACCACTGACTGCAACACTACGTTTTAATGCGACAGCTAAAACATCGCTATCTATGAATTTTGGTTATGCCTTTGGTTTAAGCCCCGAAGGAAACTCAGGGGGATTTACATATGCTCCCAAAATGTACTACAATTTTAATAACGCTTTAGATTTATATATCAGTTACAAAGGAATACGTGTAGATGATACTGCTTTCAGTTCGATTTGTTTTGGAGTTGAATTTAATCTATAATTTCCTCAACTTTGCCATTTGATACAATGAGTTATATAATTATTTTATAAATAAATGCAATTATTTTAGATATATTGTTTATTTTTGCCCTTAAAATTATAAACAAAATATTATTATGAAAAAATTATTATTTACTGCAGTAGCAGTTGTTGTATTTTCAACTACAAATGCACAAGACACCACTTTCGGAGCTAAAGCTGGTTTAAACCTTTCGACTTTTGACATTACAGATGAAAACATTGATTCTAGAACGGCGTTTCATTTAGGAGTTACTGCAGAAATTGCAATTTCTGAAAAATTTTCTATTCAACCAGAATTATTATATTCTTCTCAAGGTGCTAAAAATGAGGATTCTTATGAGGATTTAGGTACATCTATAACTACTAACACTACATGGAAAGTTGATTATATTCTACTTCCAGTAATGGCTAAGTTTTATGTTTCTGAAGGCTTAAGTCTTGAAGCAGGTCCACAAATCGGGTTTTTAGCTTCAGCTAATGCTGATACTGACGTTACTGTAAGAGATAACGCTGCTGAAGTATCTGTTAGTAATTCAAGTTCAACTGATGTCAAGGATGAATTAAAGTCAATTGACTTTGCATTTAATCTTGGTTTGGGATACAAACTTGACAACGGTTTAAACTTTGCTGCAAGATATAATATTGGTTTATCTGACATTAACGACTCTGAATCTGATGCTAAATTTAAAAGTAGAGTTTTTCAACTTTCAGTAGGTTTTAATTTCTAGACCTTTCAAAAGATTAAACAAATTTTAAAAGAGGAAGCTTAGCTTCCTCTTTTTTTATTCCATAACTTTTGTATTTTTGTCACATGAAAAAAATCATTATCATTAACGGCCCTAATTTGAATTTATTAGGCAAACGTGAACCCGGGATTTATGGGGCACAAACATTCGAAGACTTTTATAAAGATTTAAATCAAAAATATGAAGCTTTTGAATTGTCCTATTTTCAATCTAATATAGAAGGAGAGTTGATTGATAAGCTCCAAGAGGTTGGGTTTTTATACGATGGTATAATTTTAAATGCTGCGGCTTATACCCATACTTCTGTTGGTATTGGCGATGCCATAAAAGCTATTGAAACCCCTGTCATCGAAGTGCATATTTCTAATACGTTTTCTAGAGAAGAATTCAGACACCAGTCATATATCTCGCCAAATGCAAAAGGGGTTATTCTTGGGTTTGGCTTGCAAAGTTACGAACTCGCCTTACAAAGTTTCTTATAACAAAAAAGACGGTCTCTTGACCGCCTTTCTTATATATGTATGTTGTGCTTATATGTGAATCACTTCATCATAAGCATCTGCCACCGCTTCCATCACGGCCTCACTCATCGTTGGGTGTGGGTGAATTGTTTTTAACACTTCATGACCTGTCGTTTCAAGTTTTCGACCTAAGACCGCTTCTGCAATCATATCGGTGACGCCTGTTCCAATCATATGACAGCCTAACCATTCGCCGTATTTGGCATCAAAAATTACCTTTACAAAGCCTTCTTTATGACCACCAGCACTCGCTTTTCCTGAAGCAGAAAATGGAAATTTACCAACTTTAATATCAATGCCTTTATCTTTTGCCTGTGCTTCTGTCAATCCAACACTAGCGATTTCTGGGGTACAATAAGTACAACCTGGAATGTTGCCGTAATCAATCGCCTCTACATGCTGACCTGCAATTTTTTCGACACACAAAATACCTTCTGCAGATGCAACATGGGCAAGGGCAGGACCTGGAGTAACATCACCAATAGCATAGTAACCTGGAATATTAGTTTGGTAGAAATCATTCACTAATATTTTATCTCTATCCGTTACAATTCCAACATCTTCTAAGCCGATGTTTTCAATGTTAGTTTTGATACCCACAGCAGAAAGTACCATATCAGCTTCTAAAACGTCTTCTCCTTTTTTGGTTTTAATGGCCGCTTTGACGCCTTCACCAGACGTGTCAACGGAAGTCACTTCAGTAGAAGTTAGAACCTTTATCCCGCTTTTCTTAAAAGAACGTTCCAATTGCTTAGAAACCTCTTCATCTTCTACAGGTACAATACGTGGTAAATATTCTACAACAGTTACATCCGTTCCCATAGAGTTATAGAAATAGGCGAACTCTACGCCAATAGCACCTGAACCTACAATTATTAATTTTTTAGGCTGCTTTTCTAAAGTCATTGCTTTTCGGTAGCCAATTACTTTTTCACCATCTTGAGGCAAATTAGGCAATTCGCGTGAACGCGCGCCAGTGGCAATAATAATATGATCGGCACTATGTATTGTACCATCTACATCAACTTTTTTGCCTGGCTTCAAAGTACCATATCCAGAAATGACATCGATTTTATTTTTTTTCATTAAAAACTGAACGCCTTTACTCATCCCATCAGCTACATTTCGACTACGGTTAACTACCGCATCAAAATCTTTGTCAAATTCTTTGACAGTTAGCCCATAATCATCAGCATGTTTCAGGTATTCAAATACTTGAGCGGATTTTAAAAGCGCTTTGGTAGGAATACACCCCCAATTTAAGCAGACGCCTCCTAGGCTTTCCTTTTCAATCACGGCAGTTTTAAGGCCTAATTGTGAAGCTCTGATGGCAGTAACGTAACCTCCTGGGCCACTTCCTAAAACTATAACGTCATATTTACTCATAAAATCAGTGTTTTGAATTGGTTTTAAAGTGCAAATTTACGAAACCTAATTGTAATATTAAAGGTCTTCAGTGAAATGTGTTTTGCTTTTTTTGTTTGAGAATTTTGAAGCATTATAATCTGCTGATTTCCCCTTTGGAATTGACAACGATACCCAGTCTGTATTTTTGATGAGTTTTCCGATAAAAACAAGTTGTCCAACGTGATATGCATAATGCGCCAACTGTCTATTTAAGGCCTCTAGAACTGTATGTCCCTGATTACGAATATATATAATGGTTTCTAAATCTGATTGACCTAATTGATTAAAGGAGTCAAAAAAACAATCCCATCCAGTAGTCCAATCTTTCAAAATGGCAGCTTTAGAATTAGCTTCATTTATAAATTCACGATCTCTATTACGCCACGATTTTTCGCCATCCTCATTAAATATGTTCGTCCATCTTGAGAGCATGTTTCCAGAAAGGTGTTTGACAAGTGTGGCTATGGAATTACTACCTTCATTTGGAGTCCAATTTAATTCGGTTTCCGACAGTTGATCTAAAGTTTTTTCGCCTAATGATCTATAGTAGTTAAATTCTTTAGACAAACTTTCTATACAGGGATTTGGCATTACTAACTTTAATTATTTTCAAACTTCAAACTTACAGAGTTGACACAGTAGCGCGTACCGGTTTCAGTAGGGCCATCGTTAAATACATGCCCTAAGTGTCCATCGCAAGTTTTACACACAATTTCGGTTCGTATCATCCCGAGGGTTTTGTCGGACACATACCCAACTTTTCCTTTAATAGATTCATCAAAACTTGGCCACCCACAGTGGGCATCAAACTTCGAGCTACTTTCAAAAAGTGGTTCATTACATCCCGTACAACAATAAGTGCCTTTTTCAAAATGAAGGTTATAGGCACCCGAATGTGGCCTCTCAGTGCCTTTTTCTCGAAGAATTTTATATTGCTCTGCTGTTAATTTTTCTTTCCAATTTACTTCTGATTTATTCATTTGGTGTTGGTGTAAATATTAAGGCGGCACCATTAATACAATGTCGCTTACCAGTGGTTTCTCGAGGCCCATCATTAAATACATGCCCTAAATGACCGCCACATACGGCACAATGCTCTTCAGTTCGTGCGACCCCAATATTATAGTCTACAGAAAAGGCTACATTTCCTTCAATTTCTCTGTCAAAGCTAGGCCACCCTGTGCCAGAGTTAAATTTATTAGCCCCATTAAATAGCGGCGTATTACATCCAGCGCAACTATAAATACCAGGGCTGTATATTTTATTCAAAGGACTCGATCCTGCACGTTCTGTTCCAGCTTCTCTAAGTACATAATATTGAATATCACTTAATTGTGCCTTCCATTCTTGTTTTGTTTTTGTAACTGAAAACACTTCTGTTTTCTGGGCATTAGATTTGCAAGAGAAGAAAAGACTAAGTATACATATTGAAATAATTTTTTTTATAGTCATGAAGTAGGGTTTTAAATTTCAATAAAAATAAACATTTATTTAATTCGTTATATTTTTTTCACATAAATTTGTGACTAAACACGTAGTTTTGTGTCATATGTTTAGAAGCATTTTATAATTTTAAAAAAACCAATAACACAATGAAAATTCAATTTTATATATTTTTCATATCTATATTATGTGTTTCCTGTGCTACAAATCCGTTTACAGGAAAAAAGACCATGGCCTTTATGCCTAACTCACAGTTATTACCAATGGCTTTTGCGGAGTATGATCAGTTTTTAACAGAAAACAAAGTACTAAAAGGAACTTCGGATGCAGAAATGATCACAAGAGTGGGACAGCGCATCTCGGTTGCCGCAGAACGCTGGTTAGATGCCAATAATTATCAAGGCTATTTAAAAGATTACAAATGGGAGTATAATTTAGTTGATGACAAGACCGTAAATGCTTGGTGTATGCCTGGTGGGAAAATTGTTTTTTATACAGGTATTCTTCCAGTAGCCGCTAGCGAAACAGGAGTTGCGGCTATTATGGGTCATGAAGTTGCGCACGCTTTAGCCAATCACGGTCAACAACGCATGAGTGCAGGAATCTTACAACAAGGAGTAGGTCTAGGCGTTGCAGTAGCTACTAAAGACAAAAAGCCCTCAGAACAAGCTTTATGGATGCAAGCCTATGCTGTAGGTTCGTCAGTAGGAGGAATGTTGCCATTTAGCAGAGCTCATGAAACCGAAGCGGATAAAATTGGTTTATATCTTATGGCTATTGCTGGGTATAATCCAGATGAGGCCTCTAAATTATGGGAACGCATGAAAGCTAATAGTGGCGGAAAAGCTCCTCCAGAATTTTTAAGTACACACCCCTCAAACGATTCTCGCATATCTAATTTAAAATCGTTATCAAACCAAGCTAAAAACGAAGCTGCAAAATTTGGTGTGACATCTTTTAGGTAAAGGTACTTTTAAATTGAAATAATTCATTAAATTAGGAGCTGCTCAACAAAATGAGCAGTTTTTTTTATGAAAAAATTTGAAAAAGGAAGCAAGAAACTTACCAAAGCTTGGGCGTTTTATGATTGGGCAAACTCAGTATATCCTCTAGTAATCAGTACGGCTATATTCCCAATTTACTATAGCAGCATGACTAGTTCATTTGCAAACGATGCTGGAGATATCTCCTTTTTAGGAACCTATTGGGATCCTACATCTTTATATGATTACACATTGGCACTGTCTTTTTTAATCGTTGCAGGATCTTCTCCAATACTTTCTGCTATTGCAGATTATATGGGTAATAAATTAAAATTCTTAAAATTCTTTTGCCTTTTGGGATCGTTATCAGTCATGTGTTTATTTTTTTTCACAGGCCCTGAAACTTTATGGGTAGCACTTACATTTACCATTTTGGCAAGTATCGGATTTTGGGGAAGTATCGTGTTTTATAATGCCTATCTTCCTGAAGTTGCCTTTCCAGAACAGCAAGATAAAGTTAGTGCACAAGGGTTTATTTATGGGTATGCTGGATCAGTATTATTACTTGTATTTAGTCTCCTAATGGTTCAAATGCCTGAATTGTTTGGCATCACAGATCCCACTTTAGCTCCTCGTATTACGTTTCTATTAGTTGGAATTTGGTGGCTAGGCTTTGCGCAATTTACGTACCGTCGTTTACCAAATAACATATTTGACCATAAACCAGAAAAAGACTTTATTTGGAAAGGTCTCAAAGAATTACAAATTGTATTTAAAGAACTCGTCAATTATCCGCAGCTTAAATATTTTTTAGTTTCGTTTTTCTGTTTTAGTGTGGGCGTACAAACCATTGTATTGATGGCTGGAATTTTTGGGAGTAAAGAACTGGGCTTACCAACTTCAAATTTGATTTTCACAATTATTCTCGTTCAAATTGTGGCTATTTTTGGTGCATATTTATTTTCAAAATTATCAACTAAAATAGGAAATATTAGAACCTTAAAATTTACCCTTATTATATGGGGTGGTGTTTGTTTTGGATGCTTTTCTTTAGAGGTTAGCCAACCTAACGTAGAGTACTATTTTTATGTATTAGGTATTTTATTAGGCTTTGTTTTGGGGGCTACCCAATCCATAGGGCGTTCTACCTATTCAAAACTTTTGCCTGAAACACACGACCATGCGACATATTTTAGTTTTTACGATGTAACCGAAAAATTAGCCATTGTTTTAGGGATGCTAGTTTTTGGTTTACTTATTTCCTTGACAGGCTCAATGCAATATTCGGTACTATCGTTAGCGGTCTTTTTTCTCATGGCTTTCATTATTTTATCTCGCATTAAAGCCACTGAACATGTCAATTAATTTTCTGTAAACGTCATTTAATTATAAATTGGCATAACAATTGAACTTTAATTGATGCAAGGAAAGCATATACTCTGTTGAAAAGTGTAAACTTCCGTAAGAAATGAATTATTAATAGCAAATCAATTCTGTTTTATGACAGAATGACCTAATATACCTATGAGCAAATCAAAATTCACCATGCTTGACAGTTTGTCATTACAAGACTTTGACGAAAATTCAGAGTTAATTCCTTTAATGACTACCGAGGATGAAGAAGCAATAAAAAATGAATCTCTTCCAGAAACAGTACCGATTCTCTCGCTAAGAAATACTGTTTTATTCCCTGGAGTGGTCATTCCAATTACGGCTGGGCGAGACAAATCAATTCAGCTCATTAATGCTGCAAATTCGGGTTCTAAAATTATTGGAGTGGTGTCTCAAAAAGATGAAACAGTAGAAGACCCTACCTTTGATGATATTTATTCTACAGGAACAGTAGCTCGTATTTTAAAGGTACTTAAAATGCCTGATGGAAATACAACAGTTATCATTCAAGGTAAAAAACGCTTTCAAATTTCTGAAATGGTTTCGGAAACTCCTTATATGGTTGCCAAAATTCAAGATGTTCCTGAAATTAGCCCCTCAAGTGGTACTGAGTTTCCTGCCATAATTGAATCGATTAAGGACCTTTCTCTTCAAATCATAAAGCAGAGTCCTACAATTCCTAGTGAAGCTTCATTTGCAATTAAAAACATTGAAAGCAGTTCATTTTTAATCAATTTTGTATCTTCTAACATGAACCTCTCTGTAGTTGAAAAGCAGAAGTTATTGGAAGTTCACGACCTTCAAGAACGTGCATTACTAACGCTGAAGCATATGAATGTTGAATTCCAACGCTTAGAGCTTAAAAACGATATTCAGTCCAAAGTGCAAAGCGACATGAATCAACAGCAGCGCGAATATTTCTTACAACAGCAAATCAAAACCATTCAAGAAGAATTGGGTGGGGTTAGTTATGAAGAAGAAATTGAGGAGATGAAATCTCGAGCTGTTAAAAAGACATGGAATGATAAAGTAGAGGCTCATTTTAATAAAGAGATTGGTAAGCTTCAACGGATGAATCCACAAGTTGCAGAGTATTCTATTCAACGTAACTATTTAGATCTTTTTTTAGATTTACCATGGGATTCTTTTAGCAAAGATAATTTTGACCTGAAGCGTGCTCAAAAAATATTGGATCGTGATCATTTTGGATTGGAAGAAGTCAAACGCAGAATTATCGAATATCTGGCAGTTTTGAAACTTAGAAAAGACATGAAGTCGCCGATTTTGTGTTTATATGGTCCTCCTGGAGTAGGTAAAACATCTTTAGGAAAATCCATAGCAGAAGCTTTAGGAAGAGAGTATGTCCGAATTTCTTTAGGAGGATTGAGAGATGAAGCTGAAATTAGAGGACATAGAAAAACATATATTGGGGCGATGCCAGGTCGAATTTTACAAAGTTTAAAAAAGGCGGGGACGTCCAATCCCGTGTTTGTATTAGATGAAATTGATAAACTTTCAAGTTCAAATCAAGGTGATCCATCGTCTGCCATGCTAGAAGTTTTAGATCCTGAACAAAACTCAGAGTTCTATGACAACTTTTTGGAAATGGGGTATGACCTTTCAAAAGTCATGTTTGTAGCGACGTCTAATAGTCTTAATACCATTCAACCTGCACTTTTAGATCGTATGGAAATCATTAATGTAAGTGGGTATACTATTGAAGAAAAAGTTCAAATAGGAAAAAAATACTTGTTGCCTAAACAAATTTTTGAACATGGAATGAAATCTTCCGATTTAAAAATTGCACAACCACAATTAGAAAAAATTGTTGAAGGCTATACTAGAGAATCTGGGGTTCGTGGTCTTGAAAAACAAATCGCTAAAATGGTGCGTTACGCTGCAAAAAATATTGCGATGGAAGAAGCTTACGATGTTAAAGTTTCTAACGATGCTATTGTTGAAGTGCTTGGTAGCCCAAAACTTGAACGCGATAAATATGAAAACAACGACGTTGCAGGAGTTGTTACTGGCTTAGCATGGACACGAGTTGGAGGCGATATTTTATTTATTGAATCTATCTTATCTAAAGGAAAGGGGAATTTAAACATCACTGGAAACTTAGGGAAAGTCATGAAAGAGTCCGCAACGATTGCCATGGAATACATTAAAGCAAATGCAGATTTATATGATTTAAAACCAGAAATATTTGACACTTATAACGTGCATATCCATGTCCCTGAGGGTGCCACTCCTAAAGATGGTCCAAGTGCAGGAATTACAATGTTAACCTCTTTGGTGTCTTTGTTTACTCAAAGGAAAATAAAGAAAAATTTAGCAATGACTGGAGAAATCACATTGAGAGGAAAAGTGTTACCAGTAGGTGGAATTAAGGAGAAAATTTTGGCTGCTAAACGCGCAAAAATTAAAGACATCATTCTATCAAAGGAAAACAAAAGTGATATTGAGGACATTAAGCAATCTTACTTAAAAGGGCTAACGTTTCATTTTGTTTCTGAGATGAGTGAGGTCATTGATATCGCTATTACAAACCAAAAAGTAAAAAACGCAAAAACACTCTAATTTAAAGATATTTGGGGTACACTCAAAATAAACGCTTCTAATATTCGTTTTAGAATTGATTTATTTACTTTTACATGCGGATGAGATTATTGGTTACGTTTTTATTTGTTCTTTGGGGTAGTGGTGTTATGCACGCTCAACTTGGGGGCGAATCTACCTATCAATTTTTAAACTTAATATCCTCACCGAGACAAGCTGCTTTAGGAGGAAAAGTCCTTACCAATGTTGATTATGACGTTACACAAGCGCTCTATAACCCAGCGACTATTAATGCAGATATGGATAATCAATTGGCACTAAATTATTCTAGTTATTTAGGAGATATCAAGTACGGTACAGCTGCTTATGCGTATACTTGGGATCGAAGAGTCCAAACGTTTCACTTGGGAATGACTTATGTGAATTATGGGAGTTTTGATGGCTATGACGAAAATGGTCTAAGTACAGGAACATTTACAGGAAGTGAAGCGGCTTTATCTTTTGGTTACGCTACACAAATTGGATATACCGATTTTTATATAGGGACTAATCTCAAATTTATATCCTCTAAATTAGAACAGTACAACTCTTTAGGAATTGCTGCGGATTTTGGCCTTATATATATTAATGAATATTTGGATTTTAATGCTGCACTAGTAATTCGTAATTTTGGTACTCAACTAACAACCTATGCAGGAGTGAATGAATCGTTACCACTAGAAATTGACCTTGGGTTTTCTCAAACTCTTGAAAATGTCCCTATACGCTGGCATTTAACATTTGAAAACTTACAACAGTGGCCCATAGCTGTTGCAAATCCAGCTCGAGGTACAACAGATTTGAATGGAAATCAAACCGAAGAAGAAATTGGGTTTTTAAGTAATTTAGCAAGGCATACTATTGTGGGCTTAGAATTGTTTCCTGAAAACGGATTTAATTTGAGATTGGGCTACAGTTTTAGAAGAGCTGCTGAACTAAAAATTTTAGAACAACGTAATTTTTCAGGACTTTCTTTTGGGATAGGTTTGAAATTTAATAAAATCAGATTTAGTTATACACATGCACGCTACTCATCTGCGGCAAACACAAATTTTATAGGACTTCAAATAAATTTACAATAGTGAAAAAAATAACAATTGCCATAGACGGATTTTCTTCGACAGGAAAAAGTACTCTTGCCAAACAACTCGCTCAAAAACTCCAGTATGTTTATGTAGACTCCGGAGCGATGTACCGCGCAGTAGCGTTGTATGTATTAGAGCATAAGTTAATAGCGGTCAAAGTACTTGACAAAGCAACACTTATCGATCATTTGCCCCGTATAAATCTTGCTTTTCGATATAATGAATCTTTAAAAGCTTCCGAAATTTATTTAAATGGAGTAAATGTCAACACTGCCATTAGATCTATGGAGGTTTCAAATACGGTCAGTACAGTTGCAACAGTGCCAGAAGTACGACAACAACTGGTGGCCCTTCAGCAACATATGGGGAAGGCTAAAGGTATAGTAATGGATGGTCGAGATATTGGTTCTGTGGTTTTTCCAGATGCAGAGCTTAAGCTTTTTATGACTGCTTCAGCAGACAAGCGCGCGCAGCGTCGATTTGAAGAACTGAAAAGGTCAGGAATAGAGGTAACCTATGAAGCTGTACTTGACAATATCACGTCTCGAGATCATCTTGATTCTACACGAAAAGATTCACCACTTTTTAAAGTCAATGATGCCATTGAAATTGACAATTCAAATATGAGTTTAGATGAACAATTTGAAAAGGTATTGGCACTAGTAAACTCAAAATTACAGTCAATTACCAATTAAAATCATTGATTAATATTATCTGTTTAAAATAATAACTTTTTACAGATTAGGAATTACCAATATCTGGTCTGGGTAGATTGTGTCTGGATTTTTTAAAATGTCCGTATTTTTCTCAAAAATTTGTTTGTAGTTCATTGCATTTCCATAATAATGTTTAGCAATGGCTCCTAACGTTTCCCCTTTTTTCACAGTATGTTTGTGATACACAGAGTCGTCAGTTACTTTAATATCAGCTGTAATGTCTGTAGGGTTATTGCCACCAATGGTTTTAATAGCATCCCAAATTCGATTTTTAACGTAAGGAGTTTCAGCGGTTCCTTTAATATTCAACACACCGTCAGTAGTGCTAACATCGCCATCTTGGATGTTTAATTGTGTGCCAAGGTCTAATACGGATTGGTACTTTTGTTTTAACATAATTAAGTAGATTTAAAATTTGTGGACTACAAAACTAAAAAATAATCGGAGAAAATGATATAAAAACATCATTTTTTTACATTTTATGATCCTCTCTTCAAAACAGATAAGATAACATTTGGAATCATTGGAGATAAATCGTAACATTGCACTCCTTTTAGCAAATAATAGATTCAGTAAAAGGAATTAACACTAATTAATAACACTTTTACAGGAGAGCTTAAACGAATCTAGCTGCTGTAAAATACAAATTTTAAAACAGCCATGGCTGAAGAACAAAACACAAATGTGGACGAAGTAGCTGCAGAAACTACCGCAGTAGAAACGCCACAAATCAACGAAGCTCAAGCAAATCCTGAGCAATTCCTAAAAGATTTTAACTGGCACAATTACGAAGAGGGTATTGACCCTGTTGCTGACGAAAAGCTCAATGAATTCGAGAAACTAGTTGCAAGTAACTTTGTAGATACACTTGATGATCAAGTTGTAGAAGGTACAGTAATTCATATTTCTGATCGTGATGCGATTATTGATATTAATGCAAAATCTGAAGGTGTCATCTCATTAAATGAGTTTCGATACAATCCAAATCTTGCTGTAGGAGACAAAGTAGAAGTTTTAATTGATGTGCGTGAAGATGCAACAGGTCAATTAATCCTTTCTCACCGTAAGGCTAGAGTTATCAAAGCATGGGACCGTGTGATCGCTGCTAATGAAACTGGAGAAATTGTAAATGGTTTCGTAAAATGTCGTACTAAAGGGGGGATGATTGTCGATGTATTTGGTATTGAAGCTTTCTTACCAGGATCACAAATCGATGTCAAGCCAATTAGAGATTACGATCAGTATGTGAACAAAACGATGGAATTCAAGGTTGTGAAAATCAATCACGAATTCAAAAACGTTGTTGTTTCACATAAAGCGCTTATTGAAGCAGATATCGAAATCCAGAAGAAAGAAATTATCAGTCAATTAGAAAAAGGTCAAGTTCTTGAGGGTGTTGTTAAAAACATCACATCTTATGGAGTATTTATGGATCTTGGAGGTGTTGATGGATTAGTACATATTACAGATCTTTCTTGGTCAAGAATCAATCATCCAAGTGAGATTGTTGAACTAGACGAAAAATTGAATGTTGTAATTCTTGACTTTGATGAGAATAAATCAAGAATACAATTAGGTCTTAAACAATTAAGCAAACACCCATGGGATGCCCTAGGGGAGGATGTGAAAATTGGAGACGAAATTGAAGGTAAAGTTGTAGTCATTGCTGATTATGGCGCATTTATCGAAGTTGTTGAAGGCGTTGAAGGATTAATTCACGTTTCTGAAATGTCTTGGTCTACACATTTACGATCTGCACAAGATTTCGTTAAAGTAGGCGATAAAATTAAAGCTCAGATCTTAACTTTAGATAGAGAAGATCGTAAAATGTCATTAGGTATCAAGCAATTATCTGCAGATCCTTGGACAGATATTACAACAAAGTTCCCAGTAGCTTCTAAGCATACAGGAATTGTTAGAAACTTCACAAACTTTGGTGTTTTTGTTGAATTAGAAGAAGGTATCGATGGATTAATTTACATCTCTGATTTATCTTGGACTAAGAAAGTGAAACATCCTAGCGAATTTTGTGCTGTAGGAGATAACTTGGAAGTTGTCGTTCTTGAATTAGACGTAGAAGCTAGAAAACTAAGTTTAGGTCATAAACAAACAACTGATAATCCTTGGGATAAATATCAAACTGAATTTGCATTAAACACTAAGCATACGGCTTCTATTGAAGAAATCGTTGATAAAGGTGCTACAGTTAAATTCAACGAAGATGTTGTTGCTTTTATTCCTTCACGTCACCTTGAAAAAGAAGACGGAAGTAAGCTTAAAAAAGGAGATGAAGCTGAGTTTGTAATCATTGAATTCAATAAAGAATTCAAACGTGTTGTAGCCTCTCACACTGCTTTATTTAAAGCCGAAGAAGTGAAGCATGTGAAAGCAGCTGTTAAAAAAGCAGCAAGTAGTGCAGCAGAAGCAAAACCTACATTAGGAGATGCGAATGATGCTTTACAAGCGCTTAAAGACAAGATGGACGGAAAATAATTTTCCATTTGTTATATCATTTTAAAGGCCTTCTCATTGAGAAGGCCTTTTTTTTATAACTACAACAGCTTATGTTTGATCTGGTTTATGTTGCCACATTGTGAGGTATTGTCCAGTGGCCATTTTACGTGCCATATAAATTGCCTTTTCTGCATCTTCCCCAACAAACAATTCATTTATGGTTTTCACCCACAAGTTCAGCCATTTTCCAAAATGTTGTTGATCTATCGAATAATCCAAACTTTCATCAACCTTGAGGTGCTTTTTTGTAGGACTCCCTTTGAATTTTTGTACACCAAATAAATTTGTTTCCCAAAAATCTGTAAGTTTGGTAATGTGCGCAGGCCACATTTCGTCTTTAATATGAGCATTAAAAATAGGGCCCAACAATTCGTCTTTTCTAATTTTAGAATAAAAGGTCTGTACTAAGTGTTGGATGTCTTTTCGGGATTTTATAGTTTTCATATTTTAATTCGTTTGCCCCAATATATTAGCTCTATAATAATACATTTAAAAAATTAGGTATGTATTATTTACAACTTGAAATCTAAAAAATTACTTTACGAAAGGTCAAGTTTTTAAGAATAGGCGTAGGGCGTTTTCTAGTTATAAATATACCAAAAAAAAGCCACTTCTTTGAGGAAGCGGCTTAAATAGTATTGATAATCTCTTAGGAATCAATGGACCCCAAGACACGCTTCATAAAGCTATTCAAGGCTTCTTTTTGTGGCGTACCGTCTTTGATCATCTTATGAACTTCAAGAGCACCATACATATTGGAAATCAATTCACCAATAACATCTAATTCGTCGTCTTTCAGACTTGGAACTTCGGTGAGTGCTTCTAAAGTTTCAAGGGTTTCAACGATGTAATCTTCGTCATTAGCCTCAATAAATTGTGTTAAATGTTTAATTACTGGAAGCTTCATCTACAACTGCTTTTAGAACGTCAAACTTATTCGTTTGCGTTTGGTTTAAAAATTGACCTGTTTTAAAAATAGCAAATGTAGGCAAGTTATCTACCGTTGCGAGTTTTCTGCTTTCAGGGAATTTTTCAGCATCCACAATTACAAAGGTTGCCTCTGGCATTTCAGACGCTAGTTTTTTAAATTTTGGCTTCATGATTCTACAATTCCCACACCATGTTGCAGAGTATTGAACCACTACAAATGGATTTTCAGAAATAATAGATTGTAAATTGTCTTCAGAAAGTTCTTGCATGATAACTTGTTTTTAGTGAGATGCTAAGTAACTAGCAGTTCCTTTTGCATTTGGTTGCATAGCGTCTTTGCCTTCTTCCCAGTTTGCTGGACATACTTCTCCTTTTTCCTGTACGTGCGTGTACGCATCTACTAGTCTTAAAAATTCAGCAACATTTCGTCCAAGGGGCATATGGTTGATTCCTTCATGTACAACTGTTCCTTCTTCATCAATAATGTAAGTCGCTCTGTATGTTACATTGTCGCCTTCAACTAAAACTACTCCAGTTTCTTCGTTATAAGTTTCATTTGAGATGTCTAGAATCCCTAATGTAGATGCTAAATTTCTATTAGAATCTGCTAGGATAGGGTAGGTAACACCTTCAATACCACCATTGTCTTTTGCTGTAGATAACCAAGCAAAATGAACTTCTGGAGTATCACAAGAGGCACCAATTACGATAGTGTTTCTTTTTTCAAATTCTTCTTTAGCCGCTTCAAAAGCATGTAATTCTGTTGGACACACAAAAGTAAAATCTTTTGGATACCAGAATAAAATTACTTTTTTCTTATTGTTAATTGCTTCTTCTAGAACGTTTACTTTAAAAGTATCGCCCATTTCATTCATTGCGTCTACGCTTAAATTCGGGAATTTTTTTCCTACAAATGCCATAATATATATTTTTAAGGTGAATTAAATTATTTGATGTAAATATACGTTATGAAACAGTGTCAAAACGCATTCAAAAATTATAATTTCTTATACAGCTATAAGTATAAATGATGCTTTATGATTTAACAGAATTTAAGGAGTTCTTAGTTGTTTGATCTTGATCGAAAATGCAGCAAACAGAAGTGTCATAAATGGACTGATCCAATTGAAAAACGCATAAACAAAATAATCTGCTACGGAAACGCCTAATACACCACTTTGGTATGCACCACAAGTGTTCCAGGGGACTAATACGGAGGTTACAGTTCCAGAATCTTCAAGGGTACGGCTTAAGTTTTCAGGAGCAAGTCCTCGATCTTTATAAGCTTTCTTAAACATTTTTCCTGGAACTACTAAGGCTAGGTATTGATCGGAGGCGGTAACATTAAGTGCCAAACAACTGGCAACGGTGCTTGCAAATAAACCAAAGGTAGTGGTCGCTAAGCTTAGTAGTGCTTTACTGATTCTAGAGAGCGCTCCTATAGCATCCATTACGCCACCAAATACCATGGCACAAACGATTAACCAAATCGTACCCAACATACCATTCATTCCACCAGAAGTAAATAAATCATTAAGTTCTACGCTAGTCGTTTCAACGGCAGTATCAACAGTAATTGCTTTCATAACCCCTTTGTAAGCGGCTTCAAAACTAAGAGTATCTGTTTGAGCAATGGCTTTTATAATCTCTGGTTGTGCAATAATAGCTGCAATAGCGCCCAGTAAGGTTCCAATTAATAATGCTATTAATGGTGGTGTTTTTTTTACGATTAAGACAATCACTAAAATGGGTACACTAAACAACCATGGTGAAATATTAAAGGCACTTTCTATAGCCTGAAGCTTGTCAGAAATATCTGGCGTCCCAGTAGTATCTATATTTAGGCCTATTATCAAAAATATAATTAAGGTAATTATGATCGTAGGTACTGTGGTATAGGCCATGTATTTTATATGATCAAACAATTCGCTGCCCGCCATAGCTGGAGCTAAGTTTGTAGTGTCACTAAGCGGCGACATTTTATCTCCAAAATATCCTCCAGATAACACAGCTCCTGCTGTCATTCCAGGTGAAATACCTAAGGTGTTTCCAATTCCAATTAAAGCAATTCCCACGGTAGCTGACGTGGTCCAACTACTCCCAGTTGCAATAGAAATTATTGCACAAATCACGACACAAGCCGCCAAAAATATAGTAGGGTTTAATATTTGTAATCCATAATAAATCATAGAGGGGATGACACCACTAATCAGCCAAGTTCCAGCCAATGATCCGACCATTAATAAAATCAACAGTGCACCTGTTGTTGATTTTACATTTTCGGCCACTTCGTCTAACATTTTTTTATAACTCACTTTATTATAAAACCCAACAACAGCAGCAACAGCAGCACCTAAAATCAATATAAATTGGTTACTACCACTTAGAGCGTCATCTCCAAAGACATAAAATACATTATAAAAAAGCATTCCCACTAGCGCAAACACAGGAACAAGTGCTGCCAAAAGACTCAACTCTTTATTTTCAATAATTGTGTTGTTTTCGGAGTCTTTTGGGGTAATGTCTTGACTTTTCATAGGACAGTTCTTCAATGATTATGAAGTGTAATGTTACGATTTTACGCTAAGCTTTGCAAATGCAAAGTAAATTCAAATCAATGAAGCCAATGTTATTATCTTAATTTAGGAAAGGAGGAAGGATCCACTTCATGAAACATCATATAAACGACCTCAAACACATCATCTTTAGAGGGTTTACTGAAATAATCACCATCTGTTCCATATGCTGGCCGGTGTTCTTTAGCAGTGAGCAATTGTGGTTTACTATCTAAATTTTTATATATGTTTTGATGTTGTAAAACTTCATTAAGTATGTAAGCGGAAGCGCCTCCAGGAACATCTTCATCAACAATTAGAAGACGGTTTGTTTTTTCAACACTTTTTGAAATGTCTTTTTTAAGATCAAAAGGGATGAGGGATTGGATGTCAATGATTTCTACATCAATATCAACTTCTAATAATTCTTTAGCAGCTTGTTCTACAATACGTAGGGTTGACCCATAAGATACTATCGTAATGTCAGCCCCTTGCTTGATGGTTTCCACAAGACCAACAGGCGTTCTGAATTCGCCTAAATTTGAAGGTTCTTTTTCTTTTAAACGGTAACCATTTAGACATTCCACAACCAGTGCAGGTTGGTCACTTTCTAAAAGTGTATTGTAAAATCCAGCAGCTTTGGTCATGTTTCTTGGTACCAAAATAAAAACGCCTCTAATAAGGTTAAGAATACCTCCAAGTTGTGACCCTGAGTGCCAGATACCTTCTAAACGGTGTCCACGCGTTCTAATAATTAGTGGTGCCTTTTGTTTTCCAAACGTCCGGTAATGTAAGGTTGACAAATCATCACTTATGATTTGAATTGCATAGAGCATATAATCTAGATATTGAATTTCGGCTATGGGTCTAAGACCTCGTAAAGCCATTCCAATGCCTTGACCAATGATAGTCGTCTCACGAATTCCTGTATCAGAAACTCTGAGTTCTCCAAACTTTTCTTGTAGCCCTTCTAGCCCTTGATTAACATCTCCAATAGCTCCTGTATCTTCTCCAAAAATAAGGACTTCAGGGTATTTACTTAAAATTTTATCAAAATTATCACGCAAGATAACACGACCATCAACAAGTTTGGATGTGTCATCAAATACAGGGAGTACTTCAGAAATATTAGTTGCTCTTGTAGCGGATTCACTGTAAAGAAGAGTACTGTATTTAGGTTGAATGTCTTCAAAATAGGAGTTAACCCATTGAACTAAGTTATCTTTTCCTGAAGATTTTTCGTGGATTAGGTGTTTTAAAATATTTCGAGATATGCTTAAAATATCTTTTCGCAACGGATCATTAATGGCCTCCAGTTGAGAAATTAATTTATTTATGAATGCACTTTGTGATGTCGATACTGCTGCAGCTTTCATCAGTTTTAATGCCTCCTGTTTTTCACTTTTTAAAGGCGCAGAAAATTCTTTCCATGCTTTTAACTTTCCTTCTTTAACGTTCTTTTTTGCATTACGATCTATTGCTGTAATTTCTTCTTCAGTAGCGATGTCATTAGAAATAATCCAATCGCGAAATCTAACATTACAATCGTTAGATTGTTCCCATTTTAATCGAGTAGAAGTCTTGTACCTTTCATGAGAACCCGATGTAGAATGTCCTTGTGGTTGTGTAAGTTCATTTACATGAATCATAACAGGAACGTGTTCAGCTCTTGCGATTTGACTGGCTTTTTGATAGGTGTTAATGAGCTCGACATAATCCCAGCCTTTAACTCTTAAAATCTCGTAGCCTTTATGGTGTTCATCTCTTTGAAATCCTTTTAAAATTTCAGAAATATTTTCTTTTGTAGTTTGATGTTTTGCATGTACAGAAATACCATATTCGTCATCCCAAACACTAATAACCATAGGAACTTGAAGTACTCCAGCGGCGTTAATTGTTTCAAAAAACACCCCTTCACTAGTACTGGCGTTTCCAATGGTACCCCAAGCAACTTCATTACCAGAATTAGAAAATTTTTCTGAATCGATATTTTTGAGGCTACGATAGACTTTAGATGCTTGTGCCAAACCTAATAATCGTGGCATTTGGGCTCCCGTTGGTGAAATGTCAGAGCTTGAATTTTTCTGTTCTGTTAAATTTTTCCAGTTAAAATTATCATCTAGAGAGTGGGTTGTAAAATGACCACCCATTTGTCGACCTGCACTCATCGGGTCTTGATTTATATCAGTAGTTCCATAAAGCCCTGCAAAAAACTGTTCAATACTTAGTTTTCCAATGGCCATCATAAAAGTTTGATCTCTGTAATACCCAGATCTAAAATCGCCATTTTGAAATGCTTTTGCCCAGGCTAGCTGCGGAAGCTCTTTACCATCACCAAAAATTCCAAACTTTGCTTTGCCTGTCAAAACTTCTCGACGACCAAGAAGGCTACACTCTCGACTTGTGACGGCTATAGTATAGTCATTTATGACTTCAGCTTTGAAGTCTTCAAATGTAATATTTTTAGTAAAGTCATTTTTGATTTGCATTCCTAACGCGTTCTAATGTGTTGCAAATATAAAATAATTCAGGGGGTTGTCCTACCCATATAATGTTAATTAATTCAAGAGAGGTTGTTAAAATAATAATTTAAGATACTTATTAATGTATTCGAATAATCTAAAACCATTCTCTTCTAAATAGACCTAGGAGTGCTTGTGGATCCGCTGTAAAAACAAATCTAATTTTCTCATTGTATTGCGGTTGAGCAATTTCCCAACCTAGGTTTGAATAAAACGGAAAGTAGACTTCAAAGTAATCTGTAATTAGATTGAGTCGTATTCCAGCATCATAAACAAATTCGGGTTTGAAGCCCTTATTTTTAAGCATTCCAATATCGCCATAAGCTTGAATGTATTTCCATATAGAAGCACTAGCATTTAAGGTCGTTAACCATTGATTTGCAAAAGCAGTGTCTAGTTTTGATTTGAATCCTCCTTCGGCAATAATTAGTTGTTGGCTAAAAATTCCTGAGGATTCAAATTGGCCTAAATAATTATAATCAAATAAATAATCTGTTGGGCGGTCTAAAGCAAAATCAAAGTTTTGCTCTTCTGCCGGAATTTTAGAATATAAAAATGACCCCGCAAAGAATCTTAAGTTGTATAACTGGTTTTTATTTGTGCGTTTTCTAATTTCGTAGTTAAAGGATATTTTTCCAAAATCATTTGAAAATTGAGTATCCAAAAACCACCTTTGATATTTTTTGAATCCATTATTAGAATCTAAATACCTAACATTAAACACCTTATAGGGCGGTGCTATAGATTCGTCATCTGTTGCCAAAACAAAATCTTTTTCAATCCCAATATACCTCAGATTAAGTCTTTGGTAGGCATTTGACCTTAAATCATTTGCATCTCTAAAATTAAAATTTAAATACGGTACGGTCTTCGTTACAAAAGCATTTTCCGCAAAACTTGAATGGTTGATCGATATTCCATATTGAATGTTAAATAGGTTTTGATCTTCGTATAGAGTATTGTATTGTAGTTTTACAAAGCCTGTTAAGGCTTTTGAATTGACACTATAAATTGGTGTAACACCAAATACAAAAGGTTTGCTTAAAATACCTTTATTATTTATATTCATACCTAAATTTACGCCGTCATATATGTTTTGAAACTCTATAATGGGTAAAAAATACAATTGATTATTGTGGGGTGATTCAAAGTCTTTGAACAATCGAACTTGTAAAGGCTTGTTAAATAATGATTTCCCACCAGTCGTTTTCCAATTGTTTCTTAAATCAAACTCAGTTACTTTTTCATCGTAATTGAGCACCAATTGATCTGCAAGATTATTAGGGACAACAAACTTTTTTTCAGCACCAATCTTCGTAAGCCATTGTTTAGAAATGACTTTACCATTTTTAAGCATAAAAAGAGAAATTGGACTTTCGCCGTTCTTTTTGTTTTTTACCGTTAAATAGATCGAATCTTTTGTTTTTTCGACATTAGTAATTTTATAATCAATTTGCTGAGTATTGGTTAGAAACGACTCAAAAAACCAATCGATATTTTTTTCTGTTTTTGATTTTATATAGGATTTGAAACTATCCGTCGTTTTACGGGCTTTGTTCGTATCAAAAATAAATTCTTTCATCCATTGATTAACACTGGAATCTTCTATATAATCTTCAAGATATAGGAGTCCTTTTGCCGCTTTATACTTACTCGATAAATTGGCGTTAAATTTTATAAGCTTATCCTTTGGTGAATTTAAGGCTTGATCACGACCTGTTCTAATCATATGTAAATAGGTCAAATGGTATTGAGCATTAAAATCAAGTTTTGCTAGATTATAAGACCGTATTCCCCAAACATCAGATAAGGATCCTATTAATTTTTCAGTCTTATAAAATTGTTCAACATACTGTCTTAATAAAATGTTTTCAAAACCCATCAGCAGCCAATAATCATCCGAAGGGTTCATTTTTAGATGCTGCACTAAATAGTGCTTCGCCAAGTTTTTCACCAAGTTAAGTTCATATTTAAATTGCTTAGAAAAGGGAGTAAAAAAACTAGGTAGCGTATTTAAACCATATATTGGATATTTCTTCAAATCCAAGTTTGAAAGTAATATATTATCATGGGGATACGGCTCAAGCTTTGAGTTTAAAAATTCAATAATTTGATTTACAATTCTTATTTGATTTGATGTACTAAGCACTTTTTTATTTTTTTCGGTAATGATGCTTAGATTATTAGAATAAAATTTAAAAAAAGGCGTTTTAGAAATATAAAGCCGACTATCAGTGCGGTTTTCCCCGCTAAATTTAAAAGTGTTTTTTTTGGAATTAGTTTGTTTAGATTTAAGATTTAACCCAGATCCAATATCATAGGAATTAGGTACACTGATGTTTAGAGATACAGATGATGGTGGGGTGTAGTAATTATCAATATTTTTATTGCTGTACAATTTCCATTTTGAATCTTCGTAAACTGCAGATGTAAAGTACCAATAATTTAAATTATACTCCTTGTTTTGAGTAACCCCGTAGCCTGTAAATTTATCATTTTGAATTTGAAGGGTATAATCAAAGTATATTGTCATGCTGCTATTTGGCAAAAGCAAAGTGTCTAGTTCTACTTTAAATATATCAGATTGATCTGCTAAATAAGAGTAATTTAGCGGTTTTTTATTTACATCTTCAACAGCCGATATTGTCGTAAACCCTCGATCTTTGGGCTTTACATTAAGTAAGGCGTTATTAAATTCTTCAACAAATCGGTTTGATAAAGGCGTGTCTGGGCTGCTAAAACTAGAGGTCCAATCATTAAAATACAGTGCACTTAAACTATCCTTAGAAACGTTATGATAATCTATACGTTGTTTGATGGTGATGGTATTTTTCTCGACATCCAAAGCGGCATCTATTTGCATGTCGTGTTGCCCAAAAATAGGCAAAACACTTACAAACATAATGAGAGTTACAAACGTTTTAAATATGAATTTTAAGGACAAAAATTTGGGTTTAGATAATTAAAAATTAGGGCTTAATCGGTACTCAGAATAGAAGTTATTCAAAATTGTAATAACTTCGTCAGAAGTATCTACTACATGTATTAAATCTAAATCTTTGGCACTTATAGTTTTAAATTCCTCCAACAGTGTTGCTTTAATCCAGTCTAATAACCCATTCCAAAATATTGATCCTACCAAAATGACTGGAAACTTTTCGATTTTTTTAGTTTGGATTAAGGTAATGGCTTCAAACAATTCGTCTAAGGTGCCAAAGCCTCCAGGCATTACAACAATGCCTTGAGAGTACTTCACAAACATTACTTTTCTAACAAAGAAATAATCAAAGTCCAAACTTTTATCAAGATCAATATAAGGATTATTGTGTTGTTCAAAAGGAAGTTCGATATTTAGACCAACTGAAGTTCCTCCAGCTAAATGTGCACCTTTATTACCGGCTTCCATGATTCCAGGGCCACCGCCAGTAATAACTCCATATCCAGCTTCTACAATAGCAGCGGCAACTTCCGTTGATAATTTATAATAGGTGTCGTCAGTAGCAGTTCTTGCAGATCCAAAAATGGAAACACAAGGTCCAATTTTACTCATTTTTTCAAACCCATTGACAAACTCGCCCATGATTTTAAAAATTGCCCAAGAGTCATTTGTCTTTATTTCATTCCACCTTTTATGTTTCTGTTCTGGTCTCATAATTAAAATTTTAAAAGCCTACTAATGTAATTCTTTTTTTAAAAACCGCGCCGTATGGCTAGATTTGTTTTTGGCTACAACTTCTGGTGTACCTTTTGCAATAACATCGCCACCGCCTTTACCTCCCTGAGGACCAATATCAATTATATAATCAACAGTTTTGATCACATCTAGATTATGTTCAATAATAATCACCGTATTTCCTTTGTCTACCAATTTATTAAGAACGTCCATTAAAACTCGGATATCTTCAAAATGAAGCCCCGTAGTGGGTTCGTCAAGAATATAAATAGTATTTCCTGTATCTCGCTTACTCAATTCTGAAGCTAATTTAATACGTTGTGCTTCGCCACCAGATAGCGTGGTGCTTTGTTGCCCTAACGTGATATATCCTAAGCCAACATCTTGAATTGTTTTTAATTTTCTATAAATCTTTGGAATAAGCTCAAAGAAAGCGACCCCTTCATCAATAGTCATATTTAAAACATCGCTTATTGATTTCCCTTTATATCTAATTTCTAAAGTTTCTCTATTAAAACGTTTGCCTTGGCAGGATTCACATTCGACATATACATCGGGCAAAAAATTCATTTCAATAACTCGCAATCCACCACCTTTACAGGTCTCACAACGCCCACCAACAACATTAAAACTGAAGCGGCCTAATTTATACCCCCGTATCATGGCTTCAGGAATTTTGGCAAATAAGGCTCTAATTTCTCCAAAAACACCTGTGTATGTTGCAGGATTACTTCGAGGAGTTCGCCCAATTGGAGATTGATTAATATCGATCACTTTATCTAAATGCTCCAAACCTTTTATAGATTTATATGGCATCGGTTCCATTACACCATGAAAATAATAATTGTTTAGAATAGGGTAGAGGGTTTCATTTATTAAAGTCGACTTACCACTTCCAGAAACGCCTGTAATTCCAATCATTTTGGCTAATGGCAGTTTGATAGTTACGTTTTTTAGGTTGTTTCCTGTACAGCCTTTAAGCTCTAAAAATTTCCCATTTCCAGGTCGACGGTTTTTGGGTACCTCTATTTTTTTTACGCCACATAAATAGTCAGCAGTCATAGTGCCACTATTTAGAATTTCAGCTGGTGTTCCTTGACTTATAATCTCACCACCATGCTTTCCTGCTTTTGGACCGATATCAATCACATGATCGGCTTGTTCAATCATGTCTTTGTCGTGTTCTACAACAATTACTGAATTCCCAACATCTCTTAACGCTATTAACGATTTGATTAATTTTTCATTATCCCGCTGATGCAAACCAATACTAGGTTCATCTAAAATATACAACACACCAACCAATTGTGAACCTATTTGTGTGGCTAATCGTATCCGTTGAGCTTCGCCACCAGAAAGTGACTTTGAGCTACGGTTAAGCGATAAATAATCCAATCCAACATCCAATAGGAATTGTAATCGTGTAGAAATTTCCTTTAAAATTTCTTTTGAAATTATAAGCTGACTTTTTGTGAGATGCTCTGGCAACTCTATAAACCAATCCGCTAAATCAACAACATCCATTTGCGAAATCTCGGCTATATTTTTAGAATTAATTTTAAAGTATAGCGATTCTTTTTTAAGTCGAGACCCCTCACAAGTTGGACATTTAATTTTATCCATGTAGGCTTTTGCCCAGCGTTTTATAGAAGACGAATCGGCATTTTTGTATTGACTTTCAATAAAGTTAGCAATGCCTTCAAAGTTAATGACATAATTTCGTGAAACCCCTAACGTTTTGCTGTCCACCGAAAAATCGTCAACTCCACCAAATAAAATAATTTCTAAGGCCGCTTCAGGAATACTTGATATTGGATCTGAAAGCTTAAAATCGAATCGTCGCCCTATGAGTTCTAATTGTCTAAATAGCCAGGAGTCTTTTTGAGCCCCTTGTGGCGCCAACCCACCATTTTTTATAGACAAGCTAGAGTCTGGTATTATTTTGGAAGTATTAACCTTGTAGAGGCTCCCAATACCACTACAATCTGGGCATGCACCTTTTGGAGAATTAAATGAAAAATTATTGGGCTCGGGGTTGGGGTAGGAAATTCCCGAAGTTGGACACATCAAGTCGCGACTGAAATAACGCACTTTTTTGGTGTCTTCATCGATAACCATTAAAATATTTTCGCCGTGATGCATCGCAGTATTGATACTTTCCTTGAGTCGACTTGTAGATTGTGTAGAATCGTCAATTTTTAGACGGTCAATTACAATTTCGATGTCATGCATTTTATAACGATCTAGCTTCATGCCTTTGGAGATGTCAACAATTACACCATCCGTTCGTACCTTAACAAACCCTTGTTTTGCAATTTGCTCAAATAATTCTCTGTAATGTCCTTTTCTTGATCGAATTACTGGAGATAAAATTGATATCCGCTGCCCCTTAAAGGATTCTAGGATAAGGGCTTTAATTTGTTCATCGTTATAACTTACCATTTTTTCATTGGTATTATAACTGTAGGCATCTGAGCCTCTCGCAAATAATAACCTTAAAAAATCATAAATTTCGGTGATTGTACCAACTGTTGATCGCGGCGATTTGCTTGTTGTTTTTTGTTCAATAGCGATCACAGGCGACAATCCATCAATTTTATCAACATCAGGGCGTTCCAAACTTCCTAAAAATTGACGTGCATAGGCTGAAAATGTTTCGATATATCGGCGTTGACCTTCCGCATAAATCGTGTCAAATGCCAATGAGGATTTTCCACTTCCCGATAGTCCTGTAATCACCACCAATTGATCGCGAGGTATTGTTACATCAATGTTTTTTAAATTGTGTACCCTAGCTCCTTTTACTTCAATAAATTCGTCAAATTTGTTCATAAATTTTTTCTGTACTCGCTTAATTATTGGGCGTTAAAATATATCAATACTTCCTTTTCCTTCTCTGATAACGGAAATATCTGTCCCTAGTATTTCGATGACTGTTGAGGGATGATTATCGCCGTATCCGCCGTCAACAACCAAATCAACTTTGGTATTCCATTTCTCGAATATTAACTCTGGATCAGTGGTATATTCTAAAATTTCGTCCTCATCATGAATCGAGGTGGATACAATAGGATTACCCAATACTTTCACAATTTCCAAAGCAATAGAATTATCTGGAATTCGAATTCCTACTGTTTTCTTTTTCTTAAAAGGGAATGGTAAGGTATTAGCTCCTGGCAATATAAAGGTGTAAGGCCCCGGAAGTGTTCGTTTTAAAAGCTTAAATATTGGGGTTTCAATTTGTGTGACAAAATCACTCAAATTACTTAGATCATGACAAATAAAAGAAAAGTTAGACCGTTCGAGTTTAACCCCTTTTATTTTGGCAATTCGTTCCAATGCTTTAACATTTGTAATATCGCACCCCAATCCATATACGGTATCAGTAGGGTAGATAATTACCCCTCCTTTTTTAAGTACATCTACAACGTTTTGAATCGCTTTAGGGTTTGGGTTTTCAGGATAGATTTTAAGGAATTCTGCCATAATATATCTGTTTTATGAAATAATTTCAAGTTTAGCAAAACGAAGTAAAAGCTTTTTTGTACCACCATTTTCAAATCTAATCTCCGCTTTTAAATCTGCGCCTTTCCCTTCAATGTTTAAAACATTTCCTTTTCCAAAACGTTGATGATTTACCATATCACCAACAATAAGTTTGTTGTCAAATAAATTGGTAGTGGGTTTGGTTTCACTAACCTTTTTTAAATTTTTAGGGGTCGAAATTTGAAATTTCTCTTTAACCTTTGGTTTTGCTTTTAGATACGCGGGCTTTTTATAACGCACCGTATTTGGATCCACATCCCCAAAAATATCTGCACTTAGCATAGGGTTAAAACGACGCTCTTCTTTAGGAGTTACAATATTTAAATATTGCTCATCAATTTCTTCTATAAATCGACTTGGTTCAGCGTCTACGAGTTTCCCCCAACGGTATCGCGAAAGCGCATAGGTTAGATAAGCTTGTGTTTTAGCACGAGTCAAAGCCACATAAAATAGACGGCGTTCTTCTTCGAGCTCACTTCGAGAACTCATGCTCATTGCACTTGGAAACAAGTCTTCTTCCAAACCTACAATATAGACGTATGGGAACTCCAATCCTTTAGCCAAGTGGATGGTCATAAGCGCCACTTTATCACTATCATCGCCTTCTTCATTATCCAAGTCAGTTGCCAAAGCGACATCTTCCAAAAATTCTGCTAAAGACCCTGTAGAGTCTGCTAATTCTTGTTGGCCTTCCACGAAATCTTTGATCCCATTTAGTAATTCCTCAATATTTTCTAATCGCGTAATACCTTCTGGCGTTCCATCTTTTTTAAATTCCTGAATTAAACCACTAGCTTTACAAACATGTTCTGCCAAATCAAAGGCATTTGTCGTTTTGCTCATCACCTGAAAACTCTCAATCATTGTAGTAAAGTTTTGCAGTTTGGTTTTGGTTCCTCCATTAATGTTTATAGGAAGTTGATGAAGGTGTTTAAGGATTTCAAAAATGGATTTATTGTGCTCATTAGCTGAGACAATCAGGCGGTCAATAGTGGTTTGCCCAATGCCACGCCCTGGAAAATTAATGATACGCTTTAACGCCTCTTCGTCTGCAGGATTAATAATAAGCCTCAGATAGGAGAGCACATCTTTTATTTCTTTTCGTTGATAAAACGACAAGCCCCCATAAATACGATAGTCTAGGCCTCGTTTTCTTAGGGCATCTTCAATGGATCTCGATTGAGCATTGGTACGATAGAGTACTGCAAAATCACCATTTTTAGCTTGGTTTTGCATCTTGTTCTCATAAATAGTACTTGCAATATAACGGCCTTCATCACCATCAGTTAAAGAGCGATTTACAATAATTTTATCACCTTCTTCATTTGCCGTCCAAACGACTTTGTCAAGCTTAGTCTGGTTTTTTTCAATAACCGAATTGGCAGCATTAACTATGTTTTTGGTGGAACGGTAGTTTTGCTCCAATCGAAACATTTTTACATTGTCATAATCTTTTTGAAAATTTAGAATGTTATTGATGTTTGCGCCTCGAAAAGCATAAATACTTTGGGCATCGTCACCAACAACACAAATATTTTGAAAACGATCTGAAAGTGCGCGAACAATTAAATATTGAGAATGGTTGGTATCTTGATATTCATCTACTAAAATATAACGAAAACGATCTTGATATTTTGCCAGTACTTCGGGGAAACGGGTAATTAACTCGTTTGTTTTGAGTAATAAATCATCAAAATCCATCGCGCCTGCTTTGAAACAACGGGACACATATTCTTTATAAATCTCTCCCATTTCGGGGCGTTTGGCCATAACATCGGCTTCTTTGAGATCAGGATTTTGAAAATAGGCTTTAACAGTTATTAAGCTGTTTTTATACGACGAAATTCGAGATTGAACTTGCTTATATTTATAGATGTCTTTATCTAACTTCTTTTCTTTAATAATCGAAGAAATTAAACGTTGAGAATCCTGTGTATCGTAGATCGTAAAATTTGAAGGGTAACCCAATTTATCAGCTTCGAATCGTAATATTTTTGCAAAAACTGAGTGAAACGTACCCATCCACAAATTTTTGGCTTCGCTATCACCAACAATCGAAGAAATTCGAGTTTTCATTTCTCTTGCAGCTTTGTTGGTAAAAGTGAGGGATAAGATATTAAAGGGATCCACGCCTTCGCTCATTAAATAGGCGATGCGATAGGTGAGGACTCTTGTTTTTCCAGAACCTGCTCCAGCGATAATGATCAGAGGACCTTCTTTTTGCAGGGTGGGTGCTAGTTGTGCCTCGTTAAGTTGACTTAAATAGTGTTTCAAATTTTATTTTTTCTAAGACGTGAAATTAAGCAATGTAATTCGTATTATTAAAAGGAAGTCCTATAAATTATAAACAATTTATTAATCGTAATATTCAAGTTGTATATAAATTTGTAAGCCCATAAATTGTATGTATATATTGTTGGAAATTATTAACTTGGCATTTATTAATTAACACATACATATTTAAATGGAAACTGAGTTTTATAGCCTGATCATGTATTGTATTCCAGCCCTTTTAACAGGTTTGATTGCGTATTTATTTTTTAAAGAATATACTAATAATGAAAGTAAACGCCGTCACTACATACTTCATAAATCGCTTCAAAAAGAAGTTCTTCCTGTAAAGCTTCAGGCCTATGAACGTTTGACACTGGTTTTAGAGCGTATGGCACCTAATAATTTACTGATCAGAATTAAACCTATTTCGCAACGAAAGGAAGATTATGAGCAGTTACTCATTCAAAATATAGAACAAGAATTTGAACATAATTTAGCCCAACAAATTTATTTGTCTGAAGAATGTTGGAATATCATATTAACTGCAAAAAATACAACTATTCAATTTATTAGAAATTGCGATATGGCAAATTCTACTGTTACTGCGGATAAGTTTAGAGAATTAGTGCTTACAAAAGCCATGGAAACGCCATCAGCGAGTACTGCTGCTATGGCGTATCTAAAAAATGAGGTTAGCAACTTATTAACGTTTTAAAGTCGATTAATTAATGCAAAACACATTACTTCAAACCCCAATTGATTATCTCAAAGGCGTTGGCCCTGGGCGTGCCGAAGTATTGCGTAAAGAATTAGGAATTCACACCTATCAAGATCTCATTAATTTATTTCCAAATCGTTATATTGATCGTACGCGTTTTTATGCTGTTTCTGAACTTCAGCACTCCAATGCAGATGTTCAAATTATTGGTCAAATCACAGGGTTTAAGGAATTAGGACAAAAGCGTGGTAAACGACTGGTAGCTACGTTTAGAGACGAAACGGGCTATATAGAGCTTGTTTGGTTTAGGGGCCATAAATGGATTCGAGAACAGCTAAAAACACATACAGATTATGTGATTTTTGGAAAAATCAATGTATTTAATGGCGTCTTTAGTATGCCACACCCAGACATTGAACTCAAAACGGACTATGATAAAAGTCTCTCGAAAGCAATTCAACCCATTTATCCCTCCACAGAAAAACTAGCAAACCGAGGGATTTCCAATCGCGTGATTTGCAAGATCATGGCGCAACTGTTTTTGCAACACAATGGTCGCTTTGAAGAAACATTGTCTTCTGAAATATTAGGTCATCAAAAGCTCATATCCAAAAGTGATGCGCTCTTAAATATTCATTTTCCGAAAACTCAAAAGCTATTAAGTCTTTCACAATTTCGTTTAAAGTTTGAAGAATTATTTTATATTCAACTTCAGCTTATTCTTAAAAACATCATCCATAAAACAAAAATTAAGGGGTATAAATTCAATACAGTAGGTTCCTATTTTAATACATTTTATAAAGAGCACTTACCCTTTGAACTTACCAATGCTCAAAAGCGCGTCTTGAAAGAAATTCGTATTGATATGGGGAGTAATGCCCAAATGAATCGTTTATTACAAGGGGATGTGGGGTCTGGAAAAACGATTGTAGGGTTGATGTCCATGCTCATTGCTATTGATAATAATTTCCAAGCGACGTTGATGGCTCCCACTGAAATTTTATCGTTTCAGCACTACAATGGTCTGAAACCTTTTTGTGATATGATAGGTGTTAAAATTGGCTTACTAACAGGATCGAGTTCAACTGCTTCCCGAAGACTTATTCATGAACAATTAGAATCAGGCGAATTACAGATCATTATTGGAACACATGCGCTTTTGGAAGATAAGGTTAAATTTAAGAACCTTGGGTTGGCTATCATTGATGAACAACACCGTTTTGGTGTGGCGCAGCGCAGTAAGCTGTGGAAAAAAAATACCTCCCCTCCCCATATATTGGTTATGACCGCCACGCCAATTCCTCGTACACTTGCGATGTCTGTTTATGGCGATTTAGACATTTCTGTGATCGATGAATTACCTGCTGGAAGAAAGCCCATAAAAACAGTCCATCGCTATGATACCAACCGCCTTAAAGTGATTGGATTTATTAGAGATGAAATTGCAAAAGGCCGACAAATTTATATTGTATATCCGTTGATTAACGAAAGTGAAACCTTAGATTTTAAAGATTTAATGGATGGCTACGCCAGCATTATTCGTGATTTTCCAGTACCAAAATATCAAGTATCCATTGTACATGGGCAAATGAAACCTGCCGATAAAGAATTTGAAATGCAACGCTTTGTCAAAGGAGAAACGCAAATCATGGTTGCCACTACCGTGATTGAGGTAGGGGTCAATGTGCCCAATGCCTCAGTCATGATTATTGAAAGTGCCGAACGCTTTGGTTTGTCGCAACTCCACCAGTTGAGAGGGCGTGTTGGGCGTGGTAGTGAGCAGAGTTATTGTATTTTAATGACAGGCTCTAAACTTGGGGATAACAGTAAAACCCGTATGAAAACCATGGTTAACTCTAGTGATGGCTTTGAAATTGCTGAAGTTGACCTTAGACTCCGAGGACCAGGGGATATGATGGGGACTCAACAAAGTGGGGTTTTAGACTTAAAAATTGCCAATATTGTAAAAGATAAAGACATCTTGTCGTTAGCACGACATTGGGCAAAAAAGGTGCTTGTAGCGGATCCGAAATTAGTCGATCTAAAGCATCAACCCATCGCGCAAACCTATATCAAAATGGGGAAGTATAAGAATATCTGGAATTATATTAGTTAGGATTTTATTACTTTTGTGTAGCGTCCTAAATTACTAATTCATGAATGAAAATAAACGTATTGACCGTGACGGTCAAGCTGCTACAAAAATATTTGACAACCGAAGTTTAAAAACGGATTACCGAACTCTAGAATCTATACTAGAAAAAGGGATGGTTATTTTAGATGTTGGATGCGGAACAGGTTCAATTTCTAAAGACATAGCAAATGCCATTGGACATTCTGGAAGCGTTATAGGAATAGATACTACAGAAAAATTCATTAAGAGTGGAAAAGAATCCTATAAATCGATTCAAAACTTAGAACTGGTTCATGCTAATTTATTTGAATTTGATCCGAACCAAAAATTTGATTTAATAACTGCGGCTAGAACCTTGCAATGGTTGAATAATCCTAAAGACGCTTTATTAAAAATGAAATCTTTATTAAAACCAAATGGAAGAATTTCAATTTTAGACTATAATCATAACAAATTAGAGTGGAACCCTGAACCTCCAATGAGTATGAAAATATTTTACAAAACGTTTTTAAAATGGAGAAGTGACGCAGGGATGAACAACGGGATTGCGGATGATTTACCGAATTTAATGAGAGAAATTGGAATGTTTGATATTGAAATAATTAATTCAGATGAACACTACGAAAAACACAGAAATGATTTTAAATCAAAAGTGGGAATTTGGTCAAAAGTAGCTGGCTCTAAGCAAATGGTCATCGAAGGATATTTGGATAATGACTTAAGATTAAAAGTTATAGAAGACTATAATGAATGGGTTGAACATAAAGCCATTTCAATGACCATGAAACTAAATGAGGTGAGAGGTTCAATCTAAACCGTTAAAAAAACATCACTAAGTATTTGAAGATCTTTCATCACCAGTTTAAAATCAGCTTCAAAAAGGGAGTAAAATGCTCTCAATTCTTCACCAGCGGAATCCATTCCTGATCTGTTTTTTGTGCGTCGATTCATGCCTGCCAAGACACGATCAATGCCTTCAAGATCGGCATAGATTAAAAGCCAATTGCCTTCTATCATAATGGGTACCATTTTTTGAATATTGTCGGGGAGTATCTGGAAATTATCGCGCAATAAGGTATAAAATGATTGAATATAGTCCTCTAAAGGAACATCTGAATATGACAACCAGTTTTTAGCTAAAAAATGATCATAAAAAATATCTACAATAATTCCTGAATAGTGGCCGTAGTTTTTGTGGAGGCGTTTGGTGCTTTGTCTAAAAGCGTGGTGGGCGTCCGTCATCGTATCTATTTGTCGGTGCAATAAGATTCCTTTTTGAATTTCGGGAGGATAGGTAGTGTATTTTGAGCCTTTAATACTGTCGGCAATAAAATTTCCAATCATAATATTGGGATCACCTCCAGAAAGAAAAATATGCGCCAAGTAATTCATAAGGCAATATTATGAATTCATTTTAATAAAATTGATTTGAAATCTTATATTTGTTTAAAAATAATTTTTCATGACATTAATTAAATCAATTTCTGGAATTCGAGGTACAATTGGCGGTACTGTTGGCGATAATCTAACACCAATAGACACGGTAAAATTTGCAGCAGCTTATGGCATGTGGATTAAAGAACAACGCGTTAAAGACAATTACCGTGTGGTGATTGGTAGAGATGCTAGAATTTCTGGGGCGATGGTGCAAAATTTGGTCATGAATACACTCATTGGTTTAGGAATTGATGTGATTGATTTAGACTTGTCAACAACACCAACTGTTGAAATTGCAGTGCCATTAGAACATGCCGATGGTGGTATTATTCTAACGGCAAGTCATAATCCAAAACAATGGAATGCCTTAAAATTATTGGATAAAAATGGTGAATTTTTAAATGCCGAGCATAGTCAACGTGTTTTAGATATTGCGGCTGCAGATGCAATGGAATTTTCTGATGTTGATGACTTAGGAGTCATTACTGAAAACCAAGCGTATTTTGATATTCACATAGATGAAGTATTAGATTTAGAATTTGTGAATGTAAAAGCCATTTCGGATTGCAAATTTAAAGTTGTGGTAGATGCGGTTAATTCAACAGGAGGGATTGCAATTCCACTACTTTTGGAGCGTTTAGGAGTCGAAACCGTCAAATTATACTGTGAGCCAAATGGACAGTTTCCACATAACCCAGAACCTTTAAAACAACATTTAACGGATTTGTCAGAGAAAGTCGTGTCTTCTAACGCGGATTTTGGTATTGCCGTTGATCCTGATGTGGATCGTTTGGCGTTTATGGATGAAAAAGGGCTAATGTTTGGAGAAGAATATACTCTTGTAGCTTGTGCCGATTATATTTTGAGTCAACGCTCAGGAAATACCGTAAGTAATTTAAGTTCTACACGGGCTTTAAGAGATGTTACCGAAAAACATGGCGGAACGTATACAGCGAGTGCCGTAGGAGAAGTGAATGTGGTCAATGCTATGAAAGCAACCAATGCGGTTATAGGGGGTGAAGGCAACGGCGGTATTATTTTTCCTGAATCGCATTATGGACGTGATGCCTTGGTAGGGGTGGCTTTGTTTTTGAGCTTATTAGCAGAGCGTAAAATAGCGGTCAGTGCATTGAGAGCGAGCTATCCTTCTTATTTTATGAGTAAGAAAAAAATTGACTTAAATGCTACTATTGATGTGGATGCCATTTTAGTTGCCATGGAAGCTAAGTATGCACATGAGAAAGTGTCTACAATCGATGGTGTTAAAATTGATTTTAAATTTGAATGGGTTCATTTACGAAAAAGTAATACCGAACCGATTATTCGTATTTATACAGAAGCTCCATCTCAAAATGAAGCAGATATTTTAGCAGATAAAATTATCGCAGAAATTAAAGCAGTTGCGGGAATTTAAATCGCTTTTTTATAATACTGAGCGTCATCAAGTAAGTTGTTGTAATACAACTCAATAGTTTCATCCTGAAGCTTTAGACTGGTAATACTTACGGTTTGTAGCCCTTTGTCTTTTTTTATAAACACATTATTATGTAGTGGTTGTGCTACTGTTTTGTGAAAATTGATAAGATCGTTCCACTGATTAAATTCATTTGAATGCAATTTAAACTGAGTTTTCAAATGCTGTCTTTTTTCCTCTTTGTAAAGCGTATTTGAACTCCAAATATGGGGAGTTGTTTCATCCAGTAATGTGTTTTTCAAAACGTTGCCATCCCAATGGAAATGTACAAGTTTTAGAGTTTCAGAAAAACTAACATTTACCAACTGAAAAGGTGCTATATGTTTTAAGCTCGATGACGATAAAATAGTATCATCACCAAGAAGTAAATTTATAGGCAATTTTCCACGACTTATTTTTTCAGTGGTGGTGGGTTGAACCCCTGTGGCATTGAGTACACAAAAAAGTTGTCTTTTTATGGAGTCTACTGCAAACCAAGTTCCCCCATGATCCATGTCTTTAGGGTAAATTAAAGGGGAGGGGTGGTCATAAAATTTTGGTTCTAGAGTAGGGCGTTGTTGTTTTTCATCTCTATTACTTGAAAAGATAAACCCCTCAACAGTTGGGAAAAAGCTTACGATGCACATTTATTGCGGTATATTTGTGTAGAAGAGGCTACTCCAAAATTACGATCTATAAGATGAATTAAATGCTGTTCCAAAAGCGCGATTTTAATAAGGCTTTGATGATGAACACAATGGTCCATACAGTAGATAAGTTCTCGGAAAAATGATGTTTGTACTCCATTATCATTTTCATTTTCTGAGCAAGTCGCCAAAATCAAAGGAGTATTGTCACGTTCTTCTAGTTGATCTAAGGTCGCTAACAAAGTATCAATAGTAGCAATACCACTACTAATATCTATCTCAAGTTGTTTATCTCTTTCACGGAGGTCATAATTTACGCTTTCCGTCTCTTTTTGCGATAAGCAACACAAATAAAATTCAATGATGTGTCTAAAATGTTCTCCAATAGATCCACCAAAGAGTGTTTTGTTTTCAAAGCAAAATGATTTGCTATCCAATTGGATAATTAAGTTTTTTAAGTCTTGTAAAACTTTTTTATGAGGTTGTATGTTCATGTATAGGAAATATGGGAGGATTTTTTTGTTAATACCTTTCGGGCCCCACCGATAAATTCAAATAGGGACGTTGTTTGACTTTGTTTATTTAGTTTGTGTTGACTAAGCTGATAAATGATGTGCATATGGCTGAAAATAGATTTGTAGGCATCCCATATTGAACAGCTCGGATCATAAATGTGAATAGGTTCTGAGTTCACACCATTAATTTCTAATATTTTTATACCTTCATTATTATTGAAGGCCTCCCAGTTTTGTATTTTTAAATCAATTCGACCATAATCAAATTCGGGGAGACTTTTTAAACAGTTTACAACCCAATTCAACATGGCTTGGGACTTTTGATCTCTAGCGTCTAAAAAAGTAGTGCCACGATTGTGGTTGCCTATAGGTTCAATAAGAAGTTCTTTTCCTTTAGGAATGATTTGATTCCATTCATTTTTGAACCGCTCTTGAAGAATAGATGTGCGATGGACTATCCGATGATTAGCTTTGACAAGCGTTTCTAACGTCCTTTTTCCGTCACCAGTAAGTTTGCAAAATTCTTTTTTACCCACTGAGGTTATTTGTGGATTCCCATCCGTATCCCAGTGAAACAAAATTCCAAGTTCAATAGGGTACTGTATGTATTCTTGAACTAAAATAGCTTGTTTTTTTGTAGCTAGGTAGTTTTCTAATTCATTTTGAGACGTTACAATTTCTACATCTTTTCCGCGCTCTCCCATATCGGGTTTTACAATTAAAGGAAAACTTAAATCCATCTCTATAAGTTGATTTTTTAAAGCTTCAATAGCTTCTAAATCAGAGATATATAGTGTTTTTGGTTTCCATACTGCAGGGATTTTTTTTAAATAATGGTGCTTAGAACTCAAGAATGCACCTCCAAATTTCATGCAAGGGTTTAACATCGAAAAGTACACCCAACGTCTTGATTTAAGCGCCAAATAAAAATAATAAAAATACGCTGGAAAATAAAAGACCCAATAAGGCCAAAATTCATAATGTGAAAATCGTTTCCAATTCATTATATATTCTTTTTAAATATCTCGTTCGATATTAATTGGCTGAACGAATATTTTTTATCCCTACAATACAGTAGGATAGAGATTATGCTACAAACCAATGCCGTAATTGCCATAATAAAAAGCTGACCATTATCCGATTGATCTTGCCATTTGACTACAATTCCTAAAGGTGTGAATAGGTGAGAGCCAATGGCGCCAAACATAAGGCCAATAGCGGCAAATAGCGCAATAATTTTTGTTTTTGAAACAAGTAGTGCTAAGCCGACTATAAGTTCGACACCCCCTAAAGCTAGTCTTCCCCAAGGTTCTACACCAAGGGTTGAAAAAATATGTACGGCTTCGGGGTGCCCGCTAAATTTAAAATATAGAGATTGTAATAAAATTACAGCAACAATAATTCGTAGTAAAAAAAATATTTTGGTTAACATCAAGTAGGATTTTAATTAATTAGCCATTTTTTCCAGTTTTGGTTGGCTTTTGTTTTGAGGGTTTTTGTTTTTTTGGACCACTTTTTTTTGGTATCTGTAAAAGATGTTTTGTAAAATAGATATAATTTTTTATTTTCAATACTGTAGGATTCAGGATTGATTTCTACTTTTTTACCATTATTGCCCATTGCATAAGCACACCAGCCGCCATACTCAGGGACATAGCATTCAGGAGCTTTCTCAAAAGTACTCTTATTGGCTTCGCTTGTGAATTGATAAATAGCATCTTTATACTCAACTTGAAAATTTGCGTTTCCAGGAGTAGGGGTATTATTAAAATATTCAACAACATCATAACCATTGACAGCAAGCTTGTTTTTGTCTAGGTTTTGTTGAGAAAATACAACATTTGAAAATGTAAAAAGGACACAAATAAATAGGAGTAATACGGAACTAGGTAGTTTTTTCATAATAGTAGGATTTGAGGAAACCTGTACAAATATAAGATTTTATTATTAAACCTAAGACTAGCAAATGATGTGCCAAAAGATAAATCTATTCGGTTTTTCTATGTTTCCATCGTTTATGAGTCCAAAGATAGTACTCAGGTTCATCATGAATTTGACCTTCTACAAGTTTTAAAAATGCATCGGTAATTTCATAATCCTTAAACTCATTTGGGTTTTCAGCTAAGGTGTGAAATGTTGTTTCATAATAGCCTCTTTTTATACGTTTTACAGCAAAGAAGACCACAGGCATGTCTAGTTGTTTTGCTAGTGCCTCCGCACCTGTATGCACAGGGACATTAATCCCCATAAATTTATTCCAATGCCGAGCTTTTTCTTTTTTGGGCGATTGATCAGAAGCAAAGCCATTCATGGATAGAATGCCATTTTTTTTGGCATCGTCAAGGACTGCAAATGTTTCTTTAGTTGTAATCAAATAACTATTATAGCGTGCTCTAATGGATTTGACTAACCGATCAAAATATTTATTTTGGAGTCGTTTGTATATCGCAAATCCGCGGTGACTCGTGTACGTTTGAAGTATAAAAATCCATTCCCAACTTCCATAATGTGCACACATCAAAACAATACTCTTATTTTTTTTTTCGAAATCCTTAATAAGATCTATGTTTTTAAAAGTAAACCTTTCTTGCATAGATTTACGAGAAATATGCATTGATTTGATAGATTCTAAAATCATATCACAAAAATGCTTATAGAATTTTTTTGTAATTCTCTTTACTTCTAAATCTGATTTTTTTGGGAATACAAGTTTAATGTTTTCTATAACCGTTTGCTTTCTGTAGCCAAAAATATTGTACATCAAAAGATACAAAAGGTCGGAAACTGTGTACAATAATCGAAAAGGGAGTATAGAAACCAACCACAAAATGGGGTAAATTAAAATGTACGCTAGTAGTTGCATTTAAAAAGATTAAATTTACATTCGCAAATATATAGTTTATTTAATATGTATCCCATATGAACATTAGTATTTATACCTTGATTATTATAGCTCTCAATGCTCTTTGCTCTTTTAAAGGGTTTAAAGACCGCTCTTTTTTTGAAGCCTATAAATTTAATGTTGGCGGGATCAAACGTGGCGAACAACTTCGGATGCTAGTTTCTGGCTTTTTGCATGTAGATTTACAACATCTGTTGTTTAATATGATTACATTTTATTTTTTTGCAGATATCGTGATTGCCATTATTGGGCCTCTTTATTTCTTTATGATTTATTTTGGAAGTTTGATTTTTGGTAACCTTTTGTCCTATTATTTTCACAGTTCAGAATCCTACTATTCGGCAGTTGGTGCTAGTGGTGCGGTGACTGGAATTTTATATGCCGCAATTTTATTATACCCAGGCATGGAATTGTACCTTTATTTTATTCCGATACCAATACCGTCTTATATTATAGGCGTTGGCTATATGTTATACTCCATCTATGGCATGAAATCTCGAAATGGTAATATTGGTCATGACGCACATTTTGGAGGCGCTATAGGGGGTTATGTTCTTACCTTATTAATAGCACCTCAAGTTTTAGAAACTCATTTGTGGATGGTAATTGTATTGGCAATTCCAATTGTGATATTGTTTGTGATGCATAAAAACAATAAAATTTAGAACCGACTATTTCATGGAATTACTCCAATAATGCTTTAATTTTTGCCTCTAACTGCGCTCCTCTTAAACGCTTGGCAACAACAGTTCCGTTTTCATCCAAAATAAAAGTAGCCGGAATCGAATTCACCCCGTAGGCTTTTGCAATAGGGTCTTGCCAAAATTTCAAATTAGAAACATTATACCAATTCAATTCATCTTTTTTTATGGCATTGAACCAATTTTCTTTTTGTACTTCTCTGTCTAAAGACACGCTAATTATTTCTAGTCCTTTAGAATGATATTTTTTGTAAAGTTTAACAAGATTAGGGTTTTCTATGCGGCAAGGTTTACACCAAGAGGCCCAAAAATCAATGATGATTACTTTTCCTTTGATATCATTTAAAGAAATAATTTCTCCTTCAGGATTAAAAGCAGAAAAATTTGGCGCTTTCACACCAACTTTTACTATATTTTTGTTGGGACTTCTTTCAATTCTTTGCTGAATTATATTTGAAATACGTTCATTTGATTTGTTTTTAGTTTTGACATATTCTTTGATGTTTTTATAGCCTTTATATGCCAACTCATAATCAAATTGTTTTTGGGCAGTTATATTATTTAATAACAATAATGATAAATCAGTTTCAGGATGAGCATAAACAAAATCATACATGAAATTTTTGATCCTAAGATTTAAAGAATCCTTTTGTTTTTGAAGTGATTTTACGCGATCAATATCCCCTTTAGAATCTCGTAACTCAGAATTTATATTACCAAAATTGATTTTGTTTAGTAAAGCTTGTTGTTTATAGATTTTAAAAATATCATTATTAATTGTACCTCCAATGTTTGATTTATGAATACTGTCTTTATAGACCTCCACATTAATGCTCCCAGCTTCTAGGACGATAGAGGTTTGCCCCTTTACGCCATCAATAGTCAAAATACGCATTTCGGCTCCATCTATAAAACCTTTAAATGTAAATGCACTATTAAAAACGATTGCTGTATCTGTTTTAGTTCTAGACTTGTTACTTTCAGATTTTATCAAATAGGCTCTCAAACCATCATAAACGCCTTCAGCTTTTACGTTTACCTCAAAGTGACCCTCAGGAAGTGAAGTAGAAGAAGTACAGCTAATTAATAGTACTGATATAATTACGGCAATGAGTTTGGTTTTCATTTGAAATGATTTTTGAATACCTACAAAAATAAATTAAAATTTTTACTTCCACTGTTTAAACTAATATTAATACTTTTGTAAAAAATATATCCATTGTATCAAAATGACACCATCATAGCTTTAGCGACCCCATCTGGGGCTGGGGCAGTAGCTATTGTTAGACTTTCTGGACCAGAATCGATTGCAATGGTGGACAGATTATTTAAATCGATACATGCTAAAAAGCTATCAACTCAAAAAACACATACGATACATTTAGGTCACATTGTGGAAGATTCGAGGGTTTTGGACGAAGTTCTTGTATCTGTTTTTAAAAATCCACAATCCTATACAGGAGAGGATGTCGTTGAAATTTCCTGTCATGGAAGTTCCTATATACAACAAGAAATTATACAACTGTTTGTTCGTCATGGCGCTCGTATTGCAAATCCAGGAGAGTTTACCCTACGTGCATTCCTTAATGCCAAGCTCGATTTAAGTCAAGCAGAAGCTGTTGCCGACCTGATTGCTAGTGATAATAAAGCCTCCCATCAAATTGCGATGCAACAAATGCGTGGAGGATTTAGTAATGAAATAAAGGCCTTACGCGACGAATTGCTAAATTTTGCTTCACTGATTGAATTGGAACTCGATTTTTCTGAAGAAGATGTAGAATTCGCCGATCGTAAACAATTTGAAGATTTACTACAACGCATTATTAAAGTTTTAAAACACCTGATTGACTCTTTTTCTACAGGAAATGTGATAAAAAATGGAATTCCAATTTCAATTATCGGTGCCCCAAATGTGGGGAAATCTACGCTTCTAAATGCACTGTTAAACGAAGATAAAGCCATAGTAAGCGCTATTGCAGGGACAACACGTGATGCTATTGAGGATGAAATAACTATTGAAGGTATTAAGTTCCGTTTCATTGATACCGCTGGGATTCGAACCACAGAGGATACCATTGAAAGTATTGGAATTAAAAAAACATTTGAAAAAATCACACAATCGCAAGTCGTTTTATACCTCTTGGATGCGGCAAAAGTGAACCAAAAAACAATTGCGGTTTTTAATTCTGATATCCGTAAAATTCAAGAACAATATCCCGACAAACAATTAATTGTGGTGGCTAATAAAATGGATGAAGCGGATAAAGTTTTAATTAAAAATTCGTTTGTATATCCACACACCCTTTTCACTTCTGCTAAAAGTGGTCTAGGAATTGACACTCTAAAATCAAAGCTTTTAGAATTTGTAAATACTGGCGCTTTACGTAATAATGATACGATCATCACCAACTCTAGACATTACGATTCGCTTTTGAAAGCACTAGCCGATGTACAAAAGGTACAACAGGGTATGGATGGTAAATTATCTGGAGATTTATTGGCAATAGACATTCGTCAAGCCCTATATCATTTTGGTGAAATCACTGGAGAAATCACAAGTGATGACCTGTTAGGTAATATCTTTGCCAATTTCTGTATTGGAAAGTAAATTAAGATCCCTGCATTAGAGTTTTAAAAATTTGTTATAAATCAGAATAATCATTCAATTGACGAGATTCCCTATCAAACTGTGGTTATCTTTGCACAAAATTATATTATGTCAAAATCGTTTTCAGATTTAGGAGTTAACGCGCTATTACAACAAGGTCTGGAGGATCTAAAAATTTCTGTACCTACAGATATTCAAGAGAAAACCATTCCATTGGTTTTCAATCAAACCGAGGATATTGTTGGTTTGGCAAAAACTGGAAGTGGAAAAACAGCAGCATTTGGAATTCCTTTATTGCAGTTAATTGACATCGAAAGTACAACTTTACAGCTTTTGATTTTAGCACCCACACGAGAATTAGGCCAACAAATTCACACTAATTTGACGTCCTACGCTGCCCATTGTCCTGAAATTTCTATCGCCGCCGTTTGTGGAGGTATCCCTATAAAACCTCAAATAGAACGTTTAAAAACACCAACACATATTGTTGTTGCGACTCCTGGACGTTTAGTGGATTTGGCAAGTCGAGGAGCAATAAACCTAAAACACCTCACACATTTAGTATTGGATGAAGCTGATGAAATGGTCAGTGCTTTGAAACAAGATTTAGATCTTATAATTAAACAAATTCCAAAAACACGGCGAACACTGTTGTTTACCGCAACACTTTCAGGCGCAATAAAACAACTGGTTCAAAATTACATGTCCAAACATGTCATGCAACTAGAAGCCGATATGACAACCGTTGGTCATCAAGGCATAGACCATCAGTATATGGTTGTAGAGCCTATTGAAAAATTGAATGTTTTAATGCATTTTTTAAGTTCAAAAGAAGGACAACGCGGTATTATTTTTTGTAAAACAAAAGCGGCAGTTAATAAATTAGCAAAAAACTTAGCGATTCATAAATTCTCATCAGGAGCATTGCATGGGAGCTTGTCTCAAGGCATTCGTGATCGAATTATGGGTCAATTTAGAGAAGGCCATATTGATATTTTGGTAGCCACTGATTTAGCCGCTCGTGGTATTGATGTTAAAGAAGTGTCGTATGTTATCAATTACCACCTTCCTGATACTTTTGAAGCCTATGTGCACCGAAGTGGTCGTACAGCAAGAGCAGGAGCAAAGGGGCTATCCCTAAGCATATTACAAGAAGAAGAAGTTCAAGACCTTCCAGAATTTGAAAATGAATTAGGAATTGTTTTTAGTAAATTCAAAAAAGCAGATGCCCAAAGTATCGAAGAAAATAATGGATTGTTATGGGCCAAAAAAATATTTAAAACCAAACCAAATCGTACGATTTCAGATCAATTCAGAGAAAATATAAGTACTGTTTTTCACCATCTCACAAAGGAAGAGTTGATAGAAAAAGTATTGGCAAATTATTTGGCACAAAACGCTACAGCGCATCAAAAAAATGAGGTTTTAAAACACCCAAAAACGAAGTAATTATTATGGCAAATACAATTAAAGACCAACAGGATATTTTAGCAAAATTAAATATTCATGTATTAAATCCAATGCAGGAGGAAGCAATTGCAGTAATTGAGAAGACCACAAACACGGTATTGTTATCGCCTACAGGAACAGGGAAAACACTGGCGTTTTTATTACCAATCATCAAAATCCTCGATCCTGATTGTAAAGATGTACAAGCTTTAATTATTGTGCCCTCACGTGAATTGGCCATACAAATAGAACAAGTAGTTCGCAGTATGGGTTCTGGTTTTAAAGTAAACGCCGTATATGGTGGGCGCCCGATGTCTAAGGATAAAATAGAAATAAAACATGTTCCTGCAATTTTGATAGGTACACCAGGCAGAATCGCCGATCATTTTGGTAATGAACGCTTTTCTAAAACTAGTATAAAAACACTAGTATTAGATGAGTTTGACAAATCACTAGAAGATGGTTTTGAATCTGAAATGAAAGAAATCATCAGTCAGTTGCCACATATCAATAAACGGATATTAACTTCAGCGACCCAAAGTATCAATATTCCAGGATTTGTAAGGTTAGATCAACCCACAACGGTCAACTATTTGAAAGAAAAGGTTCAGTCTAAACTTGAACTCAAAACCGTGGTATTTCCTTCTAAAAAGAAATCACAAACGCTTTTAGATTTAATAGGGCATCTCGGCAATCAAACTGGTATTGTTTTTTGTAATCTAAGAGATAGTGTTGATTCAGTGAGTTATTTTTTAGCTAAAAACAAGGTGAATCACAGTTGTTTTGTTGGAGGTATGGAACAAAAAGATCGCGAACGCGCTTTGATAAAATTCAGAAATGGTACAAACCAGATTCTTATTGCGACGGATTTAGCCTCTCGAGGGATTGATATTCCTGAGTTGAAATTTATTATTCATTACGAAGTGCCGCGCGCCAAAGAGGAGTTTATTCACAGAAATGGACGTGTTGCGAGAGTCGATTCAAAAGGAACGGCGTACATCATGAAAGGCGATGCCGAAGATTTACCTGAATATATCCATAATTCCAAAGTCGTTAACATCACTAAACAGTCGGTTCGAAAACCTCAGTTTTGGGAAACCCTATTTATTTCTGGTGGACGAAAAGACAAAATTTCTAAAGGAGATATTGCAGGTCTCTTTTTTAAGCAGGGTAATATCTCAAAGGATCAGTTAGGAAACATCGAACTCAAACAAGATTGCGCGTTTGTAGCCGTGCCTAAAGCGATCGCAGAAGACTTGGTAGAAAAATTAAACAATACACGCCTAAAAAAGAAAAAAGTACGGGTTACGGTCTTAGAAGACTAAATCAAAACCACCAGAGTAAAATACGACTCTTCTTATTTCCTAAATCCATTGGTAAGACTTCAAAGTTTGCTTTGGCTTTTATCAACTGTTTTTTAATTGGAGATAGGCTAGCCGATTTTGATACGAGTGTAGAAAATACGTTGACTTGAGTTTTATACAACACACTTTCTTTTAGCAATCGTTTGATAAAAAGCGCTTCGCCACCATTACACCAAAGTTCATTGGCTTGGCCTTCAAAATTAAGAGTGACTTCTGTTTTGTCAAATTCTCGCCCTAAATTGTTAAGTTTTCTTTGAGAGCCTCTAAAGGCGTCTTCTTTAGACGTATGAAAAGGGGGATTGCAAACGGAGAAATCAAAGTGTTCATTTGAATGAATCATATTTTTAAAAAGGAAACTTTTATTGTCCTGGTGTCGAATTTCATTTTTATTTTTTAATGCTTTTGTATGCTGCATATTAGCTTTCGCTATTTGTACTGATTTGGGATCACATTCAGTACCTACCATAGTCCAATTAAAATGTTGTAATCCCAAAATACAATAGATGCCATTGGCACCTGTTCCGATGTCCAAGCCCCGAAGTTTTGTGTTTTTATCAATATTAAATTTTTCTGAAAGGAACTCTTGTAAGTGCAATAAATATTCTAACCTTCCAGGAACAGGGGGGATAAGATAGCCCATAGGCAACTCATATTTTTCGAGTTTAAAGTCGGCCAAAAGCATGGCTTTATTCAATTCATAGACCGCCGATGAATTGCTAAAATCAATGGTCTCTTCTCCTGAGGGATTTAGAACAATATGGTTTTGTAACTGCGGATGGTGAGTTGCGAATCGTTTCAGATCATAACGGTCACTGTAAGGGTTTTGTGCATGCATAACGGCAAAGGTAGGCCATTTCAGAGTGCTAACTTGGACGTTCTATATTTTTTTATTACGAATGTTTTTTTATTGAAACGAATGCCGTTGTTCTTTGGTTGAGGAAGCGGTGAGTAATTGATTAAAGATTTTAATCGTATTAAAATCTTGTGTGATGTGTTCAGAAACGCCCAGTCCAGAAATACCAGTATCTAGTATGGTTTTGATATCGGATGTTGTGATGCCTCCAACCCCAATAATCGGTGTATCCGTTTGTAGCGCTTCAATGATCGCAGTAAACCCTTTTAAGCCTAGCTCAACAGCCGGAGAGTTTTCAGTTGTTCTAAATGGTGCTAAGTATATATAATCGACTTCCTTTTCGATGAAAGTTTCACAGTCTTGCAAGGCGTTTGCAGTCACTCCTATCAATTGCCAAGGGTATAATTCTTTTCTAAGCACAGTAGGGCAGGACGCTTTAGAGTCCAGATGGATACCATCTACTTTTAGGTCTTTAGCCAATTTATGATGAGCATTAATTATTAAACGCGTTTGAAAATGAGCCGTAATTTCTCTTGCTTTTGAGGCAATTTTCAAATACTTTTTTTCAGAACTATTGTGAAGATTTAATACGACTAATTCCGCACCAGATGCACAAGCATTTTGAATATTGTCCAAGTGTTCTTTAGGTGAACTTCCTTGAGATATGTAATGTAACTTAGGTATCATTGTTGAGTTGTATTATGTAAAGAACACCCCTTAAAAGGAAACAATTTTAGAGCGTTCCATAAAATAGGATTCAAAACGTTTTAGTACGGGATGCATTTTTTCTGAGTAAATGACATACTGGCATTTTTGAATACTTTGAGCTATCGACATGAGCGCCGAATAGGAGGAATGTTGCGAAAGAAATTCCGCATCATCAATACTAATTATTTTTAATTGAGCAGTGCTAACCCCGTTTAACAAAAACAATTTATTCATGGTTTTGGGAGTGGAAATAAGAATGTCTGTGCCCTCGAATATCTCAGATTTTTGAATGTCAATATGCAGTTGTTCATGTCCGACATAAACCCGTAGCGAGTTGTATTTCGTATAAGCTAAAAAGATTTCGTATAATGCCATAGCGCGTTCCTTGTTTTCTACAAGGACAACAGCTCTGGGCGCATTTCCAACAGCTACGCATTTTAATTTTTGCAAGGTCGTCAATACAAGTGTCGTTGTTTTACCGCTATCATTAGGAGCTACACAATACACATTCGTTCCACTTTTTATGATGGGAATACTTCTGCTTTGAAACGGCGTTGGAGTTAATATGTCTAGAGATTCTAGTTTTTCTCGAACATCAGAATGTAATTTTTTAAATGGCATAGGAATTTTAGGAGATCACTGGTTAATGACGTATTGATAAAAGATTGGACAAATATACGTCCTGAAAATTTAATAAACTTAAAAGTTGCTTTTTCTATTTATGATTAAATCAATGTAAGCCAAAAGTGAGGTTTTAATAATTAATAATAAACCAAAATTAGATATCCTATGGTATAAATTATTCTCGTTTGTTAATACGGTATAATAGTTAAACATATTATATCTTTAAAACCTATTTTCAAAAGACAAAATTTAATTATTAACTATCTCAAAAATGAGATAAAAAATCAAAAAAATAATTTTCTGAAACGTCAAATTCATAATATCGTTTGGTTAAAACGAGACATTCGTTCTCAAGATCACGAGCCTTTGTTAAAGGCAGAGCTGGTGGGTATTCCATATCGGATCGTTTATTTATTTGAACCCTCTAAAATTGAATATCCAGATACGAGTACTCGACATTTACAATTTGTGTACCATTCTATAGCAGCATTAAATAAATCCTTAGCACCTTTCAATAGGCGTGTAGAAGTGTTTTATGGAGAAGCTATCGATGTATTTGAACATTTAAATAAAGACTTTGAAATCAATAGTATTTTTAGCTTTCAGGAAAGTGGCACTCAACGTACGTGGCAGCGTGACAAACAAATCAAGTTGTTTTGTAAACAAAATCAAATTGACTGGCAAGAATCACAACGCGATGGAATTTTAAGAGGTATTAAAAACCGAGTAGATTGGAATAAGCAGTGGCACATGAAAATGCATACGCCAGTGCTTCAAAATAATTATTCTGTATCAAAAGACAAGCCTTTGGAACACCCGTTTTTACTGCCTAAAAAATTAGAATCTCAATTAAAAGACTTTCCAAAACACTACCAACCTGCAGGTGAGCAAAATGCGTGGCGATACTTGAAATCTTTTACTAACCAACGCGGATTTAACTATCAAAAACACATTTCAAAACCTACTGAAAGTAGGACGGCTTGCAGTCGGTTATCGCCTTATTTTGCTTGGGGAAATATGAGTATTAAACAAGCCTTTCAGTTTATAGGGACACATCCCAATGGCACTAGAAATAGCAAGGCGTTTTCGGCCATGCTTAGCAGATTGCACTGGCATTGTCATTTTATTCAGAAATTTGAAATGGAGTGTCGCTATGAAACGGAATGTATCAACAAAGGGTATGAACTTTTAGCCCACGATAAGAACGAAGTGTATATCAAAGCATGGAAGACAGGCACAACAGGCTATCCGTTAATCGATGCGTGTATGCGTGCTGTGGAAAATACGGGGTGGATTAATTTTCGAATGCGTGCTATGGTAGTTTCGTTTTTAACACTTAATCTCGATCAAGATTGGCGTAATGGTACATATCACCTCGCCCGACAGTTTTTGGATTATGAACCCGGGATACATTATCCACAGTTCCAGATGCAGGCAGGGACTACAGGAATTAATACGGTTCGTTTATACAACCCTGTTAAAAACTCACAAGAGCATGATCCTGAAGGCATTTTTATCAAAAAATGGATTCCTGAACTGGCTAATGTTCCTGTAGCACATATTCATGAACCATGGAATATGACCGCTATGGAACAGACCTTTTGTGGGGTCATAATTGGAAAAAATTATCCTCTTCCCATTGTTGATTTACAAGAGAGTGCACGATTGGCAAGAGCTAAGATTTGGGGGCATAAAAAACATCCCGCTGTACAGCAAGAAAAATATCGTTTATTACAATCGCATGTCAATGCACGACGATAAGAATTTATAACTACAAAAAAATGGATAAAAAAGACTACAAGATACATATTATTGGCGCCGGATTGAGTGGACTTATAGCGGCTAGAGTTTTAGAAAATCATGGCTATTATCCTGTTGCTATAGAAGCAACTGATCGGGTAGGAGGGCGCGTAAAAACCGATATTATAGATGGCTATCAATTAGATCATGGATTTCAAGTATTGCTTACTGCCTATCCAGCAGTTCAAAAATATCTAGATTATGAGGCTCTAGATTTACAACCATTTTTACCTGGCGCTTCCATTTTTAAAGCAAACGAACAAAAAATCATAGGTGATCCTCTAAGAAATCTTTCCTTACTGTTTCCTACACTTTTATCTGGAATTGGTAGTGTTTCTGATAAACTTAAAATATTAAAACTGAACCAGAAGTTAAAGAAAAAAACGATGGCTGCTATTTTTTCTGAAACAGAACAATCAACGCTATCATATCTTGAGAGCTTTGGTTTTTCTGAGGGAATTATTACTGATTTTTTCAAACCTTTTTTTAGTGGTATTTTTCTTGAAACCCAATTAGAAACGTCGAGTAGAATGTTCGAGTTTATTTATAAAATGTTTGGTGAAGGCGATGCTACGATTCCAAAAGCAGGGATTGAAGCGATTCCTAAGCAATTATTAAATAATTTAAAGACCACAATTTTTAAATATAACACAAAAGTAACGGCTTTAAAAGATGGATCGATCATCCTTGATGATGGCACACAATTAGAAAGTGATTATACTATCGTTGCCACTGAAGCGAGTGGATTAGTTTCTAATTTAAAACAGCAATCTACGGAATGGAAATCTTGCACAACCTTATATTTTGACTCCGAAACACGCGTTATTGACAAAAAATTAATTGGGCTTATTCCTAAATCGGGAACCTTGATAAATAATATGTTTTATAACAGTAGTCTAGAAAGCGTTATTGACCCCAAAAAAGAACTGTTATCCGTGACTGTTATAGATGACCAAAACCTAACTGATGAAGCCCTTGTAGACGCTGTTAAAGCGGAACTGAAAGCCTTTTGTGGAATTACAAGTACTCGTTTTATTAAATCATATAGAATCCCAAAAGCACTCCCAAAATTAAGTGACTTAAGGTATGATATGATGCCTTCGGAAACGCGTTTAACAAATGGCATTTTTTTGGCGGGAGATACGCAGTTGAATGCGTCCTTAAATGCGGCTATGATTTCTGGTGAACGAGCGGCACTAGGCGTTATTGAAGCGCTGTCAGGTATATAAGTTGGCTAGGTACATGGCGTATTTTATCCACAACTCATATCGGCGACAATCTTCCATGCGCCGGCTATTTTTTTAAATATAACCATAAAAACGCCATTGGCATCCCCAAGGTTTCGACTTAAAAAGTAGTTGCCCATAACCCAGTAACTTTGGTCTTCAATAGGAGAGATGTCTATAATTTCAAAGGTGAGTGAACCACTGTGGTCTTTGGTAGGGTAGCCTTTTTTATAATTATCTAGCGTTTGCTGCCAACCTTTAGTCAGCCCAGTTTTACCGTAGAATTTTAACGAATCACTTTTAATATACCCTTTCATAAAACCTTCTAGATCATTATTGCTCCAAGCGATTTCTTGACCTTTCATTACTTTTAAGATAGCGGCTTTGTCTGCTTTGATATTTGGTTTTATATGACAACTGTAAAGTGTAACTAAAACAGCGAATGCTAAAATGTTTTTCATAGTTCGATAATTAATTTAATAAAAACACCATTTTTTTTAACCCATACGATCTGTAATGTATTATAATTATAATGTATATCCAAAAAAAAATCTATATTACAGTAAATATTTAAATACTATGGAGTTTTTATTACATGAAGTGAGAATTTTATTACATTCATTGCCTGCAAAAATCAAGAAATCTAACTTCAAACCACAAGCATTAATTAAAATGACAGGTATCCCTTCCGCTACATTTTACAAGCGTATGAAGGATAAAAGCTTTACAATAGACGAAGCTGAAAAACTTGTAAAAATTCTTGATTTTGAGAAAAACCTAGAAGCAAGTTTGAGTAGAGGCGAAAATGATATTGTTGAGGGTAGAGTTCAAACAATTGAAGAACTTGAGTTGAAATATGCCTAGATTTTATTTAGCCAATTTTCTTTGGCTAGATGCACAGCATCAACGTACGTCGTTTTTTTATTATAACGATAAAATACAATTGTTTTTCTGTTGACAATCAGATAGCGAATATTATCTCTATATATTTTACCTAGCTCTGGATAATAACTAGCATGTTTAATAAGACTGAAAGTTTCATTTAAAATTTTATCTGCAGATTTTTTGTCAAAATGCTCCATAATACTGGAGTAAATAGCATCAATTTTATCAGATGATTCTTATGAAACTACAATTTTATTCATTCTGATTTTCTATTTAAGGCGATACTAATGTAATAAATAACATTTAGTAATTGTAAAAATGCTAATTAAATACCTACTTGAAACGATTGGAGGAATATTTGCAATGAACTCTTATGAGTAGTAGGTCGTAAATGGCTGTAAACATAATTGTTGACGTTATAAAACACGTAACGTGTTAATTATATCTATAATTATGTTACATCCATTTTATTTATAGGGTAATCTTGTTCTATAATTTATATTATGTAAAATAGATAATTTCAACATCCAATACCCTCTATTCATTTAAACTTCATTAATTTTGCAGCTGACATATAAACAAATGAAAACATTATCCATATTTCGAATCATCGCGTTTTTAGAAGGTATATCATATATAATACTCCTATTTGTGGGCTTACCACTAAAATACATAACTGATGATGAAACAGTAGTAAAACTACTTGGAATGCCGCACGGCTTTCTTTTTATGGCGTATATCGCATTTATAATCGTTTTACAATTTGATAATCCGTGGTTCAAGAAAAATTTTATTTTAATCGCACTCGCCTCAGTAATTCCTTTTGGAACATTTCTGGTTGAGTATAACCTTAAAAAATAATATAAGCCATGGAACTTATTATTAAATCTCTTGTTCAGTTACTTTCCTCTTGGGGTTTGCCTACAAACATAGCAACCAACTTAAGTATCACAATTTTATTTATAGGGCTTATAATACTCATCTATATTATAGACATCATCCTAAAGAAAATTATTCGCGCCACCTTTACTAAAATTGCCAATAAATCAAAAACGGATTTTGACGACATCATGTTGGAGAACAGAGTTCCGAGCAGTATTGCTCAAATTGTGCCGTTTATTTTGACTTATAAACTCATTCCTAGTCTGTTTTATGATTTCGAAAAACTACAATCTTTTAGTGAAAAAACAATTTTAGTCATTGGAATTGCACTCACTATTTGGGGGTTAAGAAACGTTCTCAACTCCTTAAAAATCTATTTCAAAACCCTTATTTTCCTTAAAGACAAACCTGTAGACAGTTATATTCAGGTCTTTATGATTTTTGTATGGCTCACTGGTGTGTTTGCTACCGTTGCCATTGTTTCTGGAATATCATTTTTAGAGTTTATTGCCGGATTAGGTACCATTTCTGCCATTATCATTTTGGTGTTTAGAGATACCATTCTAGGGTTTGTAGCCAGTATTCAGGTGTCCATCAACGATATGGTTCGTATTGGCGATTGGATTTCTTTTGACAAATTTGGTGCTGATGGCGATGTTATTGAAATTAATTTAGCAACTGTAAAAGTTCAAAATTTCGATAATACCATTACCACGATCCCAACCTATGCCCTAATTTCGGACTCGTTTAAAAACTGGCGTGGTATGGACGAATCTAAAGGAAGACGCATCAAGCGTTCTTTAAATATTCGTATGGAGAGTATTAGAAATTTAAGTCAGGATGATATTCATAACATCTCTAAAATTCAACTTATTTCTGATTACATTCTACAACGTTCAGATGATATCAATACCTACAACGAGTCGCATGAAATTGATAAATCACTTTTGATCAATGGCAGAAACCTCACTAATATTGGCGTCTTTAGAAAATATATGGAAACCTTCATTGAGCAACATTCAGCGATCAATAAAGATATGATGATTATGGTACGTCAGCTGCAACCCTCTGCACAAGGCTTACCCATTGAAATCTATGCATTTAGTAGTGATAAACGCTGGGCTAATTATGAATATATCATTGCCGATATTTTTGATCATATGATTGCATCTGTTAATGATTTTGATCTTAAAATTTCTGAAACGACGGTATTTCCTGCTAAAAATTAACTCATGAATTCTAGAGATTCCAGTTTAAAGGCCATCCGTTTAGACGTAATATCAAAAAGTATTAAATCTGAAATGTCCTCTGAAGAATACTTTCAAAACAGTGTTTTACGACCTCTTATTAAGTTTCAAAACGATCTGTTAATTGCAGCTTTTTTAAACTTCTGTACCACCTATAAAAAAGTGTTTTTTGAGTTATCAACGGAAAAGAAAATCACCTATATAGAAAACGCCATTGCTAAAGACAGCAGCTTCAGGAACAGTCTAAAAGATATGATTGTAGGGCTGTTTACAGTCGAAGAATACAATACTTATACGCTCAATACTTCTGCCCTTAACAAACGTATAACTGGTATTATTAAAGAACGCCTTATCAGTCATGTTCAGTTGCTTTCAGAAATGGAGCCTAAAGCATAGACTCCCCGTTTAAATTTGTAGTCAACACAGAACTCATATAGTCGAAATAAGGTCGAATGACTTTAAAGTCTTCAATCACTTGTTTTTCAAAACCCTTTGAAAGCACGTCTTTGTCCGAAAATTTTTTGGTGAAAATAAACTGTTTTCTACGAATTAAATCAATGTTGGGATCTAGCTTATCAAAACCTCTTGGTGCAGATTTTAATTCCTCGCCCTGTAATTCTCCCCATACCGATTTAAATGTTGGTTGATCCATCAACTGACGCATCTCATCTGAATCTATTTCAAACTCTTTACGAATGCGAAAAAGATCTTCTTTGCTTGGTTCCCAAAATCCCGTTGCAATAAAACTCTCATTATTGGGTGCAATATGTAAATAATAGCCCCCTCTTAACTCGGGTTTGGTACGATGGAAACTCCCTCCAAAATGCGTTTTATAGGGTAATTTGTTTTTGGAAAAACGGACATCTCTATAAATTCTAAATATTTTAAAGCTATCTATAGAATCCACCGTGTTTAGTTGTTCATACAGTTGAGCGTAGAACTGCTTCACTCCGAGTTCAACTTCTTTAAATGCTGGCTTATGCACATGAAACCATTCCCGATTATTGTTTTTTTGTAATTTTTTCAGGAAACTAAATACATCTTTAGAAATCATATTTTATATTTTAAAATTCAACCTTATGTAAAATCAAGCCCGAAGCCGGCGCGATATAATCCATCACATAGCTACTTTCAGGTTTCAAACTGTTTTTAATGTATTCCAAATCAATATCACCACGTCCCAATTTGATCAAAGCCCCCATCATTAACCGAATTTGATGACGACCAAACCCTTTACCAATGACTTTCAATACATAACTTTTCTCTGGGAAAAAACTAGCGGTATAAAGCGTGTTTTCTACCAGTTCACAACAGATCAGTTCTCGATCATATAGCCCTTCATTTGTAGGTTTATAGCAATAGGTTTTATAATTGTTTGGACCTTCAAAAAGCTGTGCCCCTTCTTTCATCAATTCTATATCCAAGGCATCTAAAATGGTCGTCATTATCGGAGCCGCAAAGGGATGAAATTTAGATCCCTGCGCAAACACATAATGGTATTCTTTTAACTTTGAGTCCTGAATGATGTTAAATTTCGCATCCACTTCTTTGATACTCAATGCTCTTATGTCTTGTGGAAGATTAAGATTGAAGAGCTCTAAAAATACTTTTAAATCCACTAAAGGCTCATTATCTAAAAACAACTCAAACGCTGCTTCATTTGCCGATACCATGGCATCTGTGCGTCCTGCTCCCAGTGTTTTGAATTTTTGATCTCTCAGAATGAACTTCAAGGTACGATCGATCATCAGGTGTACCGTTTTTGTGTTTGGCTGTTTTTGCCAGCCATGAAAACGGTACCCTAAAAACTGAACCTTTACTAAATAATAATATCGCTTTTGCAACATGATTACAAGGTCGTAATTTTAGAAAGAGTTACAAAATTAATGTCTAGATTTTAGTACATCAATTACGTTTTCGAGTTTAAACCCTTTGGCTTGTAATAAAATTAAGTAATGAAATAACAAATCGGCACTTTCATTTAAAAATAAATCGTCGTTATCATCTTTGGCTTCAATCACCACTTCAACCGCCTCCTCGCCTACTTTTTGAACAATTTTGTTGAGCCCTTTCTCAAACAATTCAGACACATAAGACGTTTCTGAGGATGCATTTTCTTTGCGATCGGTAATAATGGTTTCGAGTTCTGATAAAAACCCAAAAGATTCGGTATTAGATTCGCCCCAACAGGTATCTGTTCCATTGTGACAGGTTGGACCTTGTGGTGTTGCTTGGATCAATAACGTATCATTATCACAATCATTTTTCAAATTGTTTAAGCTTAAAAAATGACCACTCTCCTCCCCTTTTGTCCAAAGGCGTTGTTTGCTTCGACTAAAAAAGGTCACCTTATTTGTTTCCAAAGTTTTAGAAACTGCTTCGGCATTCATGTAGCCAAGCATTAACACAGTTTTGGTTTTTGAATCTTGAATAATTGCGGGGATTAACCCTTCATTGTTATACTTAATGTCCATTAGAATCGTATGTTAATTTGATTTGATTGTAATTCTTGTTTTAAATCGTGTATGGCTATTTCACCAAAGTGAAATACACTTGCGGCCAGAGCCGCATCTGCTTTTCCAGCCTTAAAAACATCCACAAAATGTTGCATATTCCCTGCACCACCAGAAGCAATAATAGGAATATTAACTGTTTCTGAAAGTTGAGCAAGGGCTGTATTGGCAAAGCCTGTTTTTACGCCATCATTGTTCATGGAGGTAAATAAAATTTCACCTGCACCACGTGTTTCTACCTCTTTGGCCCATTCAAATAAATCTAAATCTGTTGGAATGGTACCGCCTGCCAAATGCACAAGCCATTTTCCATCGACTTGTTTCGCATCTATAGCCACAACGATACACTGGTTTCCAAAGGCCTTAGAAAGCTCGTTAATGAGATCTGGCCGTTTGATCGCTGCAGAGTTAACGCCTACTTTATCTGCTCCAGATTTCAAGAGTAATTCAACGCCTTCTTTTGTACTTACACCACCCCCAACTGTGAACGGAATATCAATCTGTTCTGCAACACGCCGTACCATATCAATTGTTGTAGAGCGCGATTCAAGTGTTGCCGAAATATCTAAAAACACCAGCTCATCAGCTCCATTTTCCGCATACTGTTTTGCCAGTGCTACAGGGTCGCCAGCATCTCTAAGGTTTAAAAAATTAACCCCTTTTACTGTACGTCCGTTCTTAATATCTAGACATGGAATAATTCGTTTGGCTAACATAGTTATGTACGGTTTAATTGATAGGTTTCTAATTGTTTAAGACTGATGTTACCTTCGTAAATGGCTTTTCCAATGATGACTCCCTCACAGCCTAATTCGGCTAATTTTGGTAATTCATCAAATGTAGAAATACCGCCTGAAGCAATGAGTTTTACAGGACTGACTGTAGATAAAATCGTATCATACAACTCAAACGATGGCCCTTGAAGCATACCATCTTTAGAGATATCTGTACAAATGACGTAGGAGATGCCTTTTGACACAAAATCATTTATAAATTCGATCACTTCTTTGTCACTCTCTTCTTGCCACCCTTGAATGGCTATTTTTTGATCCAAACAATCGGCACCTAAAATAATTTTACCAGCACCATAAGTCTCTAGCCATTTTAAAAATTTGGTAGGATTCTTAACAGCAATACTACCGCCAGTGACTTGATGCGCACCAGATTCAAAAGCGATTTTTAAATCGTCATCGGATTTTAATCCACCCCCAAAATCCACTTTTAAATTTGTTTTAGAAGCTATAGATTCTAAGATGTTATGGTTGATAATGTGTTGGGCTTTAGCACCATCCAAATCCACAACATGCAGGTCTTTGATACCAGCATCTTCAAACATTTTGGCAACTTCTAGAGGGTCTTCATTATAGACTTTTTTTGTGCTATAATCGCCTTTTGTTAAGCGTACACATTGGCCATTTATAATATCTATTGCAGGGATGATTCGCATGTTATAAGTTTAAAAAGTTTTGTAATAATTGAGCCCCATCTTTACTGCTTTTCTCAGGGTGAAATTGAACCCCATAAAAATTATCAGATTGTAATGCTGCCGAAAATTCAAGTTCATAAGTAGAATGGGCAATAGTTTGCGTTCCAATACTTGCATAATAGCTATGAACAGCATACATATAACTGTCTTCTGGGATGTCTTTGAGTAAACTTGACTTTAGGTTTTGTATGGTATTCCATCCCATATGTGGGACTTTAACGGCGTTTGAAAACTGTTTGACATCCACATCAAAAACGCCTAATCCTTTGGTGTTACCTTCTTCGGTATGCTTACATAACAATTGCATTCCTAAACAAATCCCTAAAACCTCTTGTTTCAGATTTGGAATTAAGATATCCAATTTTGATTTCTTAAGCATTTGCATCGCCTGACTGGCTTCACCAACTCCAGGGAAAATTACTTTATCTGCACTCGAAATTTCTTCTATAGAGCTGGAGAGTTTAGCGTTTATACCTAAGCGTTGAAATGCAAACTGAATACTCTGAATATTCCCGGCGCCGTAATCGATTATTATAACGTTCATTAGTCTAAAGTTCCTTTGGTTGATGGTAAAATCATTTTATTCACATCGCGTTTGACGGCCATTTTTATGGCTTTAGCAAAGGCTTTGAAAATTGCTTCAATTTTGTGGTGTTCGTTGGTGCCATCGGCTTTGATATTCAAATTACATCGCGCGCCATCGGTAAAGGATTTAAAAAAGTGCATAAACATTTCTGTGGGCATTTTGCCTACATACTCACGTTTAAAATCGGCCTCCCAAACCAGCCAATTACGCCCTCCAAAATCAATGGCAACTTGCGCCAAACAATCGTCCATCGGTAAACAAAAACCATAGCGTTCAATCCCCAGTTTTGAACCTAATGTAGAATTAAATAAATTTCCCAATGCAATTGCAGTATCTTCAATAGTGTGGTGTTCATCAACTTCTAGATCGCCTATCACTTTAATATCTAAATCCATTTGACCATGTCTGGCAATTTGATCCAACATATGATCAAAAAAGGCAATTCCAGTGTCTATTTGACTTTGCCCAGTACCATCCAAATTGACGGTAATGTCTATTTTAGTTTCATTGGTATTTCGCACAATAGAGCCCACGCGTTGTTTGGCCTTTAAAAAATCATAAATGGCTTCCCACTGGTTGGTTTCTAAGGCGATAAACGGTGCTAATTCCTCTTGCTTAACAGAAATTTCATTTACACCTAAATGGGTCTCATCGTTAATAAAAATGCCTTTACAACCTAAATTTTTAGCGAGCTCAACATCTGTTAAGCGATCTCCAATAACAAAAGAGTTTTCCAAATCATAAGCTTCGGTAAAATATGCCGTTAATAAACCTGTTTGAGGCTTTCGCGTTGGTGCATTGTCTTTTGCAAATGTGCGGTCAATGAATTGTTTTTCAAATACAATACCTTCATTTTTAAAAGTATCAAGAATAAAATTGTGAACAGGCCAAAACGTGTGTTCTGGATATACATCTGTCCCCAAACCATCTTGATTGGTGATCATGACAATTTCAAAATCTAACTCTTGACAAATCTTTTTTAAATTAGAAAATACATTTGGATAAAATTCTAACTTCTCAAAAGAATCAATTTGCTCATCCGCGGGTTCTCGAATAAGTGTTCCGTCACGATCTATAAATAATACTGGCTTCATTTTAGTGTATTTAATAGCGTTAATAATTGGGCGTTTTCAGTTGGTGTCCCCACGGTTATTCTAAGACAATTTTCACACTGTAATTGTGAACTGCGGTTTCTTACGACAACACCGTTTTTTATAAGTTCATTGTAGCGCTTATTCGCATCATCGACCTTTATTAAAATAAAATTAGCTTCCGTTGGGTATATTTTTTCAATAAAAGAAATTAATTTAAAAGCGTCGATTAAGCGGCTACGTTCTTTTAAAATTGTCCCAACCTGTGTGTGTTTGAGGACTTTATTCTCAAGTGCTTTTAGAGCAGCATCTTGGGTAAGTGTATTGATGTTATAAGGCGGTTTTATCTTATTTAATATGGTAATAATAGCTTTGGATGCATAACAAATCCCCAATCGAATTCCCGCTAAACCATAAGCTTTAGACAGTGTTTGGGTAACTATTAAATTCGGATACGTATTTAGCGCTTGTGTCCAACTGAGTTCTTCAGTAAAATCGATATAGGCTTCATCTATGATTATTAACCCCTTAAATTCATTTAACAGACGTTCTATAGCTTTGCGATCAACGGTATTTCCAGAAGGATTGTTGGGCGAACAAATAAATAGTAATTTGGTATGGGGCTGTATAGCGGCTAGAATCGCATCAACTTCTAGTTGAAAGTCTGACGATAAGGGCACTTGGATATTTTTAACAGCATTTAAGTTTGCTAATACCTCATACATCCCATATGTTGGGGGTAGTGTCAAAATACTGTCTTGATTGGGTTCACAAAAGGCTCTGAAAATTAAATCTAAAACTTCGTCACTACCGTTTCCTAATAAAATTTGATCTGGAAAAACCTCCTTTTGTTTTGAAATCAAAGATTTCAAAATCGTTTGCTGCGGATCGGGATAGCGATTAAGAGCCGTATCATAAGGGTTTTCATTGGCATCTAAAAACACCATATCTTTTTGTAAATCGGTATATTCGTCTCGTGCGGACGAATAAGGCTTCATTCCCAATATATTCTTTCGAAGTAATTTATTTAGATTCATCACCAATAGATTTTAAGCGGATTGTAACCGCGTTTTTGTGTGCCATCAAGCCTTCAGCTTCAGCCATAAGTTCAATGGTGTTTCCAATTGCTGATAGGCCTTCTTTTGTAATTTCTTGAAAAGTGATATTTTTTAAAAAACTATCTAAGTTTACGCCTGAATATGCTTTTGCATATCCATTTGTTGGTAGGGTGTGGTTGGTCCCTGAGGCATAATCTCCAGCACTTTCTGGTGTATATTTACCAATAAACACAGAACCCGCATTGATTAGTTGATCTACATAAAATGAATTATTTTCCGTACAGATGATATAGTGTTCTGGACCATAAAAATTGATTAAATCTACGGCATCTTGATCAGATTCAACCAAAATAAGTTTCATGTTTTCAAGGGCTTTCTCTACAATCGATTTGCGATTTAAGGCTTGAGTTTGAAGCTGTACTTCCTTAGCTGTTTTTAAAAGAAGTGTTTTATCGGTTGATACTAAAATGACTTGACTGTCTACCCCATGTTCTGCTTGGCTTAATAAATCCGATGCGATGAATGCAGGATTGGCATCTTTATCGGCCATAATAAGAAGTTCACTTGGTCCAGCAGGCATATCAATTGCCACACCAAATTTGGTTGCCAATTGCTTGGCTACGGTCACATATTGATTTCCAGGTCCAAATATTTTTGAAACTTTAGGGATGAGCGGCGTTCCAAACGTTAGTCCCGCAATGGCTTGTATCCCTCCTACTTTGATGATTTTTGTAATTCCACACAAAGCCGCAGTGTATATAATTTCGTTGGCAATGGCGCCTTCTGCATTTGGTGGCGTACATAAAACAATGTTTTTACATCCCGCAATTTGTGCTGGAACGGCAAGCATTAATACCGTTGAAAACAAAGGGGCTGTTCCTCCAGGAATATATAAACCTACAGTTTCTATGGGACGTTTGTCTTGCCAACAACGTACACCAGGTTGGGTTTCCACATCGACTTTTGCCGTTTTTTGTGCGTTGTGAAATACTTCAATATTTGATTTGGCTTGTTGTATGGCTAGTTTCAAAGGAGTTGTAATTGCTGCACTAGCATCATTAACCTCTTTTTCAGTTACAAAAAGGGAATCTAACTCTACCTTGTCAAACTGTTTTGTATAGCGTGCAATTGCCGCGTCTCCGTGTTGCTTTACGGCTAAAAAGACGTCACCTACAATGGTTTCAATAGCTTCTACAGATTGTGTAGGGCGTTGTAATAGGGTTTCCCAAGTTTCTCGGGCTGGATATTTTATAAGAGTTTCCATTAGAGCACCATTTTTTCAATTGGACATATTAAAATGCCTTGAGCACCTAAGGCTTTTAAGTCGTCTATAATGTTCCAAAATTCATTTTTATCAAGCACACTATGTACTGAGCTCCACCCCGACTCCGCTAAAGGGAGTACTGTAGGACTTTTCATTCCTGGTAGGAGATTAATAATCGCTTCCAAACTGTCATTTGGTGCATTAAGCAATACATATTTAGACGATTGCCCTTTAAGTACAGCTTCGATGCGAAATTTTATTTTGTCTAAAACTACTTTTTGAGCTTCTTTTATGGTTGGTGACACTGCCAAAACAGCTTCAGATTTTAAAATCACCTCTTTCTCTACCAAATTATTTTTAAATAAGGTTCCACCAGTAGAAACAATATCGACAATGGCTTCTGCTAATCCAATATTAGGTGCGATTTCTACAGAACCATTAATGACATGGATACTCGCCGTAATATTGTTTTTTTCTAAAAAGGCATTGACTGTATTTGGATAGGACGTTGCAATTTGCTTTCCATTTAAATCGTTGAGAGACTGATAGTCCATAGATTTGGGAACAGCAATTGAAACTCTACATTTAGAAAATCCAAGTTTAGCAATATATTCTATTGAGTTGCCTTTTTCCACAAGGACGTTATTTCCAATAATGGCGGCGTCTACGACCCCATCTTTCAAGTATTGAGGGATATCACCATTACGGAGGTAAAAGACTTCTACGGGAAAGTTAGTCGCCGTAGCCTTGAGTTGATCTTTTCCATTATCAATGGAAATTCCAATAGCTTTTAAAAGTTTCATAGAATCGTCTTTGAGACGACCTGATTTTTGAACTGCAATTTTTAAAGTGTTCATTGTGTTTTGTTTTAATATAAAAAAAGACCCGCTTGATTGCTCAAACGGGTCCGTATATAGTTTAAAATAGTATCCTACATAAGTTTACCTCGCTTGACAGCCAGTTAAAAAATGATTATGATGGAATACTAAAATTGATTTCATTGATGTTATATTACTTACAAATATTCAGAAAATAAATAGTAAAAACCTAACTTATTCTTAAGAATTATTAATTTCTTAAAATAGTACTTAAATAGTTACCTAATATTTATTGGTTCCCCAAGATAATTGGCAATCCAGTTTTTCCAGATCCAATAACAATGACTTTGGAATTAGGTGATTCAGATAACTTTACAGTGGCCTCAATTCCTTTATCTTGTAGGATTCGATCGTTTAGTGACGCACTTAAAATTTTGTTGGCATCTGCCTTACCTTGTGCTTCAATACGCACTTTTTGCGCTTCTTTATCTGCAGTAACTAATCTAAATTCATATTCTAACGATTCTTGCTCTTGCTTTAATTTACTTTCAATCGCATTTTTGATCGTGTTAGGTAGTTTTACATCTTCTACTAGTACACGCTTCACATTTAGGAACTGACCATCTAAAAGATTTACGACTTCATCAAGAATTTCTTGCTCGATCACATCACGCTTACTAGAGTACAATTGTTCTGGCGTATAACGCCCCACTACACTTCTTGCTGCTGCATTAACTGCTGGGCCTAAAAGTTCGTTTTCGTAGTCCTCTCCTTTAGTTTTGATAAGGCTTCCAAGGTTCTCAAATTCTGGCTCGTACCATATTGTACCATTGACTTTAACTTCTAGTCCATTAACAGATAAAACATTCATTTCATCAGAAATAGATTGTTGTCTTACCTTATGGATTAACATACTGTTCCAAGGCGCAACAATTTGAAAGCCTTCTCCGTAAGTTTTGTCAGTAACAATACCGTCACCAAAGCGCTCAAATAATACACCGCCTTCACCAGGGCCGATAGTTACAGCAGTTTTTGATATTAAAAGAATAAGAGCTCCAATTATAAAAATAACGGGTAGTCCAATTTTAGGGAAATTTTGCATTTTTTTTGTTTTAAATTATTAAATAAGTCCGTTGTATTTTCTTATTAACCATTCGATCGCTAAACTTAAAAGTAATAGTAGCAGGTAGAATTTTACAGAAATCAAAGGTACGGTTTTTTTGGTGATTTTCTGAACACTTCGAAAGCGATTATCAGAAATTAACGCTGAAGCTAAATTGTCAATTTGTGTATCAAAATACGCTTGTCCTTCTGTGTTAATAGCCAATTGTTCGAGATGTTGAATATTGGCGTTTATAAATTGTTGCTCGATATTGAAATTTAAAATCTCAATCGCTCCAAACGACCGGTGTGTGCCGCCATTTACAATCACTTCAAATGAATAGTTTCCAGGTTGCAAGGCGTTTAGATTCACCTTATAACTGCTTTGAGTCGGAACCATTGGATAGTTCAATTGGCGTTCCGTCCTTGTTTCTGTTAAGGCAATAAACACCTCTGCATTTGTTTCCAACTCATAGTTTTTATTGAAAAACTGAGCAGAAATTTCTAAAGGCTGACTCCCATCATAAATGGATTCAAAATTGACAAGCAGTCGATTTTTTTGATTTTTTATGTTTAAATACTGAATGAGTTTAGATATAAATGCATCAAATGTTTTAAAATTTTGCTGCTCACGAAAAGAATGCATGCGCCATTTCCATAGGTTTTCTGCCAAAAGTACTGCGGTTCGTTGAGAGCCCTTTTCATACGTAAACCATAGGGGAGCTTTTGTAGTTGATCCATTAATAGATTTAAATACCAAGCTTTCATGAGGTACATTTATGGAAACACCTCCAAATTCTGAGGTTAAGGGTGGATAGCCCTCAAACGAAAAATCAGTGATTGAAAAATTACTGAAGTTTGGATTGATAATTCCTTGAACGTTTTCATTCTGACCTGTGAGGTCTTGTTTATAATCAGATTGTATAGAATTTAAAAAGGCCCATTGGGTTTGGGTTCCCCCAATTATGAAGGTATTTAGTTTTCGTGTCTTCAAAAAATCAAAAACGGCTTTAAAACGCTGATTGGGTTGATATAAAATAACCATTCCATAGGCTTCATTATTAGCTATAAACTCTGATGGTGACAGCAATGTAACTAGTCGTTTTTCATTCGTTTCAATAGCGGCTTTTATAGCGCCCAAGTCGGGATGTGACAGTGAGGAGACCAGAGCGATTTTGGTGTATTCATCAATAGTTTCAATCGCAAATATTTTTTGGTTATTGACTGTGTTTTTTTCGTTTTCAATAGGTGTTAAACTGACGTCATAACGTTGTATACCTACTTTGGTAGATTTAATTTTCGGACTTAAAATTACTGAATTTTTGGCAGCTGAGAATTGAACACGTTCTTTATGAATCAGTCTGCCATTAGAACGAATTATTAATTCGGAATTAACTGTTGTATTTCCAGTGTAGGAAGCCATAATTTCCACAGGGAATTTAGAATTCAAATAGGTGTATGTATTGACATTAATATTTTGAATTTTTATATCCGTATGGTAAATACTATCCCCTAAGATTACAGGAAAGACAACCTGATTAAATTGTTTAGAAGCAAATTGATAATCATTACCACGAGTTTGATTACCATCAGATATTAAAACTATTGGTGCGATCTCGGAATCATAAAGCGCTTCGATATCTAGAATACTCTTTGTAATGTTAGTTTGTGTATCTTCAAAAGTGAGTGTAGAATCCTGATGAAGTTGATTTCCAAAACGATACAACTCAATATCATATTTAGAATTCAATGTGGTGTGTTGCGAAAGTATTCGCGCAGTATTTGAAGCAATACTATCTTTATTTAAATACTTGATTGATTGAGAGTTATCAACCACTATTGCGAGTGTTGGTTTTATAACTTCAATTTGTTTCTTTTCAAATTTCGGATTGATAATAAGTAGCAGTAAAGAAAAGAGGGTTATGAACCTTAACCCTGCTAAACCCCAATGTAATCGATTGCGATTCGTTTTATATATATACTGAAAAAGCGCTAAAAATAGCGCTAAAATTCCAGATCCAATACAATATATAAGTGTTTCTAAGGGCATAAATAATTTTGTAGGACTCTAATTTATGTAAGCATGCCACCATCGACATTAATTGTTTGTCCAGTGATGTAGGCTGATAAATCACTTGCCAAAAATACACAGGCATTGGCAATATCTTCTGGTGAACCGCCACGTTTCAATGGAATTCCAGCACGCCATCCGGCTACTGTAGCTTCGTCTAATTTGGCAGTCATTTCAGTTTCAATAAATCCTGGTGCAATTACATTACTTCTAATGTTTCTTGACCCTAGTTCTAACGCTACTGATTTAGAAAATCCTATAATTCCAGCTTTTGAAGCCGCATAGTTGGTTTGTCCAGCATTTCCTTTTACACCTACTACAGAGCTCATATTTATAATTGAGCCTTTGCGTTGTTTTAACATCGTACGTTGTACGGCTTTGGTCATGTTAAAAACAGATTTAAGGTTCACTTCAATGACCTTGTCAAAATCATCTTCACCCATACGCATGAGTAAATTATCTTTTGTGATTCCAGCATTATTTATAAGAATATCAATCCCTCCAAAATCTGCCAAAACATCAACGGCAAGTTGTTGAGCCTCGTCAAAATTGGCGGCATTACTTTGATAGCCTTTTACGGTGGTGCCAAAGGCTTGTAATTCTGTTTCAAGAGCCTTAGCCGCTTCAACAGATGCACTGTATGTAAATGCTACATTAGCGCCATGCTGAGCAAAAACGGTTGCTATGCCTTTTCCAATACCACGACTTGCACCTGTGATAATCGCTGTTTTTCCTTCTAATAATTTCATGTGAATAACTGTAAAAATTAATGACCTCAAAGATAGTGAAATGCTTTCAAATAGAATTCCTTAACAACTATTTTGTGACCTAAAAACCATAGAAGTGTGGCGAGCCCACGCTAAAGACGTGGCTGGCGGAACTACGCCAAACATAGAGGGTTTTTGTTTTTTCTGCAACAATCTAGGTTTAGCGTGCTGGGGATTATTTGTTTTGGTAATGTATGAGTGTTAGTTCTTCTACCTTTTTAAATTCAATGTCCGAAGTAATTAAAGGAAAATCTAAATATAAAGCTGTTGCAATAATGATACTATCTGGAAGCTTTGTATTATAGGCTTTTCGTATCCTAATGGTTTCTTGTTTTACAACATTATTTATTGTTATGGTTTTACATTGTGCAACAAACTCTTTAATAACTTTTTCTTCTTTTACTGTAATGCCTTCGTAGGCTAACAATTCTAATTCTGTAATCACAGAAATATACAATTGTTTGTTGTTTAATAATTCTGCTAAAGTTTGATCTCCATCTAATAAATAAAGAATAATATTTGTATCTAAAAATAGATTATTACCATTCATTGCGAAGCTCTCTTTGTATATTTAATGCATCTCTTTTCAAGCTGACTTTACCAACATATTTATAGACATCTACTCCTTTTGGTTTTAACTCTTTAGATAAATTTTCTAATATTGCTCTGATGCTTTTTTTAGTTGCACCTTGTTTTAATACCATTACCATAATTTTACTTTTTATGTTACAAAGATACTTTTTTATTCGTAAATTTTACTCCTAACTTATTGGATGGAAGTTATTGACGATTTCGTGCAGGTTTTCCAAGTCATCTTGTAAGTATCTTTCGTTGGAACTTATGTATCTGTGCCCTGCTAGATATTGAACTTTACTTAGATTATATTGACCTAACCAATTGGTAATGAGGTTCCACTAAATTAAGAAAAAAATAATATCTTAAAACGAAATACTTATAAAAATAATATGCCTTTTCATACATCATCAGTAACTAATTACCAACACATTCCCTTATAAGGGACAACTGAGTGTAAAAGAGCCGTAGATGCGGCAGGGGCTACGAAGTCACAGACTTCGCAGAGCGGGTTTGTTTTGAGATCAAAATTTTAGCGCAACCAATAGGTTGGTCTCTTGCTTCTGTTTTCAAGGATATTAACCATGAACTCACACTTTCGGAGCGCAGTATATGACCTTGATAAAATATAAAACCTCTTCATAAACATAAAGAGGTTAATTATGGCAATATAAAAAAATATGTTTAAGCGAGTACTTCCGCTACTTTTTTTCCTATTTCTGCAGGCGATTCTACCACGTGAATGCCGCATTCTCTCATGATTTGCTTTTTGGCTTGTGCGGTGTCATCGCTTCCACCGACAATAGCACCAGCATGACCCATGGTTCGTCCAGCAGGAGCGGTTTCGCCAGCAATAAATCCAACTACGGGTTTTTTGCTTCCACTGTTTTTATACCACTTGGCAGCATCACCTTCCAGTTGACCTCCAATTTCACCGATCATCACCACACATTCGGTTTCTGAATCGTTAATAAGCATTTCTAAAGCTTCTTTAGTCGTGGTTCCAATAATCGGATCGCCACCAATTCCAATAGCAGTCGTAATTCCTAAGCCTTGTTTCACCACTTGATCAGCGGCTTCATAGGTTAATGTTCCTGACTTAGAAACAACGCCTACAGTTCCTTTTTTGAATACAAATCCAGGCATGATGCCTACTTTTGCTTCACCAGGCGTAATTACACCAGGACAATTAGGACCTACCAAACGACAGTTTTTTCCACTAATATAGTTAGAGGCTTTGATCATATCGGCTACAGGAATTCCTTCTGTAATTGTAATAATGACTTTAATTCCTGCATCGGCAGCTTCCATAATGGCATCCGCGGCAAATGCAGGCGGTACAAAAATGATAGTGGTATCCGCTCCAACTTTGTCAACAGCTTCTTTTACAGTATTAAACACAGGTTTATCTAAATGCGTTTGACCGCCTTTACCAGGCGTTACACCGCCAACAACATT
>Ga0209533_1000062_pt1 | contig 90544 bp, 100 predicted proteins | sample COG_04_FD_184748 | JGI IMG/M metagenome (GOLD analysis project Ga0209533, IMG submission 184748) | Pelagic Microbial community sample from North Sea - COGITO 998_met_04 (SPAdes) (version 2) | ecosystem: Environmental > Aquatic > Marine > Neritic zone/Coastal water | place: Helgoland, sampling...
GATTCCAAAAAGGAAGGTGATGATGATTCCAAAAAGGAAGGTGATGATGATTCCAAAAAGGAAGGTGATGATGATTCCAAAAAGGAAGGTGATGATGATTCCAAAAAGGAAGGTGATAATAGTGATAGTGATAGTGATAGTGGTAGTGATAGTGGTAGTGGTAGTGATAGTGGTAGTGATAGTGGTAGTGATAGTGAATGTGATAGTGATGATAGTGATTGCGAAAGTGACGAAGGTAAAATTGTTTTTGAATTACACATTGATAATATCACATTAAATCTAAGCGGTGAAAGTAATAAAACAGGTAATGTAGAGTTATCTCAGGGTACGGCTCAAGAACTATTAGGACAAATGGTAGATATGATTAATAAACGTTCGCGCTCATCAGCTGATGGTGCCAAAAAAGAAAATGGCCCTGCATCAGGTGGTACACGCAAAAACAGACGTAAATGAAAACATAAAATTAAATTATTTTAAAAATTGAATTAAAATCATTGTTAAATAAAATGTATATATTTAACAATGCAAGATATTAAGATTGTATCAATCGAAGGGAATATTGGGTCGGGGAAATCCACGTTTTTAAAACATTTGGAGACATATTTCTTAGATAAAGGACATACTCATGTTATCTTTGTAGATGAGCCAGTGGATGAATGGAATGACATTCATGATAAAAAGGGTGAAACTATACTAAAAAAATTTTATGAAGATTCGGAAAAATATTCCTTTCCATTTCAAATGATGGCTTTTATCACACGTTATACGAAAATTAAAAAGGCAATGGCAAAAGCAATCCAAATTAAAGAAATTAATATTAATAATCCATTTGGAAGAGGAAATCCGATCGTTGTTACAGAACGTTGCTTGTATACGGATAAATATGTTTTCGCACAAATGCTTTATGATGATAAAAAAATAGAAGAAATTAATTACATTATATACAATAAATGGTTTGATGAATTTGCGCGTGAACTTCCCGTTCATAAAATAATTTATATTGATACAAAATCGGAGATGTGTCATAACCGAATCGCTAAACGCAGTCGCAATGGTGAAAGTAATATTCCATTAACATATCTTGAAAATTGTGAAAAATATCATAACACCATGATTCAAACGCGAATTGTAGATGGTACAATATTATATAAAATCGATGGAAATCGTGATATGAACGACAAGGTATCATATGATAATTTACTTGAAATGTCTTATCATTTTATAAATAAGCAATAAATGTTATTATTCGTCGTTTTTATTTTTCAAAGAACGTGATTTTTTTTTTCGGCCTCCTCTGCGTTTTTTTATGGTTTTGAATGTTTTTTTGTCTTTTAATTTTGCTTTTTGTAATTTTTCCTCGATAAACTCAATTTCATTTTTTTGCAGATAATCATTTAAATCAAAACCTGTTATTTCATCTCTTCTTGGTTGCGTCAAATTCCCTTCGCCTTTTTCTACTTGATATTTTATTGATTTTTTTTCTTGACCCCCCAATTTAAAATATTGAATCAAAAAATCATCATTAATGGAAGATAATGGTAAAGAGCTAATATCCGGAAATAATGAAAAGGTACGAGTACTTAAAAATTTTTGTGCTGTTTTTAATGAATTAATTAATGTCAAAGCTAAATCTGTCAAAAAGAATGCTTGGATTTTGCGAAGATGTTCAATGTTATCATCATTTAGATAAATAGCATATGAAGATCGGCCACCTACATCCATTATACCATCTTTATCTAAAATAGGATAGCCCATTGAATAATTAGGCAATAATAATTTCGGACGACCATTTTGCAATCTTGAATAATCTTTTGAATACGTTACGTATATTTTTTTATGAACGTAATTAATTAATGGATATGGATGTTGTTGTGAATATGAATCGAAAAAACTAGCTCCATCTTTTTTTACTTTTGGTGGTGTGAAATGATACAAATCTTCCATATTTTCTTTTGATTTTTCCAATACTTTTTTAACTAATTTGATATTTCTATTGGGAATAAACATATGTTTATACAAATCAAAAGATACAAATTCGTCAAATACGTTATCATGCAAAAGTGTTTTCATATAAGGTTCTTTATTTTCTATTAGATAGTAACACAATGGTAGTGATCCCGCTTTTTTTTCAAATATTTTGTATGCATTCACAACATCAAAATTTTTAAAAACAAGAATTTGGTTATCTAATATTTTATCAGACAATGAAGATTTTAGTTCTGTCCAACTATTTGGTGTAAAAAATAGACAATATCCATTGGATTTCATTAGTGTAAGTGATTTTTCAACAAATTTATTCCATATTACAGATAATCCAGGATTACTTCTTCCTTTTCCTCTCATACCATTTTTATTGTAGGGTGGGTTTCCAAATATAATATCAAATTGTTCTATATTATTGAAATCATCTTTCCAAATGTTTGATTCGTGTAAGAAATCATTTTCACTTATATTTGTATTATTTCCAAAGATTTGTTTTGCAGTTTTGACATTACTACTAGATAATTCGATCATATATAACATATTTTTAAGAATATGATCGCGACGTTTAGCATTATTTTTTTCCCAACTTTTAAGGCCTTTGTCTAATTTATAAAACAATATCATTGAAAAATTACCGATGCCTGAACCAGCGTCCAACCATTTCAAATTTGGATTTTTCCAAACTTTTACTGGTAGATGTTCAAACATTTCTAATATTAACCACAATGGGGTAAATACTTCACCACTTGATACCTTGTTTGTTTGATTGATATTTAAATGTTCATTTATTATTTCTTCTATTTCATCTATATTTTTGTCATATAATAATGGAATTTCCTTTGTCATTATTATATTAGTAGATTATTAATTATAATAACAAATGTATTACTAAAAAAATATAAAAAAAATATATATTATAAGATAGTATGTTTTTTCGCAATCAAATTCGAATATTTAACCAACAAATAAGACACTATAATATTATACGTTTTACAAATTCACATGAATACATAAAAAAACAAGATGGATTTTATACACTAGGAATTACTAAATTATCTTCGCGAAAAACGACTCCAATTGTGTATTTGGAAACACTTGTAAATGAAGGTGATGTTATTAAAAAAAATCAACCATTAATATTATTAGAATCCCCTTTTACATCAAATACAATAAGATCCCCTTTTGATTGTATCATTAAAAGATTCAATAAAGAAATAATGTTTGAACCATATATTATTAATGATGATCCATTAAATAGCGGATGGATATGCGATTTTTTTGTTCAGAAACCTTTATTTTATAATGATAATAATTTAATGAACGAAGATGAATATAATAAATTTATTAAAAATTTATAAACAATGCGTTTAAAATATTTTTTTATACATTGTTAACGATTTTTCTTTTTCTGAATCATAATCAACAATTGGTTTCACATATACATTATAATCTTTATAATGTTCATACCATTTGTGTATATGTTTCGCATCTACATTTTTTAATTCACTTACCCACTTTTTTATAAATATTGCTTGCTTATCATATTGTTCTGATTGTAGCCAAGGGTTGAATATTCTAAAATATGGCTGATTATTAGCACCACTTCCAGAAATCCATTGCCAATTTCCATTATTAGATGCAGGATCATAATCTACTAATTGCTGTGCAAAATATTTTTCACCTTTGCGCCAATCGATATGTAATATTTTTACTAAGAAACTTGCCACAATTAAACGTCCTCTGTTATGCATATATCCCGTAGTATTTAATTGTCTCATACAAGCATCAACTACAGGGTATCCTGTTTTTCCTTGTTTCCATGCTTCGAAATTAGCATTGCTTGATGACCATTTAATTTTATCATATTTTTCGTTTAATGATTTTTTATAAACTTGTGGGTTATGAAACAATACTAACATATAAAATTCACGCCACATTAATTGCCGAACGATTTCACTATTTTTTCCAAATGCTTTTACAAAATGGTAATACACTTCACGTATTGATACACAACCAAATTTTATAGGAGCTGATAAATGTGATGTCTCAATAAAGAGAAAATCCCTTTCCTTTCCATAGTGCTTCAATTTCTTCACTGCGTTTTGTAATATTTTTTTGCCGTTTATTCTGCCACCTTCTACATTTAATTTTGTGTTTGGCTTGGTATACTTAGTTGTAATTTTTTGTAGTGTTGTATCATATTTACTTTTACCACTAATAATATCAAATTTAAAACTAGATAGCTGACTTACTGGTTCTATTTTTGCTTTCATAGTTTTTTCATAAAATGGAGTAAATTTATAATATATTTCCCCCTTTTCAGTTTTTTCACTAAAATGTAAAGGATGAAGCAAATAATAATCTTGAGACACTTCATATTGAATATTTTCTCTTTTGCATAAATCATATATTTCTCTATCACGAGTTTGTGCATATGGAGTGATATCTTCGTTGAAGAAAATACAATCTATGTCATTTTTTTCCAATATTTCTCTTAACACAACAGAATTTTTTCCGTAATAAAGAGAAAGTTTCCCTTTTTTTTGTGAAATTTTTGTTTCTAACTCCTTCAAACTTTGTAACATAAACAAAATTGCATTATTTGATTTGAAATCATTTGTGCTACTAATTTGTTCAGGTGTGAATACAAATATGGTGTGGACATTTTTGCATTTTTTATGAGCATCTATTAATGCCTTATTATCTTCAAGACGTAAATCTCTTCGGAAAATAAAAAGTCCGTTTTCATATTTCATATTTATTTCTTATCTTATGTTTTTATTATTATTTTTTCTTATAGCAAAATTATTTTCATGAAGAGAAAAATAAAACATCCATAATAGACGAAAATAAAAAAGGATATTACCCTTCTCCGTTTGATTATTATATGTTACAAAAAGCATAGTACTAAGAACCATGCAGCAAATCCAAACCAAAATGGTTTATTTTTAAAAATCTTATTAAACATCGTTTCAACGAAATATAATTATTATATTGTAAGTGACCAAGTAAATTTCTTTAATATTAATTACAAAATATGTAACAAAATAAATTTCAATTTTTTTAGAGGGATTATTTTTTATTTAATATAAATATAACAATCTATATTAAATATTCATGAGTAATTTATTAAGCATTCCGACAGAATCGTCACTATACAAAACCAAATTAAGCTTTCTTTTACACCTTTGAACATTTAAAACGCCTATTTTAACCATTTATATTTAGTGAATCCTTCAATAATTTCAGCATTATCATCGATAGAAAAACAATCTATTGTTGCATTTATTAAATAATCATCTCTTACAATATAAAGTAATTTTGTATTTGGGTCCCAATCACTACGATAATTATTATCATCCCCATTTAAAGAACGCATATGTGGATTATGCCTATTATAATACGAAACAGCATCTTTTTTTGTTTTAAATTTTCCCTTCATATAACCAATATGTTTAATTTTCCCACCTTGTGCTAACCAACCATTATCTCCTTCTTTTTCTGTAATAAATTCTAAAACTTCAAGAACATATGTAGCTTTTGCCATTTTATTATAAAATAAAATATCTTTATATCTTTATATATTTTAATATCGGCGTTTTAAATGTTCAAAGGTGTAAAAACACCAAAATATAAAATACCTTCTGCACATAAAAAACAAGAAATTTGGCGTCAAAAACAAATTTACATATATTATTCGAGTGGACGTCCATTATACGGAAATTTCACAAGCTACTACAATCCATCTATATTTCGATTTTAAAGAACAGGTATATATTGCATTGTGTTATTCTCATACATAGTTACGCGAAATACATCTTGATATCCTTCTACATAAATGGAATCACCATTGTTTAAACTATTGCAGCCGTATTCGTTGGTGCAGCTTTTTCCTTGAAAACTAATAGGTAATTTAACGGCATTGTTTTTATCATTCATTGAATAATATTGCCATTTATCACGACTTGTATGTAATGGTCGTCCCATTAGCGGTAATATGGTTTCACTATTACCACCGCGTGTTAAAATTCCAACTTGATTATAAGTAGTGTTCACGCCTTGTGTTGCTACATTAATTGGAATGGCACCTCTAACATCTTGACTATAATGTGGCAATAAAAAATCCATATTATTTTTTAAAGGAGGACGATAAGGATTTTCATACATATCTTGTTGTGATGATTGACTAGGAGGACTAATATATATATTTGTGTTTGGATTTTCTGGTTGGCTTACCTTGCGGTTTTGTTGCATGTAGTATATGATATAAATAATAGGAAAAACAACTAAAAATAACATAAACATGGATACGTTTTCAATGCATATTACACCGGGAGGACATTTTGACATATATATATATGTGAAAATATTTTTCAAAAATAGTCATGTGTATGCGTTTATTTACCAACAAGAGTAGTTGTAAGTTTATTAATACTTTCTAAATTCATTGAACCCATCATTTCTTTGTATTGGCCAATTAAAGGACCCATGTTTTTTAAGTTTTCAAACATTTTATTTTGCTTGTCCATTAAACGTGAAGTATCCTGTGTTAATTTGCTAATACCTCCTTTGCCAACTATATTTTCTAAATTATCATAAGCTTGTTCAACTGTTGTTGCATAATCAACACGTTCTTCTTCATTTTTAACACGTTTGGTTTGTCCAGCAACATTTTTTTTCTTCATACCTCCCAACGACTCCTTTGTTTTTTTTTTATTTCCCGATATCATTCCTTCTACTACTTGTGAAGTTTTGCGACCAGCAAGAAAAAAATTGGTTGCAATCATTGCAGTACCTAATACAATAATCATATTTTTACTAAACTTAGATACAACAAACCCAACGAGTCCGAAAAATGCAAGAATGCGAATATCACCAATCATTAAATATCCTAACAGATTTGTAATAGCAAAAAACAATACGATATATAGAACGTATTTGTTTTCTAAACCTTTTGAAACGACTTGATTAATTTTGCTAGTACTAATTTTCATTAATATATAAATAGATAACATTTTATTTGAATTCTATTTAAAGTGTATTTCATATTTTAATAAAATGAGTGAAACAATATCAGAAAACCAAATTTCAGTTAAATCAAATAGGCGTTCTTCTTTTAAGGAAACACGCGAAATGTTAGAAAGTCAAGATTGTCAACAAATGATGAATATGTTTACAACATTACTCCTTGAAATATATCGTGTACTAATGGGCACACTACTTATTTTTGTTGTTCCACAAGATTGCAATGGTGAATCATGTGGTATGCAAGAACGATTTGATTTTAAAGATGGTTATTCACAATTTTCTATTGGATTCAATTTTTTTACTTTATTTGCCTTTTTAATGTTATATGGTGTTGAAGTAAAACGCGAGCATAAAATGATTACCTACTTAGAAGTAAATCGCTTTAAGTCACGTGATAATGAATCTGTCGGTGAAGCCCTTAAACTAATTCACCCAGATCGTCTTGCTTCATTGATGAAGTATGACAAAACATATATGTATGCTGGTTATGCGTGTATTGCTACTTATATTTTAAATGCAGGATTTAGTTTAGGTGTTATTAGTCAACGTGTGTTAAATTCTACTACATACACAGTTCTTTTGACAAATGTTCTTTTTATGGGTTCGAAATTAGCCAATGTTTATGAAGTAGCACATACTAAACCAAATGTATTTTTATCATCTTATTTAACACGCAAGGTTCAATTTAATGATGTAGATCCTGATAAGCAAGAAAAAATGGTTAGTGAAAATAACGATGTAGAAACAAATAACGATGTAGAAACAAATAACGCGATTGTCAGCGATGATGAACGCGCTTTGGTAAATTCCGACGATAGTACTATCGAATCTTAAAAAAATAAAAATTGAATTTAATATAGAAACCTATTTATATCTATATTAAATATGACGAATTACGAATTAAGTTACATTGAATTATACAATACATCAAGACATGGCGAATTGGATGATTTACCTGTTGCGAAACAAAAACATATTCAATGTAACTATTTGTTAATGCATTCGATTAAACCAGAAATGTTTTTAAAATATCCAGCAAAGGTAACAAAAATAATCGATAAAACCAAAATCTACTACGAAAAAACAATTCAGCAAAATGATTCAGAGTACAAATTTCGAGACAATCATGCTTCATTGGACATTATTAAACGTGTTAATAATGACGAATATACATTTGCAATTGTAAAAACATTTTGGCTAAAATTATTTCAACGCAGATGGAAAAAAATTTACCAAAATAAACAACATATAATGAAAAAAATGATGAATCCGCAAAATTTGATGCATCGGCAAATACATGGAAAATGGTCATTTAATACAAATATATATCATATATAAGTATTAAACTTATCTACGTCGTGTAGAACGGCGTTTTTGTCCAGAACTAGAACGTTTACGTGTAGTCGTTTTGCGTTTTTTTCTTGTTGTACGTTTTTTACTAGATGAACGTCTTTTAGATGATCTATAACCACCTCTTCGCGCACCAGGTGCAAAAGGTTTTGCATTAGTATTTAATCCGGGTTTAGCAGCGGGTGCAAAAGGTTTTGCATTAGTATTTAATCCGGGTTTAGCAGCGGGTGTAAAAGGTTTTGCATTAGTATTTAATCCGGGTTTAGCAGCTTGGGCATAGGTTGCAGGTGCAGCAGCAGGTGTGCCACTATTTAATTGAGCTGTGATTTTATCTATTATTTGGTCTAATGCACTAATAGTTTGTTCTGACCCATTATTAGCGGTCAAAGCAACGTTCATTGCCCCAACTGATTTGGACAAATCATTTACTTTGTCAAACACCTTCTTTTTTTCTGCTTCACTACCAGTTTTCAATTTACTAATTTCATTTTCTAAAGATTGCGTTTTTGATTGAGCATCAGCATTTAATTTTGTCAATTTTGCTTGCAAAGATGTGTTTGTAGTTTCTGCCTTAGCTTTTGCTTTATTTATTGATTCGGCGATTTTAGTTAATTTACCTTTTAACGCGGTATCTAAATTAGTTATACCAGATGTTAAACTTGCGAAATCAGGTTCTCCTTGTCCCATTACATTTGCTATAGCGTTCATATAATATTATTAAATATTAAAAAATAATATTAGCTAAAAGAAAACGTCTAAATTAAAAAGATTAATATTTAATGTTTTCTAGTTTTGTATTTTCTTGATTTTCTACGTGACTTTTTCAAAGAACGTTTTTTACGCGTTCTTCTTCGTTTTTTACCACCTTCTTGTGTACCATCATCCTTTTTTTCATCACTATTTTCTACGTTCTTTTCTTTTTCACCAATAGTTTGTTCTAAACCTTCTATCTCTTTTTCCAACGCTTTTAATGAATCGTCTATTGTATCATCTGTTTCCATATTTTCCAAAATTGCATCTAATGATTTAATCGAAGCTTTTAATTCGTCTTCTATTTTTGAAATGTCATTTTCGTCGATTAATTTTTGCAAATCTTCATTTTTTTTTCCAAGGTCATCCAATTTACCTCTTAATTCGTCATTTGCTTTACGCATATTATCCAGTTCTTCACGAGCTTTCCCCGCGTCTACATTCAATGATTTAATGCGTTCACTTAAACTGCCTAAACTAGTTTTAATTTTATCGACGCGAACACGTACACTACCCTGTATAGAGCGATTGGCTGTAGTCAATTTGGTAATTCGACTATTTAATTCGTCTATTTTTGTTTGAACGTTACTCATATATATAAAATATAACATAATTATTTTTCGTAAAAATATTCTATTAAATTGCAAACATATCCAACAAACATAATTAATATAGAATCATTGAAATTATTTTTTAAACTAGTGTAATTATCTTTCACAATAATAGATTCCCTCATATTATCATCTTCTAAATTGGAATTTTCATCTAGATATACGAATTGCCCGTAACCTGAATCCATTGTAAGTTTGATTGTATTAATATTATATAAAAATAAATGCAAAAAAATCAATTTTTATACGATTAACTATCATTGCATTTTTTATCTAGAAAATATGCAACAATTACATGACGATTATAAGTAAATTTGTTACGAAGTGATATTAATCTATTTTTTTTGTTAGGTCATTTATTTCTTCATCTAAATTATTTAATTGTTCCATCATGTCTTTTTGTTCATGTTGAATTTTATTAATATTTTCATGACTTAATTCCTTATTATTTAATAAATTATCCAAGTGACTATTTATATTTTTCATATTCATTAATTGTTCTTCCTTTTTATGAAGTTGTTCATTGTAATATGTTTTATAATTTTTGACAATTTCCATCAATTCACTATTCATATTTTCACATTTTGGTTGTTCTATATTAGGTTTATCTTCTTTAACTGATGGAGTAGCAATATCTTGTTGAATACAACCTTTACACATTCGATAATGTTGATACATTTGTTCTTTGCGTTGTTTTAATAAATTTTGCATAAAATCAATCTTTTGATCCCTTTTTCCTATTTCCATGACTATAATTTTCGGTTTATTACTTAATACGCCATCATTCGCAAAATGCATTGTTATATAGTCGAAGGAAAATATTTTTAAATAATATATAAAATCTAAAGTATATATTATTAAGGATGTCGAAAACAAACAATGAACCTTTATTAACTCCTGATGATAACCGCTTTGTTATGTTCCCAATTCAAGATGATACTATTTGGGAAATGTACAAAAAGCAAGTAGATTGTTTTTGGCGAGCCGAAGAAGTAGATTTATCGAAAGATTTAACACATTGGCAAACCTTACATAAAGACGAAAAACATTTTATAAAAATGATATTGGGTTTTTTTGCAGCCAGTGATGGGATTGTATTGGAAAATCTTGGCTTACGCTTCATGAACGAGGTTCAATTGTCTGAAGCAAGAGCATTCTATGGTTTCCAAATCGCGATGGAAAATATACATTCGCAAATGTATAGCCAATTAATAGATACATACATTGAAGATAGTGAAGAAAAAAACAATATATTTCATGCATTGGAAAATTTCGATTGTATTAAAAAAAAAGCCGATTGGGCTAAAAAATGGATTCATGATAAACGAAGCAGTTTTGCTACTCGCTTGGTTGCATTTGCATGCGTAGAAGGAATTTTCTTTTCCGGAGCATTTTGTAGTATTTTCTGGTTGAAAAAACGTGGACTGATGCCTGGATTAACATTTTCTAATGAATTGATTTCACGAGATGAAGCTTTGCACACAGAATTTGCAGTGCACTTATATTCGAAACTGCAAAAAAAAATTAATAAAACGCGAATTACAGATATTATAAAAGAAGCTGTAGAAATAGAAAAAGAATTCATAATCGAAGCATTGCCATGTCGGTTGATTGGTATGAATTCAAATCTAATGAGTCAATACATTGAATTCATTGCTGATCGTTTAATTGTGCAATTGGGATATGATAAAATATATAACACTACCAACCCTTTTGAATTTATGGAATTAATTAGTGTAGAATCTAAAACAAACTTTTTTGAAAAACGTGTCAGCGAATATGCTTTAGCTGATAAAACTAAGGCACATGATGTTTTTGATTTAAATGAAGATTTCTAATTTTTATCTAATTAAAGTATAGTTGATGGTAGTCGATTTAAACAAAACACAGCCATCTGAAAAGAACAAAAATATTCGAGTTACAGAAATAGTTACAAATGAAAAATTGTATCGTGGTGATAGTAACAAATATAATAATTATGATATTCATAATTTATTAGATGATGAATATAAATTTTTTGGCTTAACACTTGAAGAAGTTGAAGAGTATGGTGTTATCTTTAAATTTACATTAAATCGTCCATTATATTTAGTTCGTTTAGATGATAAAAACACGCGTAATGAATTGTATAAAATCGGTGATGCTAAAATTAAAAAAATATTAGAAAGGAATTATGGTCATAATAAAGGCGAATTTAGAGATTCGGAAGAAGGAGCTGATTATGAAATGTCATCTTTTATTTGTAAAAATTATGATGGATATATTACTGATAAAATGAAATCTTACCACTTCGGAGGTGAATTTCATCGCGAAGTCATGATTTGCAACCCAAAAAATAAATTTAGTAAAGTTGAACAAATAACTAAACCCGAACAAGCAAACAAAATGCGCACTGAATATTCACTGAAGTTGCACGAATTGAAAGAAGCAAAAACACGCAAAAAGAAAAAATCACGTTCGTATTTCGATGAAGATGATGAAGAAAATATACCCGCAACAAAAATGAACGCATTCAGCTATGCAAGTCCGATGAAAACAACCAACATGTCAGATTTTTCAACACCAACAAAAGGTCAAAATGTAGCAAATCGTGCATTGTCTTTTGCAACTCCGGGTGGAAGTAGACGTAAATCGCGTAAAAGACGTAAATCAAAAACCAAAAAATCAAAAAAAAGAAAATCAAAAAAACATGGAGGGAATTCATATAAATCAGGTACTTGGGTACCTTTCAACAATATCAAACCAGACGAGCTGTGTGCTATATGCCAAGACCCTTTACAAAGTTCTGAACAAATAGCAGATAAAGGGCTTATATATCAGCTTTCATGTGGTCATCAATTTCATAATAATTGTTTAAGTGGTTGGTGTGACAACAGAATAAAAAGTGTTAAATTGCCCAATAGAAACGAAGAAATTCATAGACCAGCTACTTTATTCAAATGTCCCGTATGTAATCAAACAACACTTCATGAAGAAGATGATTGCACATCTATGGAATCATATAGGGACGATTTTTTAGGAGATGGAGAAATATATACAACTGAAAAATATACTGGCATTAAACCTGAACCTGAACCTGAACCTGAACCTGAATCTAAACCTAGAAACATGTTTAATTTTTTCAAAAAGGGAGGAAAAAGAAAAAGTAGAAAATCCAAGAAAAGATTTAGAAAAACTCGTTCAACACGACAGAGAGGAGGAAATCCAAATGATCAAGAAGAAAAGGATACATATCTTTTTGGTGCAATTGGTATTTATGATTACGACAAAGTTGAAAATGCCTTAAATAACGGAGCTAATGTGAATGCTAAGAATGACGATGGTGATACACCACTTATACTCGCAATTAAATTAGAAGATATAGACATGGTTTACTTATTATTAGAACGCCCAGATATTAATATTGAACTTGATCTTGCTACAAACAAAGAACTTCAACTGGCAGAAGACCTATGGGATGATATGACACCAGAGGAACAAGAAGAAAATAGTATTCCTTATGCGATAGAAGAATACATAATCACGAAAAAAGAAAAAAAAAGAATACAAAATATTGTCGCACATACTATTCCAAAAGTTTTGGAAAGACAAGAAGATAGGAAAAACCTAGCTATGGTTATGAGTGAAAAAGATGTAGGGAATAGAGGTGATGGAACAATGCCTTATGAACTACGACATGAAATAGGAAAATATCTAGGGGGCGAGAAAAGAAGAACCCGAAAGAAAAACAGAAAGAAAAACAGAAAGAAATAATAAAATCATTGCATTTTTTGCGATTAAAAAAAATTGATTTATTTACTATTTATAATAAATAGTATATAAAAATCAAACAACAACAAAAGCAGCAAGATGATGAAGATTAAAATTCAAATCCCTAATATCAACGCAGTTCCGTTAAATGTAAAAGGTGAGTATAAATTAAAAATTACCATTCCTAGATTGGTACTTAGTAAAAAAGTGCATCATAACTCACGTTACATGTCTTATAATGACGAAATGCATAGTCAAAAGTAAATCATAAAAATTACATTTGTATATTTGTATGATTTTTTATTGTATTTTTGAAAAACTATTTTCAGTTAAAAATAGGTAAAGTCAATTTTCAGTTAACTTCACTTATTTTATCTTCATATTCATTTTCATAATAGGATTTTTATAATTTTTCATGATTACATTTCCTTTTGCTAAATCATGTGTTTGGAAGCTTTCTGTTGTCGGATCATATTCGCAATCAAATCCTGATGCGTGAACTATAAATATATAATTGCTATCTAAATGTTGTTCTTTCAAAGTGTAATTTGATAATGTTTTTATACCATACAAAGATTTATCGCTTTCTACACGTTCCATATTCTTTGTATTAAATATCTTAAATCGTTCATCTTGAAAATGATGAATATTTCCATTGTTTATTTTATAAAATTGTTTTCTATCTATTTTTAAACCATATTTTAAACATCTATCTTGAAATACATTATCCTCAAAACCCCATCCCCAATAATTTGGAAAACCATTTATTTTTTCAAAATCCTGACCTTTTATGGAAACAATACCGCCTAATGTATGTTGAAATCCATAAAAATGTTTTACAATTTTCGTGTGAGTTGAATATTTTAATAATATATTCTTTTTTGGAAAAGTGTCTACATCATGAAAAATAAGTGTAATAGATTTATAATCGTGGGGATATTTCTTTTTAATATGTAAAAATCCAAGATTTTTCATAGCACCTCTGTTGAAAATTCGATTATCGTTTTGATGAATAAAATAAACTTCAAAAAAAGGAATAATATTTGCTAAACGTTCTATATTTTGTATAAACCATTTTTTTTGATTTTCTCTATCCCGATATGGAAGTAAAAAAACCATATTGGGAATAGAAGAATTATAATTATCATTTTTTATTATATCTATTTTCATTATGTTATCTAGAAAAAGGTTATTATGGTCCATATAGTATTTTATCAAAAATATTTTTTGGTTTAATTTTATTTGATGTATTTATGAATAATAGAATTTGGAAGCAATTGGTCGCGGATAATATCAAGTTTTTTGTAGCATTTATTAATTGTTACTTCGCTAATTTCACTTATGTTATGAATATCCTTCTTATTAATATTTAAAGCACAATTCATGCAAACAAAGTAAATAACACCGGATGCAATAGAATGTGGTGTATTTTCCGGCATGATATTATTTCTATCGATCCGTACTGCAATGAATTTACAGAGCTTTGTCAATTCGCTATTCATATTCAAGCGGCTACAATATCGATCAATAAAATCGCAAGGATTGGTTGTTCCCAAATTTGTTTTGTTTTCATTATTAACATCGACTTCCATTGTATTGATAATCGAAGTTGCATTTTTACAACCTTTGGTTGCCGATGTTGTATCCAAATGAAATATTGCAGCAATTTCCTTTGCAGTTCGTGGGTTGTCGTTGATGCGACAAGAAATATAAATTGATGCAGCAATAATTCCGTCTCGATTTAAACCTCTAAACGTTTTTTGTTCCGATATCATTTTGTGATAACGAACAGCATCATCTATAATTAGTTTTGAAATACCAGAATTATGTGCCATGGTTGTAATACGTTGAAATTCATCATATTGTGATTTTTCTTTGTACGGCATAGATTGCCACTCTGTATATCGCCTTATTTTTCGCATTTCATAACTAGAACGTCCATCACATATGACTTTGCATCCAAATGAAGATTCTTTTAACAATGGATTAATTGGCATCCCACAACGTGTAGGGTCTGAAGATTGATTGTCATCTGCACCATAATAACGCCATTCGGGACTACTATCAAGGACATCTTTATAAACAATACAACATTGTTTGTTTGTACATTCTAGAAATCCTTGTTCGGTAAAAGCTAAACTGCTTTGACAATTGTCACAATTTTCACGTTCACCACTATTTCGATATATACATTCTATTTGCTGTTTTTCATTACCTAACTCAGTATCAAACATATTCCATAATTTTGCTTTATTTACATTGTGTTTTTTCTTCTTCGTTACTTTCTTTTCATTTTCCATGATGTGTAATATTATTAAATTATTAGAATTTTAATTCAATTTTAATAATTATTTTGTATTAATAATATAATAATGGGTAATGCTCAAGGTAAATCAAATGTAAATGATAATAGTGATCAAAAAGAAATAAATAAATATTTAATTCAGATGGATATGATTGCAGCTAATTATGCTACTACATTAAATTTGCACCAAATGTCACATCTAACAAATCCCGATTATTGTAATAATTTAACTATTATTTCTTCGGATAATATTGCTAAAAATTTATCCTCATCAGAAATTAATTTTTTAGAGCAACGTTTAGAAAAAGGGATTCCCATTGACAAAATGACAAATGATAAAATTATTCATTTCAAAAAGACATCAAACTTAGACATTACAAATCCCACCAAAAAACGTCGTATGTGTATTGGTATTGCGGAATTTTATATCAAATTATCACACATATATGCTGCTATTTTTAAAACGATACAGCCCATGTACGTATATAAGGATAATGATGGTTCTCTGGTAACTTTTACATTAGAAGAAAAGGACAAAATTCCTAAACATGTTAAATATGAAACAACATATGTTAATTTTTGCAACCAACGCCTGCAAGCTTTAATTAATAAACATGAATATAGTGAAAACGACGAAGTCGTTGAAGTTCAACCAGATTTTTGCAATATTAATTTAAATCAAAAAGATGGTACTACTAAAAATCTTAGTCAATTAATTGGCATGAGTGAATTTGAAAAATTATTTTACGATGTTTATGATTTTGATAAAGGTGTATATCGTTCAATGAGTGCATCTATGCAAAAAGAATATAACGAAGCATTACAATCTTTTTACGAAATATTTACAGGAAACAAAGATAAAATGCCCGAAAATATTAAACGTTTTAAGGATATTACTTTAAAAGATTATCACAATGGTAAAGGATGTAAGGAAGATGGCACACTAAAACAAAAAATGTCTGGTTCAATAAAAAACAAAGCATTCAAAGAATATGCAATACATCTAAAAAAAATGCTTGATGACAGCAATAAAAAACAAGAAGAAATTTTAAATATTATCGGTGAGTTATTTTCATTCGTTAAAGACGAAAATATCGGTAAAGAACTGGTTATTGTTCAACCCGCGTTAACTAAAGAAAGTTTAGACAAAATAGGGTTAAAAGCACGTAATTTAATTAAACAGATGTATATCGATTGTGAAACAAATTTTTTCAATGCTTTAGTCAAATATCAAACAATTATTGTCGAACGAGGAAAAGAATTGCAAGAAAAACAAATACACAATTTAGAAGCAGAAATAGAAAATACAATTTTAGAATAGTAATATTTTCATTTTTATGAGAATATTTTATTTCTCTTGATATATCATAATGCCTGGATGTTCAGCCAATATGTTTCAACAGGGTGGTAATTCCACTCTAGCTAGTTTAGCTACTAATATAGGTTTACGTGGTGGAAGTGCTGGGAGTATGCGAGTGGGTACAAATAGTGATAGTTTTATGGGTGGTAAAAGACATAAATCACGTAGAATACGTCGTAGCAAAAAAGCTAAAAAATCTAAAAAATCCAAAAAATCCAAAAAAGCTAAAAAAACACGTAAATCGCGTAAATCAAGACGTTAAGTTTTACAAACTTTAAGATATTATATAATATAATAATTATGTTTATTATTATATTTCATACTATGTAGGTGCAACCATATTTATAGTTTATCGTGTAATTGTTTCATTGCTTCTTTATTATAAACAATATTGCTAGAAGGCGTATAAGAAGATGTTGATTTAAATGGCGATGCCTTGTCATCATTTTTCTTACTTTTTACTCCTGAATTGGTTAAAATAGACAATGGGTTATCATTATCCTTCTTTTTATCTTCTTCGTTGATTAAATTTCCATAACCATCTATGGCTACACCTGTTCGTTTTTTTATTTCATTTCTTACGTAACCTGGAACCCAATGCTTCCAACTTATAAACATCATATTTGGATGAGTATAGGTAACTGAAAAACCATTCTCATCTAGTTTTTCCATTACGTATGCAATACATGCACCTTGATCATATTTAGGAACACCTATTATAACTTCAGGAACAACAAACCAACAAAATTGATTATCTTTTTTTTGGCGTGATGTAAGTTTAATGCGATGATGAATACGTGCTAATATTTTTTTATAATTTGATAATTTAGATAAATCGTCCTGTTTTTTTCGATCATACAAGTCATCTAAATTTATTTTACCATTATAATCATCATCATCATCGTTTCCACCATTAATATTAAAAATTGTAGACATTATTACAATATGTAATATTATTATTATTATTTTCTTACTTGTTTCCAATAAATGAATATAAAGCATATTGTATTATCCGGAGGAGCACAAATAGGTTTTAGCATTTACTCTGCTTTAGCACGATTGATTCAGAATAAATTTGTAGATATGTCTAAAATAGAAACAATGTATGCCACATCCGCAGGAACATTTGTTTCAGTGATTGCTTCATTACCTATTTCAAATGAGGACATAGATGAATACATGATAAACCGACCATGGGAAAATGTATTTCCTTTACATCCAACAGATATTTTAAATATATATTCATCTAAGGGTCTATACGATGATTCTTTTATCCGAGAATTATTTAAACCCTTATTTGCATGTTGCGATTTAAACATGAATATTACTATGAAAGAATTTTATGAATTTTCAAATATTGAGCACCATTTTTTCAGCGTTGATTTAAATAAAATGGAATTAATAAATATTTCGTATAAAACACATCCCGAATTACCTTTATTAAAAGCTGTACACATGAGTAGTGCAATTCCATATATAATTCAACCAGTGTTTTATGAAGACAAATGTTGCATTGATGGAGGCGCAATGTCTAATTTTCCTATTAATTTTTGTTTAGAAGATACAAAATGCGATAAAAATGAAGTATTGGGAATAAAATCAACTAGCATATACAATAATCCTAAAGTAGATGTTAATAGTAATTTATTTGATGTTACATATACACTTTTATATCATTCGATAAATGCTATACGTGTAAAGCCATTTGAAGATATTAATTATTTAATAAATATTCCTTCAAATGGAATTGAACTATCTGCTTTACGTGAAACAATTATTTCTAAAGAAGCAAGGGTGAAGCTATTTAAAGATGGAATAACAATTTGTGATGAATTTATTTTAGAACATTTAAGCTAAAGCTGTTGCTAAAAATTGCTCTAAATTGGCTTTAGTTACTTTAGCATCAAATTCTATTACACGACCTTCTACTTTTAATTTAATAGTTGGAAAACCTTCTATTTTATATGTTTCCATTTTCTTTGTTGTCTCTTCACTTTCTTCTGTACAATTATATTCCAAGAAAATTATTTTATGACCATTTACCTTTTTATTTGCATACTCTTGTTTTAGCTTTTCCCATTCAGGTAAAGCTGTTTTACAATGAGGACACCAATCTACATGAAATAACATTAATTCTGCTTCACTTCCATCATTATTATCCATTCCCTCATAAATATCATCTGTAATTGTTTCTGAATTTTGATTTGCATAATTACGATACAAAAAATATGCTGATACTACAAATATTAATACAATAATTGCTATCATAACATATTTATTGTTAAATAAATCTTGAATGCTAAAAGTCATTATAATATAACAATATAAATTAGTTCATTTAGATATTACGAATATTACCTAAAGATATTAATTTATAAATTAATAATAATGTTATTCAGAAGTAAAGATGGTAAATTAATTGAACTAAATAAAATCTCTTTTAAAAATGATAAATTATACTTTCAAAAAATTGTTTCATTGTTTGAAAATAAACAATTATCAACTACTAATAATAGTGAACAGCTAATGCAAAGCATATTAAGCAAACTATAATGTGAATACTTATGTTTTCAATATAGAAATTATAAATAATATTATTGTACAATTTTTTTTTGTGCGTTTTTTATATGACTACTAAAAAAAACAAAAAAACAATAACTAAACCAAAAAAAACAATGAAGCATAGGAAAAAAAATAAATCTTCAAAAAAAGTGATTGATTTAAGCAATGATAATAATAATCGATACTTTGTAGAAGAAGATTATGTTAGTGGTGATGGAATGCTTACTACTGTATGGGGACCTAGTTTATGGCATTCATTACATACTATAAGTTTTAATTATCCTGTCGAACCTAGTAAACAAGATAAGAAAAATTATAGAAATTTTATACTGAATTTAGAAAATGTATTACCATGTAAATATTGTCGCGTGAATTTAAGAAAAAATTTCAAACGTTTACCTATTACAATGGAACATATGAAATCACGCACAGCATTTTCACGTTACGTCTATGAATTACACGAAGAGATAAACATCATGTTAAATAAGAAATCGAATTTGAGTTATGAAGATGTACGCGAACGTTATGAACATTTCCGCGCTCGTTGTGGAAAAAGACAAAAAATAAAGGTATTAAAAACACGTAAAACGAAACACAAAGGATGTACTGAACCTTTATATAAAATTAAAAGTAAAGGGATTGTACAAATTGTGCCTCAAACGGAAAAATGCGATTCTATAATTATTGATGATAAATGTCTCATGAAAAAATAACAACTATATAATTTTATTGTTCATTTGTAAAGGATTTTTATTTTGTAATTTTCTCAAAATCTTCTTTAAATACATTATTCTTGCCAATCAAATCATAATTCATATTTATTTGTACGAAGCATCGTAAACATACCAAGTTATCATGATATGCGTCATGCAAATTACATATCTCTTCATTGAATAAAGTTCTATGGAGTTCTTCTAGTTTTGGCCATTTGAAATATTTTCTTCCATTTTTTGATTCCTTCTCTATTTTACAGATATCTATACCTTTTTTCATCGTGCAGTAAAACGTTTTGCGGGGGTCAAACTTATGAATGACAGGCGAGGTGTTGTTACGCACACATTCATAGTTTACCATTTTTTCATCAAAATCTAGATTGTGTGCAACAATATAATCACATTCTTTGTAATGTTCTCCAAAGTAAAAGAGTGCTTCTTGAATTTCTATTCCACATTCATCAACCTTATCGCGCGTTATTCCATGAACGTTAATTGAACCCTGTGATATAACAATGTCGCTTGGTATGCGAATATAGTTGCTTCGTGATTCTATAGCATGTGTTTCACTATCATATACAATATACGATAATTGTATTATATATGGTATACTATCTAGCGACGTAATTTGTCGTGGCAAAAGACCGGTTGTCTCAGTATCAAAAATTAAAAACTTCATTGTTTCCTTCTTGTCTTGTTTAATTTATGCATAGTTTGCATAAATTAAATCAATTTTTTTACATAACAATACATCCAATACATCCTATATTTTCAGATGTATGCGGTTCGACATAATTGCCATATTTGCAATACCAAACTTTAGCATTTTTTAGTTTTACTACGTGGCCGTCATGATCAAATACTAAATGATTTTCGCCACGAATTTTAATGTCTTCTTCCCTAGTTTTTGATAGATATATCTTGCTCGCTCTCTCTAATTTAGTACTTTTTTCCATAATATATTATAACAATATTTTTGTTTATTTTATAAACTTTTCATATGTATAATGTGCCAAGTTACAAAAATAGCACACCGAGGGTATAGTGATATTTATAAAGACAATACCATGGAAGCATTTAAAAAAGCAGTTGAGCGCGATTTTGATATGATTGAAATGGACTTACAATTATGCAAAGATGATATTATTATTATTTACCATGATCCATATATTAATAAACAATTCGTAGAAAATCTTACCATCGAGCAAATTAAAAAATTAGATAGCGATATAATGACATTTGAAGAATTCATACATAAATTTGATTATACTAAAATTGCGTTGTATCTAGATTTGAAAGGTTCAAACAAATTAGCTGAAATATTACACAATTTTATTAACACACATAATGTAAATTATCATAAGATGTATTTTGCTAGTTTTAATTTGCATCATTTACAAAAGTTAATCGAATTCGATAAAACATATAATCTTGGATTCATTACTCACAATCATTTGATGAACGACATGTTCGATTTTGTTATACGTAAATTCAATTTGCAATTTATTGCCATTAGTTGGAATATGCTAGATCATTCAACAATCGACTATATACAATCGTGTAATGTCAATGTATATGCATATACAGCTGATAAACCTTTCATTTTGGAAGCTATAAAAAAATACAATATAGATGGTATTGTTTCTAATATTCGCATTTAACTCCATATGCGATCTACATTTTCTTTGCAAATGCCAAAAGACAAACGATGCCATTTGCTTATACCATGTTTTTTTATCCCTTCACGATGTTTCAATACACCATAACCCTTATTTGTAGTAATTCCATAATAGTCGTCTAGCAAAGGATTTTCATCACATAATTTTTCGACATATTCATCGCGCGCCACTTTAGCCAAAATCGATGCAGCCGCTATGGATGCATATGTATTATCACCACTTGTTACACATGTATGTGGTATACTTATAAATTCATCATCTTCGTTAATAATATAACTTTTAAAATTGTTACCATCCACAAGGAGTTCGCAATTTATTTTTTGGTTCATTTTAGCAATTACTTCTTTAATGCAACAATGCATAGATTTAAATGTTGCTTGCAATATATTTATTTGATCAATCGTTTTTTCATCTTCGTAACATATCGCATATGCCAATGCATGTTTTTTAATATAATCTTCTGTTAGTTTTAATTTTTCTTTATTCGAAAATTTTTTACTATCTTTCATCCAATCATGTCGAAAACTATTGTCTTTAGGCAATACGACAGCGGCACTATATACACGTCCAATTAATGGTCCACGACCCACTTCGTCAATTCCTATTTCATAAATATTTTCATCATCATTGTGGCAAATTTTTAATGGATTGGGATTTGCCTTTACTCTTCTATCTAATAAAGAATAATCTGTTGTTGTCATACTTATTTTAAATATTTATTATTTAAGTAATAAATATTCAATTTTATGAATAATATATTTTCGCCATATAGAATATACTGATGAAATTAACACATATACATTTGTTTCTAATATTATTGGCTTCTTTAGTATTATGTAGCTTTTTAGGAGGCGTTGGATGTACACGTGAAGGAATGGAAGATGGATCTGATGATACAGAAGACAATAGTGATGATACAGAAGACAATGAAAATGAAACAAATGATGATGAACAAGTAAAAATTGTTTTAGTCAATAAAAATGGGAAAATAAGCGGTAGTATTCAAGATAATAACCATGATAATTATTATTCTGGTTCTGTGAATGCTTATTATGGACCAGGTGGAAATAAGGTTGTTGCCGTTAAAGGACCATACGGAAATGAAATTTTAGTAGACGCTGATTACAATCAAAACCCTAATTATAACCAAACTACTAATACCTCAAATAATGCATCTTCAACTACTTATTCAAATAGCAATGGCTCTGCAACAGCTACTACCGGACCACAAGGAAATACTTTAGTTACTACTTCTGATAATAATGGTGCATTTGTTACAAATAATGGAGTCAACACTATACCTCAAGGCGATGCAGATTTATATATTTTGAAATCACAAATTGTTCCTCCTGTATGTCCTGCTTGTCCCGGAATTACACCTGCTTCTTTAAATGGAAATAGTGATGTCGATGTTGGCGATACTTCCAATACAACAACTACTATTACAGGACCTAAAGGCAATAGCGTATCTAAAACCACTGGTGGGTCTGGTAATAGTACATGTTCCTCTTGTAATGACAAAAAACAATGTCCTCCTTGCCCCTCTTGTGCACGTTGTCCCGAACCTTCATTTGATTGCAAAAAAGTTCCATCCTATAAACAAGGTTCCAGCAATGCTTATTTACCTAGACCAGTATTATCCGATTTTAGTACATTTGGTATGTAAATAATCTAAATATTTCATATTATACTATACAAGTATACTATGAAAATTCAAAATATGCAGATATGGAAAATGACATCAGCTTATGTAATAATGAACGCTGGTTTAATATATGCGAATGTACGTTATTGTCAAGAAAAAGATAATTACAATAAAGCGAAAAATAAAACATATCAAATGACCAGCGCAGAGTTTGCTTTACGTATGATATAAATAACTTTTAAATGATATAAATAGTTGCCATTTTATTAGTATAACAATGTCTGAATCATGTACATGTATTTTAGAATATGTATGGGTCGATGGAAAACAAAATCTGCGCAGTAAAATACGCGTATGTAATAAAATTCCACAAACCATTAAAGATGTACCGATATGGAATTATGATGGTAGTTCTACGTATCAAGCTACTACCGAAGATTCGGAAATTATTTTGAAACCATGTGCTATGTTTGATTATTTTGAAAATTGGAATACGCTTAAACAAATGCCCATTCCTCCTAAAAAAAAAGAGGATGGATCTTTAAAACGTCCTCCCGTGCCTTCACGTAAATATACACTACCTAAAAAAGCAACTAAAACGATTTCACTTCATAAACTAATTCTATGTGACACATATTATACAAATGGTACTCACACGGAAACAAATCATCGTTATCAAGCTAATAAAATTTTTAATAAAATGTTAGACGAGGAACCTTGGTTCGGTTTAGAGCAAGAATATTTTATGATCAATAATAATACAATGAAACCATTAGGATTTCCCGATGATACTGCAAATGCAACACAAGGTCAATATTATTGCAGCGTTGGTGCAAATAATTCATTTGGCCGTGCTCTGGCCGAAGAACATATGAAAATATGCGTTGCATCCGGTATCAAAATCTCCGGAATTAACGCCGAAGTTGCTCCTGGACAATGGGAATTTCAAATAGGTCCATCTACTGGAATCGAGCAAGGTGACCATTTATGGATGGCGCGTTATTTATTGCAAAAAATAGCTGAAAAATACAATGTTATTATTGATTTTTCTCCAAAACCAGTTCCGGGCGAATGGAATGGTTCTGGTTGTCATGCTAATTTTAGTACTAAAAATATGCGCGAAGGAACTAAAAACAAAAAGGGAATCACTTACATTGAAAACGCTATTAAAGAATTATCTCAAAAACATGACGAACATATGAAAGTATATGGCGAAGATAATGATTTGCGTATGACTGGAAAATGTGAAACAGCTTCGTATGATGTATTTAGCGATGGTATTAGCAATAGAGGTGCGTCTATTCGCAGAGGTTTTGGAACAATCGAAAATGAATGTGGTTATTTTGAAGATCGTCGACCTTCTTCCAATTGTGACCCGTATTTAGTAACAAGTAAAATTTTTGAAACAACCATGAAGATTTCTTCATAAAAATATTATATATTTTTTCTTAATAAAATGTATAATGTCAACCGATGAAAATTATATGAATGATGCAATAAAAGGTATTTTCCTTTTAGTTTTAGCAGTTGCAGGTAATTTTGTTGCCGAAACTCTTGGATGTAAAACTCAAAAATTATTAAGTGAAAATATGTATGCGAAACATTTGGTAATTCTTCTTATTTTATATTTCGCAATTGGTTTTACTGGTAGCGATGAACCTCAACACCCTAGCGTTGTTTTGAAAATGGCCATGGGTATATACGTATTATTTTTACTTTTCACTAAAATGGATTTGCGATTCACACTTGTTGTATTCGGATTATTGGCCTTTACATATATTAATTCTACTTACATTAGTTATTACAAGCAAGTAACTCCCGAAGAAGAAGAAACAATTGCCTTATTACAGAAAATACAAAAAACAATGTACGTTTCTATGACAGGTCTTATTTTGATTGGTTTTAGTTTATATTTCCGCAAACAATACAATGAATATTACAAAACATGGTCAACATCTGCCTTCTTATTTGGTGTGAATAAATGCAAATCAATGCAATAGTTTATTAAATTTATGTAGCAAAAATATTATTACATAAATTTATTTTTTAGATATTATATACTCTAATATTTGCAACTTTTATAAAATACAGGAAATGGAATTACGTCTTTGATATTTTGAATTCCCGTAACTAACATCAATAGTCGATCAAAACCCAGTCCAAAACCGCCATGAGGACAACTTCCATATTTTCGCAAATCGGTGTAAAATTCCATACCTTTTTCATCTACGTTTTTAACTTTCATCATATTCATCAGTTTACCATAATCATCTTCGCGTTGCGATGCTCCAATTAATTCACCAATACCAAACGGCATTAACAAATCAAAACATTCACATAGTCCGTTATCGCATTGTTTCATATAGAAACTTTTAATACTTATTGGCCAATGAGTTACAAATACTGGAGTGGCATATTTTTTGGTGATATAATTTTCATGAAGTGAGCTTAAATCATCCCCGCTATTTATTTTTTCTAATTTTACATGTTCATTCACAATATCATCATTGATTTCATCAATGATATCTTCATATTTAATGCGTTCAAATTTGTTGTTCGCAATCAATCGAAGCTGATCAACAATGCCCTTGCTTACAAATTTATTCAAGTTTTCAAGATCATCCATATTACGTTTCATAATTTCATGTATAGCATATTTAATCATTTCCTCACCAATATCCATTAAATCATCCAAGTTATTGTTTACCATTTCTATTTCTAAATGTGTGAATTCTGATACATGTTTGCTTGTAGAAGAATGTTCACTTCTAAAACTTTTATTTGTGGTATATACGTTTCCCAATGAACAAGCCAATGATTCCAATTGAAGTTGCGATGATACAGTCAAATAAGTTGGACAATTAAAATGGTCTTTCGACCAATCATATTTGTTCATTTCATTAACATGTTTGTTTACTTTACTTGTTACTCCATCAAAAATATTTGCTGCACAATCTACCAAATGACCGAATTTTTCTTCTACGGGTGCATTATCGTTTTGTTTTATTTTTTCAGCGCTATTCTTAATGTTTGTTCCCAGCATTTCAAATGCGTCGCCAATTTTATCAGCAACCTCTTGACCATTCATACCCAGAGGATGATTTTGCTTTCTTGGTAATTTATCCAGTTCAGTCAAATCATTTTCAGTTACTTGAAATACTCCCGCACCACCCTCGCACTCATTCGTAGTAATAATATTTGGGTCCAAATGCAAAAATCCCTTTTCATGATAAAAGTCGTGCATTATTTTCATTAACGAAGAACGAATACGCATCACACTACCAAAAGTATTTGTACGATTACGTAAATGTATGTGATTTCTCAATGTATCCAAATTCATTTTTGATTTGCAAAGTGGATAATCTTCTTCAACATGTCCTTTAATTTCGTATTTTTCTAACATCATTTCATATTTTTGCCCTTTAGCAGGTGATTCAACGAGTTTACCCGAGCAATTTAAAAAACAACCGATTTTTACAGATTTAAAAAAATCTTCTATTTTGTCTTCACTAAAATGTTCACTTGATATAATAATTTGCAATCCTGATACATTGGAACCATCGTTAATATTGCAAAATCCCAATGTAGAGCCAGATGTTCGCGTCGTGCGAACCCAACCATAAGCATCAATCATATCCCCTACATGTGATTTTTCGAATAAAGTTTTAATATTCATTAAGTTATCTAGCAAAATAACTTTATATAGTTGTATAAAACTATTTTGTTACATTTATATATTTCTAAAAAAATATCCATTATATGCAGTAATGAAAATAAAATTGATATTTTTTTTAAATGCATTCAGTCATTTATCAAACAAAAGAACAATGAATAGTATGTCTACACTACCCGCTATTATTAATAGCCAAAATATTAAAAACTTCACAAAGATTGGAACGTGTGTTATCCGAAATGATAATAAAACGAACCAATTGTGGAAAATGGAATGGAATAAAGATCACGACGCGTTAATCAAACAAAATAACGGACGTATTTATTTGATTGTTAAAAAAAATGATAGTGGTTATGATGAAATTATGAAAATTGGCAAGTCCGAGTGCAAAGGAGGTATGAAAAATACATTTGCATTCTACCAGGGAGGACTCGGTGGAAGTCCGTCTATCCGAACATTTGGAATTCACCATCTTATTTACAATGAGTTGATTGCAAACAATTCTATCGAAATTTACGGAATATGGAATAGTCCCGTTGAGGTACAAGTACCTGGGCTTTTTGGCGAGACAACAGAATTTATTTGCCCATCCATTCATGCCATGGAAGAAAAATGTCGTAATGATTATAAAAATGTCTATGATAAATATCCACCATGGAATTTTCAAGAAAATGCTATTAGTTGGCCAAGTGAAATTCTTGAGAAGTATAAGGCGCAAGTTCAAAATAGAGGTACAATGCAAACAAAAACAACCGAACCCGCAATCGAAGATGCCACCCAAAATAATGCAACTTCAATCATGACTGATATTGCATTTATGTAAAAACAATGAATTTAATCATCGTTATCAATAATTATATGTTTTGAAACATTTTTTATTACCTTGCTAATGTTTTTGTCATTGGTAATAATCGTTTGATTCAAAATATCCGTGTACATTTTATTCAACGGACTATCCATATTTTCGCATTCAGGATTAGCAATCACCCATTCAGCCAATTTTCGAACGTTATTTTGTTTTATATGTTGTATTGCTTCTTTTATTTTTTCCTTATTATTATCTTGTTCCCATATTTCGTTATCTTTTACATATAATGTTTCCCTTTTACTATCAGTGCAGTGAATCGGTCTCTTTGTTATATCCAAATCTTGTATTGCTTTAACAATAATATTTGACATACCTTCGACAAAACCGCGCGAACCAGTATTTTCCAAATCTTTCATTTCTATTGTAAGAGAATTGACAAAATCCATTATATTCAATGCATCTTTACATTGTTCATTGAGAAATAAGTTTATATTGTAATTATTATTCATCGTATTGTTCGTTGTATTACTTATTACAGGAGTTATCGAATTTATTTTTTCTGTTAAATTTTTATTATGCCTTTCTTGTTTCTCTATAAAGGAAGAGTTTTGATTGATAATCGTTTTTTGCAATTCCTTGTTTTCGCGAATCAATTGAATAATTAGTTCATTCTTGTCCATAGTTTCAACGTTATCAACAATTTCATTGTCGTTAATTATACTTATTATCTCGTTATTTCCAGATATATCCATTTTTTCACTTTTTTCACTTTTTTCACTTTTTTCACTTTTTTCACTTTTTTCACTTTTTTCACTTTCTTGAAAATAATCGATATATCCACATTTTTTCTTATGTTTTGACAATGATGACAAATGTTTATATTTATTTCCACAAATACACTCGTGTTTGATCTCGCTTTTGAGCGAGATTTTATTAGCCATAAAAGTTAGCCGTTTGTGTTTTGCAGTCAAAATATGTTTATTGTAGTCATTTTGCTTACTCGTATAATAGTTGCATTTTTCGCATAAAAATTTATGTGCGACTTTTTGCGACTTTTGGTTAGCCATAGTGACTAACCTAATTGTCGCCTTAAATCGTATTTTTTGAAAAAAATATATGAAAAAAACTAAAAAAACGGAAAAACACTTTTTTTTTCAGTCACAATATTTTTATGATGATTTACATTTTTAGATGATATATCTAGCAATTTCGCTTTTTCATGTTTTTTAGGGTCGTAAGTTTTTTTACGTTTTTCACTTTTTTTTCAGAAAAATTTTGTTTTACAGAGAAAAGTTTCAAAAAAGGGCTTATATGTGAATCTATGAATATTTGTACTATTTCTAATACAAACGCGATTCACTACATCGTTGGTGTTATAAGTTTTACAAATGTCAAATTAAACGTCTAGTGTTAACTAATAATATTACATTTGTAAACATTGTAATATTATTATATTTTCGGAATTTACATTCCGTTTTCAAACATGTCTATAATCAAATCATCCAATCCTGTTTTTGGAACCCATCCCAATTGTTTTTCAGCTTTTCCGGCATAACCCAGTAAATATTCTACTTCACTAGGACGGAAATATTTACTATCGATTTCCACTACAACTTCACCTGTTTCTTTATTCGTTGCTTTTTCATCCAATCCTTCACCAGACCATTCCAAATCAATATTTTTATATTTGAAACATTTAATGATAAAATCTTTCACAAGCGTTGTCTTATTTGTAGATAGCACATAATCGTCCGGTTTTTCTTGTTGAAGCATTAACCACATACCTTCAACATAATCTTTTGCGTGACCCCAATCACGATGACTATAAATATTTCCCAATTTAATAGTTTTTTCTCCCCCATTTGCAATCTCTTTAACTCCGTTTACGATTTTCATGGTTACAAAATTAGCTCCACGTCGAGGACTTTCGTGATTAAATAGAATACCATTACAAGCAAATAAGTCATACGATTCGCGATAATTACGAACTAAATAATGAGCATATACTTTTGCACAAGCATAAGGTGATTGTGGGCGAAAAGGTGTGGTTTCTGTTTGCGGTTTTTCAAGAACATCGCCAAACATTTCACTTGTTCCTGCTTGATAAAATCGGGTTTTATTTTGTATTTGTTTTGGAAATGAGCGAATTGCTTCTAGAATTTTTAACACACCAATGCCGTCGACCATGGAGGTATATTCGGGAATTTCGAATGAAATTTGCACATGACTCTGTGCCCCCAAATTGTAAACTTCAAATACTTCAAAATCGCGTTCATGTGTGATTTCGAAAAAAAGTTGATTTAATGCTGATCCATCTGTTAAATCTCCATAATGCAAGTGGACATTTTTACGAATATGGTCAAGGCGATCACTTGAAAACATGAGTGATGTTCTGCGAACAATTCCATGTACTTCGTAACCTTTTGAAACAAGAAGTTCTGATAGATATGAACCATCCTGTCCTGTAATACCAGTAACGAACGCAATTTTCACCATAATAATAATAATAATATTAACTTTAAATTATTATTAAAAATTATATTTTTCTAGTGTTTCTTTTTTTACCACCATTGCGTTTTCTCGTAAAAACACCTTTTAATTTTGATAGCATAGGTCTTTTTGATGGTTGCACAATTAACAAGTTATCATCAGGTGGAGTAATGTGCGATTTGACATTTCGATTGTGTATATCTGGTTTTTCATCGTGTATTGTTGCAAAACGTTGTTCATTTATAAAATGATCTATACTTTTTTTTCCAACATTGTCTACATTTTTTTTGGGTTTCATCAAATAATATAATATTTCGATAATATCCAAATATTTTTTTTGTTGAAATTCATTATCTTTTGTATCATATATTTGCATTTTCATATCTTCTAGACCTTCATTTACAATATGTATAATTTTCAAATATTTAAAAATAGTAGACGACTGAATTAATTCCACTCCAAAATTTTTTTTGTTGTAACTTCTATCAACATTCAAAATAATTAGTAATAATGTTTTTAATTTGTTTACCATTTTCTCTCCTTTCTCTTTTTTCATTTCATCTTTTGTATTATTATCGATATAAATTTCATAATCTTTTAATAACGTATCGAATACCAGGGATTCTCTTGGAGGTTTTTGAAAAAGCATATTGCTCAAAAAGTATATTATTGGTGGTGCAAATTGTTTAGTATAAACAGGAAATGCTAAATCGTCATATACATTGATAAATCGACCAAAATCGATTATCTTTACATGCATAGAACTAGGATTATTATTACCTGCAAGTTTATATGTTTCATTACGTGCTGTTAAAATATTACCACCATGTGCATCACAATGAACTATACCCGTTTGTAAAAAAAGACGTATCATTTGTGCAATTGTCGTCATTGCCGCGTGTTTTCTCTCGTCTAATGTAAATTCCCCTGTAAACGCATCTATAATTTGAACATACGAAGAAGCATTTTCCATAGATATCATTGATAGTTTATAACCATCGCTATCCTTTGGATAATTTGGGTGTTCTGTTAAACGCAATTTTAAATATTGCAGAACCTTTTTAGATTCATCGTTCTTGCTACGTTCTACTAATTTATCAAGTATAATAAAAGCATTTTCTGTACTAAAATAAGAGAAATCAGCAATGCCTGGTACAATCGGATTTCCAGTATTTTTTATACTTTCTAAATATATTTTTTGCTGAATATATACTTCATCTATAACATCTTCTTCACGATCTGTTTGTTTTTCGTGGTCATAACCTTGAAAATTTAATGCTGGTTCTATGTTTTCAACATCTTTGCTAGTTAATGCAAATTTTAATATAAGCGAATCTACTTTTTTATCGAGTTTTGTCTTTTCTTCGTTTAAAGTGTAAAACAAACTATCATTTTCATTAATATTTAATACAAATACGAAACCTTTTAACGAAGACATATATAAGGGTTTAATTTCTTTGGCTTTTTCTATCATATCATAAATAGCATAAAACGTCGATGGAAATTTTTTTGTTAATAACAATCCTCCGTTTTGTAAATATTTCATATATTACATACATATAAAATAATTATATTTCAACAAAATAATTATATTTCAACAAAATAATTATATTTCAACAAAATAATTATATTTCAACAAAATAATTATATTTCAACAAAATAATTATATTTCAACAAAATAATTACAAAAACAAAATAAACATAATTTATTTGTAAATGTATATACATGTATAAAATTGTTAAATTTGCTAATATAATAGAAAATAATTCATTAAAAATATCAGGAAAACATCTTGTAAAACCTTTTGAAATAAGCGAACTAAAAAAAATAGAAATGAATGTGAATTCTACATTTCCAACAATTACTAATAAAATTATCCCTTATTATGAATCAAAAAAACAAATAGGTATATTTATTACAGACGGAATAAAACAAATAGAATTATATTGTCCTAATGAAAAAAAATACGCAAGTTTTATATTGTCGCCTAGTGAAATTTATAAAAACAATGTGTTAATAGCCGATACTCCATCATTATTTGTTTGGAATAGTGGTTTGTTTTATCGTTTTAGTACTGGAAATGAAATTGCAAATAGTATACAATTATTAAGCTGTGTCAATGAATATCATGATATTCAAAGTATGTATGAAGTAAATGTTCAATCACAATATTATCGTAAAATAACCAACCTAGAAGAGGGAAACGATGATTATTTTGATTATTATGAAAAAAAAATTATGGAACAAGGTGGATTATAAAAAATTTAAATTGAATAATATAATATAAATATATTATTCAATAATATAAAATGATGTATTTGAAAATTTACGTAAAAAGTGACAATTTGCGCATGTTTTACATTGATGCAATTAAAAAGCACAATGAAAAAATGACGAACCCATATCCTGATTCCGGGTTTGATTTATTCGTTCCCGAAGCAAAAAATATTCCTTCACATAGTACTCAAAAAATAGATTTGGAAATAAAATGCGAAGCATTTTATGAAAGTAAGGATAACCACTGGATTAGCTATAATGATAATAATGCAACTATTTATTATGATATTGTTAACAGATTTCGAACTCTTGAAAAGCCAGATAATTATGATAATATGAAAATTCCAACAGGTTTCTATATGTATCCTAGAAGTAGTGTTAGCAAAACTCCATTGCGTCTATCGAATAGTGTGGGTATTATTGACGCAGGATATCGTGGAAATTTGGGGGCGTTTGTAGATAATATTTCTACAAATGAATATAATGTAGAAAAAGGTACGCGATTGTTTCAAATATGCGCTCCAAATCTAGAGCCGATTCACGTAGAAATAGTTAGTAGTGAAAATGATTTGGGTAATAGTGAACGAGGGTCTGGGGGGTTTGGTTCAACAGGAAATTAATTTATTGAACACATACATCAGGATTTTTAAAATAATTTTTACATAATTCATGAACATATTTTTTTTCTCTTAACATACCGATTGTTTTATTAAATTTATGCATTAACGAAACCCTGTTTTTGTTAAATGCTGCAGAAATTAAACCTTTTTCTAATATAATATCACCCTTTGCAATAGTGTTATCTTTATTAAAAAAATAAAATACTTCGGATGTCATAAAAAATCCGTCTAGTTTTAATTTGCTTTTATTTTGTAAATAATAATTTTTAAGCGTTTCATAATCATTTCCATCACCTTCTTCTATTGTAATAATTTTGAAATTATATGTTTTTTGATATCGCCGAAGTAAATCTTCATCAAAACGATCGCCGATTACTAAAATATTTTTTCCGATAATTTGTTCTAATTTTTGAAATGGCTTATTTTTGCTAATATCTGCTAATCGTTCACTTGTAACAAGGGATGTTATATATATACCAAATAATGCAGATAATAGTATTAAAAATGCTCTAACGCCTAGATTTAAAGTAGAAGCTTTCGCAACATTATCATTAAATTTAGTTGGATTTACACCTAGTCCAGGTTCACCCAATAAGGCACTCCATACTCTCCACAAAGATTCTTTAAATGTTGTTTTAAAATTACTTGAATAATAATGAATGAATGATATAAAAAACCCTACTAATAATATTAAACCAATAATTTCTAAAATGGTTATAAACATTTTATATATAAACTGATTACTTGTAGTTGATTCTGTATTTTTATAAAAAAGTGACAATACATCTACAGCTAAAGGTTGACTATAATTAATTATTTTTGTACGTTCGTATGTTTGTGAAATATTACCAATTAATATATCATATTTTCCATCTGCTAAATCTTCTATATATTCGTTGTATGATTTTGTTTGTTCACTGCCTTTCATATAAATTAAATCAGCATCAATATTATGTTGTTTGATAAATTCCATTAATATTTCGTATTCAAATCCTTTTATGTTTCCTAAAGAATCTTGCATCATGTAAGGTTGTGCTTCAAGAAGACCAATTCTTACCTTTTGCTTAGTAATAATAGCGTTTTCATTATCTGTTTTCTTTTCTGTTTTCTTTTCTGTTTTCTTTTCTTTTAGATGTTCTTCATTTTCATGCCTGAATTCATAAAACATATTATATAATATAATATAATATGTTAAAATAAGAAAAATCAAATAACACACATTGTACGTCCTTAAAGTATGTAAATTATCTAATATTACCTTACAACGGGTGAATATATTTTATATCCTTTTCCATGCACCATATATGGTTTCACTTTCTTTTTTCTTTTCTTCAATGGAACAAGTTTTGCATTGATTGAATTGTAACAATCAATGCAAACAAACATTTCACTATCGTTTACATCAGGGAAGCTCAAACTGCACGAGAATGGTTCAATGCAAACATCTTGGTAGCAGTGACTACAATTAACTATATTTTCCAACGTTTTACATACTTTGCAGTTATGACTCACTTCTAAAAGTGGTCTGTGCAATTCTTCCATTATTTATTTTCACCTTAATTCTTTTTATGTAAAAATACATAAAATGATTTTTTTTTTCAATTTTTATTTGGTCATAAATTATAAAATTACACTTTTGTTTTCATCAACATTTGATATATATTTTTTTCTAAAATATAATATTTGTCTGTTCCATGTATTCCAATAACATTATCAAAATTACCTAGTGTTTCAATAGAAAAGTCGTTGCATTCGGATATATTAGGTAATTTAAAAAGTTCTGGGTGTTTTCTCATTAGTTTTGTAAAAATAACATCTTCGGGTAATCCGTCATAACTATCGTCTATTAATTTACACGCAATTAGCATAGCTTTTTTTGAACGATATGATAATCCACCATTAATAATAAATTCATTTTCACGATTTAATTTTCCACAAACAGCTCCATTGTAGTCATATTGCATATGTTCACTTGTTGGAGTTCGCAAAAATAAAGTATCTAATTGGAAAATAATAATATTTTCTTCTTTTATTTGATCCCAGAAATCATAATTTGTCAATAACTGATTGTATTCTTGAATATTTTGCATATATGTATTTATAATTATTCTGTAATAATCCCCTTCTAGAGCATCACGTAAAAATTGATTTACATTTGGTGTGCAAAAAACATATAAATTATAACCAGGGCATTTATCAACAGCATTTTTAATTACCAAAGGTAGCCAAAATGAAGGTCTCGTTTCAATTATTACTAAACATTTATTACTAGTATTGTCTAAAACAATGGGAACTTTTTTATCATAATAATGCATTAAATAATGCCCACATGCATATTCCATAAACAATAAATAGAAAAAATTTATTGTTTATTTACATAATATTACAACCAGAACCATAATGCATTTCCATTTGCTTAAATTCCTTGTTATTTTTTTCATATTGTAGATTTCTACTAATATCTTCTAATTCACTAATAATACCTGGATCATCCATTTTAATTTCATTAACAATAATTTCTATATCCTGCTTTGTTTTGTTATTTTGTATTTTTCCTTCTTGTTCTTCTAGACGAGTTCTTTTTTGTGCTCTTGTTTCCATTATACTTTCTTGCACGTTTACGTTTAAGTGTTTTTCGCTTTTTATTTTGTGTTAATTGCTTCTTAAAATTAGAAAAATCTAGTTTTGGTATATTAATAAATTCATTTTTACGGATATTATATTTGCTTTTATATAATTCGTGGACACCTTCATAAAAAATGTGTTTTTTTTCAATATCAAACATGTTAATAGCTTTTTGCAGATTCTTTTCATTTTCACAATCAATTTCCATATATGGTTCTAAACCTGGCCAATGATCAATAACAATTTCCTTTACTAGTGGATGACTCCATTTTTCTCTTTTGGTTTCTATATATGATTTTTGTTTCAAACCGCAATTCAATAAAAAATGATATGCATCATCAAAATTGGCTTTTAATTCTATTTCATCTTCTTTTGGATATTTTGAGCGGGGATTAAATATTTTACATGTCAACGTAACTCTATCACGTCCCTCGCTTCTTAATCTTATAAAACCATTTTGCTTGTTATTTGGTAAAAAAAATAAATAACGACGGAATAAAACACTACTATGGATACGTTTGCCACCATTTTTTTCTATTTTATTTCTCAATTCTGTTATAGGGACATCAATTATTTTACATTCATATTCATAAAGCATTGTATAATATAGCACTAGACAATGTTTTATAGCAAAAAAAATTATTTATATTTACATAATTATTCTTCAATATTTATTTTCGGAAGATTTTCTACACTATCTGATTTAAAATCTTTGGGTACAATGATTTCGGCAATGACAGAAATAAACTTATCATTTAATTCATATCGTTGTCCAATTACCCGAATATGAATAATATCATTTTCATTAATATTATTAAAATACGCGTTTTGAAAATGGTGATCCCTAGCAATAAATATTACCAATGGCGACGGGTTGTATTTATGAACTTCTGCACGAATACCGGCCTTTGTTATATTTTTGGCTTGGCATTCTATTACCATTCCTTCTGTTGGCAAACAAACAAACATTTCAATTGTGCATGTAAACTGAATATAATCATTTAAAACGACACCAGCTGAAAAATTAATAATGGTTAAAGAATTCGGTTTTACATATCCGTGACTGCAACACGTTCCTTCTAATCGATGTGATAATTTTTTTCGCAATGTTTCCTTTGTATTGCGGTCAACAAATTCGATTGATAATTCTACTTTTTCTGTACTGATAACGGGTGTATAAATATCGATTATTTTAAGTTTTCTTTTATTCGAAACAAGTTCCTTTGGTTTTGGCTGTGTTACATTAATGGTATTATCCATGTTTACTTGTTCGGTTTCAGTAACCATTTTATTATAGTATCATGATATAATCTTTAATTCAATTTTAAAAATTAAAATTTCAACTTTTTGTGATATAATTGGTTGTATAAACTTTGTTCTGGGTTCATGAACCATGTATAATCAGTATCATTTTGGTATTGTTTATATCTAAAATATAATTGGATAAATAAACACATACGTTCCGAATTGAACGATTTATAAAATATATTGTCATGTTTGTTATTTGTGATATATTGTAATATATCTAGACGAAAATGTTCTTTATACGTTTTACAAACAGCACTCGCATTTCGTATTTTGCTTGTTTCTTTAATTTTAAACGCAAATATTTTTTTCTTTGTACTTTTTTCTGTTTTTGAAAACAAAAGACCGCTATATTTTGGCATATTTTTATCATCATAATAATATTTATCATGAATTTCATTTTCAAATTCTTTGAAATGAATTACATTTGCATTTTCCCAGTTGTTATTTATATATACAAACCCTTCTAAATTATCACCATTGACAATAACATAATATTTCAAATCACTTTTAGTAAATACATTTTTTTCTATAATTTTTTTCATAGTATGGTCCAATGATTTGGAATTAGTAATATTTTCATTCATAATTTGTAAAAATAATTTATGTTTTGTTTCATATGAAAGATTGTCGTAAAAATATTCCAATAAAATTTCATCCATTATAGTTTTGGTGATATCAAACTTAGTGATTAATACTCCACTAACATTTTCGATTTCATTAGTTATGTTGTTTTTCATCTCATCAAACATTGTACCATACAAAATTTCGTCTTTATCATTATTATCTACTATTTGTTCGTTTGTTTTTGGTTTCTTGTTGCTTACTTCTATATTTAGTGAATTTATCTTTACGTCAATTGGTAATATTCTTTCTTCCATCATAATATGATTATTTTGAATTTCATATGGTTGAAACAAAAAAACATTATTTGTTTCTGTTAAACGCCCTCTTGAACCATACTCGTCGTAAAGGAAATCAATAGTATTTATATTTTTCATATCCTCGATGGCTTTTAATATTTGCATTTTTGGATAATGCTTCTTTAATTGTAAAAGTTGAAACAAATCTTCTTTAGTATATAAATATTTTGTTTTGAACAATTGTTTAATTATTTCTTTTAAATTATCTAGATTGGTTTGCAAAAATTTTTCATCATAAGTATCATTTTTTACTTGTAATTTATTGATAGTATCATTATCATATTCTTCAATCTTGTTATTTTTAACAGCGCTACATTTATAAGCACATGTTTTCATATAATCGCAATTAGAACTATATGATTGATTTTCTAAATTATAATCGATTGTTAAACCATTTGATAATGTTAATGGGATTTTATTTGGAATATCCATGTGATTTTGATTTGGAGTTTGTAAAATACAATCAATCGCGTTATTTTTCATAACACGGGAAACCTTGCCAATTTGCATTGCTTTTTTTTCTGCAAGCCGATATACATACATATCTGCACCTTCTTTATTGTCGTAATGTGTACCATATAAATAAATTAATACATTTCTGTCTTTTAATTCCAATTGTTTATGACTGCAATTACGCACTCCTCTTCCAATAACTTGTTCAATTCGATTCATATTATACCATGGTTCTAATATATGAATAGAACGAATGTTTTTCAAATCAATGCCCTCTGAACCAGCTTTAGTAATTAAAATAACGTTAATAATACTTCCATCTTTATTGTCGTCATTTGTGGCAGTATTAATTTCAATCTTATTATTGTTTGAAAATATCGAATTTGAAGTAATCATTGAATATGTGGCTTGTTTGCCATTAATTGAAAATGGTTGTATCTTGTTATTACGTTTATATGATTCACTTAAGAATGATTTATGTTCACCATATCTTACAAAACCAATTTCTTCTAACATAATAGCAATTGGAACAATACCTCCATAGATATATTGACTGAATATAAGTGATATTCCTTTATTTTGTTGAATAGATTTTTTAATCTGATTTATTTTTGAACTATAATTTGCAATATTTTCGCTCGAAAACATAGATCTTGAATTTTCTAAGTATTTGTTATTAAATTCATATGGTAAAGAATCTACGTTAGTTACTATTCTTTGCAAACCCTTTTTACCTGTATATTCATTTAATTCATCTTCATTACTTTCATTTGGAAAAATAATATTCAATGCTTCTAAAGGTTCTTGAAGAGAGTTATAACCGAATCTCTTTTCTTTTTTTTCTTCAATACCACCTTCTATTTGTAAACGCAATTCATTATCATCCACATTTTCTGGATTTTCTGGATTTTCTGGATTTTCTATATTTTCTGGATTTTCTGGATTTTCTATATTTTCTTTACTTAATATTGTGGTTTGAATAATTTTTTCATACATTTCTTTTTGGAATCCTTGTAACGTTACAGGGTATATATCTACATGTTCCAATGGTGTTAGAATAATCGAATTATTCAATTGGTACTTTGGATAGGGAACATTGTTTTTTAAAGATATTTCATTTGCAAACAATTTTGGGAAAATGCGAAATGGAAAACTAAAAGGGTTTTCGCCTTGTACAAACGAAATTAATCCAATTGTTTTTTGTACAAACTGAATTTTACCAATTTCTTCTCCATTTTCATCGATTTTAAAATTTCCATTTTTATCGAAAATATCGTTTTCTATTAAAATTGGTTTTTTCTCGTTTTTCAAAAGAATATTAATAACATGAATAATTTCACGATAATTGTCAAACATAGGTGTAGCTGAAAGTAATAATATTCTCATGTTATGCACTTCTTCTACTAACATATTTAATGATGAAGACACCTTTTTTTGTTTTTGATCGCTAGGGCGGATATTATGAGCTTCGTCAATAATTAATAAACGGCCTTCAAATGTCTCTTTTAATACTCCCTTTTTCTTCTTACTATTTATCAATGATGCTAATTTTGTATATCCCATAAATTCATAGTATTTATTGATTAACGTATTTACTTTTACCAATATTTCTTCTTTTTCAATTGAATCATTATTTAATATATTAATTTCTTTGTATAATGACTGACCAACACAAGATGAAATATTCCAACTGCCATGTTCCATTTTTTTTAATTTACTTTCATTGAATAATTGCAATTTAAAATTATCTTGAACATTGGGTGATGCAATAATTAGAATTTTTTTACGGATATTCATTTGTTGCATATATAACCGCATTTCTTCTGCGACACCGATCGCAGAACATGTTTTACCTGTTCCTAAACCATGGTACAACAACAAACTATTGTATGGTGTCATTTTAGATAAAAAATTGCGAATGAATATTTGGTGTGGTGCTAATTGAAAATCTTGACTGCATATTTTAGTAGCAATTTCGCTTAATTTATCTATGTTTTGTTCAAATGCTTTCGAATCATAAAATTCGCGTTTTTCTGTAATTTTTAGCATAATATTTTCATCATCTAATGATGGATAACTAAATAATGAATTTATTGTACTTTGTTGCGAAATTTTGTCACTATTTTCAGTTTCTGAAATTATGGAATTAGATTTATTTTCGCTATCGGAATAATATTCTCTTAGTCGCTCCTGAGATGTTTTCATATATATTTAATATATAATGTTATAATCTTGCAAACTTTTATGTATTTTTTCCAACACATGCTTTTTTTCTAAATTATAAGGACGTATTACTTTAATGCATTGGTCGTATGTTTTCCATTCCATTTTAGATACTTCGCTTTTTTGAAAATTGTCCATACTCATATGTTCATTATCAACTATCGCCAAATAATATTTGTGTTTGTATGATTTCAAATTAGACCCTGTAAATACTTCTTCGTATGGTAAAATATTATCAAATAGATGTATTTTATTTCTAGATATACCGGTTTCTTCTTCAAATTCACGTAAGCCACAATCCATATCTTTTTCCATAAAATTACGTCGCCCTTTTGGAAATCCCCACTCTGATTCTTGCCATTTAGTTGTACTATTTTCTACTAAATATTGAATAGTTACTTGTTTTTTTTCTACTTCAATACCACTTCTCAATGCTTCCCATTTAGATATTACAGATTCTTCTATTTTCTTATTTTTAGCCACATGTGAAATCTCTTCACTAAATTTATCTTGCATTATTCTACCCTTTTCATTTAATGTTAATTCATCTACTATCGTTTGTAATGAAAATAAGCATGATGTATAAAATTTACCTCTTACAAAATCTACATAACCAAAACTATCTTTGCGACGAATCATTAAATATTCCAATTCATTATTTTTATTAAATCGTATTAATACTATTCCTATACTTGTTATGGGTAATTGGCAATCTTGGAACATGTGTCCATGATTACCACAATTATTGCATATATTATTGATTCTCATTATTAGATATTATTGCAATATTTTTATATTCATTTTCTATAATGAAGTACAATCCTAAAATATGGGGACCACACTATTGGTTCTTTTTATTTTCTGTATCATTAACTTACCCCCATAGTCCAAATAATATAACTAAAAAAAAATATTATAATCTAATACGTGATTTCCATTTGTTTATACCGGATATGAAAATAGGAAACGAGTTCAATGAGTTAATAGATATTTATCCTGTTACGCCTTATTTAGATAATAGAAATTCGTTTGTTCGGTGGGTAAATTTCATACATAATCAAATAAATTTAAAATTAAATAAACCAAAAGTCGAACTAAAAGATGCACTACATAATTATTATTTGTTATATATTCCCGAAAAAAAACCATTTTGGGACCAATCAAAACTCATGTTTTTAGGTTTCATTATTTTTCTTTTATTAACTGCCTTAGTATTATATCAAAAATAAAATCTAATGAATATTTAAGAAAAGATGCAAATAAAAGGTGGTGAAGCAATAGCCGCTGGTGGTTTTGGTTGCGTATTTCGACCTCCGTTGAAATGCAGTTCAAAAAAAAGTACTCATAATAGTTCGTTAAAAAATAATAATATGGTTTCTAAGTTAATGATTCAAAAATATGGTGAAGAAGAATATTACGAAACTGCTCGTTTTTTAGATATACTTGAAAAAATACCAAAATATGACCATTATTTTTTATTACCACAGGGATTATGTAGCCCATCTGCATTAAAATCAAGGGATTTAATTAATTTTGATAAAAAATGTAATAATTTGACACGTAAAAATATTACTTCAGCCAATGTTAATGAAAAATTGAAAGAGTTGCGCGTTATACAATTATATGATGGTGGATTAGATTTAGAAAAGTATATAGAAAAAGAAATTATGACAAATGAAAAATTATTATTAATAAATAATCAAATTGTTCGTTTAATGAAAAAAGCGATTATACCGATGAATCGCTTAGGATTGTATCATTTCGATTTAAAAGCAGCAAATATAATGATGAATGAAAAAAACAAATCAAAAATTATTGATTTTGGTTTATCGCAATATATTGAAGATTTTGATGAAATTCCAGAAGATTTAACTTACCGCCCTTGTCAATACAATTTGCCCGCTACAAATATTTTATTTAATAACGAATTTATTGAAGAATATATTAATTTTTTAAAAACAAACCCAATTCCTTCCATGGGAGAAATATATAAATTTATTTATGATTTATATTATGGTACGTTAGAAAGTGAATTAGGACCAGGACATTTCGATTTTAAAAAACAAGTATTGCGTGATTATATTTTAGAACAACCAAAAATGGCGAAAAATATAATTTTTACTTATATTTCAGAAAATTTGCATACATATACGCAAAATGGAAATTTTGATATTACGAATCTTTTCAAACACTTTTTACATAATGCTGATATATATGGTTTATTAATGTCTTATGTAGACATTATTCATCAAAATGGTGTACATTGGTTAAATGATGATTTAAAAAAAAGTATGCAAAGTGAAGTACGTATGTTATTGAAAAAATACATAATTAATAGTTCATATGAATTAATAGATAAACAAGAATGCATACAAGATATAGAAAATATAAATTCAATGATATTGTCTAAAACAAGTAAAAAATCATTGGTTACTGGTAAAAAAAGCAAACCTATTAGTGATACATATACTAGTAATGCATCAAAAGTAAAATTGTCAATTAAACTTAGTAAGATTAAATCTATCACAAAAAAAATGTTCACTAAAACATTGAGTGTAAATCAAAATAATATTCGAACATTAACTGAACGAGCATCAAGTAGAAAAAAATCATCTATGAAATCAACAAAAAGGTCTTCCAGAAAAAAAAGTAATTCGCAAACATTAAGACAAATTCGTTTATCAAGTAATAAAACAAAAAAAAGGAAACGATGTCCAAATGGAACGCGAAGAAATAAAAAAACTGGAAATTGTGAACCATATGATAGAAAATAATGAATGTATATATTATGGGAAAACTTGAACTTATAATATTCGGCGTATCGGGGTTTTTAGCGTTTAATGCTTATCATGATAATTATTATATTCAAAAAATTAAAGGTCATAAAAAAATGTTTGAAGTTGCAATGTATATATTTTTAGGATTTTCTTTTTATTTATTAATTAAACGCAGCCCTCACAGGTCGAAAGAAATGTTATCACAAGCATCAAATATAGTGAAATATTTGCCAATTGATAAGGGCGCATTTTCAATGGTTACACCTTTTTTAAATTTAACTGGTGCAAATATGCCAGATAATGATTATCGTGAACAACGTATATTACAATCGGGTGGTAATAATCATTTACCAGAACATCAAACAACACAACAAACAACACAACAACCAAGTGCAACAAAAAGAAGTGTGAGTGAAACTAAAAAGAAATGGGTCGCATCACAGCAAAATTGGACATGTAATCATTGCAATCAACAATTACCTGCTTGGTTTGAAGTAGATCATAAAGTTAGATTAGAGTATGGTGGTTCTAACCATGTAGATAATTTAGAAGCTTTATGTAGGGATTGTCACGGGAAAAAAACGGCAATGGAAAAATTTTAAAATAATATGTTTTTATATGAGTACAAACACATTATCTAGTATATTTGAATCCATAACCAATTTTTTAGATACTTATAAAAATCCATTACGATATATCTATGCATTGGTGTTGTTTATATTGATTATGTTTTTATTAAAGCACTTTAAAGCAACGCCTGTTTTTGAAGAAAATTATCCCGAAGTTTTTTCAGCTTCTATTGCAATATGTGGAGTTTTAATATTAGGATCAATATTATCATTAAGAAAATTGTTTGTTCAAACACCTGGTGACGATGTATCAGTTATCACACAAATTAAGGATTTTGGTAAAATGATTAGTATTTTTCTTCTATTTGGTGCACTTATTTATGGTATTCTCTATCTATTAGTAAGCAATTACGAATTTAGCTCATATATATTATTTTCAATCATTGTAATTGGTGTTATTATTGCAGGGTTAACATTTTATAAATATAAAGATAATATTTTACCAAAAGAGCAAACGAAAACAACACGAACATTTAGATTAATAAAAAATATTCTTTTATATGTTCCTTGTTTTTTGAAATACATTGGAACAAGAATGTATGAAGAATTAAAAACAGCACCTAGTGAAGCATATGTTTTATTAGGTCTCGAAGGTATGGCGATTACAATATATGTATTCTATGCAGCTATAAAAAATTATATATATAAAAATGCTATTCGTGATGGTAAACAATTATTAAGAGACCCAATTAATATTGATAAAAATGAAAATATTGGCAGCTACGATTCTTTACATAAAATTTCAGGAAAAAATGATGTATTTCAATACAATTATAGCATCAGTGCATGGATATATTTGAATCCAGATAGTACAACAAATAAATATGTATCTGTTTTAGATTATGGTAATAAACCCAAGATAGAATATAACCAATATAATCATAAGTTACGCATCCAGATGTTAAATGGTAAAACAAATATGAAAACCATTTATACAACAAGCAATTTTCCTTTACAAAGATGGAATCATGTTGTGATAAATTATAGTGGAAGTACTTTAGATATTTTCATAAATAATAAGTTAGTCGCAACAAAAACGAAGATAGTTCCATATATGTATTACGATAGTATTGTAACTGGTTCGAATGAAAATATCAGTGGTAAAATATGTAACGTCGTTTATTTTACAAAGACATTAAGCAAAAATAATATTCAACAAATGTATTTAATGTATAATAAAATTAACCCACCTATTTTATAGAAAATATTCTTTCAGTATATTATATAAATGGATATTAAAACTATCGTAATATTTGCTATTGTAGTTTTGCTTGTATTTTTAATTATACAATCAATGACGTCTAATGCGGGATTGTCATCATTATCTGATGCATCTGTTAAACAAACAATTAAGGCAAGTGATTTAGGAGGAGGAGAGTTACCAACAATGAATTTCAGTTATAGTATTTGGTTTTATGTAAAAGATTGGAATTATAAATATGGTGAACCCAAAATTATTTTTGGACGTTTAGATAAAAATAATAAACCTGCTCCTTCTGTTATTTTGTCACCAATGCAGAACAATATTCAGGTTGCAATGTCTGTATATCCTGCAAACAGAGGATCTAGTGAAGTAATCCATAATTGTGATGTAGCTAACATTCCTATTCAAAAATGGGTAAACTTAATGGTAAGTGTATTTAATAAAACCATGGATGTATACGTTGATGGTAAACTTGTAAGAACATGCTTATTACCTGGTTTACCAAGATTGGATAGTAATGCTGATTTAGCAATAACTCCTGCTGGTGGATTTTCGGGATTTACATCTAAGTTACAATTCTGGGAAAATGAAGCTGACCCACAACGTGCATGGAATACTTACAAAGCAGGATGGAGTGGCAATTGGTTAAGTTCGTTGATGAGAAAATACCAGGTTAAGGTAACTTTATTAGATAATGGGGTTGAAGAAAAAACCTTCACTATTTAGGTGAGTTTTAATCATTTTTCTAATGTTATATTATAAATATGGATGCTCTATATGGAAATGTTAATAATGCAATGAAAAGTAGCGGTAATTTTTTTGAATCCAATAGCATGGTAGCTAATTTTGCCTTTTTGATTTTGGTTTTAATTGTATTTTTGCTATTAATGCAAGTAGGTATTAATTTAATTCAGTGGATTTTATCACCTACGGGTAATCCACATTTAATAGACGGCATGATTGATGCAAAACAAATGATGATTTATGAACAAGATCCAAATGAAAAAAAATCAAAAACAATTCTACGTTCTTCGAATGAAAATGAAGGAATCGAATTTACATGGTCTGTATGGCTATTTATCGACGATATGGAATATAATAGAGGTAAGTTTAGACATATTTTTCACAAAGGCGAAGAAAAATCTAGTTCTATTGAAGGCGGTGAAACGAATGCTGGTATGAATTACCCCAATAATGCTCCTGGATTATATTTAACACCTGTGAAAAATAATTTATTAATTGTTATGAATACATTCCATAATGTTACCGAACAAGTAGAAATAGAAGAAATACCCGTTAATAAATGGGTAAATGTAATGATTCGTTGTGAAAATAGAACTTTAGATGCATATGTCAATGGTACAATTGTTAAACGTCATATGTTAACAGGTGTTCCCAGACAAAATTATGGTAATGTTTATGTTTCTATGAATGGAGGATTTTCTGGTTATACTTCTGATTTATGGTATTTTGATTATGGTTTAGGAACAACTGAAATCGATGGAATTCAAAAAAGAGGTCCGAATACAACAATGGTAGATAACAATGCTTTAATGGCAAAATATCCTAATTATCTATCATTCAAATGGTTTTTAGGAAATAACAATTAAGAATTGTTGGAAACATTAATTATTTAATTCAGTAAAAAAAAAATAATTCATTATATTATAATGAAAGCTCGTTCAGGTATCAATAGTGGTCGTCTTACTAACAATATGTCCGGAAATTGTGGCGGAGTAAAAAAGGCAGGTATTCCCAATGCTTCCAATTACCCTCACATTAGATCAAATGTTATTCAAGTACGTGCTCCTAATAAAATGCCAACCGAATGCAAAATTATTAAATCCATGCCTAAAATGCATATTCATTACAGCTATTAAATATGGATAATTTTTAAAATATGATATATATTGATTATATATATCATAGAATGTCATTTACTATTTGTCAATTAAATAGTATACCGCCAAATCCACCCAGAACATGGTCACGTTTTACATCTCCTTTTAATTTTAATACGATCCATAGTGAAAATGATTTGGATGAACGTCGCAAATATGAAATCTTACAGCACAAACATAATCAACATCAAGAATCATCTAAACAAAAGCTGGTTAATATTTTAAAAGGAACTAGTAAATGTAATAAACCATCGTGGACAATACAAAAACCCGGAACATTAACTAATCCCAATGTATTAAATTTACCGCGTATCGGAAATACATTGATTTATAATACAAAAATAAATCAATCAAAGTGTGTAAGTAGTACACGTTCTAATATTCCTGGTAAAGAAATATTACTATGCAAAAAAAATAACGTACCAATTACAATGCTATTTACAAAACGGAATTATCGTTAATATTTAAAGGGTTGTTTCGTCGTGTTTTTTTGTACGAGAAAATTCTACACGCGTTGATTTGATTTGATTACGTGTTTCACACATCAAAGGACCATCACAAACACCAAAAATGGATGACGCCTGCCATTTGTAATCTTTAGAATCGCTTGGTTGAACAATCACTTTTACATATTCACCTTGGACCAAGTATTTATATTGTTCACTAGAAACGCTAATTGCACTATGATGTGCAAAAATGTCAATGCCTTTTAGTTCACCTTCAAGTACCGAGATAAAACCATAACCAGATTTAGTGTTAAACCATTTTACCGAACCAACGCATTCAACAGAAGTTTCTTTTGGGATTTCAATACTAAGTGAAGTGCTGTTTTCTACTTCAGTTGAGGAACTCATTATAACCTTCTTTTTCGAAATATCTTTAAACCTTTTACTTTTACCTTTAATAAACAATCAGTGAAACGGTTATTAATGCTTGTAACATGGAAAATAACTTGGCAATATTTGATTTTGGATATACATCACCATAGCCCAATAAACAACCACTCGATACAGAAAAATATAGGCGATTGAAATATCGTTGCCATATAGGAGGTCTTATTTTATCAATTGTAATATCTTCATTTTCTACTTCTTTATTTGCTTGTTTTGTTTCGCTATCTATGACCTTATCCTTAATAATTGTTTTCTTTGCTTCCATTGTTTCTATATTTGTGAATTTTTCAAATATTGTAGGTGTTTCGGTAATATGATTTAATATTTTGTTGGCTTGTGGTATATCTTTAATATGCGTGTCTACATTTTTTGTTACTTTGTTTTCTATTTTACGTTTTAAAACTTCTTCCCGTATCATTTCTTGTATGGTATTTAAACCACTAAAGTGACTATCGTCTAAAAGTAAGTAAAGAAATGAAAAAAATACAATAATTATCAATAACATATACACTTTTGAATGAACGTATTTAGAAATATTAAGGGGAATAATCCTTAATGAATTTATTTTAGCCATAGTTATAATTTATTTAGAAAATTATTTATTTCTCGTGAAAACAATTAATTTTTAATATAAAATACATTCAATGAGTAGTAGATCAAATTCTTCCGCGAGAAATAGACGTGCCGGACCTAGTTCTAATATTCAAGACACTCTTACGAACAATCAAAATATAGGTTATACTAATATATCTAGTATGCAACAGAATACATCAAGTGTTAATAATGACATCGAAAAACAAGAACATAAATTGCTCTCCATTACACAAGCATTTATGTTAATTAATGGTAAAATTAGAAATTTGGAAACACAATTGGATGGTATGAATAAAATTATTGAAACACATAACGTCACTAAAAATATTAGTAGTAACGATAATTCTATTACACCACAGGTACCAAACTATGAAGAAATGAGCGATGTATCTGAATTCAAACAAAACATGGGTGATGATTTTTATGAACAAGATTCAAAAATGTCTAATCAAGCTCAAGACGATAGTGATCAAAACATGAATATGGTAGAACCTTCATTAATAAATGTTATGAATGATAATCATTTAAATAATGATTTTGATAATAAAGTAATGTTTGATGAAGTGAAATCGCGCGAAGTTGCACAAGATGTAACTAATAATGCATTACAAAATTATGACGAAAAAATAAGCGAATTAGATAGTAAAGGTTCCAAACTAGAAGTCGAATACAATAAACTAAATACCAAAACAAGTGAAATTTCTAATAAATTAAATTCCATTGAGCAATTAATTCAAAACATCGAGAAAATAAACGTACAACTTCCTGTATTTATGGAATCTGTTGAATCCCGTTTTGAAAATCTAAAACTAACCAATAGCAGTAATGAAAGTTTGGTAAGAGATACAATGGAAAAAGTTGATGCTAATCTAAATAAATATAACGATAAACTAGAAAATGTAAAGGGAACAATGTCAAATATGCAGGAATATGCTGTTTCTCTTCACAATTTAGTTATAAATCGTTTTGATAAATTGGTTGAAGAAAAATATATACCAAAACATTTGGACCAAAATGTAGATGTGGAAAATAATATTGAAGATGCGGGGAAAAAAGTTCTTTTTGATATGAAAAAAAATGAAACAACTGAAATCGAAAATTGTTTAGAAAATAAGGGTAAAGGCGATTTTAATATCAATGAATATGAAGAACCCAATAATACAGAAACATTAGAAAGTTCAATAGAGAGAGATTTAGTTGAAACAATGAACTCAGAAACATTAGAAAGTTCAAATAATTTTCAAGAAGTTGAAACAATGAACTCAGAAACATTAGAAAGTTCAAATAATTTTCAAGAAGCAGGTTCTAAAAAAAAGAGAAAAAAGAATAAAAATACAATGAAACTTGAAGTAGATAGTGAAGAACAAGAATCTTCTGTATCTGCTTAAAGTTAATGTAGACATTTTAAAATTAATAAATATAAAAATTGATTTTTTAATATAATAATTTTATTATTTTAATAAAAGATGAAGTTGGTTATTGAAGACGTCAAAAAAAGCGAATGTTTTCAAATTATTTTTCAAAACATTCGTACGTTCAGCGATAAATATTGCATAAATTTTAATACTGACCATGTTTACCTACAAGGCATGGACGATTCGCATGTTGCTATTTTTGAAGTTATGCTAAAAAAAGAATGGTTTAAAGAATATGAATGTGAAACACCATTTAATATTGGTATTCATGGTTCTATTTTCAGCAAGATGTTGGCTACACGCGACCCTATTCAGCACATTGTTATGAATTGTGAAAATGATAATCCTGATAATATGGATTTATCATTTATGCATCCATCGAATAGTTTTGATAAACATTTTCAAATGCCATTGATCGATTATGATTCTGAAATGATGGTTATTCCTCCATGTGATTACATCGTAAATATGGAAATCGAATCAAAAGATTGGAAAAAAATAGTTGATCAATTATCTAATTTCGGTGATAGTATACATTTTGCTTGCAAAGAAGATAGCGTACATTTACTTTCAGGTGATATTGAGGGCAAAATGGATATCAATATTTTATCCGATAAAATAGAAACATATGAAGTTGACGAAGGGTGTGATATGAATGCACACTTCCAATTACGTTATTTACAAACCATGGCAAATTTTCAAAAAATAAATAAATATGTAAATATTATGATGTCCGAAGAGATTCCTTGTTGTTGCAAATTTAATTTGGATCAGGATAATTATGTTCAGTTTTATTTAGCACCTCAAATAAATGACTAATATATATTACGTTAAATCTATATAAAATTATTATGCTTTATTTTTATTATGAACAAATACATATACATAGTTACTATTTTTCTATTTGTAGCGTTTGTGTATATACATGTATTATTTCATTTGAAAGTAAATAATTTAATTAATATACAGAGTATAGAAATAACTGGAAAAGAAGATTTTGAAGAACAATGTAATAATCGGTTACCTTTTATTTTTCATTTTCAAAATGATTCTTTTCAAAAGGAGTTTTCACAAATAAATTTGCAAGAAAAGTATAAATCTTTTGATTTATATAATATAACATCTAATGCACCAAGTGCTATTCAAGATATAGTTAAAGAAAATGAATTTATCAGCTACGATAACCATAGTTTTCTTGAAGAAAGCGATTTGATAAATATTTTAATTAAAGAAGATAGCTTTTTGAGACCTACGTTTACTTGCTATAAAAATTACGATTTACTTTGCGGGAAAAATATTAGTTGTAATTTTAAAAGTTCGTTATTTTTTAGACATTTTTTATATGTTGTCGATGGCGAATTAGAATTATATTTATCTCCTCCCAAGAGTACCAAATTTTTTAATTATTGCTACAACCATAGCAATTTTGAAAACGAAACTTATATGAATCCTTTTGATGAAGAAACCCAGAAAAGTATAGCATTTGATAAAATAAAACCGGAAAAGGTTATATTGAAAAAAGGGGAAGCTATATTTTTGCCATCTTCGTGGTATTATAGTTATAAAATGACTGATATTACAAATATAATTTGTTTTAAATATAGAACTTTTATGAATATGGTGGCATTAACACCTAATTATATAAATTACGCGTATAATCGTATCAATAATGATGATAAATGTAAAAATGAATAATCTAAATTATATTTTTATTTATTTTTAAGTAAATATTAAATCCATTAATTCTTTTTCTGTTATATGTTTTTGAAATGATAAAATATAGCATATATCAAAAATATAAGATTCTTCGCCACCTCCTTCAATATCTAAATCTAATATGTATTTGACACAAAATTCTGGGGTTAATGTTTGTGTTGCCAAAAGTATTTTTTCATCAAGATGATTTTCCACAATATTTTGTTCGAGAATATCAATAGAATATTTATATCTATTATTGAGTAAATCGGTATTTGTTACTTTCATTGTTATATTACACCCTTTGGTATTTAAGCCATTTCAATTTTTTACACAATTGAACGCCTAAAAACCAAGACAACGAAACATTAATAAATTTCCATAACTAAAAATAGTTAAAAATAGTTAAATAGTTTCTATGTTATGTAAATTTTAAAATTGAATTTAATGTTTACTTATTAATTAATTTCAATATAACCTAACATTAATAATAATGCAAGAATATAAGATTGTTTACGAAGATAGAACATTAACTTCTTGGAAAATAAATGAATATAAAACATTAGATTATGTTGATTTGATCGATTTTTGTCCCGTTCAGAATAGATTACTTCATGGCGATGTTTTTGAATATGATTCCAATACAAAAAAAATGAATATTACACATTCGTGCATTCGTAATGCAGCAAGTATGCCAGGTGTTCTTATTCTAGAAAATAATAAAATGTATGGAAAAGAGAAAACTAAATGTTTATATAAATGTTTACCTGATGACAAACGTATCCCACCATTTCTAATACCATATGAAATTAAAAGGTTAGGATTCAATAAAAAAATGGTAAATAAATATGTTAATTTTAAATTTCTTAAATGGGATTCAAAACATCCTATTGGAATGTTAACTCACACTATTGGTGATGTTAATGTATTAGAAAATTTTTATGAATACCAGCTATTTTGTAAAAGTTTATATGCATCTATACAAAATTTTAATAAATGTACCACGAAAAGCATTAAATCACTTGGTTATGAACCAGAAATTGTATTACAGAATATTGTAAAACAACATCCAAATATTGAGGATAGACGGAATAATTATGTATTTACAATTGATGGTAAAGGAACCCAAGATTTTGATGATGCAATTAGTATTCAGCAATTAGACGATGGTAATATTATTATTAGTATTTATATTACCAATGTTTGCATATGGATGGATCATTTGAATTTATGGGAATCTTTTGCGAATCGCATTTCTACAATTTATTTACCTGATAAAAAAAGACCTATGTTACCTACTATTCTTTCAGATATATTATGTAGTTTACGTGAAAATCAAGAACGTATTGCATTTACAATGGATTTGATTATAAATGAAAATAAAATTATTGATATTCGATATAGCAATTCGTTAATCAATGTCAAAAAAAATTACTTGTATGAAGAAGAAGCTCTTCGTAATTTAGAGGATTATAAATTTGTATTAAAAACTGCACGTGGTTTGTTACCCAATCATAAGTTTATCAATAATATTAAAACGAGTCATGATTTAATAGCTTATTTAATGGTAATCATGAATCATTTTTGTGCGAAACATTTTGAACCATATAATAATGGAATTTATCGAGGTTCCGTATTTCACGAAGTGAAAAATAATATTCCTAAAGAACTTCCCGAAGATGTCTATAATTTTATGAAAATATGGGGTACAACATCTGGTCAATATGTATTAGGTAAATCGCCACACGAAGTGTTGGAATTGGATGCATATATTCATATCACATCTCCAATTCGTCGTTTGGTAGATTTACTTAATTTAATGAATATTCAAATGAATATGAAAATATATGAATATTCAGATAACGCCAAAGATTTTTATAAATTTTGGATAAATCAAATCGATTATATTAATACTACAATGCGTGCAATTCGTAAAGTACAAACAGAATGTACGTTATTAGAATTATGTACAAACAATCCGGAAATACGTAGTACCAAATATGATGGATATTTGTTCGATAAAATTGTTCGCAATGACGGGTTGTTTCAATATATGTGTTATATTCCTGGATTAAAATTAGTTTCTAAAGTCAATTCTCAAATAGACAAACAAAATTTTGATTGTTCATTGTTCCAGATATTCTTGTTTCAAGATGAAAATAAAATGAAACAAAAAATTCGTATTCATTTGTTAGAATAGTTTCTATCATAATTATATCGGATTAGTTTGAGAATACATTTTAATGTACGTTTTTAATTGTGCTTTTACGAAAATTTTCAATGGTGGTATAGTGTTGCAAACAGATATTAATGAGTGCGTTTGTTCATAATGTTGTACAGCTATATATATTGATTTCATGATAAATTCATCATCATTCCATTGGTCATATGGTTTATTTGGATTACAATAAGCTACATTTTTTGCCTGAACTATTAACTCTTCAAGAGTTCGACCATTCATAAATGGCATTTTATTATTCTCTTTTTTTATTTTTTTAAAAAGAACTAATATTTTCACATTTGAATATTTTTACAATTATTATGTCGTATATTTTTTTTATCATTCTATAGTATAATGAAAATTGCCAAAACTATTAGAAGTTTATGCACGCCAGCTTACATTTATTTCTTTATATCTATGTTTGCGTTAGTATTGATGCTAACACAAAATATGATGGGTGAAAGCGATAGATATTGTTTAGGTGTTTACAGCTGCCCCTCGCAAAATAATGCGTCTATTTTTATAGCCAAGATTTTGTACATTGTATTTTGGACTTTTATCTTGAATTCAATCTGTAAAACAGGGTTTACAGGAATTTCATGGTTCTTAGTTTTATTTCCTTTTATTTTTATGTTTGTTGCATTGGGTATTATGATACTACGAGGACAACATTTAGAAGGAATGCATAATATGGATCATAAAAACATGATGCCTCCCGTCGAAGAAGAAGAAGACCAATAAAATTAATCATATAATCGTATATCAAATTTATGAATATAATCTCTAAATATTGCGTCCTTTTGATCATGGCGCAATGTTTGAATAAATTTATATACATCGTATTTACTTCTCAGCGCACTTTTTGGAATGCGGTCAACATATACCCAAGAAATAGAATTGTTAGGAAAATTATTTGCACACATTCGTTCTGGTAGGAATTGCCATTCATCTCTTGATAAAAACGTTTTGATGAACATTCGATTGTAATCTGTTGAATGCAATCTTCGTGTGGTTACAAATTTATATTTTACATAGTTTTTTAGAATTTGTGAAGAGAAAAATCTCCGTTTTATGAATCTATTTATCCGTTTACCCGCACTTTTCCGCAGATATTCAGATATTTCCCGAGACATTTTGTCAAAAGGCACAATATTAGGTACGTATTTGACTATTTCATACATTACGTGAAGAGAAACGTTATTCATATCCAAAATTATAAATAGAAAATATTTTTTATTTATTATTCATACTAGTAATCAGATATTAACTAATAGTATATTATTAAATATACAATGATTGATTGGTTGCTACATATTTCAACGTTTTTTCGGTAATGCCATTAAATGTGTTCGCCAATTGAACGTTACCTAAAATATTGCATGCAGATTCAAGCTCTAATGAAATGTGATTTATTTTCAACAACGCCTTAACAAATTCTCCAATAAATACTTCTTTTTCTTCTTGCAATGAGAATAATATTTGTTTACATTCTTGTTCAGTTTCTGCGTTTATCCAATCCATAACTTCCTGAATAATATCAAATTGCAAATCTTCTTGATAAACATCACTATACTTGTCAATGCAATTTGTATTTAATTCACCAATATAGTCATTTAATATCAAATTATTTGTATTGGATCGCTGCATTTTCATGTCTTGATTTACTTTAATGGGTGTAAATACACTCAAAATACCAGCGATTTCACTTAAACTAAAGTTATTCATCTTATTTTCATATACATGTTCACCCAAAAGCAAACCAGGACCCTCTTTAATCATCGAACAAATTTCACCCTTAATCGTCAATTTGTAAGTATTATTAGTGATTTCAATACATCCACATTGTTCCAAGAAATTTAGATAATGGTTCATTGTATTCTGTATGTAACATTCACCATATTCCAATTGATTTTTCAGATTTATCAGTTCATTCTTTGTTTTCATTAAATTGTCGTATTGTTGAAGCAATGGTTTCCATCTTTTTCCGTAATTTGCCTCAATATTTTCCATACTACGTTGAGCAACCTTACGTTTTTTATTTTGAAGTCCAGATAAGGTTATTTTAATATTATTATACTCTTCGAGTGCACCCATATCGTTGGTATTTAATAATGTTTCTCTTTTTTGGTATGTTTCATTGCACTTCTCAAACTCTTCCTTTGTATGTTGTGTTTGTTTTTGAATCTCGTTATATAACATACTTTTACTAATATGACCTGTTAGATTATCACTATCGGTTTCATGAATATTTTGAAAAATACTCAAAAGCAAATTACAATTAATGGAAAATTTAGATACTAATGTTTGTGGAATTCCAGACAACATTTGTTTCATTTCATTAGTTGTTGGCGTATTCTGACGATACATATTCATGCAATGAATAACATGACCTATTTTATCCAAACCACGCCGCCCTGCTCGACCTGCCATTTGCGTATATTCATGACTATACAAATGACGCATGCCCGAAGTTTCAGAACTGAATTTTGATACACCTGTAAATATAACTGATTTGGTCGGCATATTTAATCCCACAGCAAACGTCTCGGTTGCAAACAACAATTTGATAAATCCTTTGGCAAAAAGAAGTTCAACCATTTCGCGTAAAATCGGCATAACACCACTATGATGAATAGCTATACCTTTGGAAATTAGTTTTACCATTTTTTGATATTCGGGCAAATTCAAATATTCCTTATAATTTGGAAGCTTACGAATAATGTGTTCACACTCACGTTCAATAACTTCAGGTACCGGGAACATATCGTCAATCACAATTTCACCAATTCCGTCGGCATATTTCTCTACATTCTTTCGTGAAAATACAAACGCGATTGCTGGAAGCATTTCATTATTTTTACAATGTTTGACGACTTGGTTTAATACAAAATTAGGACTAATAAATGTTTTATGTTTTTCTATTTTTTGTAACAAACGATGACTTTTCAAATAGGATTCTTCGTGATATCCTTTGCCTGGACTACGTATTGGCATTAAAACATCCATTTGTTTTCGCGTTTCTTCGATTTCGGACTTTGTCGATATTTGCTTATACAAATGTTCAGGTGCTGTCACATATAAATGATGATGCAAAGGAACAACTCGATGATCAGTTGAAGCCAAATATACATTTTTTGTTTTCTTTTGATCTTCGCACCATTTCGCAAATTTTTCTGGTTTATCAATAGTTGCCGATAACATTACCATTTGTATTTGATGTGGTAACATCATAATTGTTTCTTCCCAGACCTTTCCCCTATCTTTGTCATTAATATAATGAATTTCATCAAAAATAACACACCCCAAATCATTTTCCATGTCCATTTCAAACATTAATAGTTCATTTGATTTTTCATTTTTATAATTTTGCAAATAAAGTGTGTTTTGTAATATTTCTGTAGTCATAATTAATACGTCTGCTTCAGGATTGAATTTAATATCTCCTGTTAAAATGCCAAAACTAATATCAGGGAATGCTTTACTGAACTCATAAAATTTTTGATTGGATAAAGCTTTAATAGGACTTGTGTAAATCACCTTTTTCCCTTGTTTAGTAAAATGCTTAATTGCAAATTCAGCAGGCAATGTTTTACCTGAACCTGTATGTGCTGTTACCAATACATGTTGTTTTTCCACAATACCTTGAATTGCATATTTTTGAAAATCACTCAATTGAAAAGGAAAATCTTCAAAATATTCAGTATATTTAGAAATTTCTTCATTTTCATCATAAGGTTTATTGCAAATTTTTACCATTGTTAATATTATATTCATTACCTTATTATATTCTTTTTCAATTTTCTTATTTTTTATTTCTAATGATACTTCATATGGACGAAGATAATAGCGGAATATCAAAAAAAACAGGGTTCGTTGAACATGTATTTGAATTTAAAGAAGATACCAAAAACGACCTATTAAATATAGGCCAATATTCTTTATTATCGATATTGCCTGTTATTGGATTGAATAAATTAATGAAAAATTATATCCCCGATATTGATGATACTAAAGGAAGTTTAGAAATAGTTATTGAAATTATTGCACAGGTATTGGTTATTTTTATTGGATTGTTTTATATTCATCGTATTGTAACATTTGTACCCACATATAGTAAAGATAGTTACCCACCTTTTCATATGACAAACATTGTTTTGGTTATTTTATTCATAACTCTTAGTTTGCAAACAAAACTAGGCGAAAAAGGAAATATTTTATACGAACGAGTTATGGGACTTATAAATGGCGAAGAAAGTTTGAGAGAAAAACAACCCGTAGTTAGACAACAACAACAACACCCTAGTGGAGTATTGCCACCACCAGCTGTAACACGTGACTCACAACAAAATCAACAACTTCAAAATCAAAATAATATGGGACCAAGTTTAGGAAGTACACCTATATCAAATTCACCGAATTTTGATCAAATGTATCAACAAAATCCTACACCCTTAGTAAATGCAAATTCACCTGCTCCCCAACAAATGGGACCACCACCTTTGATGGCTGCAAATGAAGCTTTAGGTGGTTCTGCTTTTGGATCTATGTTTTAAAAAAAAAACTTAGTTTAGTATATAATGGCTGATACTGAATCAACCCCTCTAGTAACTGGAAATTCAAGTGACACAAGCTTTCAAGGTTTAGAAGAACATTTGACCCAATGTTTCGTAAATTGCATTGCTCGTAAAAATGCTGCTCAACGCAGTTATAATAAAATTAGTAACCTGGGAAATAGTGCTAGAAACTGGATGGGAACAAAAAAAGACAAAGAAACAGGCGAAGTTCTCTCAACACCTGGTCTAAAAACCGATATTTCTTCCAAAGAACAACGCGAAGCAGCCATTCGCAGCGCTTTACAAAAAGTAATGGCAATGGAAAATTTGGCCGACCTTAAAGTAACTGGTGCATTAAGTAGTGCTTTTTCAACAAACATGGGAAGTATGGGTCGCATGTTCTCACGTAAAAGAGCCGATGGAGGAAAACGCAGAAGAAGAAAAACAAAAAAAAACAAAAGAAGTAAAAAATCGCGCAAACATTAAATCTTCAACGACATAAAGAAAATTTACAAACAATATAAAGTTAAATAATAATAATATTACATGAGCGATTTATTATTATTATTTTTATTACCTATTTGCGTAGCAGGGTACACATTTAAACAAGAACGTGCTTCTGCTAAAGCAGCGCGAAAGTTGGCAATGATTCATAATGTATTCGATTTTGAAAATCACCCTGGTGAAATGATTCGGAAATTTTATGGTACATCAATTGGTGTTGAGTGGTCGTATAGTGAATTTATGAATAATATCAAAGAAGATAATATTGGAGCTGTTTCTTTTTTAGCTGATAAAAATCATGCAATTGCAATTGATAATATATTGGGTGATGATGGAATTATAGAAAGTACAAATTTGCACAATGTACAAATTTTACCCGACTCATATCAAAATATGTTAGATGCTGTTACAGATTATAATATTAATACCGATATGTTACCAGTTCCAATAAATCCATTAAGTGAACTTATTGGTACAATGGGTAAACTCTTCGTAGATATAGGAGGTTTTATATTTATGTATTTGCTATTTACTTTTATTGTTAATAACATTAGTGGTAGAAATGGCGGAAATCCAATGAATATGATTACACAACAATTTAATGAAAATACAGGAACTCTTGTTAATGCAAATAATCTTAACGTTACTTTTGCTGATGTTGCTGGATGCGATGAAGCTAAATTTGAATTGACAGAAGTAGTTGATTTTTTGAAAAATTCTACCAAATATGATATTGCTGGTGCTAAAGTCCCACGAGGTATTCTGCTAGAGGGAAGTCCTGGCACAGGTAAAACACTTTTAGCTAGAGCTGTTGCATCCGAAGCAGGTGTTCCATTTTTAAGTGTAAGTGGTTCTGAATTTATCGAAATGTTTGTAGGCGTAGGGGCAGCGCGTGTGAGAAGTTTGTTTGAACGTGCTCGTGCAAATGCACCATGCGTCATTTTTATTGATGAAATAGATGCAATTGGACGTCAGCGCGGAGCTGGAATTGCCGGTGGTAATGACGAACGTGAACAAACGTTAAACCAAATTCTAACCAATATGGATGGTTTTGAACAAGGAGATAATATTGTTATTTTGGCTGCTACAAATCGAATCGATATTTTAGACAATGCATTAACACGACCAGGACGTTTTGATAGAAAAGTGAGTGTTCCATTGCCCGATTACGACGGCCGCATTCAAATTGCAAAAGTTCATTTCAAAGACAAACAATTGGACGAATCGGTTGATTTTGAAGAGCTTGCTTCACTTACACCTGGTTTTTCAGGTGCAGATATTGCCAACTTGGCCAATGAAGCAGCTATCGTTTCGATTCGTTTTAATAGAACATCAATTGATCGCACCTCCCTATTAGACGCATATGAAAAAATTACTATTGGATTGAATTCTTATAGCCAAGAAACAGACGAATCCATTATTGAACTTGTGAGTTATCATGAAACCGGACATGCTTTAATGGCTGCATTATTTCCTGCATTTTTCGATGTACGTAAAGTAACCATTAATGCTAATAAAAATGGTGCAGGTGGATATACACTTTTTACGCCCAAAGAACGCTTTCAAAAATACGCAACCAAAAAATTCATGCTGGCCAATTTGATTATTGCATTAGGAGGGCGTGCCGCGGAAGTACATTTGAATAGACAAAAATACAATGCTTCTAGTTTCGATAGTCAAATATTCCGTGGATTTCATGACTTGGATATAACAACTGGTGCTTCCAATGATTTATTTCAAGCAAATAAGATTGCTCGTGATTACATTACGAGGTATGGTTTTGGCGAAGATTTTGGAATGTATGACGAATCTTCGAATGACGAATTGCCATTTGTAGGGAAAGAAATGGGTATGTCTTCACGTAAAATGAGCGATTCTACAAAATATGATGTAGACCAACAAGTAAAACATTTGGTGAATTTTGCTTATAAACGCTCCTATGAATTAATTACCATTTATAAAGATGCATTTGGTGAAATAGTGGAAGAATTAACAGACAAACGCGTTATTAGTGGAATAGAAATAACAAATATTATTAATAAAGAAGAAACAGAAATCACTATTGAAGGTGAGTAGCATAGTCATAATATATTAAATTTTTTTGCAATTTGATATATTAATTAGTAAATTAGTAAATGTATATTTATTTAACGTTTGACACGTTCAAATATCACATTTCTTACTACATTATCGATTTTGTTAATGGAGACAACCGCATTATTTCCATTATCATCGGATACATAAAATGTATAGGTTGTTCCTAAGTCATAGTATCCACCGGTTGCAACACTAAGTGATGAACCAGTATATGTTTGAGCGTTATGGTTAGTACCCAATGAAATAGTTATACTTTCCTGAACTGACCATTTTGGGTCTGTTGTGGGATATGCTAAACTCTGCCAGGATACCCAACCTCTTGATTCATTATTAGAATCCAACAATGGTACGATAAATTCACCAGATATAATATTTTCGTTTTTTACATAATCTTGACCTTTGAAACCAATTGAAGTATAGTGATATACATTCTCGATGCTCTCAATTACCAAATTTCTTACTACATTGTCGATTTTGTTAATGGAGACAACCGCATTATTCCCATTATCATCGGATACATAAAATGTATAGGTTGTTCCTAAGTCATAGTATCCGCCGGTTGCAACACTAACTGCTGAACCAGTATATGTTTGGGCGTTATGGTTAGTACCCAATGAAATAGTTATACTTTCCTGAACTGACCATTTTGGGTCTGTTGTGGGATATGCCAAATCCTGCCAGGATACCCAACCTTTTGATTCATTATTAGAATTCATTAATGGTACGATGAATTCACCAGATATAATATTTTCGTTTTTTACATAATCTTGTCCCTTGAAATCATTCGAAGTATAGTGATATTTACCATATATACTGGATGAAGAACCTTCTTCTAATTTAACACTAACTGATTTAGAATCTACCATACCACGTACCACGTCTCGCTTAACTTGAGGTCTAAGTTTAAACATTATAAAGTATATTAATATTATAATATTAACAAAAAAAATCATTCTATAAGTTGTTCATTACTCCGTGACTATAACCACCTGCGTTTTTTAGATTTATATCTATATTGTTGTCTTCTTTTTCAATATGTAATTGGCGATTCTTACTTTCAAAATCAAGTGTTAAATTTTTAAAAATATTTTTGCCATTGTAGCCAAAATCAAAATTTTTGTTTCGATTACTTTCATTATCATTTAACTTAAAATAGTTAAAAATACTTTATTAGTATAACTATATGCAAATATATGTTAAAACAATTACTGGTAAAATACTTACACTGGAAGTGGAACCCAGTGATACAATTGATATTATCAGACAAGAAATTCATATTAAAGAGGGTATCGAAATTGACCAACAGAGGTTTATTTTTAATGGTAAACAACTAATTGATGGGTTCACTATCGCCGATTTAAATATACAAAAAGAAAACATTATCCATTTGGTATTACATTTGCGCGGAGGTATGTAAAGTATAAAAGTGTAAAAAATTTATCTTTTTCGCATTTTTCTTGTTTTTTTACGTCCATATTTGCAATGTTGTTTTTGCGAAAAACCTTTCGGACGTTTGCAGTTAATGCTCTTTTTGTATTTCAATGACCATTTTCTCCTTTTTGTTTGTTTGCTTCTTTTTGTTTTACGACGTGTTTTTCCTCCAAATAATCCAAAACGTTTTTTCTTTTGTTTCTGTTGTTCCAATAATTGTTTGCTGGCTTTTGCGAAATCACTCGCATCATTTTGTAAATTGTCCGATTTAAATGCTAATTCACGTGTTTTATCGATATTTTGTTTCATTTGGTTGATTGGAACATATTGTTGTGGTTGTTGACTTTTGACGTGTTGTTCATTTAATATTTCTTTTAAAGGGCGAATATTTCTTTTGCTTTCTGGTGTTATTTTAATAATATTTATTGCATTATTTATCATATTTGTATCCCTACAATGCTTTTGATTCTTGCCGGACGATCTAGTTACTTTACTCATTAACGTTGAACTTCGGACTCCGTCATAAAAATTCATATAATGACTCCACTCTAATTTTACATTTTCTATTACCTTGCAACTTTCATCACCTGTTGTCGTTGGTTTACATGTGCCTATATTTTCATTCGGTGTCATTTTTTGATTTCCGTCACATTTACTTGAATTGTTATATTTTAATTCATGGTTACAGGGTAAAACAATTGCTGATTTATTTAATATACTAGGATTAATTTCATTGGCTATTTCTTTCAATGTCTGGCTAGTACGTTTTAAATCACTAACAAATGAAAAATGAATATCCTTATTTTTCAATAAAGATTTCAATTCTTTACCCGAATTTTGCGCTTGTTTGCGACCTTCGGGAGTTAAACTTGTATTTTTTTTGGAAAAAGCTTTGCCCATACCTTTCAACACATTGTGTTCGGCTTGACCATGGCGAATTAAATAAAATTCATAACTATTGTTATCCCCAGTTAGATTAAAATGCTTGTTATTATTTAATAATGTTTTCGGATGAAATTCTTGTATTTGATAATTTCCTTGTTCGGCCTTACTATCTTTTGTACCTGGTTTTACATAATAAATATAATCAGGTTTTTCTTCATCAATAGTTCCATTTGCTAATAATTCTATTTTTACAGACATTTGAGAAATAGTCATTTTCATAACAGATGCATTTTGAAAACGATGTACTAAATCTTTGCTTCCACCAATAGAACCCATATCCGAATCACTACTATATTCTTTATCCGTTACACCTGAATCAGAAGATAATGATACCGGTTTTCCCGTAGTATTTTCCATTAAAAAGTCGTGTAAAAAACATCTTAATCTACCTTGATGTGTTACGATGATTGAACGAATCGTTGTCATTATAATAATTATATATTATTTATATTTCTAAAAATAATATACAAATTTCATTACGTTATGTGATAATTATTTATTTCACCAAAGTTTTATTTTTACTATAGCCATTTTTCCAAATATGATTTTTGAACAAACGAGCTATTTTATTTTGCGGGTGCAATGTTTCTGATTTCATATTGTTCGCACGAACTACCTCGTGATTTTTCATTAAAATATTATATAAAAATGATTCACCATAAGGTACTAAAGTGATTGTTTCATTATTTACCATATCTTCAGCCGGAATGTATTTACCGCGGATGATTACAGAATGTTTTTTGCTCATAATTGTATCGCGATTTGGTACATTTTCATGTAAACAACCTTTTTTAAAGCATACTAATTCTGATTCTTCATGATATGTTTTAGTTATTCCTAAAACTCTTTTTCCTGCAATAGTATGTTTACCAGCTTTAATTAGTTGAATAGGAATTTCACCTCGATCAGTTTGTATCATTGTATTAGCAGCAAAACATATCCAACTTGGAATGACAAAAGACATCGTAATAATTCCATTACCATGGTTTGTTCCTTGTTTTAATTCTACATCATTTGCTAATTCATATGCATATGATGAACCACCGCCTCCACCAGCACCATCACCACGTGAGTCAACATTCGATGCGGCTCCTCCGCCTCCTCCGTAATAACCACCTCCACCACCACCTCCGCTATCATAAGTCACCGAATCTGTTTTACCACCATTACCACCTTGTCCTAAAGAACCATTTGTCCCCCATGAATTTTGTTTGGAAGAACCATTTTGTCCTCCAATACCACCATCTGCTTGGGAACCACCAGTTCCACCTTTTTGGTTGCCCGTGTTTGAATCATCATTTCCATTTTGACCATAATTATTTCCTCCATTACCTCCATTTCCACCTGTCCCACCTTGAGGATCACTTCCACCACCTCCACCTCCACCAGCTACTAAAATTCGGTCGCTTAATCCAATACCATTTACACGAATATCACTTGCACCCCCACCACTTCCTCCTGGATCACCAAAACCACCTGCACTACCTCCACCATTAAATCCACCCCCAACCATAGTATTTACATTTGCATCGCTTTTCGATACCCCATTCTTACCGACACCGCCTACAAAAAAATACATGGTTTCACCATTACTTACATCTATATCTCCTGTTATGTTTGCACCAAAACCTCCTTGACCTCCGAAATCACCATTCCCACCTGATGCTCCGTTTAATTCAACATGCATTTGATTTATTCCAAAAGGAACCACATATGAAATAGGTTCGCCGGTATAGCTAAATGTTTTAGAAAATGACATATATATATAAAGTATTATGATAAAAGATTTATTTAAAAATAATATTAATATTATTTAATAGTAATAGTAATGAGTAATGCAGATGTACTACTAAAAGCACTTGAAAATGATGATAATAATTTCATTTTAAATCATACAACCGAAAAAATAGAAAAATCAAAAAAAGAACTTTTCGAAGAATTAAATTTGAATAATGAAGAAATCGAAGATTTTATGAAGAAGCTTGAAGATTATATTTATATTAGTGAAATTCCTGAAATTGTACTGGGATGTTATATGAGGTGGGTTCCGTTAAAAGATCCTGAAAATATATTTTTAACACGTGGGGCTATGATATGTGATATTAATATATGCAAAAAAGGGACGAGTATTGTTTGTACTAATCGTAATAAAAAATATATGCAAATAAATATGGACGAAGCGCTTATTTTTCGTAAATTAACTCCACAAGAAAAAATACTGCTAAGTGCAATGAATTATTTAAAAAGTGATAATAAAATTTAATTCTCAATGGTTTATATGAGCCACTATACATTTTATATGGATGAAATTATAAATAAAAACTATTTATTTCAAGAAAAAATAAAGGAAGAATCACTATTTTCATATGATTATTATAATTTAACTTCTATTGCACCTGCCTTTACATCAAATAGCTATACTTTAATATGCCATAATACTAATGCATGTATGTATCAGAAATACATAACTAAATATAAGCAACGTGGACGTTCTTTTCACATAAAATAAAAAACATATAAATATTGTAAAGTTTACAATAGTTTACCAATTAGATTTGCATATGCTGATTCTTTTAATGTAAGTTCGCACGAATATTCATATTTAGTTTTAATTTCATTTATTGTATAGTCGTCGTTATTTATTTCATATTGGTTTAGAACTTCTTCAATGTTATGTTTTAGTTTCATATCGCAAATAATAGTATCGTCGTTGCAATTTAAAGCATTACCAATTCGAATTACTCTATGATTATATGGTTGCATAATTTTTGTCCAACCATCACGAGTTGAAGCGCGTACACGCATTAAAGATTCTATTCTTGACATGTTGTTTTGTTATTTAACATTGATTTTAATAGTTAGATTAAAATCAATTTTTTATTTTATTCCAAATATGCTTTTACAAATTCATCTTTTGTCATAATACTAATATTTAATGATTTTGCTTTTTCTACTTTACTAGACCCATCGTCATGTGATTTTACCAATAATGCAAATGTATTTTTAGAAATTGATGTGCTTTGATTTACATTGTATTTGTTTTTCAAACCATTTATAAATTCTTCATCCCTAAAACCTGTCATGACAATATGTTTTTGAAACAATACATGATTAATATCATATTCCTTTTCTATTTTTTCACTTGTTTCTAATTTATATGTTAATTTGCAATTTTCCAAAAATGCAGTAAACTCGCCTATACGTTCTACAAAATTGGTAGCACTTTTCTTGGCAAGTGATTTTACGTTTGCAAGTTTTTCTATTTTTGCTTCATTTGATTCTTGTGAGACAATTATTTCAGGATATCCTTCTAATATCGCTTCAAATTTTTTAGTACCAAAACCATGCTCAAATTTGTTCGATGCAGTCATCAATACTGGCAATTTCGCTTTTTCTAATTGTGCTTTTATTCCTGTTGATAAATTTGTTGCTGTTTTTTCTTGTATTCCGTCTATTTTCATGAAATCATCTTTTGTCATTTCCAAGATTTTGCAAATACTTCGATACCCTCCTTTCATTAACTTGCGCACCGTTCCTTCACTTAATTGTTTTACTTTTAACGTTTGAAAAAACATAGTAATGTTTTTTTCTAATACCTCATCATTTTGATCTTTATCTTCCAAAATAATATCTACATGAGTACTATTCCAATAATATTTTTCATCAGGCATTTTTGGTTCTTCTGCCGGTTCGATTACCTCCTGAATATAAGGAATCACGTCACCACTACGAATAATCTTTACCATTGCACCTAAATTTAATTTCTTTGCTACAACAAATGCAGCATTAAAAGCAGTAGCATATTCAATTGTAACACCTCCCAATTCGATTGGTTCTATACGTATACGTGGTTTTAGATAACCATCTTTACTAGGGGACCATAATACATCGACAATTTTAGCTTCTGCAACTTGGTCTGTTAATACCATCTTAAATGCGAACGCATACTCGGGATTTTTTTCTTGACGTGGATAAATTTCATTATGCGATACAATTACACCATCCATAATATAACTATATCCTTCCCGCCAAGCTATTAAATTTTTAGAAAGTGAATCATTGGTAATCGATTCACATTGTACATTATGTACCACTTTTACACCCAGCGTTTCCATCAACTTGAATTGGTCACTCGGTTTCAATATTGGTTCTATTACTTCGTATGCTACAAAATCAATATTATTCATGACTTCTGCATCTACAGATTTAGAATTCATTAATCCCGAAACAAAATTACGCGCGTTTTTAAAAGATTTTGCATAATGTTTTGCAAACAATTCTTTCGAAATAATAAATTCACCGCGAATGGTAATATTTTCCTTTTTTGGCAATCGCAAATAAGGTATTAAATAACTAATATCTTGTCCAACACGTCCATCCCCTCGCGTATAAAGTTTTTCTTCGCCATTTTCAGTTGAATATAAACCACTAACACCATCTAATTTGACAGATAAAATATAATTCTTTGGATATTTTTCTATGAATTTTTTGATTGCATTTGTGGTGGGTTTTATTTTATCCATTGACCCCATAAAATAAGGAAGTGTTACCTTGTTTTTCACGTTTTTGATAATAGGCGCTCCAATTTTTTGCAACACTTCATTTTTGGGAAATTTCTTTTCTACAAATTCTTTTAAAATATCATATTGATTGTCATTCATTAATGCTTTTTCATTGTAGTATTGTTCATTTGCATGCTCCATCATTTTTACTAACATTGATTCTTCCAGCTTATCTAAATAATCAATGTTTTTAGATAAGAACTGCTTTATATGCAATTTAATTTCACGTTTTGGTACTACCTTTCTTTTGATAGTCATTGTCTTTGGCTTACCTTTATTATTTGTTGAGATCTTTTTAATTGTTTTTGGGCTCGATTTTTTGATAGTAACCTTTGGTGTTTTATTTAGGCGTTTTTTCGCAGTTTTCACTTTTTTAGATGATGTCTTTGCAGGTGGAGGAGTTGTTTGTTTCAATGTTTTTGGACTTGATTTTTTCGATGATGATTTTTTGGTATTTAGTACTTTTTGAACACTAGGGTTTTCATTTGATTTTTCATTTGATTTTTCATTTGATTTTTCATTTGATTTTTCATTTGATTTTTCATTTGATTTTTCATTTGATTTTTCATTAAGTTTTACAATAGCATTTCCATTTTTTCGCTGTTCGGGAGTTTTGTATTCCAAACCTAAATAAGAAAAAACATCCTTTTCACTTAAAAATGTCCCACTGATTTTATCACCCTTCTTTTTATTTTCTATTTTGTATATTCCATGCTCATTTAATGTTAAACCTTTGCTAAGAGTATGTTGACGCATAAGGGTATTAAATGCTTTTGAACCTGTAAAATACAAAACAGCAAATGCATATTCATCTGGTGGAGCATATAAAAAATCCAAGCGGCGAGCTTTTTTTCCGTCTAATTGACCAATAGTTAAACTTTTTACTTTACCTCGACTTAATACTTCTATAATAATTTTTTCTTTTATTAACCCGTCTAAGAAATCAGCAAATACTTTCTTATTATCTAATTTGGAAGTAATAATTAAATCGATGTCTCCTGAACTTGCAACGCCTCGACGATAACTTCCTACTATTTCAAATGACACATCATCTTTTTGTGATTCAAATATTGTATCAAATACCTTTTGTATTTCTTTATCATATACTTCTATTTCATCACGCGGAATACGATGTGTTAAATCCTCGTAATATTTTAATCCTTTTTTTTGAACATTGTTCAGCATTTCGGGATGTTTGTTAAGTTCCTCTATTGTGGTAATACCCTTTTCAATAATTTCTTTAGCATTTTTAATTCCTATTCCATGTACTTGAGTAAATATATTTATAGGATTTACACGTTCGCGTTCTAAATAACCAACTTTACCAGTTTCTTCAAATTCCTTCAGTTTTTTTAAAATTGCATTACCCATTCCAGGTTTACCTTCTAATTGTTTATAAGTATTGATGTCTTCGTTCATAGTTAATATTGTTTCTTCGCCTTTTTTGTATGCACGTGCTTTGAAAGGTTCTCCTTGGCGCATTAATATGGTTTCTAATTCACTTAATATTTTTGAAAAATCTTCATTGTAACGTTTTTTATTTTCTATTGAACTAGATGTTTTTTTCATAGTTTTATTAGATGATTTAGTTTTAGATTTTTTTCTCGAAGAACTTTTTGTTTTACTATCCATATATTATGCATTTTTTTTATTTCCTCTCATTTTTTATTTTTTCGCGTTTTGACGAATTTTGCACGCTTACGTATTTTATATGTTTTTCCTTTGAAATTTTTTAAACTAGGTTTTTTTTCACATTTAAATTGATATATATCTAATTTTTTTTGATGAATTACAGAGTCACGGCAAATACCAGTAGGTATACGTTCATTTTTTTCCTTGCGCGATTTTTTCACTTTTTTAATACATCTGCATAATTTATTGGCTAAAATATTCTCGGCTGCTGTTTTCATTTTCATTCTGGTTTTGGGCATTGGGATATCATAATAATCTAAAACCTTTTTATAATCATCGTGAGTTAAAAGTTGCTCCATATATTAGTGTAACATTTTATTTGATTTATTATATTTGCGAATTTAATAATATTTACATATATTATGCTAGAAACACATAACAAACACGTGATTGTTTTTGATTTAGATGAAACATTGGGTTTTTTTCAAAACTTTGGCTTGTTTTATTACACACTGCAAAATTATATGCAACAACCCATATCTTTCCAGTTATTTTGTGATATGTTGGACTTATATCCAGAACTATTACGTCCTAAAATATTTTCTATCATAAAATACATTCTAGATGTTAAAGAAGAATATAATGTTACAATTATGATATACACAAATAATCAAGGACCAAAAGAATGGGTACAATTAATAAAACGTTATTTTGAATATAAACTGAATCGACCTATTTTTACAAAAATTATATATGCATTTATGATTAATGGACGCGTCATAGAACCAATGCGTAGTACACATAATAAAACGTATAGAGATTTATTGCGTACTACGCGATTGCCTAAAGAAGCTAAAATATGTTTTATTGATGATGTATATTATGATGAAATGACTGACGATAATGTATATTATTTAGATATCGTACCATATGTTTCATCACTTCATTACTCTACGATGGTAGAAAGATTAGTTAAATCCAAATTATTGGGCACAATTAATCAAAAATATTTAATCAAAAATATAGCAAATGCTTTTATTAATGTTAAATACCATCACAAGACACAAAAAGATTATGAGATAGATATTATTATTGGTAAAACAATTATGATGTGTCTTCAAGAATTTTTTTTGGAATTTTGAATATTCTTGTTACACTGGTAAGTGATGTGGAAGATAACATAAAAATAGCAGCGCTGAAAATTATTTTTTGATCAAATGGATTTAATTTATATTGGCGCCAAGGATGAAAACGCCATAATAAAATTGTAGCAATATACACATTAAATGTGGTCTGCAATGTTTCTAAATATTCAGGTGCAAATGATGCTATTCCAATAAATGATGTTATATATATAAAATACGTTGTAAAAAGTATAATATAATAAAATCCTTCTATGTTTTTCATTATTATATTATAGTAATATTTTTTCACTATCCGATCACATGTTTTGCATTACATCATTGTAAATTTCTAATGTTCGTGCACTTGAATCCAACGCATCAACGTATTTTGGCATCCAAAAATATTTGATTATATTTGAACGTCCTTCGTAATGTTTTTCAAAAATATATCGATAATATTGTTGCTCCTTTGTAATTGGCTTATTCCAATAATAATGATCTGATAGGAAACTATTTTCTGAATCGATTGTTTCTATATGTTCCTGTATTATCTCATACCACGAACGCGTTTGCTTACTAACCCCGTCGCTAAATGCTTCCTTTGTTCTCCACAAAACCTCACGTGGCATTAATGCTTTCCCATCAAAATTCACCTTTGAGAATGCGCTTCTTACCAAATATTTTTCACATTTTCCCAAATAATTATGATTTCTAATGTTTGGATGAATAGACATATAATATTGCACAAAATAACGATCTAAAAATGGTGTTCGCGCTTCCAAACCATTTGAAGAAATAGATTTATCTGATCGTAACACATCATAACTATGAATATTTGTCATCAAACGTTTGCATTCTTTATCAAATTCAATGCTATCAGGACACTTGTGAAAATATAGGTACCCACCCATTAATTCGTCTGCACCATCACCATTAAATATCACTTTTGCTTCACTATGTTCACTTATATATTTTGCAACCAAATAGTTTCCAACACTTGCGCGAATTGTTGTTGTATCATATGTTTCCACATTATAAATTACTTGAGGTATTGCATCTAACATTTCTTTTTCTGTTACTATAATTTCATTATGTTGTGTGCCCAAATAATCTGCAACAATGCGTGCATATTTCAAATCATCCGAACCACTGAATCCTATACAATATGTTTCTATTGTTTTACCCGTTTTCATTTTTACTTCACGATTCACAAGAGAACATATAAGCGAACTATCTAAGCCACCTGACAATAGACATGCAATTGGTCGTTCAGTTGTTTCGACGCGTTTTTTTACCGCTGAAATCAAAAAACGAGTAAGATTAAATTCTATTTCTTCAATGGTCACTAGATTGTCATCACCTAAAAATGTATTCGTAATCATATTATAAGGTTGTTCGCTTATTTCAGCTTTCCAACATTGATCTTCTATTTTATACACTGAATAACTACCTGGTTTGAAATATTCGATTTCTATATTTCCTTCTTTCTGACATATTCGGTGTAACATTTTCATATCAGACGCAAAACCACAAAAACTTTTAATTGATTTCGAATATGTTTTATATAAAGGTCGTACACCATATGGATCTCGACCAACAACTAATTTAGGATTTTGTATTTCACTATTATCATAAATAATAAAGGCAAATACTCCATCCAACATCCGCAGTGTTTCTTCGATGCCGTAACGTAAATATAGATGAATTATTACTTCGCAATCGGAATCGGTAGAAGGAGTAACATTCATCATTTTATAAAGTTGCTTATAATTGTATATTTCACCATTACAAATAAGTTGAATATTATTATAATATATTGGTTGATGAGACCCAATATTTAATCCATTAATGGCCAGACGATGAAATCCTAAATAAAAATTATTATTTGAATTTACGATATCTATTTTATTCAAAGATGAATATTCAGGTCCACGATGTTTTCCTTTCATAAACTCTTTTTCAATGACACTTTCATCAGCATTACACATTAAGGCAAAAATACCGCACATAAATTATACTATTAAATATCTTTAATCGTGTTTCAAAAATATATTGTGTTATATTATATAATGTTTGAAGAATCTTCTAATTCGAATGGGTCAGGATTTTTCAGTCCTTTTGACGCACAATATTGTAACTATTTTTATTATTTAATGATGTTCTTTTTTCTTGTTTTTATCGGTTCAATAGGTTTAGTCACATTTAGATTATTTAGCTCAAAGGATAAAGATAATACTCCTTTGTATATGAGTATACTTCATTCTTTCGTATTATATTTCCAAAGTAGATTGCTTTATAGCATGTGTGTATTTTCACTTCCTATGTAAATTCATAAAATTAAAAATGCATATACTAATTTATTTTCTATTTAATTAGTATATGAATCGTATGTATAATGTAATAAATGGCGTTTGCATTCGGAATGATGAACGCAATAACGAAATAAATCAGCGTATGTTTGAAAGAAATACTACTGATAGACCATTGGAACCAAATATTAATGTCCGACCTACTCCCACCAAATATGTAAAAATGCCGGTTGTAAATGTTCGCAGACCTGCCAATGAACCATTAGCCATACATAATGTTTATGATAATAAAAAACAATTTTATCCTGGAAATTCTAAAGCTCCATGGAGTGGGTTTGCCAACAATGTAGATACTGAAACAAAATTACGCAATACCACATTTGCTTTACAAAAATGTGATCAACGTGAATATGTCCCTTCCACTGATAGTAACATGTATTCTTACCCTTTGCAAAAATTACCACCACCTTTTCAACATGGATTATTATTTAGTGTTCCGGAAATGAAAACAAATAAACCTGATTTTAATGACAATGAAGCTTTTAACAATTCAACACGTTATCAGCGTAACGATTTCAAAAATAAACAATGTAAAAATTAGTATTTTACTCCTATATATTCAGTTGTCATATATATATATAGAATGACATTGGAAGAGAGATTTAATATAGCAGCATACTTAGTAAGAGGTATTTTAAACCGAATAAACGATACATTACTAGTACAATTATATGGATACTTCAAGCAAGCGCGTGAAGGAAACATAGCATTTTCGAAGCCATCTATTTTAAATATGCGAGGTCGTAAAATGTGGGATGCTTGGAAATCAAAGGAAAACATGTCAAAAGGGCATGCTATGGAAAAATACATAGAGATTGTATATGGACTTACTAATAATTCTGACCTTTTAGATAAATAACACTTTTCCCATTTGAACAAACTATTTGCGACGTTTTTTGGTGTTTTTTTTCTTATGTTTTCTTTTCTTTGTTCGTCTTTTATTCGAGCGTAGTTTTCTTGATTTCTTTTTTCCACCCACTAAATAAGATTGCATATATCTATGTGTGTCTAGTTGCATTTTATTATCCACAAGTTTTGAATTTTTATAATCAGTCAACATTTCTATCATTTTATTAAATGTTTTATCACTTATTGTATTATTTATATCAAGTATTGCTGAATTCTTTTTTCGCTTTAATTCCATTATAGAATTATCTATATCTGCATTTGTAAACTTATTAGGTGTAAAAAGCATTTTCCTTAAATTATCAATATTTCCACTATTTATTGTTTTCGTTAGAATTGATACCATCTATAAATTATGGCGATATAATTATTTTATTCTAGTAAATATTTTTTCTATTGATAATCTATGTCCAAAACGAATGAAAAATTTGAAAAATTATCTTGTAGTCCATTAAGTGATAATGAATTTGATTTCACATGTTATGATAAAGATGATTTGGAAAATCTGAAAAATGCTTACAATAAACGTCATAAAGATGACCCAATTAAAACAACGAACCCTAAAGAAATATGGGATTTTTTAAGATATAAATATCATAATGTTTGCAATAAAGAATCTTGTTGGTTAAGACGAGAATTTATTCCGAGTAAGTTAGGGCGCGAATTGGTTAACTCTTTTGCTCCCAGTCATCCTCCAACTTGGATATCAAACGACAGAGCATGGTTATCATCAAGCGATATTCAAGATGTAATGAAACAATACGAACGCCGGTATAAATGTTTTGAATTTATCGGACCTTCACCCATCGATTATTATGAAAAAGATAGTTATACTGGAAATACTGAATATGTATGGCCCGAATTAGTTAATTTTAATTTAGAAGATAAAATAAAACATGGTAAATGCAAAATAGGTATTATATTTAATCTGGATAAACATAAACAAGGTGGTTCTCATTGGGTGGCAATGTACTTAAATCTGCGAAAAAAATATTTGTATTATTTTGATAGCGTAAAAACTAGCAACAATAATCCAATACCTACAGAAATCAATAAACTTGTGAAATGTATTCTAAAACAAGGTGAAAAATTAAATCTTTCTATTCATTATGGTTATAATGATAAAATAGTTCACCAACGTAAAAATACAGAATGTGGTATGTACTGCCTATTTTTTATTATTACTATGTTAAAAGAAGAACAGACATGGGAACAATTTTTATCCAAACGATTATCCGATGACGAAGTACATAAATGTCGCAAAGAGTATTTTAATACATCATTATAAAATATACAAAATTAATTTTGATATGAATTATTATATCAAAATTAAAACAACTTCACACATTTGAAAAATTATGCCTTTCTAGATTTTTTTGCCTTTCTAGATTTTTTAGATTTTCTAGATTTTTTTGCCTTTCTAGATTTTCTAGATTTTTTTGCCTTTCTGGATTTTTTAGATTTTCTAGATTTTCTAACTCTTCTTCCTCCAGTTGATTGAGCGTCTTCTATTTCTGCTACTTTTTTATTTTCTGATAGCAAGTAACTACCAATTCCAAGTCCTGCTGCTCCAGTTACTTTAGCTACAGAAGCTGTTATAGCATTATTTAATGCATTAGATTGATTTGTACAATATTGCGATTGTGATAATGAGTTCAGAATCATTGTTGGTAAATCACATTGTGCTGATTGAATCTCCTTTACTTCCATTACAGCATTTATTGCCACGATTATTGACATGATTAAAGCAAGTAATTGTGCATATTGTGCATTTGTCATGCCACCACCACGTTGATGAATATCACATGGAATTTGATTTACTAAATCATTAATTTTAGAAATGGTGTTTTTATGTTCTTGTTTATTTAAAACACTCATTACCTTATTCTTTGTTTGAATATCACAACTTGACATTATATATTAAACGTGTAAAAAAAATTCATCTAAATGTTTATTAAATTCAAAACGCACAAAAAACAATATAAAATATTGGTGATACTTTACATAAATGAATAGTAATGAAAATAAAGAAATGTTATGGGAACTTTTACGCGATAATAATGCTTTTCGAGGTTTAACAAATACACAATATAACAATGTAATTACTATTTTTAATACAACATTGAATCAAACAACCACCGCTAATAAACCATTAATGGAATTGAACAAAGAATTTATTTCATCCATGTTAGAACAATTAAATTCTATTAAAATGAACACTTTATCGGATAATGTTAAAAATAATATAGTTGACCCAAAAGTATTGACACATCAAGAAATACAGAAGCAAAAACGTAGCGAATTTGAAAACAATTTGGAAAAACGACAAGGTGAGTTTACTAAATATATGAAAATTCACGTTCCAGATGCAATCGATTTTGGCGATAACATTAAAGAAGAGCCAATTAGCAATGTAGATTCACTTATTCACGAAAAAATGAAAGAACGTTCTTATGACGTGTTTGATAAGCAAGAAGAGAAAACAAATAATGAAACCGACATCAGCAATGGTATAAAAGAAATAGAAGTTGTAGATAATAAACTATTAATAAAAGAGATAGAAGTTGTAGATAGTGAACCATTAATAAAAGAAACAAATAGTTCCCATGAAGATAGTAATGAAAAAATGAAATATAATCAGATCGAAGAAAATGCAATTGTTCAAAATTTAATTAAGCGCATTGAAGTGCTGGAAGAAACACAACAAGAAATGAAAGCACACATGAGTGAAATTCAAGAAAAAATGCTTGAAAATATTAATGCTAATCAAGAAAAAAAAATGCAAGATATTGAACAAAATATTGAAAATACTATCGAAAATATTCACAATAACACCGAAGAATAATTTCCTTTAGTTTATATTTGTTATTTTTTTCCTATTTATTTACTATATGGAAAACATAAATTATGTTTTATGGTTCAAAGATTGCTCATATAAAAACAAACATTTGGTTGGTGGAAAATGTAGTTCTTTGGGAGAACTTTATTATTTATCACGTGATATTACTTTTGATATTGCCGATGGTTTTGCCATTACCACTACTTTATATGATGAATTTATACATCAAAATAATTTACATGAAAAAATCGAAAATAAATTAGTAAATTTAAATACATCCAATTTAGATGAATTGGAAACATGTTCCAACGAATTAAAAGAATTGGTAAGTAAAGGTCAATTAAACGAAGAGCAAACTAACTCCATTATCAAAAACTATTATGAATTATGTGATCTATTTCACGTTGGTCGTGATGAATTGGAAGTTGCCATTCGCTCTAGTGCGATTGCCGAAGATTTACCGAATGCATCGTTTGCAGGACAACAAGACACTTATTTAAACATTAAATCATCAACTTCATTGATTGAAGCAGTGAAAGATTGTTTCGCATCTTTATTCAATGCACGTGCTATTTCTTACCGCAAAACACATAATATTGAACTAAAAGATGTTAAAATTTCGGTAGCCATCCAAAAAATGGTTCGTTCTGATATTGGTTCCGCGGGTGTTGCTTTCTCTATTGATCCGGAAACAGGTTTTGATAAAGCGATTGTTGTGAACTCGTCTTTTGGTTTGGGTGAACTTGTTGTTTCAGGTGGTGTAAAACCAGATGAAATCATTTTAGATAAACGCATTTTACGTCATATTGATGGTGACCCGATTATTACTAAAAACAAAGGTCATAAAATGACCAAGATTATTTATGATGATGCAGGAAATGGTGTAAAGGAAGTAGATACTAATCTACATGAGCAAAGTAGTTATAGTATTACCAATAATCAGGTTACCGCACTAGGACGTTATGTATTGTTATTGGAAGAAAGTTATTCCAAAATATTTGGAAAAAATATTGGTGTAGATGTTGAATGGGCAATTGATGGTATTGACCATAAAATCTATATTATTCAAACGCGTCCAGAAACAATTCATAGCAACGAACGAGATAATCTTGAATTAATTAAATATAAATTAACCGAACAAGGAAAAAAATTAATTCATGGTGTTTCGGTTGGTGATAAAATTAGTAGCGGTAAAGTGAAAATTCTGGAATCTATGAAGCAATACAAAGAATTTCAAGAAGGAGATATTTTAGTTACTGAAATGACTACTCCCGATTGGGAACCATTAATGAAAATTTCATCTGGGATTATTACCAATAAAGGTGGACGAACATGTCATGCAGCTATTGTTGCCCGCGAGTTAGGTCTGAATGCTGTTGTTGGTACTGGTGATGCTAATTCTGTCTTAAAGAATGATCAAGAAGTTACTATTAATTGTTCCAATGGTGAAACTGGAATTATTTACGAAGGTAAATTATCTTTTGAAATCGAAAAGATTCAAATAAATCGCGATTTGAAATTACCGGTCAATCTTATGTTAAATGTTGGTAATCCCGAAAATAGCTTTATTAGCTCGATGATACCAAATAGTGGTGTTGGTTTGGCACGCATGGAATTTATTGTAAGCAATTATATTAAAGTTCATCCATTGGCATTGTGTGATTATCCAAAAATAAATGACGAAGAAGTAAAACAACAAGTATACGAAGAACTTGGAAATGACCATCATAATGGTAAATGGTATTTTGTTAAACGTCTTGCGCGCGGCATGTCAAAAATAGCATCTGCGTTTTATCCTAATGATGTTGTTGTCCGTTTATCCGATTTTAAATCAAATGAATACAGAAATTTAATTGGAGGAAACTTATATGAACCCAATGAAGAAAACCCAATGATTGGATGGCGTGGAGCATCTAGATATTATTCACCTGAATATGAAAAAGGATTTGAATTAGAATGCCAGGCCATCAAATATGCACGCGAAAAAATGAAAATGACAAATATTATTGTCATGATTCCTTTTTGTCGAACACCCAAAGAATGCGAATTAGTTATTGAAAAAATGAAAAGTTATGGATTAATTCGTGGAGAGAACGAATTGCAAATTTATTTGATGTGTGAAATTCCTTCTAACGTCATTGAAGCAGATCGATTTAGTCCGTTGATTGATGGTGTTTCCATCGGAGGTAATGATTTATTGCAACTTACATTAGGTGTCGACCGCGATAGTGAACGCATTACTCATTTATCTAATGATGAAAATCTAAGTTATAGACGTATGATTGAAATGGCTATTAAAACTTATAAAGAACATGGCGTGAAGGTTGGTTTTTGCGGACAACAACCATCCGATAGTATCGAATTTTGCAATTTTCTTATCGAACAAGGAATAGATTCCATTTCCGTGACACCTGATTCTGCTATTAAAACAATTTCCAATATTGGCAAAGAATAAATATAATCTTTTCATAAATATTTAGAAAAATAATCATTACATTAATTATTATTTTCCATGCTAATATCATTGTTGTATATGATGACTGCTAATTTTGTATTGTTAAGACACGGACGTTCATCTTGGAATAAATTAAATAAATTCACTGGTTGGCATGATGTTCCATTATGTGATGTTGGAATACAGGAAGCGAATCAAGCTGGACAATTAATTCAAAAATTAAACACTGATTTTGATTATGCTTTTTCTAGTAATTTAACGCGAACTTCACATACTCTTTCACAGATACACAAATATGTACCAATGAAACAAATGGTATTTAATAATGCTATTCAAGAACGCGATTATGGCGACCTAACTGGAAAAAATAAACAACAAATTTTGGACGAATATGGTTCTGTTAAATTGCATAAATGGAGACGTGGTTATTACGATAAACCACCCAACGGCGAATCACTCGAAGATGTAGTTAAAAGAAGCGGAAACTATTTTAATAATGAAATTTGCCCATTGATTAACGATAATAAAAATATTTTGGTTGTTAGCCATGGAAATACGATTCGGGCTTTGTTTGTTCATCTGGGGATCTATGATTCAATGAATATAGAATTATGCGAAATACCTACTGGTCGACCTTTTTTAGTTGATATAAAAAAAAAGAATTTTGAATTGTTGTTCTAAACAAACAATACTAATAATATTACCACACCAATAAACATTACAACTCCTGATATTACGAAATAACGTAATATACAATCATCATCGTCACAATTTATCGTGTTTTCTTCAACATCTATTGCAAATGTTTCGTCAGGTATGACTTTCCTGCTATTTTGTTTTTTTACACTTTTCCCTACAATATTTCCAGTATCTACAATATCTAGTTTTACCATTTTGATTAATATTAATTTACTTTTGCAAATTAATATCAATTTTTACATTTTTTTCTATTTACTTTTTTAATTCAGACATTATAATCTACATATTCGCGGCCGTCTTCTTCTAGTAATAATCCAACTAATAGCGCCGTTATATTTGGATTGGTTTTTGCTTGCATGAAACTATCCAAATCATATAATTTATTTGTTGCCTTCCCATTATCATATCGTAATGCATAATCTACTCCGTTTACTCGTTTGCGTTTGGCGTTAAATACTTCCTTTTTCTTATTTAATGCTTTCAAATTAGCATCGCGATCTTCGTTCTCAATATTTGGGCGATAAGAATAAAATTTTGGATCCGTTTCATTTCCAAAAGAATAACATTCTAATACTTCTCCTGATTTTGATTTACTATGAACCGCACAATCCATTGCCGCTTCTTTGATTGATTTTAATAATTGTTTGGAAATTCCATCTTTTACATTCATTATTTCATACAATGATTCATCACTACTAATTGGGTCTTTGTTCTTAGTATCATAACGACTTGTATCATTCGTTTTTAATTCTACTGACATTAAATTATCTATTTGGTCTTTGGAAAATTTCATTAAATACATAAACACTTTAATGTTTTGTTCCTCTTTTGGTAGTTCAGAATGACTGCAAATACGGCGCGCACGACCAATAACTTGATTGGCGCGTACCGGATGCCAGTAGGGTTCCATGATATGCACATATCGCACATTCTTTAATGAAATGCCTTCTGCACCTGATGCTGTAATCATAAAGATTTTTACTAATTCGCCGCGCAAATTATTTTCGTTTACTTCTCTTAATTGATTTTGCAATGTGGTTGATAATACTTTCATATTCCCATTAAAAATATTACGCACTATCTCTTTTTCTTCACGTGTTTCTGTACCCGTATAGAGAGTGAACATTTTCCCTTTTACTATTTTATCAGTAGGAATATCCAATACATATTCTTGTGACGCATTCTTACGAACACGTAATTCATGAAATCCATTTGCTTCCAATACTAATTTGAAAATACCTATTCCTTCCAATGTACGGAACTGACTATATATTAAATGACTTCCTACAAAACTATCATCGTCAATATTTTCGAATATTTTCAACATTTTTGGACTATATGTTTGCAAACCCGTTGGCGATAATACATTTTCTTCGTTCATTTTCAAAAATTGCAATGCATCTTTTATACGTTCGTCATAATTGCTTCCACGTGCAATTGACTGGCGCTCCTCTATTTCATCTTCCAATAAACGTCCATCTATGTTTTCGTCTACTCGTGAAGCATCTAACATATCTTCATCATCCATATTTTCTATTGCACTTTGCAATGTATCGTCTTCTTTTGGCATTGGACGACCAGGAGGATTTGGAAACACAAAATTACAGAAAGCACGTGAAAAAATACGATATGTCGACGTAGAATCCTGATATAAATCATCCTTTTTCTTTGGACCACGTTTTTTCTTTTCCACTTTACGTTCTTGTAAACGCGCTTCTTCATATTTTTCAAACTGATAATTACTCATTTCTATATGTTCTATATGAGTGTCTTTTTGTTCGTCGAAATCAGGCATTAACCCTTCTTGCGCACTTCTGAAATATGATGTTAATCCTAATATGCGACGTTTTAATATATCTGTATTTTTGACTTGACCCGAACTTTCTTCCAAAAACATTTTTTGGAAATTTTCCAAATCATCTGGCAACGCTTTTGTGTATTGAACGCGAATTTTTTTAGCATCTACGTGTATTCCTTCATCGTGTAACATTTTTAATACTTGTTCACTCAATTCAGCATCTGTCATAATATGTCCACTTTCTTGCTTCTTCACACCTTTGTAGTTTTCACCATAATATTTATTTGTATAATGGAACGGATTTCGCGTATAAACAATTTGATTATTTATTATTTCTATAGTATCCAATATTTGGTGCTTTTTAAACATCGATTTTAATTTTTGTTCATAAGTACGAACATTTCCTTGGTCTTGCACCAAAGGTATTGACCAACTTTTAATGTAACCACGCAATATATTGAATAAAATTCCTATTTCGTTTGGATAATTAATCATAGGTGTACCAGTCAATAAAATAACACGTGCATTTTCTGCAGTTAGCAATAATTTATATAAAATTATCGACATAAATGTCGGGTCTTCCATTTTATCACGGCCTATTTTATTCACTATACGACTTACAAAGTTATGAGCTTCGTCAATAATAATTACCTTATTATCAAATGGGTTAATTGTATTATTTTGCGTATATTCATTCAAACGTGTTTTACGTAGACCATTGTAATTAATAAAAGTGTATTTCTGATGTATCATATTATCCAGCTGCTCATCTAATGTTACCTTTTCATCACTAGACAATGTTTCGAAATTAGATGGTTTATTTACATTCACAAACCATGCTCCACGTTTTTTTTGAATAAAAGATATTGGTAAACTTAATGCACTAGACATTTTCTTTTCAGTTGAACTATCACCACGGGTTTCTACAAATTCCCAAAATTGATTCTTGCGATACATTGGATTACCACATTTCTTTAATTCTTCGAAAAAATTAGTTCGTAATGAAGCAGGTGTCATTACTACCACTTTTCGCACATTGGTTGTCCCTTCCGCCAAAGCCACCGAATGCAATTGTTGAAACGTTTCTGCAATGGCAATGGAACTACATGTTTTACCCGAACCTAAACCATGATATATTAATAAACCACGATATGGTGAATATAAATTAATGTACTCACGCACTATTTTTTGATGTGTAAGTAGTTTAAATTCTTCGGATTGTTCACTTGTATCACAACTCAATTGCGATTTATCATCTAATACTTCCTTGCGATAATCTTTAAACATTTGATTTACGAAGTTGACAAACACTTCGCGATTGTTTAAATAATATGACGACTTCTTTAATACCACTAAATTTTCTTTTTTCGGCATCTTTTCAACAATTTCTTCATCTAAAGAAACACTAAATACTTCGTGTTTTGCAGGTTTTGTTACATCTTTTCTTTCAGTTATACGTTGACGTTTTTCACGTTTAATAGTCATTGTTTTGGGTTTTTCCTTTTTTGATTGTATTGTTTCTTTCGGAGTTGGTTCTTGTATTTGTACTTTCGGTTTTTCACTTGCTTTCTTTTTAATAGTATCGCCTCTGATATTAGTTACTTTTTGTGGCAAAGATGCTAAAAAATCAGAAAAATCATCTTCGGTATGTTCTTCGCGAACATCTTCGTAAATTGTTTCATCGTCTTTTTGTTTTTCAGTTATTTCTTTTGGTTGCTCTTTATTTTCACCTTCTAACATTTCATTTAACATATCATCATCTATTTCTTGCATTTCGCTTTTAGGTGCTTCCGTTTTTTTCATTTTTACTTCTTGTGCTTCTAATTTCTGTGGTCTAGGTTTCTTTCTTAAATTTTGCAACACCTGCTCCATATAATAGAAAATGATTATTATTTACTCTGATTAATCCAATTTACTCCAAATAGTCAATGGAACGTTTACATGCCATTTGTTCTGCCTTGCGTTTAATTTTATGCAATCCTTCCCCCATAAAAACCAATATTTTTTCATTTTTTTCCACATAATCATGAATTGCTTTAAATGTTCCCAAATCACTCATGGAAATTGCATCGTTCGTATCCACTTGGAAAATGGGTTGGCCTAAACAAATATATACCCCCATGCGATATCCTTCTTCTTGTCCGCTTAATGGTAGTTCTAAATAATGTGGTGTTACCTTGAATTCTTTTTGGATTTTTACTTGCAATATATTTTTGTAATTATCATCATTATCAATAAGCTCTACCCAATCCACATGTTCGTCGAAAATGTTTTCAATGAATTTTTGTGCCATTTGAAAACCTGGCCCGGTTACAAAGACGTTTTGAAACCATGCATCGTCATCCATCACCTCGATTTTATTATAATCCAAAAACAATGCTCCAATAAATGCTTCAAACAAACAACCGAGCTTCTTCAAATTAGTACGAGTATTTTTTTCTTCGGCATGTTTGGAAATAATATAATGTTTATGAATACCCATATCATACGCCATTTTACCAATAGCTTCATTTTTTACAAGCGCAATTTTCTTTTCCGTCATAAATCCTTCATTTTCTTTTGGAAAACGGCGATAAAGAGCATATTTCGTCACTAATTCCAATACTCCATCTCCTAGAAACTCCAAGCGTTCATTACATTTTGTTTTCAAAGGAATGCAATCATGTGGCTTTTCAACAATACAAATATTTTGTTTTTCATTTTCTAGTTGCGGGCGCTTTGTATAAGAACGATGCACAAAAGCACGTTTATACAATTCCAGATTATGTACTGGAAAAGGTATTCCATATTTTTTTAGAATGCATTGAACATCATTCAATGTAATCTCTTTATTTAATGGATTGTATGGATTGAAAATGAGCTTGTCGTCGCACTTAAAAATATCGTCGTTCTTTAGATTTACCATCTTATAATAATAGAAACAGGATAAGTTTAAATACTTTCAATTTTCATATTAATAATATGTTGTTATTCTAATTAGTATGGACACATGGATAAAAATAACAGGACTAATAATGATTTTAATATTTTCCGTTTTATATATTTATTTTAAAAAAACATTATTGAGTTATCAAGATGATGATTTAGTATTAATTCATCCTTTTTTTCCGAAAAAACAATTTTCAGATATTGCCAAATATTGTAAAACATTGGATTCCAAATTGGAAAATGATAGTCGTGTGAAATCACGCAAAACCTATATGTGCGATGCAAAAACAGATGCTTCTCTTTATTATATGATTTATTCTTCGCATTTGTTTCAACAAATGAGAAAAATACTGAAAAAAGATACTATTTTTGCCAGTGAATTTCCTATTGAATATAGAAAATATGAAACGGGTTCGGAGGGAATGCCATGGCATCAAGACAAACCTTTATACAATCAACCTTATTATGAATGTGTTTTAACCTTGGAAAACAATAGTGATTCAATATTTGAATTTAATGTGGATGACACCATTCATAGTGTCGAACCGAAACCGAATTCTTTAGTATTGGTGAAACCTTCCAGCATTTATCATCGCGTGAGTCCGTTAGAAAAAGGCGAACGAACTATTTTGAAATTTATATTTCTCTTGAACGAAAATAATGAAAAAAGTGATGATTATGAGTTTGAAAGTAAAGTTTAGTTCTTCAATAAACTCTCAATATAATTGTTTATTTCAGGTGAAAATCCATATATTCCTTGATAATTTTTATATATTGCTATTTTTTCTGTTCTTGAAATTGTATTGTCATTTTTTATTTTTAGAAGTTGACCATATACGTTATTTGGGTCGTTATCCAATACTAAATAGTTTATTTTATCTCCGTTTGCATTTTCTGTTTTTACTATTCCCAAAATAGTTGTTCCATTATAGTGAGTTTCATTTGCATAATCATTCACTTCACTATCACTCAACTGAATAAGGGATTTTTTCTTTGTTGTTGTTTTATTTTTTACTAATGGTAAATCATATAAATAGACACTTCCTGAAGTACTTCCATCACCATATGCTCCAACAGCCAAAAGACCATTATTACTAAATGCTACTGAACGACCGAATCTATCATTGGAAGCTGCATCACTTGCAGTTAGTTTTTTTATTTCTGTCCAGTTTGTTCCGGAACCGCTAAATAAATAGACACTTCCCGAACCATTTTGTCCATTATCATTATCAAGATCCGCTCCAATGGCTAAAAGACCATTCTTATTAAATGCTACCGATCTACCGAAATAATCACTTGTATCTGCATCACTTGCCGTTAGTTTTGTTTGTTGGGTCCAGTTTGTTCCGGAACCGCTAAATAAATAGACACTTCCTGAATCATCTTGATGCGCCCCAATGGCTAAAAGACCATTATTACTAAATGCTACCGAACTACCGAAATTATCACCTGTAGCTGCATCACTTGCAGTTAGTTTTTTTATTTCTGTCCAGTTTGTTCCGGAACCGCTAAATAAATAGACACTTCCCGAACCATCTTGTCCAGTATCATCGTCAAGATATGCTCCAATGGCTAAAACACTTCCATCTTTGCTAAATGCTACTGAACTACCGAAATAATCATCGGAAGCTGCATCACTTGCAGTTAGTTTTGTTTGTTGGGTCCAGTTTGTTCCGGAACCGCTAAATAAATAGACACTTCCTGTCCTATTTCCATCTCCATTATCATCATCCCTCTCCGCCCCAATGGCTAAAACACTTCCATCTTTGCTAAATGCTACTGAAATACCGAAATAATCATCGGAAGCTGCATCACTTGCCGTTAGTTTTGTTTGTTGGGTCCAGTTTGTTCCGGAACCGCTAAATAAATAGACACTTCCTGTCCCATTTCCATCTCCATTATCATCGTCAAGAAATGCTCCAATGGCTAAAAGACCATTATTACTAAATGCTACTGAACTACCGAAATAATCATTGGAAGCTGCATCACTTGCAGTTAGTTTTGGACGCGATTTTAAGACGTCTAAACTTTTCAATTTATCTATGTCTATTTTCACCATATATATATATAGTTGCTATTTTATTATTTGTTATCATCTTTTGGTAGCACTACATTTTTTGCAACATTTTTTATGATTTTCGGTATACTTTTATCTTGATTTCCCGTATTTTCATGTAACATATTCATATACATATCATTTTTTGGATTATTCATTTCTTGACTTTCGGGATTTTCTTGAACCCATTCACCTATTTTGCGTATATTATTTTGTTTTAACGTATGTATCGCCCCTTTTATTTTTTGTTTATCTTCACTATCTTTATCCCAAGTTTCGTTATCTTTGACATAAAGAACTTCGCGTTTCAAATCTGTGCAATGGATTGGACGTTTGGTTATATCCAAATTCTGTATGGCTTTCACAAATATATTTGAAATACCATCTGCAAATCCATGTGTACCTGTACGTTCCAAATCTGCTAATTCGATTGTTAACGAATTTACAAAATCCATAATATTTAACGCGTCTTTGCATTGCTCATTCAGAAATAAATTTATATTGAAATTATTCATTGTGTTGTTGGTTGTATTTCCTTTTACTTGAGGTATTAATTCTATCATTTGTTGTTGCAACTTATGGTTCTGTTTCATCATTTCCATAAACATTTCTTTGTAATCATTCGAACTTTGCACCTCATTTTCAACATTCTTTATTTTTTCCATTATTCCCATTTCCGATTCTTTTTCGTCTTTTTCCATATTTTGCACAATGTCACTATTTTCAAGATTTTTTTCGAAATTGCATCGATTTCTATGGTTATGTAAACTCTGACGATGTTTGTACTGCTTTCCACAAACGCAAATATATTCGGCGTTTTCTGCTGTTTTTTTGTAAGTATTTGTAAGTATTTTATGTTTACGTGTCAATAAATGGCGTTCATAATCACTTTTTTTACTAGAAACAAAGTTACAATCTTCGCAAATAATTTTTTCGGCGTTTTTTGGCGTTTTTTTGTAAGTCATTGTGTAAGTATACAATACTTACATAAAAAAACGCCTAAATCAAATTTATCAAAAAACATATAATTTTGAAAAAGTTATGATAAGAGCAGTTGAATGATTTTTTCTGTATTTAGACGATGTATCTAGCATTTTCAAAAAATCACGTTTTTGGGGGTTGAAAGTTTTTTTTCGTTTTCGATTTTGGACATGCTTTTTTTGGGGAAATTCTATATATAGAAAAAGTTTCAAAAAAGTGAAAAAATGGAATTTAATGAAAAAATAGTAAAATAGAAAATAGTAAGAGAGATAATATATTAACACCCACTGGAACCCATGGTAACATTTAAATAATACAAATGGTCACTTGTAGACGTACAATGCGTGGGTGAACATGAATCAGAGCATTTTGAATCTTCGGTATATGGAGAATTGGTATCGTGACAAATTGTATATTCATCATTGTTTTCGTTATACCATACTTCGTTAGGAATGTGATAATAATGCAATAAGTTTTGTGGAACATGTGGAACCATATCATAATAATGTGTAATTCGTTTGGAATACATATTGTAGTTTGCAAATTTAGTGACAAAATTGTGATTACCAATTCGTGGTGAACCAAATGTCATCAGTGCAATAACATTATATTCTTCGTTATAATAATAGTTGTCGAAAGCAAATAGTGTCGCCAATGCGCCACCAAGTGAATGTCCTGTGGAAAGCACGTTGTGAGTAGCATATTTGCTTGATAATTCTTGCAATGTTTCATAAATAATCGGTTTTAGATCAGCGAAAAGATTATAGAAACCTTTTTCAACAGATAAATTTTCATCGTCGTAAGGTTGTATTTGATGAAATTGAATATTTGCTAACCAATTTTCGATATTGGAAGATCCGCGAAATGAAATAAAAATAGCATTGTAATCTTGATTGTAACCGAAAATAACTTGTTCACTATCTTTTTCGATGACATTGGTCAATACATTGTTTGAATAACATGTAGGGCAATCCCAGTTTAAATTCCCGTCTACACAATAAGAAGCTTGTGCAATATTTACAGAAACATTCACGATTGCATCATAATTAAATGTATTTTCTGCGTAACAAGAACCAAAAATAATCATTACAAAATATAGACATAATTGTATCATTTTACTATTACAACGCAATACTTTTTAAACCGATTGCAAAATGGTGTAAAAAAATTGAAAATAAATGTAAGAAAGAGTGTGTATATATAAAAAACGTAATATAACAATGGAGTATATGAAGGAAGCAACAAACAATTATGCGGTCGCGGTAAAGCAAATGAAGGAAAAAGGGATGGTAGAATTGGCGTGTGTGTATTGTGTTGAAATACATCCCGTTGTGCGGAGATACCAAATGAAAACAATTGCAAATAATACGCTTATTTGCAATAGTTGTGGAATAGATGCTATTGTTCCTATTGTGCCGAAATCGGTATTGCAAACACAATGTAGTAATTTTGATGAACAAGTGCTAAAATTGCAAGAATGGCATAAGGAAGCATTTGAAACATTTGATGACGAAAATGATTATGAAGATTATGAATATGAAGATTATCATGGCGAAGAAATGAAGGATGCAATGCAAGAAATTTAAAAAAAATTATTTTACATGTTTTAATGGGATTTTGTCTCATTTTTTCTTTTTTACTCGGTGTATCAAGGATCCGAATATGTATCGATAATGCATTCTAAAGCGTATTGTTTATTATCATCATTTACTTTATCGATGATTAGCATTTTTAATGTTTTTGCGAAATGTTTAAAATTGCTGTTCTTGGTATATTCACCCATATTGTTGATTTGTTCATCAAATAATGCATATAAAACATCCAATCTTTCACCATAATCTTCTTCATATTCCAGGTCCCATAAAATTGGTATAAAATCTTGCGTTTTTTCTTCGATGTCTTCATTATATATATAGGACATGTCGTCGGACAATGTAGTATTTTGAGATGCTTGATTCATTTCCATAATTAATTAACTATAATATATTTAACTAATTATGATAATATATTTCAATTTAAAATGATTATGTAATAGAGCGTTTTCTAAATTTTGGCAATAATGTTTTTTGAGTAGTTACTCTTATAGGTATATAACTAGAAGATGATGAACCACTGGAAGATGAACCACTGGAAGATGAACCACTGGAAGATGATCCACTGGAAGATGATCCACTGGAAGATGATCCACTGGAAGATGATCCA
>Ga0209533_1000063_pt1 | contig 89497 bp, 74 predicted proteins | sample COG_04_FD_184748 | JGI IMG/M metagenome (GOLD analysis project Ga0209533, IMG submission 184748) | Pelagic Microbial community sample from North Sea - COGITO 998_met_04 (SPAdes) (version 2) | ecosystem: Environmental > Aquatic > Marine > Neritic zone/Coastal water | place: Helgoland, sampling...
CGCTTAAACAATGGATAGCACAACAGGGCTTAAAAGAGGCAGGAGAAGTGAAGCTCGCTTATTACGATCCACCATGGACGCCGGAGAAGTATAGGACTAATGAAATCTGGATAGCTGTTAAATAAGGGTCTTTTAGCGCAAAAACGCAGCTAAATCGTAGTTATTCGGGGTCGAGTAGCTATAACTACACTCACCCTCTAAATATTATCCTGTCGCTAAGCTCCACGCTCTGCGGATAGCATAACTCCGTTATGAGGAAGAATTGCAGTCCTGCGCCACCTTTTTTCATCTAAAACTCCCTTATTTAAGGTTGAGTTAGATTTTTTAAGGGTCTTTTGGCGCAAAAAGGCAGCTAAATCCTGTTTATTCGGAGTTGAGTTAGTTTTTTGTAGCTCTTAACAGCTGCTTCTCAGGCTGTTGATGTTCGCTGGGGTGAAATTATGGTAAATAGGTTGACTCTAGTTGTTTAGCGTTTTAGAAAAAAGCATGGAAAATTATATTACAAAAAGCATCATATTTAATCCTGTAGAAGGCAAAGAAGATGAGCTTAGAGCATTGCTGATGAGTTTAGTTGAGCCTAGTCGAAATGAAGCTGGCTGCCTCACTTATGATTTATATGAAACAGAAGATGGCGATTTTCTTATTGTTGAAACCTGGGAAAATGCTGATTATTTAGAAGGACATAAAACGACTGATCATTTTCTTAACTTTAAAGAACTTGGCCCAGATCTCATCGAAGACAAGATGAGTGAGTCGCTGACTCTTCTTGTGTAACGCTTGTTTAAAGGCTTATCATGATAAACAAACTAAAGGTATGGTCTGATGAGCAAATCATTGAGACCCAAGCATTGCCAGAGCAACTTAATCGCCTACGAGCAATTATGCTGCGTTTGAGGCAACCTGATGGCTGTCCTTGGGATGTTGAGCAGACTCATGAGAGCCTTATTCCTTATATGATTGAAGAAACTTATGAGGTAGTTGATGCTATTCATGAGGGAGATAAACAGCATTTAAAAGAAGAATTAGGAGATTTATTGCTTCAATCAGTATTTCATGCTCAAATTGCCGAAGATAATGGTGATTTTAATCTCGATGAGCTTACTTATGAGTTGTGTGAAAAATTAGTGCGTCGTCATCCCCATGTATTTGCTAAGGATTCGAGTGCACAGGCTGAAGACTCGGCTGAAGTGCTCACACAATGGGAGCAGATTAAGAAAAAGGAGAAATTAGCATCAGGTATTTCAGAAGACGAAATGCAAGGTTACCTGAGTCAGGTAGGTTTAGGTCTACCGCCTTTACTTAAAGCCTATAAAATCCAACGAAAAGTATCCAAAGTAGGCTTTGAATGGCAAAATGTAGAGCAGGCTATCGAAAAATTAGAAGAAGAAATAGCTGAAATTAAACAAGCAAAAGCAACAGAGAGCTCTGAGCGCTATGCTGAGGAGGTGGGAGACGCGTTGTTTGCCATGATCAATGTAGTCACTAAGGCTGGTTTGCATCCAGATGAACTGTTGCATCAAGCTAATCAGAAATTTATGAGCCGTTTTCATGAGATGGAGTCGCAGCTCAATAAGCAAGGAGTTACAGTGCAACAATCTTCACGTGCCGACATGCTAGAAGTGTGGAATAGGCTTAAACAATCTAAATAATTATAATGAATCACATTACACGACAAAAAATCAACGATAGGAAGAAGAATTCAAGGGTCATAGATGAATTAAAGTTAATTAAAAGAATGATGATAAATAAGAGAATGAAAGTTTTAGTAAGATTAGAGCAACTGCGTTACTTTAATAAAATAAAAGAAGCCATAGCTCTTTTGCCCTTATGTTGTGTTGTTCCCTTAACTGGTATGCATATACCAGTTGGCGGTCACGCCTTGCCTAAGAGCAAAATACCTTATGGTATCATTAATTTTTTTGTCGTGTAGTGTGATAATGAATAAAATATTAGCTGTATTAGTCTTTGCGCTGGCACTAGGTTTGATGGTGTTAGGTTTTAATATGCGTCAGCAGGGTTTAGTTTATCCTATATATACTCATACCGAGGCAGTTAACAAGGTGCTCAATCAAATTAGCGAGTTTTCATACGCAGAGCAAGCTGCAGCTTGGCATGCAGGATTAGAGCAGTATGAAACCCCTCACAAACAACTCGTTGATACAGGTGAGAGCTGGATTGCTTTAGGTTTAGGGATTTTAGTCGCTTTACTTATTTGGTTGGTGCTTAGATTGGCTGTTAGCAAGATGAGTAAAGGTCTTAATATAATAAACTTTGTGAGTCTCTGGGTGGGATTGTGTTTAATACAAATTCCTTTGATATTTCGCTATTATACAATGAGGCAAGAACGCTTTGATTATCACCCATCTATAGACACAGTGCTTATGCCTATTATCAATGAGAGTTTTTTAGTCTTGGTAGGTTTAACTATGTCTGTGGTGATTATTTATTTTGCTATGAGAAAGCATGAATTAACCGCTACGATTAAAGTTAAAGAAGTTAATCTAACACGACTCATGCTCATGGGTTTATGGATATTTTTGTTGGTGCTTACCATCGCGCTAGGGTTTCAAGATGCTAAGCTTAGCTCTATTCTTTGTTGCGCTATGATGATTCCCATGGTTTTTTGGATGATGATTTCTAGACCAAAGGTTAATAAACAGGGTGTAAATAAAACGATGTAAGTCAGTTTATGCTCCTTTATTTACATATTCCTTTTTGTCATAAGATTTGTCCATATTGCTGATTTTGAGACACTTTATTTTGGTGGTGGGACACCATCATTGCTGAGCACTAAGGCGGTGATAACTTTGATGGAAGGGTTTGCTAAGAGGTTGAATTTTTCGCAATTAGATGAAATCTCGATTGAGACCAATCCTCAAAAAGATCGTAAATTTTAGTATTAGACATTTTTCACACAATAGCATTTCCTAATATAGAAAACATGCTCTATTTATTTTTTATAGCGCCAAATATAAATACTAATTGCGACAATATTATTTTCATGTAAAAATAGTATTGACCAATTAAAATATTACTATAAAAATAACTCTGTATGAAATATTTATCAAAAATAATAATTATTGGGGCCGCATTATTATATAATGCGCATTCGGCTGTGATTTATACACAAGACTTTTCAGATAACTCTGGAGTTAGCTCAGATAATTTAGCTAATACTGACTTTTCTGATGATAACGTGTTAACTGCTGTAGCTGGAGAGATAGTTACTGGTTCAAATTATACTCTTGTAATAAACAGTATAAATGGCGGCCAATCAGATGGTTACGTTTTTAATCCTTCTGCAGCTAATACTGTTGGAAGATTTAATACAGCGGGTTCAGGGCTTGCACTTAGTGATACGAGCTTTACTTATAGTTCATCGAGTATCTCTTTTGTCTCATCAGCGGGCGGTGCAATTTCCACTGGTACGTTTAGCTTATCAGGATCGATTTTTAATGTAGGTGAGGAGTTTGCTAGTTTTAATTTATTTGAAGTTGTGCAAGACGATATTACCGGTAGAGTTACATTAACTATTGATTATAATGCATTTGGAGATTTTGGATCTACTGATGGTAATGAATCTTTAAGATTGACTACAAATTTTGGTTTAGCGACTGATGTTACAAACTTAAGAATCTCAGATCTTGTGGCTGCATCATCAGGGGCTGATCAGACGATATCTGACACTTATGTTTTAGAGTTAGTGCCTCAGATTGTACCTGAGCCAAGTGCTATGCTCTTGCTTAGTCTTAGTACATGTTTATTACTTACTCGTAGAAAACGTTAAGAAATTGTAAATTTTCAACACATAAAAAAACTGCATAAATTTTTATTTATGCAGTTTTTTTATGTAAAATTTACTGTAGATATAAAGTTAATCCAGTTAATAAAATATAAATAAGCATAGCTTTTTTGGAAGCGTTGATAGATAATTTTAAGATATTTCTTATAGTTATGCTTCTTTATTTACATATTCCTTTTTGTCATAAGATTTGTCCATATTGTTCTTTTTATAAGCACAAGCCAAGTGCGCAGGCGCAAATGCTGGCATTTGTAGATGCGCTCTTAATTGAATTTGACCACAGGGTAGAGCAGCATGGTTTAAATATTGCTGATTTTGAGACACTTTATTTTGGTGGTGGGACACCATCATTGCTGAGTGCTAAGGCGATAAAAACTCTGATGGAGGGGTTTGCTGAGAGATTAGATTTTGCGCAATTGGATGAAATTTCTATTGAGACCAATCCTCGAACATTTGATCAGGCTAAGGCACAGCTGTTTGCCGATCTAGGGTTTGGCAGGGCTTCACTAGGCATCCAGTCTTTTCATGCTAAAGAATTGGCTTTTCTTGGGCGTGATCATAGCACTGACGAAGCTAAGCAGGCGGCAGGATATTTACAAAGTGCTGGGCTTAAAACTAATTTAGACCTGATGTTTGGGCTGCCTAATCAGAGCTTGGCCTCATGGGAGTCGAGCTTAGAGCAGGTTGCGATGCTAAATTCTACCAGTCTTTCTTGCTATCATTTAACTTATGAGCAGAACACGCCTTTTTATGAACCTAGAGAAAAAGGTCTGTTAAGGAGTAATGAGATTTTAGATGAAGGCTTTTTCACGATGGCAGATAAATATTTGACGAGCTTAGGTTACGATCATTACGAAACCTCTAATTACGCTAAGTCAGGTTGTGAATCTATACATAATAGAGGCTATTGGGAGGGGAGAGACTATTTAGGTTTAGGGCCTTCGGCTGTATCAACTATCAATGAAGGTGATGGTTTTGTGCGTTATGAAAATGTGAGCTCTACAGATATTTATATAGCTCAAGCTGAATTGAGAGAGTTTAACCCAACTAAAGAAATCCTCACTCAAAAAGATTGGGAGATTGAACGCATAGCCCTGATGTTACGTACAAATACAGGAATCGCTAAGAAGCATCTTGGGCAAGTTAAAGAGCAAGCCATTCAAGATATTATTAATCAAGGCTACGCTTATTGGAGGCCAGATAAACAAGAATTAGAAAGCCTAACTCTTAAAGGGAAAGGCAAGTTGCTCGTAGATGGTATCGTCGAGCATCTTATTTCCACGTAAATCGACTCAAGTAAGCGGTTTCTAATAGATTTAACTATTATTTTTGCTTGTTTTAATTAATAAAATTAAGAGCTAAAATAAAAAGTGCTTAAGCAAGTGAGTTTTTTGTTGACAGCGGGTACTTCTATGCTATTTTCTCAATCCGCTTTTGTATAGTTTGCGTTTTCGTAAACAGCTTATTGAGTTTTGCTCATGTAGCTCAGGGGTAGAGCGCATCCTTGGTAAGGATGAGGTCGGCGGTTCAATTCCGCTCATGAGCTCCAGGGTTACAAGCAAAATTAAAAGCAGCTATGCAAAACAAACTTAAAACAACTTAATTATTATGATGGCTAAGGAAGCATTCGAAAGAAACAAACCTCACGTTAATGTGGGTACAATTGGTCACGTTGACCACGGCAAAACAACTCTTACTGCTGCAATCTCTATGGTTCTCGCTGAGGCCAATGGTTCAGAAGCTAAGTCTTATGCAGATATTGATTCAGCTCCAGAAGAGCGTGAGCGTGGTATTACTATTTCTACTGCACACGTTGAGTACGAGACTGAAAATCGTCACTACGCACATGTTGACTGTCCAGGTCACGCCGATTACGTTAAAAACATGATTACAGGTGCTGCTCAAATGGATGGTGGTATTTTGGTTTGTTCTGCTGCTGATGGCCCAATGCCTCAGACTCGTGAGCATATCTTGCTTGCACGTCAGGTTGGTGTTCCAGCGCTTGTTGTTTTCTTGAATAAAGTCGACCAAGTCGATGATGAAGAGCTTCTTGAGCTTGTTGAAATGGAGATTCGTGAATTGCTTGACGCATACGAATTCCCTGGTGATGAGATCCCTGTAATTAAAGGTTCTGCGCTTGGTGCTGTTAATGGTGATGCAGAGCAAAAAGAAAATATTCTTAAGCTTATGGCTGCTGTTGATGAGTATATCCCTGAGCCAGAGCGCCCAGTAGATCAAGACTTCTTGATGCCAATTGAAGATGTGTTCTCAATCGAGGGTCGTGGTACTGTTGCTACAGGTCGTGTTGAGCGTGGTATCGTTCATAAAATGGAAGAAGTTGAGATTGTAGGTATTCGTGATACGCAAACTACAACTGTTACTGACATTGAAATGTTTCGTAAGCTTCTTGATGAAGGTCGTGCAGGTGATAACGTAGGTTTGCTTATGCGTGGTCTTAAGAAAGAAGATTTAGAGCGTGGTCAAGTTATTGTTAAAAAAGGTTCTGTAACAGCTCATACTAAGTTTAAAGCAGAAGTTTATGTTCTCTCTAAAGATGAAGGTGGTCGTCATACCCCATTCTTTAACAACTATCGTCCACAGTTTTATTTCAGAACTACTGACGTAACTGGTTCAGTTAGTCTTCCTGAAGGTGTTGAAATGGTTATGCCTGGTGATAATGTAGAGATTACAGTTGAGCTTATTGCTCCAATCGCTATGGAAAAAACAATGCGTTTCGCTATCCGCGAGGGTGGTCGTACTGTAGGTGCAGGACGTGTTGCTGAAATCCTTGATTAAGTTGAACGCTTTTTAAAGCGAGCGTTTAGAGGGCTTACCCAGTAATTTTATGGGTATGCCCTCTTTGCTCCTTAGAAAGCTAAGAATTTAATAAACGAATAGGCGTAATTGCCTCTTCGTGTTTTTCGTCTAAAACCCCAATTTACAGGATAGTGGCTCAATTGGTAGAGCAGTGGTTTCCAAAACCGAAGGTTGGGGGTTCGAGTCCCTCCTATCCTGCCAACTTTTCATTTGTATTTATCACCTTATTTTATGTTTCGTAAATTTTCTATTTTTATTGCTGAAGTTAAGTCTGAGCTAAGAAAGACTAGCTGGCCTTGGGATGAAGCTAAATCTAAGAGCGCATCTAAATACAAAGAGTTAGTAGATTCTACTATCGTTGTTTTGATCGCTATGGTTTTGTTAGGTGGTTTTGTTGCAGCTTCAGATTTTGTAAACAAGGAAGTTGTTGCGTTTATATCTGGCCTGTTAATTGGTAAGTAGTAATTAATATTTATAGTTAATATATAATGAATTCAAAAGGTCAATGGTACGTAGTGCATGTTCTTTCTGGTAAAGAGCAAAAAGTTAAAGCTAGATTAGATTATTTAGTGGAGTTTGAGGGCTATCAAGATGTGCTGCATCAAGTGTTGGTTCCTACTGAGTTAGTTTCAGAAGACCGCAAAGGTGTTAAAGTTGAGAGCAAACGTAAATTTTTCCCGGGTTACATCATGATTCAAGTTGATCTAAAAGGTGAAAATGATGAACTTAACAGTGATGCTTGGCGTTTGGTGACAGGTACTGATGGCGTTATTGGTTTTGCTGGTGATAAGCAAAATCCGCTCCCTATGCGCAAAAAAGAAGTTGATGTGATGTTGCATCAAATTAAAGAGAGAGAGGCTACAGCCCGTCCTTTGATTTCTTTTGAGTTGGGAGATTCTGTTAAAATTAATGATGGTGCCTTTGCTGATCAGGTAGGTATTATTGAGGAATTAGATCAAGAAAAAGGCAAGTTGCAAGTTTCTGTATCTATGTTTGGTCGCTCTATGCCAGTTGAGCTTGATTTCTGGCAAGTTGAGAAGGGTTAAGCTCTTCTAAAAAATTTAAAATACACATATAAAATTATGGCAAAGGAAGTAAAAAGAAAATTGAAGTTGCAGATCCAAGCAGGTCAAGCAAGTCCGTCTCCACCAGTAGGTCCAGCTTTGGGTCAAGCAGGTGTTAATATTATGGAGTTTTGTAAGGCGTTTAATGCTAGAACTCAAAGTCAAGCAGGTGATTTATTGCCGGTAGAAATCACTGTTTATGCTGATTCTACTTTTGACTTTGTCACTAAGCAACCGCCAGCATCTGTCTTACTTAAGAAGGCAGCAGGTATTGCTTCGGGTTCTGCTGAGCCTAATAAAGTTAAGGTGGCTAAAATCACTAAAGAGCAACTTATGGAAGTAGTGAATGCTAAGATTTCTGATTTAAATACAAATGATCCGGAGAAAGCAGCACTTATTCTTGCTGGTTCAGCTCGCCAAATGGGTCTTGAAATCGAAGGAATGTAACAATTTTTTGCAGGAGGAAAGTATAAAGCTCATGGGGAGCTTAAGTTTCCGCCACTTAATTAAATAAATTAAATACTGCTAATATAATGGCTAGAAATAAAAGTAAGCGTTTTGAGAAAAACGCAGCATTGATAAGCGCTGATGCGCGATATAGTTTGGAAGATGCGGTTAAATTAATCAAACAATTTACCCCGCCTGCCTTTGACCCTACGGTTACTTTGTCTTTCTCTTTGGGTATTGATCCAAGGAAGAGTGAGCAAATGGTTCGTAGTAGTGTTTCATTGCCACACGGTACAGGTAAAAATGTGCGAGTATTGGTATTTGCGCAAGGCGAAGCCGCAGAAGCAGCAACAGCTGCTGGTGCAGAACACGTGGGAATGGAAGATTTAATCGCTAAAGTTCTTGGTGGTTTTGTTGACTTTGATGTAGCTATAGCTACTCCAGAAGCTATGACAGAGGTGCGTAAAGTGGCTCGTGTTTTAGGGCCACGTGGTTTAATGCCTAACCCTAAAACTGGTACAGTTACTGATGATGTAACTAAGGCTATCGCTGAAGTAAAAGCTGGTCGTGTCGATTTTAAAGTTGATAAAAACAGTAATGTGGCAGCGGGTGTAGGTAAGCTTTCATTTGATGAGTCAGCTCTTCTTGAGAATTTAACTGCTTTTGTTGATAGTGTTAAGAAGGAAAAGCCTTCTTCGCTTAAAGGTGCTTACATCCGTTCTATAACGGTTTCTGCAACAATGTGTCCAGGTGTAAAGCTTGAGGAGCAAGTATGGATTAACGCTTAATTAATTAAAAAAATGAATCCAGATAAAAAATATATTATTGATGAATTGCTCGAAAGAGTGAATCAAGCTAGCTATATTATAGCGATTAATTATGATCGTATGAGCGTAGTTGAGTTTGCCGAGCTTAGAGAGAAGCTTTCAGAAGCAGGTGGCGAATGTCACGTAGCTAAAAACACTTACATGAAGAAGGCTTTTGTCGCAGCAGAGCTTCCTGAATTAGATGGTTTAGTAGGTCAAATTGCTTACATTACTGGTGATGAAGATGTTTGCGCTGCAGCTAAAGTGGTAAGCGCATTCAAAAAATCTACTGAGAAAGGTTCTTTTGTAGCAGGTGTTCTAGATGGTTCAGCTCTCGATGCAGAGCAATTAACAGATCTTAGTAAGCTCCCTGCTCGCGAAGTGCTTCTTGCAACATTGCTTGGTCTTATCAATCAACCAGCTGGCACATTGGTACGTACAATCAACGAGCCCGCTTCTTCATTGGCGCGTGTTCTTGCTCAAAAATCTTAAGGTATATTATTATACTTATTAACCCCTTTTTTTACTTTTAATTTTTTAAGCAATTAAAAAGAAGAGAGTAAAAATATTAACGGTTCCTCGTCGGATGGCTAGTCAAGCCATCTTAAATAACTTAAAGCTTTAAGTTGCGACGACACCATAAAAACTAAAAAAAATGGCTGATATTAAACAACTAGTAGAAGAACTCAGTAAGCTTACAGTATTGGAAGCTGCTGACTTGGTAAAAGAACTCGAAGAAGCATGGGGCGTTAGCGCCGCTGCTCCAGCTGCAGTTGCAGCTGCTCCTGCTGCAGGAGGTGGCGAGGCTGCTGAAGAGAAGACTGCATTTGATGTAGTTCTTGCTGAAGGCGGACCAAACAAAATTGCTGCAATTAAAGCAGTACGTGAAGTTAAGTCTGGTTTAGGACTTGCTGATGCTAAGAAAGTGGTAGAATCTGCTCCTGAAACTCTTCTTGAAGGTGTTTCTAAGGAAGAAGCAGACGCTGCTAAAGCTAAATTAGAAGAAGCAGGTGCTAAAGTTGAGATTAAATAACTAAGCACTTTTGTTATTCATGGGATAGTGACTATCAGTCACTATCCCTGTCTAACACTTTAACACTTGAAAATAAAATAGAGTAAGCGCGCAAGGTTTAGACCAACGCTTATTCTCTTTTGTTTTCTCAGGATGAAAACAAAGTTGGGTCATTGCATGCCCAATCTCACTTATCCTATTAACCCACCATTCAATAATCATGATGTCGCAAAGAAAGTATTTTGGTTCAATTAAAGAAGTTCTTACTCCTCCGAATCTTATAGATGTTCAGCTTAAGTCTTATAAAGACTTTTTGCAAAAGGAAGACAAGCCAGCAGACCGTGAAGACAAAGGGCTAGAAGCCGTGTTCCGTGAAATTTTTCCTATTAAGTCTTATGATGAAACTATTGAGTTAGATTTCATCTCTTATGACATAGAAGAGCCACAGGTGACTTCTTTGGAAGCTATGCAAAAAGGAGAGAATTATGCAGCTTCTTTATATGTAGAATTTAAGCTTGTAGATAAGACAAATCCTAAAGATATTCGCGAGGAAATTGAGCGTGTTTACATGGGCGAACTGCCGATGATGAACCGTCGTGGTACTTTTGTTATAAACGGTGCAGAGAGAGTGGTGGTATCTCAGTTGCATCGTTCGCCGGGTGTATGCTTCAAAGAAGCTCAGCATCTAAATGGCAAAGCTTTATACTCATTCCGTTTAATTCCTGATCGTGGTTCATGGATGGAAGTACAATTTGATACAAATGATTTGCTCTACGTTTATCTTGATCGTCGTCGTCGTAGACGTAAATTCTTGGCAACTACGTTTTTACGTGTCTTAGGTTGGTCTACTAACCGTGACATTGTTGAGCAGTTTTATAATATTGAAAAACTTAAGCTCAAGAAAGATATCGCAGCTGAAAGTCTTAACAATAAGGTAATTTTTGAAGATGTACTTGATGGAGAGGTTGTTGTAGCTCGCTCTTTTGAGCCTCTTACCGTAGCTGCTGTTAATCAGCTTATAAAACTTGGACATAAATCTATTGATGTGATTGACTCACAAGAGGACGAAGTTCTTTTGCAATCATTACGTAAAGATCCTGCTCATGATGAAGAAAGCGCTCTTAAGAGTATTTATCGTGTATTAAGACCAGGTGACCCTGTGTCAATTAGTAACGCTAAATCACTTATTTATCGATTATTCTTTGATCCTAAACGTTACGATTTTACCCGTGTAGGTCGTTATAAAATCAATCAAAAATTTGGTATAGATATTGATATTAATACTAGAATTATGGTGCCAGAGGATTTCTTGCACTCATGTCGCTATGTGTATAGATTGAAGAAAGGTGAAGGCATGCCTGATGATATTGATCACTTAGGTAGCCGTCGTGTACGTGCTGTAGGTGAGCTTTTAGCTAATCAGTGCCGTGTAGGTTTATCTAGAACAGAACGTTTGGTTAGAGAGCGCATGACTCTCTTTGATTCAAATATTGAAGGCATGACGCCTCAAAAACTTATTAATCCTAAAGCGTTAAGCGCAGTGGTTAGAGATTTCTTTGGTCGTTCACAGTTGAGTCAGTTTATGGATCAAACTAACCCTTTAGCAGAGCTTACGCACAAGCGTCGTCTTTCTGCTCTTGGACCAGGTGGCTTGAGTCGTGATCGTGCAGGTTTTGAAGTACGTGACGTGCATCCTTCGCATTATGGTCGAATTTGTCCAATTGAGACTCCAGAGGGTCCAAACATTGGTTTGATTAACACGATGTGTACGTATGCTTACATCAATGAATATGGCTTCATTGAAACTCCTTATCGTAAGGTAGTGAATAGTAAGGTAACTTCAGAAATTGAATATCTTACAGCTGATCAAGAGGAAAATTACCTCATTGCTCAAGCAAACAATCCAATTAATGATAAGGGTGATTTCCTCGAAAAACGCATTACTGCTCGTGAGCAAGGTGAGTTTATCGAAATTGAGCCTAGTAAGATTCAATACATGGATGTTTCTCCTAAACAGCTCGTATCTGTAGCTGCAGGTTTAATTCCATTCCTCGAGCATGATGATGCTAACCGTGCATTAATGGGTTCAAACATGCAACGCCAAGGTGTGCCATTACTTGTTTCTGAATCTCCATTAGTAGGTACAGGTCTTGAAGCTATTGCTGCACGAGATTCACGTTCAGTAGTCACTGCTGAAGGCGATGGTATCGTAGCTGCGGCTTGTGCAGAAGTCATTATTACAACTTTAGATGGTAAGCTTCCTATTAAAGATAATGAATTTCTTAGTGGCGATATTGAGTTAGAGACAGATGTTAAAAAGGGTCTCTATGTTTACCCACTACGTAAGTTTATGCGTTCAAACGCAGGTACTTGTATGACTCAAAAACCATTGGTTCGTGAAGGTCAAAAAATCAAAACAGGCGATGTGCTTGCTGATGGACCTAATACCCAAGATGGTGAGCTAGCTCTAGGTCGCAATGTTCTTGTAGCCTTCATGCCTTGGAATGGTTATAACTTTGAGGATGCTATTGTTATCTCTGAAAACATTGTTAAAGAAGATGTGTTTACTTCTATTCACATTAGTGAGTTTGAGGTGATTGCCCGTGATACTAAGCTTGGAGCTGAGGAAATCACTCGTGATATTCCTAACCTTAGTGAAGAAGCGTTAGCCAACCTAGGCCATGACGGCATTATCCGAATTGGTGCCGAGGTTAAGCCTGGGGACATTCTAGTAGGAAAAGTAACTCCTAAGTCTGAAACAGATCTTAATCCTGAAGAGCGTCTCCTTCGAGCCATTTTTGGTGAAAAAGCAGCTGAGGTTCGTGATACATCACTTCGCGTACCTTCTGGTACTATTGGTGTTGTCCAAGATATCCGCGTAGTGACGCATGGTGCTCAAATGGGTAAAGATAACGAAATGTTTAATTCTTCTGAATATAAGCAGCAAGTTAAGCAGATTCATGAAGATTATAAGAAAAAACGTGCAGCACTCACTGAGCAATTAACTGATAAACTAAGTGATATTCTTCTTGGAGAAAAAATCCCTCTTGATGTGCTTAATGCAGAAACAAATGATATTATCATTCCTGCTAATCGTAAAATCACAAAAACACTTTTGAGGAAATTAGCTGCGGTTTACAACTGCATTAGTATTGATCCAAGTCCTATTCGTAATAAGATACTTGAAATCATTGGTAATTTTGAAAGTCGTTTTGAAGATTTAGAAAATGAACTTGAGTCACGTTTAGATCTTAGTGAAACTGAAGATCAAATTGATCCAGGTGTTATTAAAGAGGTTAAAGTCTTTATTGCTAAGAAACGCAAGCTTTCTGTAGGTGATAAGATGGCTGGTCGTCATGGTAACAAAGGTGTAGTAGCTACTATCGTTCCTGAAGAAAACATGCCTTACCTCGAAGACGGAACTCCAGTGGAAGTTTGTTTGAACCCTCTTGGTGTTCCTTCTCGTATGAATGTTGGTCAGGTTCTTGAAACTCACCTTGGTCTTGCGGCTAAAGCCCTTGGATTTAAGGTGGCAACTCCAATTTTCGACGGAATTAAGGAAGAAAAGATTTGGGAATTTATGACTGAAGCTAAGAAAGTTGAAGGCTTTACTTGGGCTGGCGATGGAAAAGATGGCACTACAGCTGGTAAGAGTACGCTCTATGATGGCTTTACAGGTGAGGCTTTCCATCAACCAGTAGTGGTAGGGTATATCTACCTTCTTAAACTTGGTCACTTAGTAGCTGATAAAATCCATGCTCGTTCAGTTGGGCCATATAGTTTGGTTACTCAACAGCCGTTGGGTGGTAAAGCTCAATACGGTGGTCAAAGATTTGGTGAAATGGAGGTATGGGCTCTCGAGGCCTATGGTGCAGCACATATGTTGCAAGAGCTTCTTACCGTTAAGTCAGATGATGTTCAAGGTCGTACTCGTGTCTATGAATCAATCATTAAAGGCGACAACTCTTTGGACGCAGGAACTCCTGAGTCATTCAATGTTCTCATTAAAGAAATGCAGGCATTAGGGCTAGAAGTTAAATTATCAGAAATTTCGGAAGAGGAAGATGTCTCAGAAGAAGAAATTTTCTCACTTGACGATTTAACCCTTTAATTTTACGAGCTAACTCATTTACACATTCTATTGATTAAATTATGAATCAAAAAACTGACATATTCGATGCAGGTACTAAATCAACTACTAACTTTAACCAAGTAGGTATTTCTCTTGCATCACCTGAAAAAATTCATTCTTGGAGTTTTGGTGAAGTCAAAAATCCAGAAACTATTAACTATCGTACTTATAAGCCAGAAAAAGGAGGCTTATTCTGTGAGCGTATTTTTGGTCCTGTAAAGGATTGGGAATGTTCATGTGGTAAATACAAGCGTATCAAGCACAAAGGTGTTATCTGTGATCGTTGTGGCGTAGAAGTTACTCAATCACGTGTACGTCGTGACCGTATGGGGCACTTGGATCTTGCTGTTCCTGTAACACATATTTGGTTCTACAAATCAATGCCTAGTCGTATTGGTTTAATGCTTGATATGACTGCTCGTGAACTCGAACGTGTTATCTATTATGAAGATTACATCGTTATTGATGCAGGATCAGTTCAAGGCCTAAGCAAAGGTGAACTCCTTAGTGAGGCACGTTTTCGTGAGCTTGAAGATGAGCATGAAGGTGAATTTGAGGCAGGCATGGGTGCTGAAGCATTACGTGAATTACTCGAAGACATCGATTTAGATGATGCTATTGAAAATATTGAGCAAGCAATGCAAGCTACTCGTTCTAAGCAAACGCTCAAGAAGCTTTCTAAAAAACTTAAACTTGTCCAAGGTTTCCAGAGTTCAAAAGCTCGTCCAGAATGGATGATTATGACAGTGCTTCCTATTATACCACCAGACTTGCGTCCATTGGTACCATTGGAAGGCGGCCGTTTTGCTACCTCTGATTTGAATGACCTCTATCGTCGTGTGATCAACCGTAACAATCGTTTGAGAAACCTTCTTAAGCTCAAGACTCCTCAAGTAATTATCCGTAATGAGATGAGAATGCTCCAAGAGTCTGTAGATGCGCTACTTGACAATGGTCGTCATGGTCGCCCAGTAACAGGCACTAGTAATCGTCCGTTCAAGTCTCTTTCAGACATGCTCAAGGGTAAAGGTGGACGTTTTCGTCAAAACTTACTTGGTAAACGCGTAGATTACTCTGGTCGTTCAGTAATTGTTGTTGGTCCAGATCTGAAATTACATCAGTGTGGATTACCCAAAACAATGGCTCTCACACTTTTTGAGCCCTTTATTATTAGACGCATTCAAGAGTTAGGTTTAGCGCATACGGTACGTTCAGCTAAAAAAATTATTGATCGTAAAACACCGCAAGTATGGGATATTCTCGAAGAGGTAACTAAAGGGCACCCAGTGCTACTTAACCGTGCTCCTACTTTGCATAGACTTTCTATTCAAGCATTTGAGCCAGTACTTATTGAGGGTAGCGCTATTAAGGTGCATCCATTAGTTTGTACAGCTTACAACGCTGACTTTGATGGTGACCAAATGGCCGTTCATGTTCCTCTTTCTATTGAAGCGCAGATGGAAGCGCGCCAATTAATGTTAGCCACTAAGAATATCTTTTCTCCTGCATCGGGTCGTCCAATTACGACACCTTCACAGGATATTATTCTCGGTACTTATTATCTCACTTATGCTCGCCCTCGTACAGAGCTTGACCGTGAAAATGATAGAGCAGCTAACAAGCATTTTCCTCTCTTTGGTTCTACTAGTGAGGTTGAATATGCTATTGCTAGTCGCAAAATTTCATATCGTCAGATAATTAGGTTTAGTAATCCTGATTTTGGTAAAGAAACTGTTTATGGTGATAGTGAAAGCAAAGTGATTGAAACCACTCCAGCGCGTGTTCGTTTTAATGAGATTTTTCCTGAAAACTTAGGCTTTATTAACTTTAATGTTAGTAAAAAACATGTAGGAGACATCATTTGGCAGTGTTACCAGGTTGCAGGTCATGAAGCTACAGTGAAGGCTCTTGATTTACTCAAAGACTTAGGTTTCAAAGAAGCCACACGTTCAGGTACATCTATTGGCTTGGTTGACATGGTTATTCCTGAGGATAAAGGAGCTAAACTAAAGGCTGCTTACACAGATATTGACAAAGTAACAAAAGAATACCGTAATGGTGTGATTACTAATGGTGAGAGATATCAACGTGTTGTGGATGTATGGACTCAAACTACAGAAGCTATTGCTGATTCAGTTTACCGTAAACTTGAATTTAATGATGGTGATACGGATGTGAGCCCGCTCTTTATGATGGTAGATTCTGCAGCTAGGGGTAACCGTGCACAAATTAAGCAGCTTTCTGGTATGCGTGGTTTGATGGCTAAACCATCAGGCGATATTATTGAACGTCCTATTACTTCTAACTTTAGAGAAGGTCTTTCAGTACTTGAATACTTTATTTCAACTCACGGAGCTCGTAAAGGTTTGGCTGATACAGCGCTTAAGACTGCAGACTCAGGTTATATGACTCGTAAGCTAGTAGATGTAGCTCAAGATGTAATTATTTCTGAAACTGACTGTGGAACGGTTAATGGTATTACTATTTCAGCTGTAGACAGCGAAGGTGACGATGCTGTAGATTTATCAACAAGAATTTACGGTCGTGTATCACTTGAAAAAATTGTAGATCCAGTGACTAAAGAGGTTATTATTGATGTTAACGAATGCTTCTCTGAGCCACAAGCCAAGAAAGTAGATGCAATTGGACATCAATCAGTTAAAATTCGCTCGGTACTTAGTTGTGAAAGCGACAATGGTTGTTGTAGCCAATGTTACGGTCTTAATCTTGCTACTGGTAAACTAGCTAAATTAGGTGAAGCTGTAGGTATTATTGCAGCTCAATCTATTGGTGAGCCAGGTACTCAGTTAACTATGCGTACTTTCCACGTTGGTGGTGTTGCTCTAGGTGATTCTAAGCGTCCATTTATCAAACTTAAAAATTCAGGTAAGGTTGTTTATAAAGACCTTAAGTCTGTAAAAGATACAGCAGGTAATTGGGTGGCTCTTAATAAATCAGGTAGCCTTAGTATTCTTAATGATGAAGGCATGGAAATCGAAGCTCATCGCCTTGTGATTGGTTCGGTGATTACCGTCAAAGATGGTGATCAAGCAGAAGCAGATCAAGAAATTGTGACTTGGGATCCTAACTCAATTCCTGTTCTTACTGAAAAAGCTGGTGTTATTGAATTCTGTGACATGATTCAAGGTATTACTGTAGCTTCTGAAGTAGATAAAGCTACAGGCATCGAAGGTATGGTAGTTACCGAGCACAGAGAAGATTTACATCCACAAGTTATTATTAGAGATCCTAAAACTCAAGATATTCTCAGACGTTATTCAATCCCTGTTGGCGCTCACTTATCTGTTAAAGATAAGACAAAAGTAACAGCAGGTATGCAATTAGCACGTACCCCACGTAAAGCCACTAAAACAGGTGATATTACAGGAGGTCTTCCGCGTATTGCTGAACTCTTTGAAGCACGTAAACCTAAGGACGCTTGTGTGATTGCTAAGATTTCTGGTGAAGTCTCATTTGCAGGTACGATTAGAGGTAAGAAAAAGCTTGTGGTAACAGAAGCCGATACCGGTGAAACAGCTAATCACTTAGTCGCTATGGGTAAACATCTCATCGTTAACGAAGGTGATCTGGTTGTGCAAGGTGACCAACTTACTGAAGGTGTCGTTTCTCCTGATGACTTGCTTGAAGCTTGCGGGTCACAAGTACTTCGTGAGCATTTAGTGAATCAAGTTCAATCTGTTTATCGCCGTCAAGGTGTAGAAATTAATGACAAACATATCGAAATTATTGTAAGCCGCATGCTTGGCAAAGTTAAAATTACCGAAGTAGGCGACAGTGATTTCCTATGGCATGATCAAGTAGATAGAGTTGACTTTAAAGCAGCTAATTTAGAAATTGCTAAGCAAGGTGGTGTGCAAGCACAAGCCGAGCCAGTACTTCTAGGAATTACGAAAGCTTCACTTGAAACAACTTCATTCATTTCAGCGGCTTCATTCCAGGACACAACACGTGTTCTTACAGAAGCTGCCACTATTGGTAAAGTTGATAAACTTCGAGGCTTTAAAGAGAATGTTATCATGGGTCACCTCATTCCAGGTGGTACAGGTGTGATGGCTCGCCGCAAAGTACGTATTGAAAAAGATGAGCCTAACGAAGGCATCGTTGATTTAACCGAACCAAAAGAAGAAGTTGATATTGATTTAGAACTTGAGAGCTTATAATTGATAAAATGATGAGTATCTGTGTAGCAGGAGCAGGAGGCTTTATTGGTGGCTATTTGGTTAAAGATCTCTTAGCCCAAGGTCACAGCGTCAGAGCTATTGATATCAAACCTTTTGAGGAGTGGTATCAACGTTTTGATAGTGCCGAAAACGTAGTAGCCAACCTTGAACTCAAGGATGCTTGCTATGCTGCAGCTAAGGGAATGGATAGAATCTACAATCTTGCCTGTAATATGGGTGGGATGGGATTCATCCAAAATAACCATGCTTTATGCATGCAGAGTGTGCTCATTCAGAGTCACATGGTTATGGCTTGCCGTGATCAAAATGTCCCAGAAATACTCTATAGTTCATCAGCTTGCATCTACCCTGAACACATACAGGAAGAAATCAAGGATTCAGCAGCTCAAGGCCTCAAAGAAGCAGATGCTTATCCAGCCAATCCACAAGATGGATATGGATGGGAAAAACTCTTCTCTGAGATTATCACTCATTATTTTGCTAAAGATTATAATTTTAAGCAACGTGTTTGTCGCTTTCATAATGTTTATGGACCTGATGGAACCTTTGAAGGTGGCCGTGAGAAAGCTCCAGCAGCTATTTGTCGTAAAGTTATTCATGCAAAACTCAGTGGTGAGCATACTATAGATATTTGGGGAGACGGGCAACAAACCCGCTCATTCATGTATATTGACGACTGTATTACGGGTATGGACAAGCTCTGGGCTAGTGATTTTGATGAGCCAATTAATTTAGGTTCTGACGAAATGGTTAGCATTAACCAGCTTGTTGATATTGTTGAAGGTATCGCAGATATTAAACTCGAGCGTAACTATCAACTCGACAAGCCACAAGGCGTAAGAGGTCGTAACAGTGACAACACCCTCATTGAAGAAGTGCTAGGTTGGAAGCCGAGTGTGAAACTGCAAGAAGGGCTAGAAAAAACCTACGCTTGGATTTACGAGCAGATGAAGGACAGGTATTAAAAATGCCTCTTTTGGCAAGAGAGCACTTATAGTCGAACTTTCGCAGTGCTCAGGAATGTCTTAATTCATTGCGCGCTACGGTTTCTCCAATAAGCGCTCTCTTATCCAAAACCATCGTTAAGCCAAGGCTTAACGATGTAGGCTATTTTTTAGTTTGAAACTATAGCTATATAGTAAATTTCAAATAGCTTTCTCATCTAAAATGATAATAAAGCATGCGCTTTATTATTTAGCTCGCTCTGCTCTATTTGAAACTAGAGTTGCTTTTTTAGTTCTTTATTTTTTGGCGTTATAGCGAGCGGTGAATTCTTGTTTGTAGATTTCAAACGTACCAGCTTCAATGTGGGTGCGGGCGTTGCGCATGAGAGTCAGGTAGAAATTGAGGTTGTGGTAGCTAAGTAGGCGTGCAGCTAGTGGCTCACTAGCTCTAAATAGATGCCTGATATAGGCTCTGCTAAATTGACTTGTGTGTGAGTCTTGTATCTCTGGGCATAGAGGACCCATGTCATGGGTGAAGATTTGCTTTTTGATATTAATTGGACCATCCACGGTGAAGGCGACTCCATGTCGAGCAAGCCTAGTAGGCATGACACAGTCAAAGATATCGACTCCTTTGCTGACCATTTCTAAAAGTTGTGTAGGTGTTCCTAGCCCCATAGCATAACGCACCTTGTCTTCGGGGAGAAAAGGGATGCTGTGATCGACAGCTTTCATCATCTCTTCTTCAGGTTCACCAACAGAAACACCTCCAATGGCATAACCATCAAAGTTGAGATTGACTAGGTCTTTGGCAGATTTTTCGCGTAGATCAGCATAGATAGAGCCCTGAACAATACCGAAATGTAACTGTAAATGGTCTCTTTTAGCGAAACTGTGACTAATTTCGGACTGTCGTGGTGCTCGAGTAGCTCCATCTACACTGTGCTCCACGCTTCCTCGTTTAGCCCCAGTTTCATCTAAAATAGTTTCATTTCTGTTAATTTTTTGGCTTTTAATACCGAAGCTCCCTGCTTGAGGTTGGTTAGTTTCAATCCAATTTTTACAACGTACGGCCCAGTCAGTGGTGAGCTGGGTAGATTTTTCGGCGTAGCTGCGCTCACAAGGATAAGGTGGGCACTCATCAAATATCATAGCGATATCTGAACCAATCGTAGCTTGTATATCTAAGCTGGTTTCTGGGCTCAGGAGCATACGTTCGCCATTGAGGTGATTATTAAACCAGACACCTTCTGGAGTTATTTTACGAATTTTTGCTAGAGAGAATACTTGAAAGCCTCCTGAATCAGTGAGGATAGGCCTGTCCCATTGCATGAAGTTATGCAATCCACCAAAAGTTTTAAGCACATCCATAGTTGGGCGTAGAAATAGGTGATAGGTATTACCTAAAATCACTTGTGCATCGAGCTCAATGAGTTCATTGGGGTGTAGAGTTTTGACTGTGCCTTGGGTTCCTACAGGCATGAAATTAGGTGTTTGAATGTCACCGTGAGCAGTATTCAACACTCCACGTCTAGCTGCGCTTTGAGTAGATTTTTTGAGTAATTGGTAACAAGACATGGAAAAAATAAATAATTGAAAGGGCTGCGGTAAGCAATCTCTTATTGTGAAAAATTGTTTTTTAGGTTAACATATTAAGATGACTATAAAACTATTATTATTGCTAACAGGAAGTAGTTTGTTTTTCACTATGGCAGAGAATGATGCTGGTAGTAAAAAAGGGATAGGAGGCTCTGAATTTAGAAAGGCATCATTAGAATTTAGAAAAAAGGCAGCTAAATCTGAAAAACTAGCTATGTATTATAAAAGGCTGGCTGTGATTAAGATGAATGCTGCTATATTAGCCGATCAAGGAAAATGGGATGAAATTTCTTGGAGTGAGTATGACGAAATTAACAAAGCTATAAGCAAGCTACATGGTCATGTAAAATAATTTAAAGTAGAGAGCTTAAAGCGCTAACTTTTTTAGAATTTTTGTAGCTATAGCATGTGGAGTTAGGCCATGCTTTTCTCGCAATAAATGGAGTGCTCCATGTTCTACAAATTCGTCTGGCCAACCAATATTTAGTAGGGAACTAGGATTTAAAGAATTTTGATTTTGTAATGCTTCAAGGCAAGCACTACCAAAGCCTCCTGTAACTACATGGTCTTCTAGAGTGACAATCAGTTTACATTTTTGAGCTTGTGTAGTTAAGCAGTTGATATCGAGAGGCTTGATAAATCTAGGATTAATGAGAGCAACACTGAGTCCTTGTTGCTCTAAAATAGTTTGTACTTCTTGTGCAACAGCAAAGAAAGGCCCTAGCCCAAATAGTGCTACATCTTGACCTTGGCAAACAACTTCTGCTTTTCCTAGCTCTAGTGGTTGCTTGAGCGGAATTGGAGGCTCATCAATAGCTAGACGAGGGTAACGTATAGAGGAGGGTCCTTTTTCATAATCACTCATCCAATCAAGCATGGCTTCAAGCTCGGAAGCATTACGTGGCTGCATCATAACAAGATTAGGGATGACTCGTAGATAGCCAATATCAAATAATCCATGATGGGTAGGACCATCATCAGGCGAGAGCCCCGCACGATCTAAACAAAGACGAATAGGTAACTGCTGAATAGCCATATCATGAATAATCATGTCGTAAGCTCTCTGCATAAATGTAGAGTAAATGGCCAGAAATGGCTTAAAGCCTTGGGTTGCTAATCCGCAGGCAAAAAGAGCTGCGTGCTCCTCGGCAATGCCAACATCAAAGTACTGTTCAGGGCAATCATGTTTGAGGTATTCAAGTTTGGTACCTGAAGGCATTGCAGCTGTAATACCTAGAATTTGTGAGTCTGTTTTAGCGAGGCTAGCAAGTTTAAGACCGAAAATATCAGAATAAGTTTGGCTAGTAGCTGTCTCTGTTTTTCCTGATTCAGCGCAGTATTTACCTAAACCATGGAATTTTTGTGGGTTATCTAAAGCAGGTTGGAAGCCACGGCCTTTTTCAGTAATTACATGTAATAATACGGGTTTATCTTCTTTTTTTAGTTGCTCTAATGTATCAATGAGACCTGGTAAATCGTGACCATCAATAGGACCGTAATAGCGTAACCCTAAAGTCTCAAAGAAACTTGCAGGAAGGATAAACTGTTTGATTGAACTGCGAATATTACTCAGCCAGCTATGAATTTTTTTACCAAAAATTTGACGGATAATTTTAGAAGCTTTACGTCTTGAAAAGGTGTAAAATCGATTAATACGTAAATAGTGGAAATAACGAGAAAGGGCACCTACATTTTGATCGATAGACCATTTATTGTCATTTAAAATCACAATAAGTTTTTTAGTACTATGAGCAATATTATTTAGCGCTTCCAAGGTTGGACCACAGGTGTAAGTAGCGTCACCTGTAATAGCAATCACGTGTTCGTCGCTACCTTTTTTATCGCGAGCAACAGCCATGCCTAGAGCAACCGATAAAGCCGTGCCTGCATGCCCTGCACCGTAAGCATCGTGCTGCGATTCAGTTCTTAACAAAAATCCATTAAGTCCTTCAAAAGTGCGGATGGTATCAAAATTATGATTGCGTCCAGTAAGTAATTTATGAATATAGCCTTGATGAGAAACATCAAAAATAAATTTATCTTCAGGTGAATTAAAGGCTTTGTGTAAAGCTAAAGTAAGCTCTACCACACCAAGATTAGGGCCTAAATGCCCACCTGTTTTAGAGAGTGAAGAAATGAGCTTTTGGCGTATTTCTTCGGTTAACTCTTCAAGTTGTGTTTGGGTCAGAGGTTCTAAGTCTTGGGGAGACTTTATTGAGTCAAGTAGGCTCATATAATAGTAAAGATAGCTTCTTATTTAGATTCGAGCTGTTGATGAATAGTTTCAAGCTTATGTTGAGCTTGGTTAAGCGTTTCTTCACATTTTTTGAGTAAGCCTAATCCTGATTCGTATTTATTAAGTAGCTCTTCTAAAGGTAGTTGAGCTTGCTCCATTTCTTCGACTAAAGCTTGGAGCTGCTGCAAAGATTGCTCAAATGATAAAGGTTGATCGCTCATAATTAAGAATTACTTTTCTTTGATAAATCGAGAGTTAGTATAAAACATGATGTCACCACCAACTAGTGGTATAGAGATTTCAGTGAGGCCTTTAAGGCTAGATACAGGAACAATCTCCATTAGATTTAAAGGTTGGTTCGTATTAGGAGCTTGAGGCAAGGTACGTGTGTAAGCTGGACCATTCAAAAATAGACTGAACAAGTCTTTTTCCTTGTAGAGAAGATCTTGTAAGTTGCTATCTTTAGAAATAGCAGGGCTTATGAGAACGCCAGCTATTATGGCATGCTTCTCACTATAGGTTTTACGTATTTTTGTTATATCAGCGTTTGTTTTAGGGATTTGAATGGAGGTAATATCGCTATACCATGCTGTAGCGCAAGCTTGGTCTGAAAAAATAAGACTATTTGAGTCTTTTAAAATGGTGTTTAAATTATTGAGGCCTTTAGGGTAATATGGTGGCCAATTCGGTTTACCAGACAAACCGTACAGAACTCCCCACTTTAATTTCGTAGGAAAACTAAGAATAAAACTACCTGAGCAAATAACGATTAAAATAGCCCAGTAAATATTGCCTACATGACGATTTTTGCCAACACTACTTTTATTCCATAATATAATGATAAAAGAGACCGCATAACACAGAAAAACAGGAATGAATATAAAGTGAATTTGTGAAAAGTTAGTTTTTGAGTCAAAGAAAAAACTGTTGCTAAAGATAAAGCCTAACCATAAAGCAGCTAATAGCCATTTTAGTTTATTTAGATAATCACGGTTAAAACCATGTAACAAATTAAGAAAAAATAATGGAGCAATAATTAGCCCTCCAAGAAGAACATTTAAACTTTGAAGCTGAGCATAACAATTGAGAATTAATTTCTTAAATAAAATAGGAGCTTCAATTGTAAAGCTACCTGTATTCATGCTGCGCAAAACTTCTAACTCAGAGAAAGAGGATAAATTGTTATATAGGCTGTAGTACCAAAGCCCAAATAAATTACCTGTTTGAGGTAGATAAACATAAGCTAGATAACCCAATATAATGACTAAGTAGGCAATAAGCGCTAACGCATGAAGAGTACGCTGTGGCTTAGAAGATATAAGCTGATAGACAGCATAAATAATAGCTAAGCTAATGGCTGCCCAATGAGTAAAAGCTAAAAGAGTCAAGAATATATAAGGAACAAGCGTTTTCATCCAATATTTGATTCCTGAATATGAGGCTTTCTTATCACCGTACAGATTCAAGTGCTCATAGTGGCTATAGATAAAAAATGTAAATAATAATGCGGCTAATTGATGAGATACGCTTGCTAATTTCCAATCAAAAGCGAAATTAGAAAACAGAATGATCCAACAACAAAAATTAGCTATTTTTGAGTTAAATATTCGACTTAAGGCAAAACGATTGAAAAACAGAGTAATAATAAATAATAGAAGAGCAAGGCCAGCTATAACTCGGTCAGGTCCATAAACTTGTTTTGCAGAATCAAGATTAAGCGACCACTTTTCAGCTTGATCAGCCTTGAATAATTTAAGGGCGCCTGCCTGTAACAATATAGGCAATGGGGCGTAATAAGTATTAGGATTATCAGTTAAATCTAAATCTTCTTTGAGCTTATATTCAATTTGTTGAGGGTAGATAACTTTGCTCTGCATCCCATTGCCACGAGCTACTTCGCGAGCTATTTGAGCCTGTTCCATGACTTTGCTATCGTCAAAGCCTGAAAATAAGAAAAATAAATGTAATATTACGAGCACTAAAGCCACAAAAGGCAGAGCTAGAATCTTTAAAAATTTAAGTAAAAACGGCATAATTTAATTAAATGTATTAGTTTTATTTTAGAAAACTAAACTATGAATAGTTAGATGTGAATACAATAGATGATTTACTCATAAAATCAATCATCTAGAGATATTTATTTTAGATAATGCTAAAAATTTATTTTTCAAATTTTCTTTGCAAAGTTCGACGGCTAATACCTAGTAATTCTGCGGCTTTACTTTTATTTCCATTACAATGTTCAAGAGCAGATTTAATCGTGGATTCTTCTAAGGTCTTTAAATCAAATATGGAATCTGTATTAATCGAGGGTATAGAGTCCTGATGAATATCAATATAGCTTGCCGAGTCCTTTGTCTCGTTTGCATTAGTAAGTCTTGAATGGATTTGGGTTGGTAGATTGGCGGGTGTAATAATGTCGCTAGTTGTCATAATAACTCCATGTTCAATGACGCTGCGTAATTCACGCACATTGCCAGGCCAAGGGTAGCTTTCCAACAAAGTTAAAGATTCTGGGCTGAGCTGTTTAAGAGAAAAATTATTTTCTTCGCAAACTTCATGTAAAAAGTGCTGAGCTAAAAGTCGGATATCCCCTAAACGCTCACGTAAAGCAGGTAGCTCAACACGGATACTATTGAGTCGAAAGAATAAATCTTCTCTAAAAGTTTTTTCCATGACTAAAGATTCTAGATTTTTATTAGTTGCAGCAATCACACGCACATCAAGTTTGATAGACTGATTAGAGCCAACTCTTTCTATAGTTTTCTCTGAGAGAGCCCTGAGTAATTTTACTTGAGTAGATGCATCAATTTCACCGATTTCGTCGAGGAATAGGGTGCCGTGATTAGCTTCCTCAAATCTACCAATTCTTTTGGAAACAGCTCCAGTAAATGCACCTTTTTCGTGCCCAAAGAGCTCGCTTTCCAAGAGCTGAGCAGAAAGGGCTGCGCAATTAACAATGACAAAGGGTTGTTGACTTCGATTAGAGAGTTGATGAATAGCGTGTGCAACACGCTCCTTGCCTGTTCCAGTTTCGCCTGTGATGAGAGTCGTGGCTTTGGTGGGAGCTAACTGCTTAAGAAGTTCATAGACTTGAATCATTTTATCAGAATTTCCTAGCAAATGCTTGAACTCTTGTTTTTGTGTGACTTGAGCTTTTAGTTGCAGGTTCTCAACCTCAACGAGCCTGGATTTAGCAGCACGTTTGAGGCATAGCTCCACTTCTTCGAGATTGAGCGGTTTGGTGATAAAGTGCCAAGCTCCTTTTTTCATTGCTTCAACAGCAGTGCCGACAGAGCCGTAGGCCGTCATTACGACAAAGGTGGGTTTCTGCGCTAAACTTTCTGAAAAAGCAATAAGCTCTAACCCTGAATCATTACCACCTAGACGTAAGTCAGTGAGCACGAGATCCATAGTTTGCGCTTTGAGCAAGTGCTGAGCTTCGTCGAGAGAAGCGGCTGTATAGCAATCAAAACTGTCATCAAGCGCCATTAATAAGCCGTCTCTAGTAGCGGCCTCATCATCAACAATAAGTAAGGTAGGAAAATCGTACATATAAGTTATTAAATAATGCCTTTAGGTGTTCATTAATTTTCGAGTAGCTTGATCAGCTCTAGGGATGCGACAGGTTACACGAGTGCCTTTATTAGGTTCACTTTCAATTTCTATTTCACCATAATGCTCTCTAATAATTCTGCGCACAATCAACATGCCTATACCTGAACCATCCTCTTTATTTGTGGTATAAGGTTCAAATATAGTGCCAATCATTTCAGGTGAAATGCCACTGCCATTGTCAGAAACAACCAGAGAAACATGAGTGTCCTCCAAGATAATATGAATACTTATCTGACCAGCTGTATTGACAGGAATTGCTTGATAAGCGTTTTTTAATAGATTAAAGACGACTTGCTTAATTTGGTTAGCATCTAATGGAATGAGAGGCAAGACATCTGGATAAGAGAGTTCAAAATGAATATTTCTTGAGTTTAATTCAGGCTCAATGAGCGCATAGCTTTCCTCTACTAAAGTTTGTAGATTAACAGCTGAAAAAATTGGTTTTTGAGGACGAGTTGCTTGTAAAAACTGTTGGAGAATATCATCAACACGACTAATTTCTCGAGTCGCAATATCTAAATGCTTAGCTAAATCAGCTTGAGTTGTTTCTGGCAATTTTTTAAGTTTTTTCTCTAAAAGTTGCAAATGAATGCCTAAAGAATTTAAAGGATTGCCAATTTCGTGGGCAACTCCTGATGAAAGTAGGGATAAATCTTCTAGCCTCTGTAAATCTTGATTAGCTTGAGATTTTTTTAAGGCTTCTGTAACATCTCTAAACACAAGTACAAAGCCAGAGGAGGCAACCAATTGCTCTGTTTGGCTTAAATCGATAGAACTAAGGAATAAATTAATACTTTTAACTTCAGGGTAAGAGATTTCAAAGTCAAGGGTTAGACTTTTTTCTTTGGAATCAAATAAATCAAGCTTAATAGCAGGAGCAAGCTGAGCGATAGGCTTGCCTAAAAGTTGATTGGGTTGAAGGCCAAATAATACTTGTGTGGCTCGATTGGCAAAAATAATAGTATGCGTATCATCCAAAATAATAATGCTTTCAGTCAGCACCTCAAAAACCCCCTCAAAGAGCAAATTGTCTTTGGAGATTTTGTGAATAATCGACTGAATTTGTTCAGGTTCAGCACGATCGATACGTTTGATGAGTTTATCTAATAGGACTGATTTCATAGTTGCAATACCATTAACCTGCTTTTACACTAGCAAAGTGTGCTAAGAAAAAGAAGTACAAACATCCAACGAAAATCCATCAATATTTTGTTCGCTAAATACTTGATAAAGCCTCGTAATTACAATTCATAGGCACAAGGTCTCGCCTGATTATCTAAATTATGCTAATAATTTGTAAATAAAGAATTCTACGTATGAAGTTTATAATTAGATTGTTGTTATTGAGTATTTTTAGTTTATCAAGCTTAGCGATAGCTTCAGATAAAGACAGCACGTTTGCAAGAGTTGTAGAGCATTTAGATGGCTCCAAGAGTATGTTTGAAAAAAGTGCTGATGGCCAGCTTGTTATTCAACGTAAATTTAGTGCAGGAGGACTGCTACAAATAGTTATTGAGTACAAGCTTAATTTAAATGAGCAACCTCTATCTTGCAAAGTTCATGACCCTAAAGGTAACTTAATTTACCGTATTAGATATGGCTATGATACCAATACAGGACTACTAAAAGAAGAGCAGATAATTGATTATAAAAATCCTATTATTCATCCAAAAACTGGAGAAAACGTACCAGCTTTCCGTTACAAATATAGTCATGATGCCTTTGGAAAACCTCTGGCACCAGAAGTCATTGAATTTAATCCTGATGGAGTAGATCGCAGTTACTTAAAGCGTTTTGTTTGGACTTCTGACCCTTACGCTAAAAATACTCGTTCTTAATTCGCCGTTACTTTTCATGCAAAAACAATGGCAAATTAGAGGCTTAGATATAGAGCTAACCACAGCAAAGCCATGGATTATGGGTGTGCTCAATGTCACGCCAGACTCTTTTTCTGATGGAGGGTGTTATCGTGAGCTGAATTCTGCTGCTAAGCAGGCATTATTGATGCAAAAGCAAGGTGCTCAAATTATAGATATAGGAGGAGAATCCACTAAGCCAGGTGCTCAAATTATTAGTGAGCAAGAAGAATTAGCTAGAGTTATTCCCGTCATTAAGGCTATTCGTAAATGCAGCAAAGTCTACCTATCTATTGATACTACTAAATCTAGCGTAGCCAGAGCTGCAATAGAAGCTGGGGCAGATATAATTAATGATATTTCAGGTCTAGAACAGGATAGTCATATGCTGCAGGTAGCTTTAGACAATCCACAGGTTGCTATCGTGGTGATGCATAGGCAAGGCCTGTCTAAATATATGCAAGATGCGCCCACCTACAATCATGTGGTAGCTGATGTGGCTAGTTATTTACAAGCTCGTTATCTAGCCTTAACTAAAGCTGGCATTGCAGCCAATCGCCTCTGTTTTGATCCAGGTATTGGATTTGGCAAAACATTACAACACAACCTAGCGCTTATTAAGCATCTAGAAAAGTTACGTGTGAATAACTGCCCTTTATTATTAGGTCTCTCACGAAAATCGATGTTTGGACATTGCCTTAGTCATGGAGCCACTGAGCCTGATAACGAAATGAAACTAAACTTACGTGAAGCTCCTACAGCAGCTTTAACAGGTTATACAGCTCAAAATGGTGCAGATATTATTCGAGTCCATGATGTGCAACTCAACCAAAAAGTACTCAGAGGAATGTCATTAATTCAGCCAAGCTAAATATCATAACTGTACAGCTGATTGGCATCAGCATAAAATTTAGGGATAATAGGTAGGCTAATATCCTGATAAAGGCAGTAACCCGCAATCAAAGATTTAGGAATAAAGCTATGCTCAAAGAAAATATCAGCTTCATTTTCTAATTCATATTTGCCAGCATCAACGGGGACAAGCTGCCAATAACTACGACCAAAAAAGTCAGGGTTTTTTTGAATAGAAAATATAACAGACTCCTCTTTGTGAACGAGTTCAATATGAGTTGATTTAAGATCTAAGCCAGCCTTGTCCTCTTTGACTTCCTCACTGAGTTCTTGATACACTTTTTGGACATCGTCGTTTTGTAGCCCTTTTGTAATCCCGTGTTTTTTACAAAAATTGAGCAAAGTTACTTTTGAAACTTTTAATTCGGCATGGCTATGTAGCCATTCAATAATGTCTTCGTAACCACATCGCTCTTTACGCAGACGAGCGATGGTTTTGATATTTTGTTCTAATTGATAGACTTTAGATTTCATGGGTTAGTTATAGAAAGATCATGCTATTTAATTAAAAAACAACAAAAAGTAAAGACTTAGTAAAACTAAGTTTAAAGCAGTGTAGTGTCTAATCAAGATTATCAAAAAGGTTTTCTTCTTCGATAATCGTATGTTTGTTACGCTTTTGTGCAGCTGATTTTTGTTGGTGAACTTTCAGTGCTTGACCATTTTCAAGGGCATTGAGCAATTGTTTAGAGCGCCTAATAATAGCAGGGGGTAGCCCAGCCATTCGTGCGACTTCAATGCCATAAGAGCGGTTAGCCGAGCCAGCTATAACCTTACGTAGAAAAATAATTTGATTGTTGTGCTCTTTAACTGTGACTTGCGCATTAAATACTCCAGGCAACTGATTAGAAAGCTGAGTCAATTCATGATAATGAGTCGCAAACAAGGTGCGAGCATTAGTCTCATGGCGTAGATATTCAGCAACAGACCAAGCAATAGACAACCCGTCAAATGTAGCAGTTCCTCGTCCAATTTCATCAAGTAATACCAAACTGTATTCATCAGCATGATGAGTAATAAGAGCAGTTTCACTCATCTCGACCATAAATGTAGATTGACCTTGAGCTAAATTATCAGAAGCTCCTACCCTGCAGAAAATTTTATTAACTAAACCAATATGAGCTAAACTCGCAGGTACATAAGAGCCAATTTGTGCCATAATAGTAATTAAAGCAATTTGCCTAATATACGTAGATTTACCAGCCATGTTAGGTCCAGTAAGAAGCATCAAACGTTGAGCTTGTTCATCAAGAAGAATGTCATTAGCGACAAAATGTTCGTCATTTTTGCTCAGAGCGACTTCGATGACAGGGTGGCGACCTGCTTGAATTTCTAGTTTGGTCGAGTTATCTAAATAAGGGCAGCAATAGTTATAGGTTTGAGCTTGCAGGGCAAAGCTCATGAGCACATCAATAGTAGCTAATGTTTCGGAAGTGGTTTGCAGACTAATAGTTTCTTGTTTGACCTTAAGTCTTAGTTGTTCAAAGAGTTCGATTTCTAATTGTTTTGCCCGCTCACTTGCACTGAGGATTTTGTCCTCCATAGTTTTAAGTTCATCAGTAATAAAGCGCTCAACATTAGCTAGAGTTTGTTTGCGCACATAATGCTCAGGAACTTTAGCTAAATGAGTTTTAGTTACCTCAATAAAATAACCAAATACATTATTAAATTTAATTTTTAATGTTTCAATTTCGCTACGCTCTTTTTCCTCTACTAGCCACTTATTGAGCCACTGTTTGCTTTCTTGAGAAATGAGATTGAGCTCATCAAGTTCAGAGTGATAGCCTTGGATAAACATACCTCCTTCTTTAATTGTGGCAGGAGGAGTTTCAATAATAGCGCGACTTAACTCATCACAAAGAGAAGGCAATTCATGAATTTGAATTAGCAAACTATTAAGCAAGCTGCTTGGCTTGAGTTGACAGAGGTGTTGCTTAAAGTTAGGTATAGCGCAGAGAGCTTGTTTTAAGATCACTAAGTCTCGAGCACTTGCGTTACTTGAGCCATCTTTACTTAAGCGACTTAGTGTGCGCTCGATATCTTTAATTTTAGTTAAATCTTGCTTAAGAGTATCCATGAGCAAAGGCTGCTCCATAAGTGATTCAACAAATTTTTGCCTAGCTTGAATCGCAGGCAAATCAATCAAAGGATGTAAAATCCAGTCACGTAATTTACGCGCCCCCATAGGAGTGATTGTCTGATCTAGTGTACGCAATAACGTATGCTTCTGATCTTGTGAACTAGAACTAACTAAATCTAAATTACGCTGAGAAGCGCTATCAATACTCAAAAAATCTTGAGGAGTTGAAGCATGCAGTGTAGAGACATGTTCCGTAGATTGACGGAGTTGATATTGTAAATAATGGAGTAAAGCGCCTCCAGCAATAATAGCACCTTGCCAATCCTGAGCCCCGTAACCTATGAGGTTTTTTATTTTAAATTGCTCGCAGAGCATACGGTAGGTCTCTTTAGCTTCAAAAGCGTATGATTCATAGTAAATTGGAGCGGCTAAACTACGATTACCATAACTATTAAAACTAAATTGATTAAACTGTTTAGCGCTTAGAATCAGTTCACTGGGTTGAATCCTATAGAGCTCATCTTCAAGTAATGACTGACTATCATATTCACTAAGATGAAAGCTTCCTGTGCTATGATCAAGATAAGCTAAACCAAATTTTTGCTTATCTTGGTAAATACAGGCCATAAAATTAGGGCTTTTATCATCGAGCAGAGTAAATTGATCTAAAGTCCCTGGAGAAATAAGCTGAGCGATTTTGCGCTCAACAATTTTACCAGCTTGAGGAGCTGAGGTTTGCTCAGCTATAGCGACACGTTTGCCGGCCTTGACCAGCCTAGGTAGGTAATTAGCTGCCGCATGATAAGGGACTCCACACATAGGTGTCTCATGACGCTTAGTCAGTGAAATTCCAAGAATATCAGCAGCCACAACCGCATCATCAAAAAACAACTCATAAAAATCACCAAGGCGAAAAAAAAGCACCGTATTCTCAGGCAAAGTATTTCTAAGCTCTAGGTACTGTTCCATCATCGGAGTCAGCTTTGTGCTTGTGCTTTTGGAAATAGCCACGCCTTCCTCATGCTTAATAATCTCATTTTCAGGTTCTATGTCTTTTTCGGGCATCATTAGCTAACGAACTCAAGATAGATATAAGCAGTGTAAATAACGAGTAATAAGTAGCCTAACCATTGAGGCAACTTAGATTTCATTGAACAAATAATCAGTAATAAAACTAACCCAAGATTAAGTGACAATGATAACAGAGAGATACCTTGGTTTTCCAGAGGTGTAACTACTGCAGTGATAGCTAAAACACTCAGGAGATTGAAAATATTAGAACCAATAATATTACCAATGACAAAATTGAGCTTCTTTTTCTTGATGGCCATTAAGCAGGCCGCCATCTCGGGTACAGAGGTTCCTATTGCCACAACACTTAGCCCTATAATAGCATCGCTTACATGTAGAGTGCTCGCTATACCAACAGCTCCGTTAACGAGAAGCTTGCCTGCAATGACAAGTGTAACTAAGCCCAGTGTAATAAATACACTTGATTTAACAACTGACCTAGGAGGGTGATGGCTAATGATGTCTTCCTCTATTTCTATAGCTTCGACGACTTCGAGACTAGGGTGACTTTTCTCAGTAACAAATAAAACAACCATGTAAATAGTGAGTAACAGTAGCAATCCCCAACCTTCAAATCGAGTTAGTTCATTGCCAGAAATAAGAAAATATACAAATAGAACGGTGCTAATAAGCAAAAAAGCATAATCACGTTTGATGATAAGTTTACTTACAGGCAGACTACTAACGCATAGAGAAATAGCCAGTATAAGCGCAATATTACAAATATTAGAGCCTATAATATTTCCTAGAGCCAAACCAGGCGTTCCTGCCATTGCGGATTGCAAGCAGACAACCAATTCAGGAGCGCTAGTTCCAAAAGCAAGGACAGTCAAACCAATGACCAAATCAGAAACCCCTAGCTTTTTAGCCAGTTCCGTAGCTGCGTCAATGAGCCATTCAGCACCATAATAAAGACCAGTGAGCCCAAGTAAAACCCAAATAATATCAAGTGCTAGATTCATAGAAGTAAAAGATTAGCCCAAGAGTGTTGAGCTAGTGCGGAGTTTAATAAACTCTACTTGCAGTTGCTGGGTTAATTGACCTAGTGGTGAGGGCAACATCACTTCATTAACTTGAGAAATCCCTTGAACCTCACGTAGGGTTGAGGTAAGAAATGCTTCTTCAATTTCACCATTCATGAGTTCAGACAGAGCTAAATTCTCTTGTTTGACCTCAACCCCTAAAGTTGAGCAGATATCAAGGACCAAATGACGAGTAATGCCACCTAAACAGCCACTACTTAAAGGAGGCGTATAGAGAACACCTTTTTTGAGGACAAAAATATTACAACCAGTTCCCTCACATAGCTGACCTTTGGTATTAGCAAATATAGCCTCAGTTGCTTGAGCGGCCTTAGCTTCGAGTAAGGCTACAACATTTTCACCATAAGAAGTGGTTTTACAGCCTTTAAGTGCGCCAGTTTCATTACGAGTAAAGCTCACAGTGACAACTTTAGTAGATGTGGCGCAAGCACTAAGCTCGCTCATGGCAATAATCAAATTGATATCATCATCTCCTCGAGCGCTACCTAATGGTGAAATTCCACCTGTAATAGTAATGCGCACACGAGCTGTTCCTGCCATACTTGTATCTCCCGTTGCCGTATAGTTATTAGCTGCAAAAAGCTCAAGCAAAGCAGCGCGAAGCATTTCAGGAGAAGGGCAATCTAAATGTAGAATACGAGCCGAATTCTGTAAACGTTGGTAATGCAAATCAAAGGCAAAAATTTGACCATCATAAGCAATGAGAGTTTCAAACACGCCATCACCGACAGTCACGCCATGATCCAGTACAGATAAATGTGCATTTTCTGCCTTCACTAATTCGCCATTGAGCCAAATTTTATTAAATCTAGAATTCATACTAAAATAAATTGAGGAAAAACCTCTGATAGAATGATTAAATATTCAACTTTCTATAGTTGCAAACTAATTATGTAAAACACTTTAAAAAAAGCCCCTAGTCAATAATGACTAGGGGCCTAACTAAGGAATGAATATAGATTAACCTACTGACAAGACTCACATTCACCACCATTAAGCATGGCATCTAATGAGCATGCCATCGCTGAATTTGGCTTAGGTAATTCGTCTCTATTTCTTACAGGAGCTTGAGCTAGGTCATTTGATGTGACAATTTGTTCCTGAGAAGAAGGTACAGGGTTAACCTCGACATTAGTACCAGGTAATTTTGGCACACTAGGTGTAAAATCTACTTTCTTTGCCGGTGCTGTCGCAATAGGTGCAGGCTCAGGTGCTGGAGCAACAGCCACTGGTTCAGGTGCCGCAACTGGGGTTGGCGTTGGTTGGGCAACAGCTACGGGAGTTGGGGTCGCTACTGGAGCTTTTGCTTCGGCAGATTTTGGCAGAGCTTTGGTTGAAGAACGCTGTGAACCTGTTGATTTTTCGATATTAGAAGCTTGTAGCGTACGTAGATAGTAAGTGGTTTTAAGACCTAAATTCCAAGCTAGACGGTACATCTTACTTAATGTCGACAGTTCAGGTTGAGCTAGAAATAGATTGACTGATTGAGACTGGTCAATCCATTTTTGGCGACGTGCAGCAGCTTCGATGAAATACTTGTAATCAATAGAGAATACAGTCTTATAACGGTTCTTAATTTCTTGAGGGATTTGTTCAATGTAATCAAGCTCACCATCAAAGTATTTTAAATCTTCACGCATATCATGATTCCATAGGTTGACTTCTTTGAGATCTCTGACGAGGTGACGATTAAGCACGATGAATTCACCACTAAGGTTAGATTTTACGTAGAGGTTTTTATAGTAAGGCTCAACACATGGAGTAGTACCCATAATATTAGAAATAGTAGCCGTTGGCGCAATAGCTAATACGTTAGAGTTACGCATACCTTGCTTAGCAATTTTTGCTCTCAAAGCATCCCAGTCCATTTTGAAATTGTGAGGCACATCAATAGCTTGACCACGCTCATTTTCCAAAAGTTCTAAACTATCCAGAGGGAGTATGCCACGTTGCCATTTAGAGCCTTGGTAAGAAGAATACTCGCCACGTTCAGCAGCTAAATCAGAAGATGCTTCATAGGCATAGTAAGCAATAGCTTCCATAAACTCATCATTAAATTCAACAGCTTCTTGGCTGGCAAAATCTACTTTTTTATCAAGCAGCGCAGCATGGACACCCATGACACCCATACCAATAGGACGGTGACGAGTATTAGAGGTGCGCGCAGCTTCTGTTGGGTAGAAATTGATATCAATAACATTGTCTAATGCGCGAATAGCAATTTTGATGGTTTCTTTGAGTTTAGTGTGATCGAGGCTACCATCTGCTAAGAGATGATTATCAAGAATCACAGAGCCTAAGTTACAAACAGCTGTTTCTTCGTCAGAAGTATTAAGAGTAATCTCAGTACACAAGTTAGAGGAATGAATAACACCAACATGATCTTGTGGACTACGTACATTACATGGATCTTTAAATGTAATCCATGGGTGACCTGTTTCAAACAGCATTACTAACATACGTTTCCATAGATCGATAGCTGGGAGCTTACGCCCCCAAATAGTGCCTGCTTCTGCCATGGCCTCGTATTCTTCGTAACGTTGCTTAAAGGCTTTGCCGTATAAATCATGAAGGTCTGAAACATCATTAGATCTAAATAGAGTCCATGATTGTCTAGCTTCCATACGCTGCATAAATAAATCAGGAATCCAGTTAGCTGTATTCATATCATGACAACGTCTGCGTTCATCGCCTGTATTACGACGCAACTCGAGAAAATCATCAATATCATTATGCCAAGTCTCAAGGTAAGCGCAGCCTGCGCCCTTACGTTTGCCACCTTGGTTAACCGCGACAAGCTGATCATTGTGCAACTTAAGGAAAGGAATAACACCTTGGCTATCACCGTTAGTACCAGAAATATGTGAACCTGTACCACGTACAGACGTCCATGAACCACCTAATCCGCCTGCCCATTTTGAGAGATAAGCATTTTCTGCAATACCTCTTTGCATGATTGATTCGATAGAGTCATCCACTTTGTAGAGGTAGCAACTAGATAATTGAGAGCGTAAAGTACCTGCATTAAATAAAGTAGGGGTAGATGAGCAGAAGCGTCTTTCTTTATAAAGACCGTAGAGATCAATAGCGAACTGTTCTTTCTCCCCTGGTTTTTCATCACGGAAAATACCCATAGCTACACGCATCCAGAAAAACTGAGGCACTTCAAGACGCACATGAGTAGAGCCTGTTTTATCAACGATGAGGTAACGATCGTAGAGTGTTTGAACACCAAGGAAGTCAAAGTTAAGATCAGCTTCAGGGTCTAAATGAGACTGTATTTTTTCTATATCGTAACCTTCGAGCATGCTTGGGTGCAAGCGCTCGATTGCGATACATCTTTCTAAATAAGGCTTGAATTGCTTTTGATGCGCAAGAATGAGACCTGGCAAGCCTTGTTCAACTTTCCAGTCGAGTACTTCTTGGTAGATATAAGACAGAAGAATACGTCCAGAAAAGAAGGCGAAATCAGCGTCTTTCTCTAAAAGAGACTTAGCATTAAGGATAATAGTATTTTTTAAATCTTTTTCAGAAATTTCATTGCCTACAGAGCGTAGCAACTCTTTTTCAATCTCAGTATTGCTAAGGCATAGATTGAGATCTTTAGAGGAAAAAGCAATACGTTGACGTAATTCACTGCCATCCCAAAATGCTGTGTCACCGTTATTAGAGGTGAGCACCACCATAGATTCTTGATCAGACACATCATTTGATTCCTGCTCTGTTTCAATAGAAGTGCTTTCTTTTTGTGCAAAACGAATACGCGCACGCTCAGCACGATAAAGGATATAAGATTCAGCTACTTTATAATAGTTGAACTCCATAAGTGTTTCTTGCACTAAGTCTTGAACTTCTTCAATTTCTATAGTGGCTAACCCAAGTTCAGCCACTTTGTCAGTCACAACTTGGGCGATGTGAGCTGCTTTGCCAGGAGCTGTTTTAGCAGAGAGGAAAGCCTGCTTGATAGCTTTAGCAATCTTAGCTTCATTCCAAGGGACCACTTGACCATTACGGCGAATAATTTGCGTATTGATTTCATCCTTGATAGCAGGTTTCTGAAAAGATTCCTGGAACACCAAAGCTTTGGCAATATGATGCTTACCTTGCGCGATGAGTCCTGTTTCGATGAGAGTATAAATATCTTGTTCTGAGAGCTCTAGTTCACTCACTTCACTAGCTTTTCTAGCGAGAACATCAGTAACACTTTGGGTTAAGCTCTCAACGAGGTTGACATTATCAGCGCTAAAAATAGTGCTTTGTGCTGTTTCGTCTTTGGCTAAATGCCAATCAACAATCGCGCAACCAATGGTTTGAGCGATATCTTCGCTGAGAAAAGGCTGAATTTCGTAACCACGATTAATGGTGATGGTTTGGCTGATTTCTCTTGGTGTTGTGATACCTTGAGCCCAATTAAAACTTGGCTTGTCCGAGTTGGGGGTCAAGACCATTTTTTTGAGTTTTAAATCTTCTTCAGGAGAGGCTATTTTTCTATACATAATATTATTTGTTTTTTTCTTAACGCGTAAAAGCTAAAGATATTTCGGCTTTTATGGCTTATAGGTCGTCATCACTTGGCATAACGAGGGCGCTTGATTTTTGGTATTCAGTAACACGACCTTCAAAGAAGTTTTGCTCTTTTTTGATGTCAATCATTTCCGCTAACCAAGGGAACGGGTTTTCAATAGGATCATTAAGCGGATCTAAACCGCAATTCACCAAACGTCTATCTGCAATATGATCGATATAGGCATCGAATTCTTGCAAAGAAAGTCCTACAGATGCTTTAGGCAAGCAATCAGCAATAAAAAGTTTTTCTAGTCTTACGCCTTCAGCCATAGTTGCACGCAAGTCCTCTTGGAATTCAGGTGTCCAGATTTCTGGGTTTTCCTCAATGAGAGAAAGGAAAAGGGACTTAAACAAATCAATGTGATTTGATTCATCACGCAGAGTGTAACGGAACATTTGACCGATACCTGGGAATTTATTCTGACGATACAGAGAAAGAATCATGCCAAACAAACCATAAAATTGCGTACCCTCCATGACCTGACCGAAAAGAAACATATTTTTTGCTAGAGCCTGCTTATTTTCAAGCTGAGTCATATCCATATCACGTCTAAGAGCACGTGAATTATTAACGACAAAATTATTTTTTTCCTGGATAGTTGGGATATCTTCAAACATGGCTTCGCACTCATGTGGATTGAGCCCAAGAGACGAAATCATGTATACTAGAGAATCAGCGTGGATATTTTCTTCGTGAGCATGACGACCAAGCACCATTTTAAGCTCAGGAGCAGTGATAAGCTCGCGAGTCACGTGTAATACATTGTCACCCACAATGCCCTCTGCCGCAGAGAAATAGCCAATCCCCATTTTAATAATCCAACGTTCAGAATCAGAAATCTCATTACTGCGCCATTGCTCAACATCTTTTTGCATGGCAACATCCTCTGGCTCCCAGTGATTAGATTTCATGTTTTTATACAACTCATAAGCCCATTGATATTTGAGGGGCAAAATATTGAAAAACATAGTATCTTTACCATTAATCACACTCTTAGCTTCAAAAGCGGCTTGCGCCTTATCTTCATCAAGGGTGAATGTGCGATTTCCTAGGGTGATTTCAATAGTACTCATAGATTAAAAAAGGGGGGTGTAAATTAAATAAAAAGGCAAAAAAAGACCAAGCTTTCGAGATGAAAACTAACGAAACACATAATACCTATTTTAAATCACTTAGCAACGATTATTTACAGCATGTAGTCGCTTGATTTTTTAGTCTATACCATATGTAGTACTTCCCATATAAAAGAAAGAATTGGAATAACGTTATTTCAAGCGTTTCACGTTGGTAAAATGAAAATTCTAGTAGGCAAAAAAATATTATTTTTTTATGGTTAAATCATGAGTTTTTTTGCGCTAAAATATTTTGCAAATAACCTACCCCTTGTTAGCGCTTGGCTGGCACGTTTTTTGTCTTAATAAGCTAAACTATTTAGATGGCTTGACTAAACTTATCTAAAATTTTGATGGATGACTTTTATGATTTAATTTCAGTTAGTTTGCTATCAATGAAATTAAATTTTAAAGATAAAAAGCAAAAGAACCGGCCTTGCTCCTAAGTAAAATAGGTAAGCATCTAGGCGTTATTGGGTTTCATTAATAATCCCTAACTTTTCTTGAAAGGGTTTAAATGAGCGTTCGCGCCCGAGGAAATTTGTGATGGACTCATTAATATCAATGGTGTTGCCAACTTCAAAAATAGTTTTTCGTAGCTTCATCCCCAGCTCTGGGTTAATATAATCAGTTTTGGCAAACTCTGAAGCCATATCAGCTGCGATCACGTCAGACCAAGCGTAGCCGTAATAACTAGCATCATATCCCATGAGATGGCCAAACCCACAGATAAATGAGCTGCCCTCTGGCTGATTTAGATTGTAGTTATCTAACAAGATTTGATTCGTGAGTTTGGTGAGTTCTGCGCCGTTTTTATAGCTGTATCCTTGTTGATGCAGGGTAAAATCAACACGGGCATAACCCACTTGACGTGCGTATTGAGTACCCATAAAGGCCTGTTCGGAAGCTTTGAGGCTAACAAGGTACTCATTAGGGATGCTTTCTCCAGTTTTCCAATGTTTGGCAAATCTATCGAGGACAGCCTTTTCCTTAACCCAGTATTCAAGAACCTGTGAAGGAGCCTCGACAAAATCCCTAGGAACGCTGGTGCCTGAGAATCTGCCATAAGGAGCTTGAGTAAGCACACTATGCAAAACATGACCAAATTCGTGGAAAAGAGTCTCAACCTCTCCAATAGATAGTAGCGAAGGTTGCTCGCCTAATGGAGGAGAAAAATTACAAATAAGAGCTACAGTAGGTCGTTGCTTCTTGCCCTCATAATTAACACGAGCATCAATAATGCCGAACTGGGCAAAATGATTGTACTTACCCTCGCGTGGGTATAAATCGAGATAAAATAATCCTAGAGTTTCCTGACTCTGCGTATCTGTAATGGTATGTAGAGTGACGCCTTCACTCCATGGATCAGGGTTCTCGATTTGCTCGATTTTAATTCCAAATAGTAGTTCATAGAGCTCAAACATTCCTTGCAATGAGGCTTCCATAGAAAAATAGTTTTTGAGAACTTGAGAATCAAATTGATAATGCTCTTTTAAGTATAACTGCTTATAATAACTCACATCCCAGAGTTTGAAAGGTTTAGTGCTAGTTTGAGCTTTGAGGTTGATGAGCTGTTGCTGCTCCTCTTTGAGCTTAGGTTGTACAGCTACAGCCAGGTCATCGAGGAAATTAAGTACAGTTGCTGGCGTTTTTGCCATGCGGTCAGCTACTTTGTAAGCTGCCCATGTTTCATAGCCTAAAAGAGCAGCAAAAGATTGGCGTTTTTGTAAAATAGTAAACAGGAGATCTTCATTTTTATCTTTGGCGAGAGATGCTCTAGCGGTTGAAAATTGCTGACGCAGAGACTCATCTTTGGCGTAAGTGATGACTTGTCGATAATGAGGATTTCGATTAGCGTAGAGAGTGACTTGCTCTTTGCCGCTATTTTTGTCAGTAGTCTTAGCTAGTGAATCGAGAAAATCTTGGGGGATTCCAGCCAATTGCTCTAGATTAACCGTGATAGGCAGCTGTGTTTCGCGAATATTTTTGCTAAACAAGCTAGTAAGCTCACTGAGTTCTTGCTGTAGAGCCTGTAGTTGCTGTTGCTGCTCTTTGGGTAGGTGCAAGCCAATACGCTTGTAATCATTAAGAATATCATCAGCCAAACGTTGCTCAAGAGCTGATAATGGCCTGTCTAAATTATCTAAATAGGTTTTGGTTTTTTTGTAAACGTCTTCACGATAGGCTTCAGCAAGAAAAAACTGCTCAAATTCGAGCGAAGTTTTGTGAGCTTGCTCACGTAGTGCCGCTTGAGGAAAAGCATTCTCCACAATACCAAGAATGCCAAATAAATCACCAGCCTGACTACCTAAGTCCTCAAGCATTAAAATCGTATTTTCAAAGGTTAGCACCTCATCATCTAGAGCCAACCATGAATCAACGCGATCATGATAATACGCCAAAAAATCGTTATAAAGCTGTTTAATTTCAACTTCTGATTGGGGGAACTGTGGCTGAGTGAGTATAATATCACTTGAGTTAGCAATAGCCGAAAAACTAAACAAGCCTGCGAGCAAGGTAAAAATCAATAAATATTTCATAAAATGATGAGTGAATTAAGACAAAGCCTTAAGAAAACCACTCTCAAGAGTAAGAGTCTCTTGAGCATTAGTCTTGAGGTGATTCTCTAATTCTTCAAAATGATTATAGCGTTTAAGTAGAGAGTCAAGCGTTATATTGAGTAAGTCGTCGCGGTAGTCTTTATGTGTGTGTAAAGGACTCAGATTGCTAAGAGTGGTAACGTCCTGCTCAACTATTTGATAAGTCGACGGATCTTGCCCTGAATGCTGCAAGATAAGCTCACCTAGCCAGTTTTGACAGAGCTGAATTAACTCAGTACGCTCCTCGAGATAAAGTGATTCGATGAGTGACTCTAGTTTGTCTTCTTCACCTTTAACCCATTTTTTATAAGTAGCATCACTATATTTTTTTGTATCTGATTTAAATTGATTTTCTTGAGACTTAGTAATCAAGGCTTTGCGCTCTAAGAGTAAATTTTGAAAATGTCGTTGAGCTATAATAGCTTGAATCTCATCATTAAAACCAGCTTTAAGAGTCAGTTCAAGAGCAGGAATCAGCTCCAGCTGCCAGTCTTGGATTTGCGGTTGGTCTTGATCGCTAATCGGCAGAATAAGGCAACGTGAGCGAGTAGTAGGCAATAGCTGGTGCAATTCTGAACTAAGCAAGATGAGGTAGCAGCCAGCAGGAGGTTCTTCTAAAGTTTTGAGGAAAGCATTTTGCGCGCCAACAGTCATGCGATCAGCATCCTTGATAATAGCGATTTTTGATTGATTGGCTCCACTTTTTTGCGAAAAAAACTGCTCTAATTCTCGAATAGAAGCGATGGCGATTTGTCGAGATTTAGACGTAGGTGCAATGACCCTTACAAATTCACTGCTTTGTACGACACCTGTTTCTTCTTGAGATTGAGGTTCTGCGGTAAGACTCAAATCAACAGGTTCATCCCAACCTAAGGCATCGAGCAATCCCTCTGCAGACTCCTCTTGTTGCCCAGACTCAACCATATGTTCGCAGAGTTGAGAAGCGAGAGTTTCTTGTGCTACTTTAGACTGACTCGTGATGAGTAGAGCGTGAGGCAAACGTTGCTTATGATAAGCATCACTAAGTTTAGTAAGGAGAAAGGAAGCTTGATGACTCATAATGCAAGTGTAACGATTAGTAACTCGGATCGTACATGATACTTTGGATATACTCCTTGAGGTTAGCGGGTCTTTCGAGCTGAGCAATACCTAACTCATAGGCTTTTTCTGCAACTGCCGTGGCAATAGCTAGTGACATACCCCGAATCTCATCAAGAGGGGGATAAATCGAACCTTGCTCCAAATCTTGCTCATCAATTTGATAAGCCAAAGCCCTAGCCGCAGTAAAGAAAAGTTCATCAGGAATGGTGCGAGCTTGGCAAGCCAACGCTCCTAAACCAATACCAGGAAACACATAGGCATTATTACCCTGTCTAGGATGGAAGACACGCACATTTTTAGTGCTCCTGCCGTCATTTTCCTCATGGTACTCAACAGGCTCAAATGGGCTACCACTAGCAAATATAGCTCTGCCATGACTCCATGTGTAAGCTTGCTCGGCTGTACACTCGGCTTTAGAAGTCGGATTAGACAGAGCAAAAATAATAGGATGCTCATTAACCTCGCTCATAGCCTCAACAATACTCTTAGTAAAGCTACCAGGAGCTCCAGTAGCACCAATAATAGCATGTGGTTGGTGCGTAGCGATAGCTTCCTCAATACTCATATTAGGAATATCATGGGCAAAAGGCAGATTGAAATCTTGCAATGCGCAGTTTTGAGGATTGATGAGGCCTTCTTTATTAAAAAACCACAACCTTTGGCGTGCTTCTTCTAAGCTAAGCCCTTCTGCTTGTAGCGCTGAAACAATAATATTAGCCATGCCAGTTGACGCTGAGCCCGCACCTAAAAACAAAATCTTTAAATCAGCAAAATTAACACCAGAAATACGTTTAGCAGCATAAAGTCCAGCTAGAGCTACAGAACCCGTACCTTGAATATCATCATTAAAACATAGCACAGTATCTTGGTATTTTTTAAGTAGGGCAAAGGCTTTGGGAGCTAAAAAATCTTCAAATTGAATCAGGGCCTTTGGGAACTTATGTTGCACGGCTTGAATAAACTCATCCATCAGCTCAAAATAAGCCTCTCCGTCAAGACGATGATGAGGGTAACCTAAATAAAGAGGGTCATTGAGCAAATCCTCATTATTAGTACCAACATCAAACATGACAGGCAGACAATGCCTAGGCTCAATACCCGCACAAGAGGTATAGAGAGCCAGCTTGCCAATAGGGATACCCATACCATTAGAGCCTAAATCACCTAAACCTAAAATGCGTTGCCCATCTGTAATAACGATAGTACGGATATCGTCCTCATCCCAGTTATCGAGCATCGACTCAATATGACCTTTGTCAGTAGGATGAATATAAAACCCCTTGGCTTGCCTAAAAATCTGAGAAAACTCTCGACACGCTTGCCCTACAGTTGGCGTATAAATCAAAGGCATAATCTCTTGAATATGCTCAATAATCAGCTGATAATAAAGCCGCTCATTGCGGTCTTGTAACTGAGAGAGAAATATATAACGCTCAATATCTGAGTTCTTGCGCTGCAAATTGAGCAGAACGCGTTTAATTTGTAATTCCTGAGTACTCGTAGCAAAAGGCAGTAGACCTCGCAAACCTAAATTCTGGCGTTCTTCATGACTAAAAGCCAAGGACTTATTAAGTGCAGAGTCATGCAGAATTTGAAAATTACTTTTGTGAGACATACGCCACTTAAAGTATGATAATTAAATGAATAATTAAAGCAAAATTAATCAGATTTCCACAGAGGAGCATTGACATTTACTGGTTCACGTTTCATTTTTTGCACTCACTACTATGAAAAAGTTTTTTAATGATTTTACCTGTGGAGTCAAAAACGACGTTTTGGCAGGAATTACAGTATCGCTAGCTATGATCCCTGAGGTCGTCGCCTTTGCTTTTGTAGCTCACATCAACCCATTAATGGCTTTATCAGGAGCATTTATGGTAGGATTAATTACTGCTATCTTTGGAGGCAGACCAGGTTTAATCTCTGGAGCTGCAGGAGCGGTTGCAGTCGTCTTTGCACACATGATTCTCAGTGATCACGTCAAAGAAGTAGCCATGGACCTACCCGCTCATATTAAGAATAATTTAGGTATATTTTATCTCATGGCAACTGTCATGCTTATGGGATTAATCCAAGTACTTGCAGGAGTATTTAAATTAGGTCGCTTTGTACGTTTAATCCCGCATTCAGTTATGATGGGCTTTGTAAATGGACTATCTATCGTAATTTTTTGGGCCCAAGTCAAAATGTTTACCAACAAAGAAGCGCACACAGATGAAAAAGGCTACACCCATTACGAAAGCGTATGGATGAAATTAGACAGCCCGCAACTCTGGTGGATGATAGCTCTAGTACTATTAACCATGGGCTTATGCTGGGGACTACCGAAATTCAGCAAAAAAATACCAGCAGCACTAACCGCCATACTCATCACTACAGGCGTCGCCATCATCTTCAAAATCGACGTCAGCACGGTAGGATCTTACATCATCGACGGTGGAGGAACAGGACTCAAAGGAGAACTACCTAAAATCAACCAAGATTTTTGGCAGTATCTACCATTTAACATGGACACACTCATGTTTATTTTACCCTTTGCATTCTTAGCTGCTTCCGTAGGACTCATTGAATCATTAATGACCATGAACCTAGTCGACGAACTAACAGAAACCAGAGGCAAAGCCAGCCGCGAATGTGTCGCGCAAGGTGCAGGCAATATAGTCAGTGGGCTTTTTGGAGGCACAGGAGGTTGTGGCATGATAGGACAAACCGTCATCAACATCAAAGCAGGAGGCAGAGGCCGCCTATCTGGAATCATCATGGCAGTCACCTTACTCGTATTTATCTTATTTGCAGACAAATATATTGAGCAAGTCCCTATAGCAGCACTTATAGGAGTTATGTTTATCATGGTAATTGAAACCTTCGCTTGGTCAAGCTTTAGAATCCTACGCAAAATACCCAAAGCTGACGCCGTAGTCCTCATTACAGTATCTGTAGTCACTGTAATCTTTGACCTAGCAATTGCAGTATTTGTCGGTGTGATTATCTCAGCCCTCGCCTTTGCTTGGAAAAACGCAACCATGATCAGAGCTCGCATCAGATTCAAAGAAGACGGCACCAAAGTCTACGACATCTGGGGCCCATTATTCTTTGGAGCCATACAAACATTCAATACCCGTTTTGAAATCAAAACAGACCCAGCCAAAGTTGAAATCGACTTCACAGAATCTAAAGTATGCGACTACTCAGGCGTTGAAGCCATCAAAATCATCGCACAAAAATACCGTGAGGCAGGCAAACAGCTATCACTTAAGCACCTCAGCCCCGAATGTCAGCTGATTTTACTTAAAGCCGACCCCAGCCTAGACGGCGTCATCGAACAATCTATTGATGACCCGCGCTACTACATAATGAACAGCCAAGAAATAGATATAGACCAAATCAGCGACGAAGCAGTCAAAGCAAAAGTCAAAGAAGAGCAAGAAGCCACCTCCAGTGAAACTATTTAATTATTTTACAATAAATCTTTGACAACTTTCATAAGATTAGTTATATCAAGCGCCTCTTTGATTGTAGATACCAGGATTTACAATAATTGGAATGCCAGCGTGGCGGAATTGGTAGACGCACCGGATTCAAAATCCGGCGAGCCTTGCTTGTGAGGGTTCGAGTCCCTCCGCTGGTACCAAGAAAAGCTTTTAGGAGAGATGGCAGAGCCTGGTTTAATGCACCGGTCTTGAAAACCGGCGTGGGGCAACTCACCGTGGGTTCGAATCCCACTCTCTCCGCCACTTTAAACTCCCTACCTTCGAGGTAGGGAGTTTTTTCGTTTACGGATAAGATGGGGGATAAAGAAACCCAAAGAGTTTAAGTAGTTTAAACTCTTTGCAGGGTTCGACTGCAACTACAGAGCTTAGCTCTGTGATAAAACCTTCCCGCACATGCGGGGGTTACTAGCAGAGCGTCGTTGCTTGGCAACGAGGATAATCCCCATTCGAACTTTAGCTAATTAGTGACTTAATCAGAATGTTCAACTTTAAGCGCAAACCATTAACTTCAAAAAAGAGCTTCAAATATAGCTCTTTAGTTGCTTAGATGACCCCTAGTGAAACTCTTTAAGTACATTATCGTATTACTAGCTCTACTTAGTTGTGGGCTACAAAGTGCGTTAGCAGTTTTTGAGCGTGCAGACGAAAAAGCGCACTATGGGATTTTTTTGGAAATAAACCATGAAATCGCACTAGCCAAACAGGTTCTTTGATTTTTGATTTAGCTGTATGAAATGAACACACGAGCCAACCAAATCAACGATCGTGCAGTGTTGAGGGTTTCTCCCAGTTATTAAGTTGGTTTAATTTATTAAAAAAGTTAATTAAATGAAGTGGGAGCAATGTTTGAAATAGCTTTGGTTAACTTTTTTTAAATAAAAAGTGCTTGACCAAGTTTATTAGAATCAATAGTATCGCGTCGCTATGAATAAACTTACTTCATTATTAATTGCTGGTGCCAGTGTTGTTTCACTAGGCGTGTCTTCAGTATCTGCTCAAGAACCTATTGGTGCAGATCTTTCATTTGGTTACTCAAGTGACTACGTTTTCCGTGGTGCAGAGTTTGGTTCTGATCTTGTTGATGTTGACCTTTCTTATGGTGGCGCTCTTACCGAAGACATCAACTATGGTGTTGGTGTATGGTATGCTTCATTTGATGAGGGTAAAGAAACTAATGTTTATGGTTCTTTGGACTGGGAGCTTCTTGGTTTAGGTTGGAATGCAGGTGTATTATTCTACAACTACCCAGGTAGCACAGATGATGCTGAGTATGAGACTTCATTTGGTAGTACTACATCTATCGCAGGTATTGATTTTTCACTTACATTTATTAATTATCAAGTTGCTTCTTCTACAGAAACTCAAATTCTTGAAGGTTCTGCAGGGTATTCTTATGAATGTTCATGGACTGAAAGAACGTTTGACCTTGGTCTTACTTATGGTGGTGATATTTCAGAAGAAACAAATGATTATTTGAGTGCTTCAGTTTCTACTGATTTTGCTGTAGGTACAGGTACTCTTACTCCATATGTTGCATACAACAATGGTAATGAGGATCTTAGCTCTGATGTAGTTTTCGGTGCGTACTTTGGTCTTTCTTTCTAATTAGTTAGAATTTTTAGCAAAAGCCGCTTGAGATTTGTTCTCAAGCGGCTTTTTTGTGTTTAGGTTTAATCTAGGTAGTGGTAGCTGTGGTTGTTTATTGTGATGCTGTGATTATGTAGAGGGAGTTCATGTGTCCATGGGGCGCTGGTTGCGGTGCTGATAGTTGTGGGCTGTCTAGGCTGTCTGGGTTGTTTGCGGTTATGTTTGGGGTGTTGCTGGTTGAGAAGTTGGGGTGTTTGAATGGATGGGTTTTTGTATGAGAGCCGGTTGGTTAAGGTTTCTAGCTGTGTAACTCGGTTGTCATGGTTTAATCGGTCTTGTATTGAGTAACCTAGTTTTTTTAATGCGATGAGTGAGAGGCTCATCACTAGGCTAAAGAGTATGATGCTGGAGACTGTTTCAATAATACTGATGCCTTTGTGTGTTCTGTGGTTGATAAGGTTAGTCATCATAGAATAAAAAAATAGAATTAATATTCTAAGGCTGGAGTTGTGAGTTGTCTAGTTAGTTTTTTGCTAGGTTGGTTGTTAGCTTGGTGGTTTTATAGGTTTTGATGAGATGCGAATAGGTGGCTTTGTTGAGATTTGATACGATTCTTTTGTATTGCATTTAGTGTGGCCATCATATAAATTTTAGACATGGCTACTCCATCAAAAACTATAACAGATACACAGCGTGCTAAGAATTTAGAAGATGCCATTTCTAGTATTCAAAAAGAGTTTGGCGAAAATGCAATTATGCGCATGGGCGATTCAGCTCGTATGGAGATTGCCTCTGTACCTACTGGTAATTTGCTTATTGATAGAGCGTTAGGTGTAGGTGGTTTTCCTAAGGGGAGAATTGTAGAAATTTATGGTCCTGAGTCTTCAGGTAAGACGACGTTGACTCTTACTGTAGCTGCTCAAGCTCAAAAAAATGGTGGTCTTGCGGCGTTTATTGATGTGGAACATGCGCTCGATCCGAAATATGCACGTAGATTGGGTGTGAATACAGATGAATTGCTGATTTCTCAGCCGTCATCTGGTGAAGAGGCTTTGCAAATTTGTGAGACTTTGGTGCGCTCTAATGCTGTGGATGTGGTGATTCTTGATTCTGTGGCTGCGTTGGTGACTAAGCAGGAGCTTAATGGTGATATTGGTGATTCTACGGTTGGTGCTCAAGCTCGATTGATGAGTCAAGCGATGCGTAAGTTGACGGCGTTTATTTCTAAGGCAAATACGGTTTGTATCTTTACTAATCAGATTCGTGAGAAAGTGGGTGTGATGTTTGGTAGTCCAGAGACAACTCCAGGTGGACGAGCTTTGAAATTCTTTTCATCTGTGCGTGTAGATATTAGGAGAATTGGTGCTATTAAAGCAAGTGATGGTACGGTTATGGGTAATCGTACCCGTATTAAATTAGTGAAAAATAAGGTGGCGCCCCCATTTACTGAAGCTGAGTTTGATATTATGTACAATGAAGGTATTTCTTCTATCGGTTCACTCTTAGATTTAGCTCTTGAATACAATATTATTGATAAGAAAGGTAGTTGGTTTAGTTTCGAAGGAGAGCAGTTAGCTCAAGGTCGTGATGGAGCTAAAGATGCTCTTAAAGCAAACCCAGAGCTTGCAGACAAGATTGAGGCTTTGGTAAAAGTGCAACTCTACCCAGAGCCAGCTCCAGCAGCCGATAAGAAGTCAAAATCCTAAGCCTTCAATAGCTTAGATTGTAATTCTATTAAACGCTTAACATTATGCAGATTGCAGAGCTGCTGACTCCAAGTAATATTATTTTGGATCTTGATTCCAAGACCAATGAGCAAGCCATTGAAGCGATGTTGCAATATATGCAACAGGAATTACATTGCTTAAGTGCTGAGCAAAAGGAATCTATTTTGCAAGGATTCCTAGATAAGGAGGAGCAGGTTAGCTCGGGTATTGGTTATGGTGTTGCGATTCCTCATTTTAGGACGGAGCTTATTAAAGCTCCTTTGATGGTTTATGCTCATAGTCATGAGGGTATAAATTTTCATGCGCCTGATCAGCAACCAGTGCATTTTTTGTTTATGTTGCTTGTTCCTGAGGATCAAAAGAATGAGCATTTGGCTATGTTAGCGGCTTTAGCTAAATTGGTGCGTTCAGCTGTGCGTAGAAAATCTCTTAAAGGAGCGGTGACTGCTGAGCAAGTTTTGACTATTCTCACTACGACAATACCTGATTAATTTAGGTAGACTGATATGACTTTATTATCTCAATTACAGCAGGCGCTTGAGCCGATTTTGGCTCCTTATTTAGAGCAGGCGGCTCAACTAGGTGTTAAGGTGCCTCATACATGGGTGAGTGAAGCTGCGGATAAGAGATTTGGTGATTATCAATGTAATATTGCGATGATACTGGCTAAGCCGCTCAAGCAGTCTCCACGTGATTTAGGTCAATCAATTATGGATGAGCTTAATGCTACTAGCATGAGTGGTTTAGCGGAGCTGAGCTTAGCGGGTCCTGGGTTTATTAATTTTAGTGTGACTCGCCAATCTTGGGAGCAGCAGTTGTCAGTAGTCGCGGCAGATGAGTATCTAGGGGTTGAGCAAGCAGTTGATCCTAAGACTATTGTTGTAGATTTTTCTGCACCTAATGTGGCTAAACCTATGCATGTAGGGCATATCCGTTCCACTATTATTGGTGAGAGTTTGTCGAGAATAGCGAGTTATTTAGGGCATAACGTGATTAAAGATAATCATATTGGGGATTGGGGTACTCAATTTGGGATGATTCTTTATGCTTGGAAACTTGAATTAAATGAGTCAGCTCTCGAGCAAGATCCGATTAAAGAGTTACTACGCCTCTATCAAAAATACTCATTATTATGTAAGGAAGATGAGGTCGTTTTAGCTGCTTGTAAGGAGGAGTTGGTTAAGCTCCAGCAAGGCGATACGGATAATTTGGCAATTTGGAAGCGTTGTTTGGAATTGTCTAAACAGGGTTTGAATCAAATTTATGATCGTTTGGATGTGAGTTTTGATTATTGGTTGGGTGAGAGTTTTTACAATGATGAGCTGCCGGCAACTGTCGAGTTGCTCGTGGATAAGGGTCTGGCACGTCAGAGTGAGGGTGCTATGGCTGTTTTTTCTAGTGGAGAAAAGAAGGACGAGCAAGATTGCTTTAGAATTAATAAAGATGGGGTGTGGCAAGATAATCCCATGCTTATTCAAAAGAGTGATGGTGCTTACAATTATGCAACTACTGATTTAGCTACTTTGTTTTATCGTGATGAACAATGGTCACCTGATGAGATTTGGTATGTGGTGGATTCTAGGCAGAGCTTGCACTTTAAGCAGTTATTTGAAATTGCTCAGCGCTTAGATTTTAAACCAAAGCTTAAGCATATAGCATTTGGCACTATTTTGGGTCAGGATAAAAAGCCGTTTAAAACGCGTTCAGGTGAGACCCCGCAGCTTGCATCTGTACTCGATGAATCAGTAGAGAGAGCGGGGCAGGTCATCGCTGATAAAAACCCAGGTTTACAAGGTCAGCAGAGAGATGAGGTAGCTGAGATGGTGGGTATTGGAGCGGTCAAATTTACGGAGTTGTCTCAACACCGATTGACTGATTATATTTTTAGTTGGGATAAGATGTTAGCATTACAGGGTGATACAGCACCTTATCTGCAGTATAGTGTCGTGCGTATTGAGTCGATTTTTCGCAAGCTAGATGCAGAGTATGATGCTCAGGCAGTTATTCAACTCAATGAAGAGGCGGAGATTCGACTAGGTTCGATACTGTGTCAGTTTGCTGAACGATTGCCTCAGGTATTGGATGATCATCGTCCTAATTTGTTGGCACTTTATTTATTAGATTTGGCCAAGGCGTTTCATTCGTTTTTTGAGGCTTGCCCTGTACTTAAATCAGATGGAGAGACTCAAGCGAGTCGTTTGGCGCTGTGTGCTTTGACTCAAAAAGTCCTCAACCAAGGATTAGAATTGTTGAGTATCAAGGCTCCTAAGAGAATGTAGTTTTGGCTCTAAGATACATCAGAGCCAATATAAAGGGTTCAGCAAAAAGTTGAATATTTTATAGAGCTACTGAAAATCAGCCCTATTTCTTTGTTGACATTGAGTCTCAGTAACGGTAATAAGTCAGCGTTATGAGAAATATTAATTTAGCCATAATTACTGCAGCAGCCCTAACTGCTAGTTTGTGTGCACAAGATGACCAATTTGATACAGTTATTGTTTTTGGTAAAACACAGGAGGACGCTTTGGTTAAGAGTAAAGAAATTAGTAATCTACAAGCGAACACTCTGCAGGATATATTTCAAAATACGCCTTCTGTTTTTGTAAGTGGTGGTCGTGATGTGTCGCAAATGATATTTGTTAATGGTATGGGATCTACATTTAGTAATACCACTATTGATGGTGCGTATCAGAGTAATTTCTATCACCATGCAGGCTATCTCTTGATTGAGCCAGAATTATTAAAGCAAGTAGGTATTAATTCTGGTGCAGGTTCTGCATTAGATGGGCTGGGTTCTCTCAATGGTTCTATTAGGTTTGAAACTAAATCTGCTTTTGACTTGCTTGGAGAAGAGGATTTTTATGGGTTAGCTCGAGTGACTGGTTATAGCAATGGTGAGGGGTTTAAGTTTTCTCAAATTTTTGCGAATAGACTTAATGATAACTGGTCATTGCTGCTTAATGGTTCTCATGCTGAGCTTGATGATTTTGAGGGTGGATCAGGAGTGAAATATGCTAACTCAGGTTCAGACACAACCAGTTATTTTGCCAAGATATCTGCTGATTATGAGGCGCATCAATTCTCTGCAAGCTATGAAAATATTGATAGAACTTTTTTTGGTTTTGCACGTTTAAATTACACAAATGGGTTTTCGCTTCCAAGTGGTAATGATAGAGGTCAACAGTCTCAAAAACGTGATGTGTTTGCCGTTAATTATGATTTTGCCCCAGGTGGTGACTGGATTAATTTTGAAGCTGACTTAGCTGTTTCAAGCCAAATATTCAATGGTGTTGATAATAATAATGTTGGCAATGATGATGATAGAGCTGCTCTTGATACTATCGATTTAAGTTTGACCAATACTTCATATGTTAGCGACAGTACTTCTGTTGCTTATGGTGTGAATGTAAGGCAGATTGATGCAGCATTCCAAGATGATGCTAAGGTTACAGAGGAAGAAAAAGCGTATGGTATCTTTGCTCAAGCTGATGTAGATTTTAGTGATTCATTTTCAACAAGTTTTGGTGGTCGGTTTGACTCATGGGACTACACAGATAGTGGTACTAGTGATGCTCAATTAGATAGATATAACTTTAAGGATGAGAAATTTAGCCCTAATATTTCAGTTACTTATGCGCCATTAGACAATTTAGAGTTGAGTGTTGGTTATGCAGAAGCGTTTCGTGGTGTAGGTATTCGTGAGGCTATTTACCTTGATGCTAATAGAGGAACTAGCGCTCAAAAAGCAGCTCTTGAAGGAGAGGAATCAAGTAACCTTGAGGCTTCTGTAAGTTACTTAGCAGATAATGGCTTTTATGCTAGAGGTTCGGTTTTTAAACAACAAATCAATAACTACTTAGATGAGGTAGAAGGGCAAAATGAGGATTTTCTTAGTACTATAGACCATAAGAACGAAGGTTATGAACTCAGCTTTGGTTATGAAAATGAGGCTTTTTACTATAGCTTAACTGTCACTGATAATGACCATAGTTCTAACACTCCGCAAACAACTATTAATAATAACTATAACTTAGGTGCTGAGGGTATTGGTCGTTTCCAAACGGGGAGACGTTGGCTCGCTATTGTGGGTAGCAACTTTCAAGATCAAGGCTTGAATTTAGGACTTACTGCTGAATACCAAGAAGGTCAAGATGAAACAAGTATCGCTGGTGAGCGTGATGTTAAAGAGAAAAAGAGTTTTGTTGTCTTTAATGCTTTTGCTGAGTGGGATGTGGCTAGCGTTGACGGTCTTAAGGTTCAGCTCAATATCGATAATATTTTTGATAGAGGGTATTACGAAGCAACTTATTATGCGGATGAAAGTATTTACGAGGAGCCAGGACGTCAATTCCGTCTTGGGCTTTCTTATGAATTCTAGGTGATTATTTTCATAAATTTAGCCTTGTTATCGATAATGAGACTGAATGTCGTTAATATATTGACATCATTGGGATAGGGCTGTATAAACTTTAAAGCTGTCTTAGGTAGTATGTGTGCAAAATCGCACAGCTAATCATTACTTACCCCATGAATTAGTATTCCCCTTAAAAAATGTTTAATAATAAGTAAGATGAATTTTATTGAATTATTTATATCGGGAGGAGCGTTAATGTGGGTGCTTTTAAGTTTGTTCTTAATTAGTATGTTTCTTATTATAGAAAGGTTTGTGTTTTACAGTTGGCATTATTTTCGCGTAGAAGATAGTTTGAAAAGAATTCAAGAAATACTAACTTTAGGTGGTGCAGATGCATCTCGTCAGTTGCCATTAGACAAGAGTTGTCATAACCCATTGTTATTAGCTGGAGCACAGATGTATGAAGCGGTGTTTAAAGGGAGAGTGCACTTTGAAAATATTGCACAAAGGCAAGCGCACCGCTGGATTAATAGGTATGAGAGAGGTTTGCGACTATTAGCTCTCATAGGTGTTATTTCTCCTTTAATTGGGCTCCTTGGAACGGTGTGGGGAATGGTTTTGGCCTTTGAGAAAATGGCTGCTTTATCAGACAAGGTCACGCCTGCTGATTTTGCTGAGGGTATCTCTCTTGGCTTAATGACGACTGTAGCTGGCTTGGTTGTAGCAATTCCTGCGATAGCAGCGACAAAAATTTATGAGAGAAAAGTAGATAAATTAACAGATGGGTTTAATGAAGTAAGTTCACATTTAGAGGAATGGTTTTTTAATGAAAATGAAGATTGAAAGACGCAAAGCCATATCAGCTAATTTAGATCTTACGCCATTAATTGATATTGTTTTTCAATTAATCATCTTTCTATTGGTAGCTAGTAATTTTACCCAAGTTAAAGAAGCATTAGTTGAATTACCTAAATCAGAAAAGCAAGAGAATTTAAAAGAGCAAGTGAGCTCACCTGTAGTGACTCTAGTTATTCACAAAGATAATAAACTGCAACTGTTACCTAGTGATTTGGTATTTAAACTCGAAGAACTAGAAACTCAGTTGCAGCAAAATATCCAGCAATCTAAGGAAAAAAGATTAGAAATCAGAGGTGATAAAGAGTCGAATTTAGCTACTTTTGTAAAAGTTATGGAGGCTGCCAATGAATATGGCTTTAAATCAGTAGGTCTATTTAAAATGGTAGAAAAAAAGTAATATTAGTAAAATGAGGTGTTATATTACATATATATTGGTTAAGGAATGGTATTCAGTTGTGTCTTTTGCCTTGGTCACTTTTTTTTGTCTAATTGTCACTTACTATGCTGTTAATATGGATGTCGTGCAAAAAGTACAGTTATTAGATAAATCTGATACTATTATGCCTTTGGAACTGTTGACACCTCAGCCTCATCCTCAACCTCAGGAAAAAGTTATCACCCAAGCAAAACCTAAACCCATAGAAGACAAAGCAGCTTTAATTGAAGCCTTTGAAAAAGAGGTGATAGCTCAAATACAGTCAAAACCTCTAGAGGAGATTCCAGTTGTTGAAGAGACTCATGAGTTTGAGCCAATGGAGCTCAACGAAATAAAGCCTAATCAAGTCACCAAAAAAGTCATAGAGACCAAATCAAAGCCTCTAATTTCACCTGACACCGCTAGCTTGGCTAAAAAAATAGTTTCCAAAGCTTCTGCGATAGAGAGAAAACATCCAATTTATCCCAAAAGAGCGCTTAAAAGAGGTCATAAAGGTAGCTGTATTGTTAGAATTTTGGTTAATCAATATGGGGCAGTAGAATGGGCTAGAATTGATAAGAGCACAGGCTATCCATCGCTAGACGAATCTGCGTTGCGCGCTGTAAATAGTTGGAAATTTAACCCAGCTCTAAACGGACTTAATAAGAGAATAGCCTCTGAAATAACAGTACCTATTAAATTCAAATTGCAGTAAGTCGAATCTATCACTCTAAATGCAATTTGCTGATTTGTAGTTAAGAAAAAATAAGCTTTTAGATGAATTATCGATGATTTTCGATGATATGCCTAAGTCTTACGGCGAGGACTTTGCCCATGGTGTCACAGTTTTTAAACATTTCAGGGTAGTAATTATAGCGTTGACTGAGCCATTCTCTGACTTGGTCGACTTTGTGTTTGGGGCTGATTTCGCAGTCTTGTACCGCCAGCATGAGGCGGGTGAGACGGCGTTTTTCAGATAGGGCTCGCCTTGCTAGTTGGGTGCGTTCTTCGTCTTGGTATTGGACGATGGTTTCGTGGTTGAGGTATTTAAATACAAGATCTTGAATGGGCAAGTTCTCCTCCCAACGGTAAGCTCGATAGATGTCGCGCTCGCCCTCGTAGCATTGTTGGTCAAAATCAATGGGGCGCACACGGTATTGAATTTCCTCAAAATCTGGGGTAATATCGACGACGTAATTTACAGGGCGCATGTCTCCGAGTAGGCGTATCCAGCAACGCTCATTAAATTTAATAAACTCTTTTGAAATACGTACGTGGTTGAGGCTGATGTCTGGCAGATAGTCTTTGATAAATACATCGCCTGGGACGCCTGGGATATGCTCTTCGATAAGGGTGTTATCCTTATATAGGTAGTTCATCCTATGTGGAGAGAGGATATGCTCTAACTCAAGCCCTAGAATACGCGAGGCATCAGCCTGTTTTACATAGAAATAATCTGCATTATCATTAAACATGTTGGTAATGCGGATGCGAAAAGGCTTAGAATTACCGAATTCACCAAAATCAATTCTATCTACCATTAGGTGATCTGTGCTGGATTCTTCACCAATGCGTAATTGTGTGTAGATGACGAGGAGCTGCTTGCGAAGACGCTTGGCATCTTCGTGTTGGTACATGACGGTTACCCATAAAGTTTCTTTGCCCTTGGGGTCTTCGTATACTATAGAGCCATTGAATCGGCACAGGTCATCGTAGAGAGTGGTGATATTAGCCTGTCTACCATATTGCTTGAGGTATTCGTCAAAGGCGACACCAATGGGGTAGATGATTTTTTTTTGGCTGATTTGCATAATTAAAGATTCAATATGAAACACTCTCTAGTCAATGGAAAATTGCGATTTTAATCAGGACGCAGGATAAAAGACAAATAACTATAAATCTTATTTGTTTATTAAGCACATATAACTCCCTTAGCTCTATGAACTGCAAAGCTATCTAGTCTATTATGATAACTGTATAGACTTTGGTATTATTTTAGTTAAATAAATGCTTTTTCTATGGTTGAATTATTATACTGTGGAGTGATTTTCATTGCGTAAATATATAAAACTCGTTACTACTGCCAAAGTTTTACTCAATATAAACACTAAAAAAGACACAAAATAACCTTTGTGTGTAGATGTTGAATACAAGATTCCTGTTACTACTTTTTTACCAACTCAGCCATGTCTAAAATACTCATAATTGCAGAAAAACCATCCGTAGCTACGGATTTAGCTAGAGTTTTAGCTAAATTACCTGAATTTGGTAAGTTTGATAAAAAAGGACAGGCGCGTAACACCTATTTTGAAAATGATACAGCCATTATTACATCTGCTGTAGGTCATTTAGTAGAGCTCAAAATGCCAACGACAGCTGATGGCAAAAAACTTCCATGGAGTTTCAAGCATTTGCCAGCGATCCCTAAAAATTTTGAATTGCAGCCTATCGAGCGTACGGAGTCACGTTACAAGCTCGTAGTTAAGCTAGCTAAACGCAAGGATGTTACTGAGATAGTTAATGCTTGCGATGCTGGTCGTGAGGGTGAGCTTATTTTTAGATACTTGCTCGAGGCGGCAAAGATTAACAAACCTACTAAGCGTCTTTGGATGCGATCCATGACCCAGGATTCCATACTCGAAGCATGGGCAGCACTACGTAGTGAAGATAGCATGCAACCTCTAGCTGATGCTGCCAAGTGCCGCTCTGAGGCAGATTGGTTAGTGGGGCTTAACTCGACTCGCGCTCTTACAGCTTTTCGTTCACGTAATGGGGGGTTTAATATTACCGCAGCAGGTCGTGTGCAGACTCCAACTCTGGCTATTTTAGTAAAGCGTGAGTTAGAAGTACGTAATTTTAAGCCAGATACTTATTTTGAGGTGAGTGCAGATTTTGAGGTGAGTGCAGGTAGTTACTCTGGGCTATGGTTTAACCCTAAATTTAAAGCTAAGGATCAGCCTGATTACCTAAGGAATAACCGTTTAGCAAGTGAGCAAGAGGCTCAAGCCATTGTTGAACGTTGTGCGAATCAAGTAGCTAAAGTAAGTGAAATCAGTAAAGAAAGTAGTGAGATTTGCCCACAACTCTACGATTTAACCACCTTGCAAAAAGAAGCGTCCAAACTATTTGGTCTTTCTGCCAAAAATACACTTAGTATTGCGCAATCATTATACGAAAAACACAAGGTGCTTACCTACCCACGTACAGATTCACGCTGCTTGCCAGAGGATTACATAGGCAATGTGAAAAGCACGCTTAAGTCGATAGCGAGTAGTGATAATAATCTAGCCGACCCCGCAAGTAAGGCTCTGAGCAAAGGTTGGGTCAAAGCCAACAAGCGTATTTTTAATAATGCCAAGATTTCAGATCACTTTGCTATTATTCCTACAGGTAAAATTGCTAAACTTTCAGAATTAGAGTTTAAGGTCTATCAGCTTGTGACTCAGCGTTTCATTGCAATATTTTATCCCTCAGCTAAATATCATAACTTAACTCGTACTACGGAAATTAGCCATAGCGAGGGTGTGGATAGTTTTAAAACTACAGGAAAAACACTCGTTGAGGAAGGCTGGCGTGAGGTATTGCGTGTCTCGAGAGGGGGGCAGACAGGTGCTCAAGATTCATTATTGGTGCCAATCAAAGCTGGCGAAAACGCTCAATGCGAATCAGTCGAATTAGCAGCCAAGGAAACGCGTCCCCCAGCGCACTATAATGAGGCAACTTTACTTGGTGCCATGGAGGGAGCGGGTAAGCTAGTCGAAGATGATGAATTGCGTGAAGCCATGGCAGATAGAGGTCTTGGCACACCAGCAACTCGTGCAGCTACCATTGAGGGACTTATCGCTAGTAAATATGTCTTACGTGAGGAACGCCACTTGCGCCCATCACCACAAGGACTCAATCTCATAGCCTTAATTGATGAAATCAAGATTAATACGCTCAGTTCAGCTGAGCTTACAGGTGACTGGGAGTATAAATTACGCCTCATGGAAGCACGACAGTTCACTAAGGAAAATTTCATGAACGAAATTACTGAAATGACTCGAGAAACAGTGGCCAAGGTTAAGAGCTACACCGAAGAGCTTCAATCTCAGAAATTTGATGATTTAGAAGCCGCTTGTCCACAATGTGCAGAGACCCCAGTCAAGCAAACAGACGCTACTTACGAGTGTTACAGTGATGAGTGTAAATTCCGTATCCAAAAATTTATTGCTCAACATGAATTAAAAATGGCAGAAGCCAAAACCCTACTCGAAACTAAAGAAGTAGGTCCATTTGATGATTTTAAGTCTCGTTTTAACAAGCCATTTGAAGCCAAGCTCAAAATTAATGATAAATTTAAAGTGGAGTTTGATTTTGGTAATGAGGAGGACACGTCAGTGGCGGATTTAACAGACGACCAAATATTTGCTCGTGATTACACCATCTCTGATGGACGTATTGTCGATGTCTATGAAACGGAAAAATCCTACCTAGTACCTAAAATACTCACAGGCAGTAAAAAAGACGAAGTGCTTAAAATCGGGCGTAACATACTCAAGCACGAAATCACCCGTGACGAAGTGCTCATTCTATTAGGGGAAGGCAAAACCCCACTTATCAAAAACTTTGTATCTAATAGGACTAAACGCTCTTTTGAAGCCTTTTTGACCCTCAATTTTGATACAGGCAAGATTGGCTTTGATTTTCCGCCACGAGAAGCCAAAAAAAGCGCGAAGAAAAAGCCAGCTAGCAAGAAAGCTCCTGCTAAAAAAGTGGCTAAGAAAAAATCTTAATCTAATCCATCATGCTTAAATTTAATATCTTTGGAATACCTGTAACAGTGCACCCCATGTTTTGGGTGTTTATGTTTATCTTTGTTGCTTTATTTGCAGGAGCTAATGCTACAGCACCAATAATTATACTCAAGGTCTTGGCTTTCTTTTTATCTATCCTCATTCATGAGTTAGGTCATGCCTTAATGGCTAGACGTTATGGAGCACCTGTTCGTATTGATTTACACGGTATTGGAGGTCAAGCAAGCTACCTGTTACCTAATTCAACGAAGAAAAAAACAATTATTATTACCGCAGCAGGACCTATACTGCAGCTAGGAGTTGGTCTTATCGCGTTATACTTGCTAGCTCCTTTGGCTCAAGGTACATTAGCAGCCGCTTTTGTTTCGCCATTTGTATGGATTAGTTTGCTATTAGCTGTGTTCAATCTTCTCCCTGTTTACCCTATGGATGGAGGGCAGATACTACATGAAGCTTTGCCTTATAATAAAAAAAATATTGCTTTTATCGTAGGTATTATTGTGGCAGCCCTAGGTGTACTAATAGGTTTAGCTATAGGTCAGTTCTTTCTCGCTATCTTTGCTGGACTAGGAGCATGGGGCAATTATCAACGCCTAAATAATAAATAAGTTAAGGCGCTATCATTTGGCTAGGCTTTATAAATCTAGTTAAGACATTTAATTATCAATTATTATGGCAGGTTTAATCATTAGCCCAAGGGCACGCATTTTTCATGGACACGATTGGGTCTATGCTACCGAAATCAAAAAAACATTTGGCAACCCTCAGCCAGGTGATGTGATTTCACTCAAGGATTTCAAAGACAGAGCCCTAGGCTCCGCTATCTACAATCCACAGTCACAAATTGTAGCGAGGCGATTCTCATTTCGTAAGCAAGATTTGAATCTTGATTTTTTTGAACGTCGATTCACGCAAGCTCTCAAAGCTCGTCAGGAAACCGACATCAACCCTCGCCTTATGCGCCTCGTTTGGTCTGAGTCAGATGCTCTGCCAGGTATTGTCATTGATAGATATGGTGATGTGCTCGTACTCCAGGCCACGACACTCGCCATGCATCAGCGCTTAGATATCATAGTTGAAGCAGCACAGAATGTATATCAACCGCAAGGCATCTTGCTCCGCAATGATTCAGCCATGCTTAAATCAGAAGGTATAGAGCCAGAGCTCAAAATCCTCAGTGGAGATGTTCCTGAATCATTCATTGTCGCGCAAAACTACAGTGTTGGTAATATCAATTACGAAGTGCAACTATTTTCAGGGCAAAAAACAGGTCTCTATATCGATCAGCTCCAAGCCCATGATGAAGTCGCTCAATATGCTAAGGGACGCCGTGTGCTAGATATATTTTCTAATCAGGGGGGCTTTGCCCTAGCTGCTGCCAAAGCAGGGGCCACAACTGTAACTGCTGTAGATATTTCAGAATCAGCGGTAGAATCAATCTCAACTAATGCTAAGGCTAATGAGTTAGAAATAACGGCTATCAAATCAAACGCTTTTGATTATCTAAGAACGCTAGAAGAACTTAGTGAAGAAGAGTCTCACGATCTCATTGTCCTCGATCCTCCTTCATTCACTCGTAACAAAAAAACAGTCAAAGAAGCCCTAAGAGGTTACAAAGAAATCCACCTGCGAGCTATAAAACATCTCAAAGCAGGCGGCATCATGTCCACCTTCTGCTGCTCGCATCACATCACCCAAGAACTCTTCTTAGAAAACATCGTCTCAGCCAGCGTCGACGCCAAAAAAACGATTAAGTTGATAAAGACACACACCCAAAGGCTCGACCATCCAGTGTTACCAGCCCTACCTGAAACCTTGTACTTAAAAGGCTACACCTTCGAAATTTTGGCGAGTAAATAGCTCTTTTAGCGAATAAGGGTAACTAGCTCACATATTTTCGGGGTCGAGTAGCTTTTTCTACAGCCACACCTCCAACGCCTAGCATCTAAAGCCATTTGAGCGATTTTCTGTCTATTAATGAATTAGGGTTTAGATTTTTTCTGTGTTTTCTGTGTTTTCTGTGGTTATATTTCTAGCAGAAAATGAAAGCGGTTTATACATTAGAGGATTTGCGTGCGGGATTGCCAGTGAATGAGGCTGGGCAGTCATTGTGTCTGGCTGTGGTGGGTAATCCTGTGGAGCATTCTAAATCCCCACAGTTGCATCAAGCGGCTCTAGAGGAGGCTGGGGTTTCTGGGTTTTATGGGCGTTTGCAGTTAGAGGTAGGTGAGTTAGCGCAGGCTTTTGCCTTGGGGCGTGAGCTAGGTATGTTAGGTATGAATGTGACTGTGCCACATAAGCATGAGGCGATGGCTGCCTGTGATAGGCTTGATGAATCTGCAGAGTTTTTAGGAGCGGTCAATACGGTGTGCTTTACTGATGAAGGTTTAGTGGGTTACAATACTGATGGCGGTGGTTTGTCACTCGCAGTGGCTGAGGCATTTGGGCGACCATTAAGTGAGTTTGAAGTGACAATTATTGGGGCTGGAGGTGGTGCAGGTGCCGCAGTAGCAGCTCAATGCGCAATTGAAGGTGTGCAAAAATTGCATTTGGTGAATCGCAGTGTGGAGAAATTGGCTATTTTGCAACAGCATTTGAGCGTGTTACCAGTTGAGGCTGCTGCTGATGTTGATATTAGTAATCATGGTTTAGAAGATGCTGATTTACCTGAAATTTTAGCCAGGAGTAGTTTAATTATTAATGCAACTTCGCTTGGGCTTAAATCTGATGATGCGCTGCCTTGTGAGTTAACAGCTATTAGTGTTCAGCAGTGTTATTACGATATGGTGTATCAGCCAGATTTGACTCCATGGTTAAAGCAAGCTCAGAGCCGAGGTGCTAAAATTGCTGATGGACTAACTATGCTCTTGCATCAAGGGCAGTTAGCATTTAAGTTATTCACTCAGAAGAAGCCTAATATCGAGCTCATGCGCCGCAACTTATATAATAAGTAGTTTGATAATTAGTAGATAAACAAACTTAAATTTCATGAAATACGAACAACTTTTAGAGCTATATAATAAGCCTTTATTTGAACTTATCGAGCAATCTCGTGCTGTGCATGCAGAAAACTGGCCTGAAAACGAGGTGCAGCTTTGCACTTTGCTTTCTATTAAGACGGGTGGTTGTTCAGAGGATTGCTCATATTGCGCTCAATCAGCGAGGCATTCAGCTCCAGTAAAAAGTGAGAGCCTCATGGAGAAAGATGATATCATGGAACGTGCTCAATCAGCTCGTGATAATGGCTCCACTCGTTTTTGTATGGGAGCAGCATGGCGTGGCGTACGTGCAGGAACTAAGCGTTTTGATAACGTGCTCGATATTGTGTCTTCTGTCTCAGAATTGGGCATGGAGGTTTGTGTGACACTAGGTGAACTCGGAGCAGAAGAGGCAGCAGCCCTTAAAGAAGCTGGAGTGACTGCATACAATCACAATATTGACACTTCACCCGAGCATTATCCAGAAATTGTCACGACACATACTTTTCAAGATAGACTAAATACAATTAAGCATGCTCAAGATGCAGGTATGAGTATTTGTTGTGGTGGTATTCTTGGTTTAGGTGAGACTTACGAAGATAGACTCAAGATGATTGAGGTGATTTCAGAGTTTAATCCGCAGCCTGAATCTGTACCGATTAATTCGCTCATGCCAATGCCGGGTACGCCTCTAGCTGAATCAACCAAAGTAGATATATTTGATGTGGTGCGTATGATTGCTATTACTCGTATTGCGGTTCCTAAAGCAAAAGTGCGTTTGTCAGCGGGGCGTAAGCTTATTAGTGAAGAAGGGCAGGCGCTGTGTTTCTTTGCGGGGGCTAACTCTATTTTCTATGGAGATAAGTTACTGACAGCTGCTAATCCGTCATTCCAAAATGATCAAGTGTTACTCAAGAAGTTAGGTATGAATTATCAAGCGCCTAATCCGAATATGGCAGCCCCAGCTAAAGACTGCACTAAAGAAGCTTCACCTTGCTGTAATTAATGTATTCTCCATTAGCAAAATTAGGATGAAAAAAATCATTGTTTTTGATTGTGATAGTACCTTGAGCTGTATTGAGGGAATTGATGAATTGGGCAGGATTCTTGATGCTGATACCTTTGCCCAAGTAGAGCAACTCACCAATGATGCTATGGACGGTAAACTACCCTTAGATGAGGTGTTTCCTAAGCGTATGGAGTTGATTGCTCCCAGCGCTCAAGAGGCCGAAGCCATCGCGCAGATGTACATTGATAAGGTTGAGTCAACTGCAATAGCGACGCTAAAAACATTGCGTGATCAAGGCTGGACTCTGATGATTCTCTCTGGTGGTTTTGCACCGTTGATTCAGCCCTTGGCCGATTTACTTGAAATAGAAGAGGTGCACGCTGTGCCTATTTATTTTGATGAACAAGGCAATTACGCTAGCTACGGTAAGGACTACCCTACGACGCGAAACCAAGGTAAGGTAGAGATTATCAACGATATTAAATCACGCCATAATCCAGAAAAAATAATCATGGTAGGTGACGGTATTTCAGATTTAGAAACCAAGCCAGTTGTTGATCAGTTCATCGGATTTAGTGGCTTTATTGCCAGAAATAAGGTCGTGGCTGATGCAGATATTATGATTAACTCCTTAGATGAGTTAATTGAAATTTTATAAAAATTTAGTTCCTATAAAACTATCATCTTCATGCTCTAATATTCTCTGGGGCTCGTTGCCGTTAAGTATGTAACAGTTGATATTGGCATTTTGTGCTTTTTCAACGGCTTGGAGTTTAGAATGCATGCCACCCATAGAGAAGTGACCTGTGTTTTTAGGGTCTACCATGGCGTAAGCTTCATCTAGAGTTTTAATTTCTGAGATAAGGTTGTCAGTTGAGGGGTCGAGTAATCCATCTACTGAGGTGAGTAAAAATAATTTTTTGGCACCAAGTTTAATAGCTAAAGCTACAGCGAGATGGTCATTATCTCCTAAATTAAGTTCCTCAGTGGCTACAGAATCATTTTGATTTATTATAGGAATAAGCTGAGGTGTCTCTAGAATAGAGTTGAGCATATTTTTTAAATTAATTTTGCGCTCATGATGGTGTAAGTCATCATGAGTCATGAGGATTTGAGCTGGCTCTAACCCATACAGGCTAAGCTCATCACGGTAGGCTTGAATCAATTTAGGTTGCCCAATAGAGGCGCAGACCTGCTTCGTGACTAGAGATCTTGGGTACTCACTAAGCTCTAAGCTCTGAGCGCCAGATGCTACTGAACCACTTGAAACTAACACGCACGCATGATGGCCTTGATTTTGAAGTTTTGCTAACGTTTTTGAAATAGCCTTAATATTTTCGAGATTAAGACTGTTGTCATTTAAAGTTAAGACACCTGTGCCAACTTTTATAACTAAAATAGAGGGGTGGTTTTTTTCAGACATTGTTAAAGAGCTGTTGAAAATATATGAATGACAAGCCTAAAGCTATTTTTTGAATAAGCAAGGCGCGACTGCAAGCTGTTATAAATATACCAGCTAAAGGAGAAACACAGCTTATGGAAAAAAGAGTTTAGGTTACTAATAATTTCTTTTGCGTTAGCAAAGTGAAAGTCAAATACTTATTTTAAAACTTGTTATTTAGAGACTTGTAATAGCTCTTTATAGACTAGCAATAGCATCAGCCACTGCAGGAAAAAGCTGTTTTTTGCGACTTACAACGCCAGGTGCGTCGAATAAGGTAGGCTCTAAAGCTGACCAAGGTAAGGCTTGAATTATAGAAGCATCTCCACTCGCAAGAATAATACTATTGTGTTTAAGGATGTCAGTGACTGCAACAAGGGCTAAATCGTAACCTTTTTCTATACGCAGAGCGTCTAAGGCTTGTTGGATATTGTCTTGTCTATCTTCTAGAAGTTTGAGGCTAATTTCTTCTATCTGAGCTATAGTGATGAATTTGCCTCCTTCGTTGAACTCTTTGCGATCAGTATTAAGGATGGCGTCCATATCGCCGTTAACAAGAAGCGAGCCTTGAGCAAAGAAATTCTCAGTGAATTCTTGTGGGTTGATGTCTGCAATTTCCGCTAGAACAGCTAAGACTCTTTTATCAACTTCTGTTGTAGTTGGAGAAGTGAGGCAAAGTGTGTCAGAAATCATGCCTGCGACGAGGCATAGTGCGATATCACGACTAGGCTTTTTGCCTGCGTATTCATAAGCTAGCGCCACCATAGTACAGCTTGAACCTACAGGACTATTCCAAAATGCAATAGGTTGTTGAGTTTTGATGTCTCCAGAGAGGCGGTGGTGGTCTACGACTTCTACGACTTGTTCTGCTTGGATACCTGGAATGGACTGGGCTAACTCATTGTGATCGATGAGGCAAAATTGGTAATTAGCTAGTTGAATTTCATCGGTATGCATATAGCAAGTAGGTGCGGCAAGCTCAGTTTGGCTAAGCACCCATTGCGTACGCTCAGGGATAGATCCGCAGCAAATGGCACTCGCCTCAACACCTCTTACCTCTTGCAAGAAAGCCGCATAACCAAGGGCGGCACAAATAGCATCTGTATCAGGATTCTGATGACCAACAACGAAAATAGAAGAACTCATAAAGGGAAGTTAAGAGGGAAAAATTAAAAATGAAAAGTAAAATTAGTACTGGGATTAGAGAGTCTGCGAGATTTGAGCTAATTAAATGAATTAAAAGCACATGAAAGCATTACTATTAAGTATTAAACAAATCGTTGTCTGGTTTTTGTTCGCGCTCTAGATCTATTCTGTCTTCTAAATTTCTTGCTTTGACTTTTTTGCCACGCTTGTTGCGGCGTTGCACGTTGCGCTCGCGTTGCTGTTTGCGTTTATTGAGAATTTCGACTTCCTCAACTAACTTGAGATAGGATTCATAACGTTCAGCGGTGAGAGCTCCTGTTTCGATGGCTTGCTTGATAGCGCAGCCGCTGTCTAGCTCATGTTTACAGTTACTAAACTTGCATTGTAGGCTTAGTTGACTGAGGTCTTGAAAGCTTTCGTTGAGAGTTTCTTCGGGGCTCCAGAGGTGGATTTCCCTAATTCCTGGGTTGTCTACGAGTAGCCCACCATCAGGTAAGAGTATGAGATCTCGAGCACTGGTAGTATGCTTGCCTTTGCCTGTGACTCCATTGACTTCGTTTGTCCATTGCCAGTCTTGACCTAGGAGTTGATTAGTCATGGTTGATTTACCTACACCACTAGATCCAATAAGAGCTAATGTGACGCCTTGGTCTAGGTAGTTTTTAAGAATAGAGACACCTTGATTTTTGACCGCGCTAGTAAAATGTAGATCAATACTAGCATCAGGAAAGTAATCAAGGATTTGCTTTTTAATATGAGCTAAGTGCGCTTGACCTTCTTTGTCTGACTCATAGAGATCGATTTTATTAACTAGGCAGATAGCTTTGGCTCCACTTTGTTCTATTAAGGTGAAATATCGATCAAGGCGTTTGAGGTTAAAATCTGCCTCGGGGTCAGTCACAACAGCCACATAATCGATATTAGTGGCAATAATTTGTTCGATGCTAGCTGTGCCTGTGGCTTTGCGTGATAGACTAGTGCGCCTTGGTAAAACTAGCTCAATAAAGGCATCTGTTTGATTGTAGTTAGAGGTCTCATAGTCGAGAATAACCCAGTCGCCTACTGCGGGTTTTTGTTCGTGATTGAGTGTTTTTCTACTTTTCCCCTTAAGGCTTGCAGTGATTTCTACTACTTCATGATCACTATCAATAGTCATGACATGATAATAAATTTTGTCGTCACGACTGATACGTCCGAGCTGGTAAAGCTCTGGGCTGGCATGTTTTTCTTTGCAAGCTTCTTCAAAGAAGCTCTGCCAACCTAAATCTTTTAGTTGTGCCATGCTTATTGACTAATTAGCGTTTAACCCAATTAGCATCATAGCCTCTGGTGTCAATATGGACAAAACTGGAGTAAATGCCAATACCGCCTTTGAACCAGCCGTTTCTACGTAGTTTTTTTGCGTAGCTAGCTACTTTCCAAGTTGAATGTCCTGGGAATTTAACGTCTACAGCTTGGTTGTGCAAATGGTAAGATTTTGAGCTTGCGCCAAAGCAGGTGCGATTATAGGCAGGGTCTCTATAAGCTGAGATGATGACTGGCTTACAATTAAGGTCTTCTGCTAACTTATCAATAACCGCTAGATTATCCACAATATTTCTCCATAAATAAGTCGGTGGTATATGGTTAGATACACTACGTCTAGATTTAAAGTGGCTTTGTATAAAGTTAGGAATAGAAACATACTTTAGACCGACTTTTTTATTGATATAGTTGGCGTATTTAAGTGTTTCTTGTGATTGTTTTTCTACCCATTCTTGTGGTAAAACCTGCCCAGGATGAGAAAAACCCAGAAAAGCCTGTGATTGACTAGATGCTCCACAAATGAGCCCGGCTGTTCCTAGCAAAGTTTTGCTAAGAAAAGCTCTGCGAGAGACATGAGAAGTATTAGTGGTTTTCGACATGAATGCGTAAATATATAGATTTTAATTCAAAAATCAAGTTTTTAGCAGAGGAGGTCTAAATAATGAGGTGAAATTATCAAGGTATGCATTCATAAATTAGTTAGATTAAATTTTGTTAAAGGCTTATAAATCAAGCTTTAGAGGGGTTTATTAGTCTGTTTATCTAAATGTTTTAATTGCCTGAGTTAGAGGCATGAAAAAATAAATAATTTTTTTTGAGAGGGTACTTTACAAATGTAAATTTACTGATACTTTATTGAGAGTTTATGCCTAAGGATACCAGTATTAAAAAGATATTAGTGATTGGTTCGGGTCCTATTGTTATAGGACAAGGTTGCGAATTCGATTACTCAGGAGTACAAGCGTGTAAGGCTCTCAAAGAAGAGGGTTATGCGGTTGTTTTGATTAACTCTAATCCGGCCACGATTATGACTGATCCGGAGTTTGCTGACAGGACTTATATAGAGCCTATCACCAGAGAGATTATTATTAAAATAATTGAGAGAGAAAAACCAGATGTTTTATTGCCGACTTTAGGTGGGCAGACGGCTCTTAATGCGGCTATGGATCTCTTTAAAAGAGGTGATTTAGATCGTCTGGGAGTGCGAATGATTGGCGCAAATGCTGAAGCCATTGATAAGGGTGAGGATAGGCAGTTGTTCAAAGATGCCATGCTCAAGATTGGTTTGGATGTGCCTATTTCAGGTGTTTCTCACTCAATGGAGGAATCTAGAGAGATTGCTAAAAAAATTGGTTCCTTTCCTTTAATTATTCGTCCAGCTTTTACCCTCGGTGGTAATGGTGGCGGCATTGCTTACAACAAAGAAGAGTTTGAGGAAATTGTGACTCGTGGTTTAGAGCTTTCCCCAACTACAGAAATTCTCATTGAGGAGAGCTTGCTAGGTTGGAAAGAGTATGAAATGGAAGTAGTGCGTGATAAGGCAGATAACTGTGTTATAATTTGCGCTATTGAAAATATTGACCCTATGGGTGTGCATACGGGTGATTCAATTACGATTGCCCCAGCTCAGACGCTTAGTGATAGAGAGTATCAGCATATGCGTGATGCTTCATTTGCAATTATTCGTGAAATCGGTGTTGAAACAGGTGGTTCTAATATTCAATTTGCTATCAATCCTAAAAATGGGCGAATGATTGTCATTGAAATGAATCCACGTGTATCTCGCTCATCAGCTCTTGCATCTAAGGCTACAGGTTTCCCAATTGCTAAAATTGCGGCTAAATTAGCAGTAGGCTATGTGTTGGATGAATTACGTAATGATATTACGCAAGAAACACCAGCAAGTTTTGAGCCCACAATTGATTATGTGGTTATTAAATTACCACGCTTTACTTTTGAAAAATTCCCTGATGCAAACCAAGTGCTCACTACACAGATGAAGGCCGTAGGTGAGGCGATGGCTATTGGTCGAACATTTAAAGAATCTATGCAAAAAGCATTGCGTTCGCTTGAGACTGGTCGTTGGGGCTTTGGTTTTGATGCCAAAGAAATCAAAGACGCTTCGCATGAAGATATTGAACGTAAGTTGAGAATTCCTAATGCTGAACGTATTTTTTGGATTCAAGTGGCTTTTAGAGCGGGATGGACTGAAGAACAAATTTTTGAGCAAACAGCTATTGATCCTTGGTTTATTAAGCAACTTAAGCAAATTGCAGATGCTGGCAATGAACTAGCAAATTTAGATTTACGTCAGGCTAAGAAATTAGGCTTTTCTAATAGACAAATTGCTTTAGCCAAAGGCTCAGACGAAGCTAGCGTACGTAAAGAGGTGAAAGCTGCAGGCATTATTCCAACTTACCGTTTAGTAGACACTTGTGCTGCTGAATTTCAGGCGTATACTCCTTATTATTACTCAACTTATGGTGATGAAAATGAGTCGATTAGATCTGATAAGAAAAAAATCATTATTCTTGGTGGTGGTCCTAACCGTATTGGACAAGGGATTGAATTTGATTATTGTTGTGTGCATGCTGCTTTTGCACTTAAAGATTTAGGTTATGAAACCATCATGGTGAACTCTAACCCTGAAACTGTTTCTACAGATTATGATACTTCTGATAAGTTGTATTTTGAGCCCCTTACTTTAGAGGATGTGCTTAATATTTGCGATAATGAAAAGCCTGATGGTGTCATTGTTCAGTTTGGTGGTCAAACTCCACTTAATCTTGCCGAAGGTTTAGAAAAACATGGAGTTCCCATTATCGGAACATCGCCAAGTAATATTGAATTAGCAGAAGATAGAAAACAATTTTCAGCGTTGCTCAATGAGTTAGGCCTTAAACAAGCTGAGGCAGGTACAGCTACTTCAGAAGAAGAAGCTATTAAAGTAGCCAATGAAATAGGTTACCCAGTTTTAGTTCGTCCATCTTTTGTTTTAGGAGGCAGAGCGATGATGATTGTTTATTCTGATCAAGATATCAAGCGTTACATGAGAGAAGCAGTTGATGCCTCTGATGAGCGCCCAGTGCTTATTGATAGATTCCTAGAAGGAGCACGTGAATTAGATGTTGATTGTATTTCTGATGGGAAGCAAGCCGTTGTGGGGGCAGTTATGGAGCATATTGAGCAAGCAGGGATTCATTCTGGTGATTCAGCTTGTGTGATACCTCCATTTAGCATAGAAGCGGATATTCAAGAGCGTGTCATTCAAGCCGCTAAGGCCTTGGCCAAGGGGCTCAATGTTATTGGTCTTATGAATATTCAATTTGCTATTAAAGATGGTGATATTTATGTAATTGAAGCCAATCCTCGTGCTTCACGTACAGTGCCATTTGTTTCTAAAGCAACAGGGATACCTCTTGCTAAACTAGCAGCTCAAATCATGGTTGGTAAAACTCTAGAAGAATTAGGTTTTACCGAGCAAGTAATTCCTAATTACTACGCAGTCAAAGAAGCCGTGTTCCCGTGGGGTAAATTCCTAGGTGTAGATACTATTCTTGGTCCAGAAATGCGATCAACTGGCGAAGTGATGGGGATAGATGAAGATTTAGGTATTGCTTACGCGAAAAGCCAAATTAGTGCTTTTAACCCACTACCTACCCAAGGTAACGTATTCATTTCAGTAAGCGATATGGACAAAGCTGATTCGATAGAGGTGGCAAAATCTCTTGTTAGTTTAGGTTTTAAATTATTTGCTACTGGTGGAACATGTGCCTATTTAAAAGAACACGGTTTAGAAGTTAGCAGAACTTATAAGTTAGCTGAGGAATCACGTCCTAACATATTGGATTTAATGAAGAATGAGGAAATTCATTTTATCATTAATACTCCAAGTGGTCCAGACGCAAGGAAAGATGAGGTTTCTATCCGTAGTGCGGCTATTGAACATCGGATTTCACATTGCACTAATTTAGCTGCAGCTCAAGCGAGTATAAAAGCTATTACATCTCTGCAAAATAAGGTTGTTAATGTTAAAACCATACAAGAGCATCAAAATGCACTTATTTAAATAAAAAAGACTTATATTGATTAAATAGGGGCACTAGAGATAGTGTCCCTATTTTTTTATAGAAAATTGCCGTAAGAATTATCCTTAAGGATTATCAATAGTACCTTAAAAAATAAATTGACAATTCATTTGCTGAAGTTAGTATAAGTCATTCTATTTAATTAATTATAATAATGTCTACATTACCTCCTGCAAAGCCATCAGCGCCACTTCCATCTACACCATTGCCTCCTGCTAAACCTGCTTCAGCACCAAGCGCACCAAGCGCACCATTGCCTCCTGCTAAACCTGCTTCAGCACCAAGCGCACCAGCAGCGCCAGCAGCGCCAGCAGCGCCAGCAGCGTCAGCAGCACCAGCAGCACCAGCAGCACCAGCAGCACCAGCAGCACCAGCAGCACCAAGCGCACCAAGCACACCAAGCGCACCGTTACCTTCTGCTAAACCTGCTTCAGCACCAGCAGCGCCAAGCGCACCAAGCGCACCAAGCGCACCAAGCGCACCAAGCGCACCAAGCGCACCAAGCGCACCAAGCGCACCAAGCGCACCAAGCGCACCAAGCGCACCAAGCGCTAAACCTGCTTCAGCACCAAGTGCACCAGTTGCACCTAAAAACCCGACGCCTATATCACCTGGAGTAGCTAGTTCAACTCCTCAGCCGTCACCAATATCTTCTGGTGCTCACGGTTCAGCAGCTCCAGTTTCTCCCGTTCAAACAGTTGAGGTGGAGGTTGTAGTAGAAAGTAAGGCAGTAGCTATCGTTTCTATAATTGGAGGTTTAGCTGCAGTCGTTATGTGCGTAATGACTTATATGGCTTATAGTCAGTTTTCTGGATAAATTTAAAGTTAACCTATTAAGATTTAGTCAAAAAAGTTGTTATAGTTTTCAAAAATATTTCTTATTGCTATTTGCTTGACGAATAGTAAAATATTGAGCTATTTTCAGCTTATGAGTTTAGCAGTTAATGAATCTAATTTTCAAACAGAAGTCTTAGATGCTTCTGTACCAGTTTTAGTTGATTTTTGGGCAGAGTGGTGTGGCCCTTGTAAAATGTTGTTACCAATTATCGATGCCTTGAGCGAAGATGTAGGTGATGCTGCTAAAGTAGTTAAAGTTAATGTAGATGAAGCGGCTCCATTGGCAGCTCAATTTAAAATTAGATCTATACCTACTTTGCTTATTTTTTCTAATGGAGAAGTTAAAGAGCAAATTGTAGGAGCTAATGTCACTCAACAAGAGCTCAAAGATAAGTTGCTCAGCCTTAGCTAAGCGATTAGCTTTCATTTAAGGCGGAGTGGCCAAGTGGTAAGGCAGAGGTTTGCAAAACCTCTATTCGCGAGTTCGATTCTCGCCTCCGCCTCCAAAAAAAAATCACTGCAGTTGTTGTAGTGATTTTCTGGTTAACAGATAAATTTTATTCTAATTATATAGCAAATATTCGATGTAAATATGGATCATATAGATGAAGACCTTGTAATTAGAACGAGTAAGTCGATTGCTTTTTGGTTTATGTTACCGTCATTGATTATTGCGGGAGCGATTATCAAGCTGGCCTTTGAAGATTGGTACATGTGGTTGATTCTTCCTTTTTTTCTATATGGTTTTTGGTTAGGGTTAAAATTAATTGCTAATCCAAAAGTACTAATCAAAGTAATCAATAAAGAACTATGGTTATATGAAGGCTCGTTAATTCATGAGTCTATACCAAAAATAAAAATTCCATTTGAATATATAGAATCTTTTGATGTGCAAATGTTTAAAGATAATCGAGGTGCTAGTTGGTTTCTCACGCTTAAGTTAAAGCAATCAGTCAAGCTTTCTGAACCAGCAAAAAAAGCTATAGCCAGCAGCATAAGGTTCACTAAGCTTGCAGTTGAACCTAAATTTATTCCTTGGGGAGTTAATTGGCCAGAAGGTGGAGCTAAAAATCTAAAGCAGCGCCTAGATCAGGTTATTATTGTAGATTAACCTTATTTAAGCTAGATCTTTTAAATTTTGAGACTATTTGCCAAGGCTCAAGTTCGGTTATGCGTGTATTTTGCTTAGTATGATAAATATTACGGGCTTCAATGAGTTTTTGCATAAGCACTTGTTCATCTAATTTTTGCAGATTTTCCCATGTGGGTATTAAAATGGCGCCTCTTCTGGAATGAGGCTTTGCAAAAATATGAGCTTGTTGCACAGGTAAGTTCACTTGCTTGATAGCCGATTGAAGGTCCATAAGCTGTGTAGAGAGAGAGATTTTTTCTCCTAAAATTTTACAGATAGCTTGATCTCTTTCTATATGTTCGATTTCGTCTTGCTCATTAAATTTAATATGATCGTCAGAAGTAAACCAGCCTTCATTATCTATAGATGAGTTGAAGTGCCATTGTTGTTGAGTGAGCTTGATGTAACCACTACAAAGAGCCGGTCCTTTAAACTGTGCTTTGCCAGTAGGTGCTTGTTGGTATTGCCAGTTCGGTAATAGTTTCATTTTCCCATTTGGCTTGTTTGCTACAGCTAACATAGCAGAAGTTTCTGTCATTCCGTAGCATAGATGCAAAGGCCAACCTAAGTCAGAGGCCTGCTGTTTTATTTTAGGTGCGAGATAGTCACCGCCAACAAAGGCAATACGTATGGATTTAGGACAAGAAAGCTCCAAGTTAATGATGTCAGCTACTTGAGTAGGTACTAGTGAAATGATAGTCACTTGTTGGATTTGGCATTGCTGATGCCAGGTTTTTGCATCCCACTGAATATTGCCATTGGTATCGAGATTACGTAGATCGCAGCATTGAGCTTCAGATAGGTAAGATCTCGCTAGAATACTCAAGCCAGAGACGTGAAATAAGGGTAGGTTAAGCGCAAATACATCTTTGTTAGTTATAGTAAAAATTTGATTAACTTGTTGTGCAGCATTTAACATTGCTCTTTTAGAAAGAGCAATCCAGCGCGGCTCACCTGTTGTTCCTGAAGTTGGAATGAGAAGATGAGATTTTAAATTTTCTTGCTCTTGAGCCCAAGGTAATAAACCTTTATCAATCAAGTTCTGCTTAGGATTTGAGCATATTTCGAGAGAAGGGCTTGTCCAGAATTCGGCTATTATGTTTTTAGAGAGGTCCATGATAATTCTGTTATTAAAGGCTCAAATCCTAAGCCTGCTTTTTTATTTGCATGCCAATAAGGGCTTGAGCTAAGAACTGATGAGAAAGGGTTTGCTTGATAAGAAAATTGAGAAAGCAATCCAGCAGTTAGTAGCTGTTTGGGATGTTTTTGTTGCCAATACGTAGCTTGATAAGCAGCCCAAGCCTGTCCAATAGGGTGATCGAGGTAAGACGTGAAACATAATTGGTAATTATTTTTCAATAAGAGCTCAATTAAAGTAGAATCATCAATAGCTGGCTTAACAACACCTACAAAATAGTTGGTATCAAATTGAGTCAGTAATTCAATTTTTCTATCGATTGCTATTGTTATCGAGTCTTGGTACTCTTTTAGTCTCTCGAGGTTTGAAGAGATGCAAACAGGGTCTTCTAAAAAATCTATAGACTTATCTAAACTTAGACTATGAGCCCACTGTAGAGTCTCATTAAAGTCTTGCCAATTTAAACGCTCATTAAAATCTAAGCGCCATTTAAAATTAGGAAATTTTTGGCTAAGCTGATACCATAAATTCCTTTCATGTTGCCAATTATGACCAACTTTAATTTTAATGGTCTTAAAGTTGAGTTGTGTTTTTTGCTCAAGAATTGAAATAATATCTGGATGAGTAAGCTCACATAAAGCATGATTTTCTAATCGGTTAGATATGTACAAAGCTAAATTTTTATGGCGAGCAACTGAATCAGCATAAGCGCATTTAACAGCTTGTTTAATAAGTGGTGTTGACGAGTTAGATTTGAGGAGTTGTAGTTGATCCATTAAACTGGCATCACCTAATTCCTCCCAAGGATGAATGCATGCATAGCCGTAGCTAGAATAATTTTCAAACTGCATACGTACAATAATTCCTTTTCTAACTAGGCTATCGGCAACGCTACCTAAGTTAGAATTACAAAACTTAAGCTCATAAGCGTGATAGTCGATACTATTGATTTTCAAACTACAATAAAGGTGTGGTTAATGAGCAAAAAATATAAACCCAAAAAATTCCATATAATAACAAATGTAAGGCAGATAGAGCTAAATAATGGTTGTGTTTAACACTGGGGTTAAGCTTGCTAATATTAATTGTAATTATCAAACCTAGTAGAGCAATACCAGCTAAAGCGATGATAGGGTAAAAAGTTAATTGAAACTGAATAACGCCAATTAGAGTTAACAGATAAATGCTCATCCAAATAATGAGCGGCAGAAATCGAGCTTTTTGCCAACCTAGCTTGACAATTAGCGTTCTTTTACCGGATTTTCTATCTTCATCTACGTCCCTCAAATTATTAATAGTAATAAGTAAGCAAGACAAGCCTCCAATACTTGCGCCAAGCCAGAGAATCGAAATATACCAAACTCCCGTTTGAATCCAAGCACTACCTAATGTAGCTAAAATACCAAAAAAGAAAAATACAAAAACCTCCCCTAAACCTCTATAAGCAAGAGCAATAGGCTTACCTGTATAGCCGTAACTCAAAATAAGACTAGCAATACCAATAGGTATGACTTGCCACCCCCTAATTTGAGCAAGAAGGTAACCAGGAATAAGAGTCAGAACTAAAAGTGATAGGCTAACCACTAGTAATGAACGTGGAGAGATATATCCAGAAGCAGCCATGCGTTTTGGTCCAAGGCGTTGTGAAGTGTCTGCACCCTGATAGTGATCCATAAGATCATTAAACAAATTAGTGATAATTTGGATAAGTAACACAGAGATCAAAGTTAAACTAAAAGCCAGCTTAGAAAAGCTACTAGTTAAATAGTAAGCATAACTAAAACCTAAAATAACAGGTATGATAGATGCAGGCAGGGTTTTAATACGAGTTGCTTGTAGCCAATAAAGCATAAAGAGAATATGGAGTGAATTTAGTAGAACACTATCAATAATGAACGCTTTCTAAAAGTCTCTTTGCTGAAAATTAGTATATTACTTAATTAGATAAAGAAATATGCAAATAAATTAAAAAAAATACTTGCTATTTACACTCACTAATCTTAATAAAGTGCTCCGCTTTGCTCTAGGGTAAAGAGATTTATTATGCGAAGGTAGCTCAGCTGGTAGAGCAGTTGGCTTTTAATCAATTGGTCCTGGGTTCGAATCCCAGTCTTCGCACCACTTTAACCCTTCACACTTTTTAAGTGTGAAGGGTTTTTTTATTGTAGCGAATAGTGGAGCTCGACCTTGCTATATTTAAAATATGGTAACAGGGGTTGACTGCTCATGCACAGCGTAGCTCTGCAATAAAACCTTCCCGCGCATGTGGGAGATACTTGTAAAGGGCGTCGTGTTTGTACGACGGGATAATTCCAGTCAATTTTTGTAGAAAGCAGAGGGGCTTTAGATGTTGGCGTTAATAATGTTAAATACACTTTTAAGCCTAGATTAAGCCTAGAGTTTTTTGTGACCTAAGACTCAGGGGAACTTATATAAAAATAAAGTTTAATAATCAGTGTAGCATTTAAAAAAGACTATAGGCTTCATTAATTAGTTTTTTTGCTGTTATTGCTTTAAAGCTTAGCTTTGAACTTTACATTTAATGAGCAAAAAATTATAAGATATTTATCTTATAATTATTATGAAAATTGGATTTAATCTTTTATTGTGGACAGGTCATGTGACATCAGAGCATTTTGGTATATTAGAGAAGCTTAAAGCAAAAGGTTATGACGGGGTAGAAATCCCTATTTTTGATACTTCAAATTTACAAGATTACAAAGATTTAGGCCAAGCTCTTAAGGATAATGGCTTGCAATCATGTGCTGTCACTATTTGCCCGGACAACAGTATGAGCTTGATAAATCCTGATGCTGCTGCACGTGAAAGAGGTTTAGATCATCTCAAAGCTGTTGCTGAATGCGGGTATGCTGCTGGCATTGATAATCTTTGTGGTCCGTACTACCAGGAATTAGGTCTGTTTACAGGTCTACCAGCTAGCGAGCAAGAGCTTGAACACGCCGCAGAAAAGCATCGCATTTTTTCTGGCATCGCCCAAGATGCAGGTATTCAACTCACCATTGAGACTTTGAATCGATTTGAATGTCACTTACTTAATACTATGGAGCAAGGCAAAGCTTATGTAGAGCGTGTTAATCATCCTAACTTCAAGACCATGTACGATACGTTTCATGCTAATATTGAGGAAAAAGATCCATTAGGTGTCATTGAGCCTAATTACGATGTGATTGGTCACGTGCATATTTCAGCTAATGATCGTGGTACACCGGGTAAAGATCATACTCCAATTACCGAAACTATTCAAAAATTCAAATCTCTAGGTTATGATGATTGGTTTGTTATTGAAGCATTTGGAGCGGCTTTGCCAGACCTAGCAGGAGCCACCAAAGTATGGCGCAGTTTCTTCCCAACCTATGAAGAGGTGTATGAGTTTGGCTATGATTATATCCGTTCTGCTTGGGACAACGCTTAAGCGTCCTCTTTTAAAAAAAGATTTATTTCAATCTAAAAGTGACTTAGCTTGCTAAGTCACTTTTTTTGTTTTTTATTAGAGGCATGGCAACTCTTTCTTCGACAACCACAGTTCTTTTAGATAGCGATACTATTATTGCTATGGCAACCCCGGTTGGGCATGGCGCTATTTCTGTGATTCGTTTGAGTGGTGGTGCAGTGTTGCCCATTCTTAGAGTTGCGATAACGGAAGATGATTGGGAACCAAAACCAAGGCATGCTTACCTAAAAACCCTTAAAGATGAGCAGGGTGCAATAGTGGATGAAGTGCTAGTCACTTATTATGAAAATCCAGCTAGTTATACAGGCGAAGATACGATAGAGCTTAGTGGGCATGGTGGTGTTTTTGTTACCCAAAAAGTATTGCAACACTTACTAGATTGTGGGGATAACTATGGTTTAAGGCTGGCTCAAGCTGGAGAGTTTACTCAGCGCGCTTATATGAATGGCAAGCTTGATTTAACTCAAGCCGAGGCGGTGATGGATGTGATTTCGGCTCAGAGTGATTTAGCCTTACAAGCAGCGCAGAAGCAATTAGGAGGAGGCTTTAAGTTACAAATTATACAGTACCAAGAGAGCTTACTTGAGGTGTTAGCTCAGATTGAGGCTTATATTGATTTTCCTGATGAGCCGTTAGAGCCTGCTTCATTAGCTAAAATTGCACAAAAAATAAGTCATATTAAAAACGCGATTGCTAAGGCGTTGCAATTCAAAGATCAAAGTCGTTATGTGCGCGAAGGTGTCAGAACAGCTTTGATTGGGGCTCCTAATGCAGGAAAATCAAGCTTGCTAAATACTCTAGTAGGTTACGAGCGAGCCATTGTGAGTGACATACAGGGGACGACACGTGACACGATTGAGGAGAGTCTGCGTTTAGATGGTATTTTATTGAGGCTTATCGATACTGCAGGTATTAGAGATAGTGATGATGTAATTGAAAAGCAAGGCATTGAGCGCAGTCATGCTGTTATTGAAGAAGCTGACCTTATTTTAGAAGTGGTGGACGTGAGTGAGGCTAAGCCAAGCGGTTATCCATGGTTTTCTGCAGATACGAATAATAGAATAGTTTTATACAATAAGTCGGATCTACCTATTCATCCAGATTGGGAGGCTGAACTGCAAAGTGATGTTGCACCTTCAAAAAATGCTTTTCTGATTTCTTGTGTGCAATCTAATGGTATTGAAGAGTTAAAATCTGCTATTAAAAGTAAGTTAGGCTTGGAGGACTGGCTCAATCAATCAGAGTTGATAGCAACGAATAAGAGGCAACAAGAGCATTTAAAAGAAACCTTAAAATTCCTCGAGCAAACATTAGAAGCTATAGATAACACAGCGGAAGCTGAGTGGATTTCTTTTGAAATCAGAGAATCTCTAGCTCATCTTGGAGAAATAGTAGGTCATGTAGATACAGAAGATCTATTAGGTAAGCTGTTTTCAGCTTTTTGTGTGGGAAAATAGTCGTTTTAGCGTTTTATAAATAAACTTGGCAGAAACTTAATTATTAGTTAGGTTTAAAGTCGTTTTTTTGATTGAAGACTTGCCAATTATTAAGCTGCTTGGTAGTTTTCTTGAAACTTCTACTAGATTGCATCTTAATTTAAAACCGCCGTTCACAGATGCTAGTAGTTAATCATGTTTTTATAATTTAGGTTAATTTTATTATGGCAATAGCAATTGAGATGCCCAAGCTTTCCGATACAATGGTGGAAGGCACTTTGTTAAAGTGGTGTAAACAAGAAGGAGACACTATTAGCGTCGGTGATATTATAGCGGAGATTCAGACAGATAAGGCAACCATGGAGATGGAGGCTTTTGATGACGGGATTTTAGCTAAAATTCTTATCCAAGAAGGAGGTGTGGTCCCAGTTAAAAAACCATTAGCTATTTTAGCTGAGGAAGGGGAAGATCCTAAAACTTTGACTATTGATGATATAGTTGCTGAAGTTGAAGAAATAGCGCAGGTTGAAGAAAAACAAAAAGATTCAACAACTAAGTCAGGAGGCAGTCCGATTAATCAATCAGGTAAGCCTGCTATTACTTCTGAAGATGGTGTGCAATTAGCTGGAGATCCAAGCACAGTTAAATCATCCCCACTCGCGCGTAAAATTGCTCTTGCTAAAGGAGTTGATATCACTCTTGTTACGGGTACGGGCCCTGGTGGTCGCATTGTAAAAGGAGATGTGGAGCTAGCAGCTTTAAGACCTAAAGTGCAAGTAGGAGGTTCAAGCGGGCCAACCCCTGTTCCAAGTATGCCTGCAGGCAAGGGAGATTCGGTAAGACAGCCATCTATTATTCAGTCTATAGCTATTGATAGATTGACTACATCTAAGCAGACTATTCCTCATTTTTATTTACGATTAGAAGCCGATGTGACTCGTCTGATGCAGTTACGTAAGCAGATTAATTCTCAGGTAGATACTACCCATGGAAATAAATTTACGGTGAATGACTTTGTGCTTAAGGCTGTTGTCGAAGCTATTAAAAAAGCACCGGTTATCAATAGCTCATATGATGGAGCTAGTATTATAACTTATAAAGATATAGGTTTAAGCTTTGCTGTTTCAGCAGGAGATGATTTGGTGACACCGGTGATTCAAAAAGCGCAACTTAAATCATTATTACAAATTTCTCAGGAAGCTAAAGAATTAGTGAAAAAAGCTCAGATTAACCGCTTGCATCCTAAAGACTTTGAAGGAGGAACAATCACTGTTTCGAACTTAGGAGCATGGGGCATTGAATCATTTGATGCAATTGTGAGTCCTCCACAAGCGGCTATTTTAGCTGTAGGTGCAGCTATAGAAAAACCAGTTATTGTACAAGGTGAAGTTGTGACTCAATGGAGAATGAACATTACGCTTTCTTGTGATCACCGTGTCGTTGATGGAGCTGCTGGAGCAGATTTCCTTAATGCTGTTAAAAGAATGTTAGAAGCTCCATCTTTGATGCTTATGTAGAGGTTGTGTAAGCACTAACTTTTTACTCAGAGTTCACCATGAATACAAAAGAAAAATTAAAAGCAATTTTACAGGAGCGCTCAATTCGTTTTGGTGACTTCACGTTGGCTTCTGGAGCAAAAAGTGATTTCTATGTAGATTGTCGTGTGACAGCTTTAGATCCACAAGCAGCAAATTACATTGGAGAAGTGGCCTGTGAGTTGCTTAAAGAGCAAGATTTAACACTAGACGCTATAGGCGGCATGACTATGGGTGCAGACCCAATTTGTTTGGCTGTGGGCATGGCTTCTCTTGATGACGAGCAATTAGAAACGTTGAATGTATTTGTAGTGCGCAAAGAGCCTAAGGGTTACGGTGCCGGCAAGCAAATTGAAGGTAATTTTAAATCAGGTCAAAAAATTGTCGTGGTTGATGATGTGATCACCACGGGAGGTTCAACGCTTAAAGCAGTTGATGTTATTGAAGCTGCTGGTGGAGAAGTTGTATTAGCTCTAGTTCTTGTAGATAGAGAAGAGGGTGGTCGCGCAGCTATAGAGGCCAGAAATATTCCTGTAGTAAGTCTCTTTACTAAATCAGACTTTAAGATTTAATAATTATTTAAACAAATAATTACTGATTCAGCGTTTTTTATTCTGAATTTATTTATTAATTTTATGAAAAAAAGTATTCAAAATATTGCTAGATTTTTAGTGGCCTCAAGCGTAGCTATAGGCTTAGCGCAAGCATCACCAGTAACTCCATTAGCCATAGGTGAGTCAGCGCCTGATTTTAACCTTAAAGGCACGGACGGTAAAACTTATAAGCTTAGCGATTATTCAGATAAGGATGTTATGGTTGTGGTATTTGGCTGCAATCATTGCCCATTTATGGTTCCTGCTTGGACTCGCCTCAATGCTTTTGCTACTGATTATGCAGATAAAAGTGTTGGTTTTGTAGTGATTAATTCAAACGATCCTAATTATGGCGGTGGCAGTGATAATTTTGAAGCTATGGTTAAAGAATATGCTAAGCAATCTATGCAATTCCCTTATATTTATGATGGAGAGACCCAGGAAGTCGCAAAGGCTTACGGAGCTCTAGCAACACCACATGCTTTTATTTTTAATAAAGAGCGCAAATTAGTTTATCAAGGTCAATTTGATAATGGTAAGCGTAATCCAGGTCCTACAGATATTAATACGGTTAGAGATAATGTAGATGCTGTTTTAGCTGGTCATACTATTGCTGAACCAATCACCAAAGCAATAGGCTGTAGTATAAAGTGGAAAAAATAATTTTTAATTCATATTTGTCTTAGTTATATATAATCCTCGGTTATCCTGTTTTAATTCATTGGGGTAACCGAGGTTTTTTATTGTCAAATATGTTTGATTAGTTAAATTAAAAAAAAATATGAAAATATCAAACTTACTAAGTATATTAGCTTGTTCTGTGAGTCTGCTTGCTATGTCTGCAGCAGCTGAGCAATTCAAACCTACTCCATTGGCTATTGGTTCAGCAGCGCCTAACTTTAATCTCAAAGGTGTAGATGATAAAAACTATAGTTTAGAGTCGTTTGAGAAAGATGACTATGTAGTGTTAGTATTTACCTCTAATCATTGTCCTGATGCTATCGGGGCTTGGGGAAGGCTAAATGATTTTGCCAAAGAATATAAAAGTAAAGGAGTGGCTGTAGTTGCGATAAGCTCTAATGACCCACTGGCTCTAAGACTCGAAGAGTATCGTTACTCTATTTATGGAGATAGTTTTGAAGAGATGAAATTGGAGTCTAATGAACGCCAACTAGTGTTTCCTTACTTATATGATGGAGATACACAAGTAGTAGCTAAAGCTTATGGAGCCATGGCAACTCCCCATGTATTTATTTTGGATAAAGAACGTAAGCTAGTTTATCAAGGTCATTTTGACAGTGGGCGACGTAATCAGACCACTGATTTAGCAAAAATAGAAAAAAATACCGTCCGAGATAATATAGACACATTACTTGCTGGAGGAACATTATCTGAACCTACTACTCGAGTGCATGGTTGCTCAACTAAGTGGAGTTATAAGCGTGATACAGTAAAAGAAAAAGAAGCCATGTGGCAAGCATTGCCAGTAGAAGTAGAGATGACAGATCTCTCAACAATTAAAGAGCTAGTGGCTAATAAAACACAAAAATTACGTATCATTAATGTCTGGTCTATTTATTGCCCTCCATGTGTGGCTGAATTTCCTGATTTAGTAGATACTTATAGGCGTTATGATATGCGAGGTGTTGAGCTAATTACCATCGCTCTAGACGAAGCTCAAGATGCCGGAGAGGTTAAAAAATTTCTCACTGAGCAAGCGTTACCAGTAAGCCCTTACAATAAAAAAAGTGTAATAGCTGAAGGCAGAACTACGAATAACTATCAATACGCAGGTGATGATTTAGATGAATTTTGTGAAATTATTGATCCTAAATGGTTAGGTCCTATTCCTTATACATTGGTAGTAGCTCCAGGTGGAGAAGTCATATTCCGTCATCAAAATGAAATCGACCCGATTGAATTGCGCAAGGTTATTATCAAATACATGATGGATAACAAAGTTAAATAAGCTTTCTATTTGGTCGCTTATTTGTAAAAGCTAGCGATTCAAAGCAAAGCCTCAAACGCTTAGTTTGGGGCTTGTTGCTTTTATGAAGTAAAACTTGTTTTTTTTGTAAAATAATTCATAGTTTTGCCATGATTAGTATCAATGAAAACTTCTTGAAATTACAAGCTGGTTACTTGTTTCCTGAGATAGCCAGAAGGGTCAATTTATATAGCTCAGCAAATGCTGATGCAGCTAAATCACTCATTCGTTGTGGGATTGGTGATGTAACAGAGCCTCTACCACTCACTGCTCGCGAGGCATTTAAGGCGGGAGTTGATGAATTAGGGTCTAGCGAAACTTTTCGTGGCTATGGTCCTGAGCAAGGTTATGATTTTTTGCGTGAAGCAATTGCTGAACATGCTTATGCTGGTGTTGAGGTGAGCGCAGACGAAGTATTTGTTTCTGATGGTTCAAAGTGTGACACGAGTAATATCCTTGATATTTTTGGTCATGATAACAAAATCGGGATTACTGATCCAGTGTACCCAGTATATGTAGACACCAATGTTATGGCTGGTCATACAGGTGATGCTGATGAGTCAGGTAGTTATGAGGGGCTTTATTATTTAGAATGTAACAAGGATAATGGTTTTGTGCCAAGTATTCCTGATGAAGCATTGGATATTATCTATCTTTGTTATCCAAATAACCCAACTGGTGCTGTTGCAACACGTGAACAGCTCGAGGCTTGGGTGGCTTATGCCCTTAAACATAAAGCTATTTTGCTCTATGATGCTGCTTATGAAGCTTTTATTCAAGATGACTCAGTGCCACATAGTATTTACGAAATTGAGGGCGCTCGCGATTGTGCTATTGAATTTAGATCATTTTCTAAGAATGGTGGTTTTACGGGTGTACGTTGTGCTTACACGATTGTGCCTAAGACACTCACAGCAAAAACCAGTGCAGGTGAGGAAGTTACCTTGCACAGTCTATGGCAACGTCGTCAAAGTACTAAATTTAACGGGGTGAGTTACCCTGTACAAAAGGCAGCAGCAGCATTATTTACTCCAGAGGGCAAAGCTGAAATAGGTGCACTCATTGCTAACTACATGGAAAATGCGCAGTTACTCAGTGATGCTTGTAAAGCTGTAGGATTAACTGTTTACGGTGGCGAAAATGCTCCCTATGTATGGATTGCTTGTCCAGAAGGTTTAGATAGTTGGGGCGCGTTTGATTTATTTCTTGAAAAAGCACAAGTAGTGATCACTCCTGGATCTGGATTTGGTAAGGGTGGTGAGGGCTACTTCCGTATTTCAGCCTTTAACTCACGCTCTAATGTTGAAGAGGTTTGTAAGCGTATTACGAACTTATTTAATTAACTTATTTAATGATGAAAATAACTTATCTAGGTCACGCTGCTTTTTCTATTGAAATAGGGGGGCAATCATTACTGATTGATCCGTTTATTTCAGCTAATGAATTAGCCACAGAGGTTAACTTAGATGAGTTAAAGCCTGATTATATATTGCTCACACATGGGCATGAAGATCACGTGTTAGACGCTCAAGTAATCGCACAAAAATGTGGGGCTAAAATTGTGTCTAATTTTGAAATTGTATCTTGGTATGCTGAGCATCACGAAATAGAGGGTGTTCCGATGAACATAGGTGGACAAATTCAGCTAGACGACGTGACGATTAAGTCTGTTACAGCAGTGCATTCAAGTGTGTTGCCAGATGGTAGCTACGCTGGAAATCCTGGAGGTTTTGTCATCTGGGATAGTGAAAGCTGTATTTATGTTGCAGGTGATACTGCCTTAACATTAGACATGCAGTTGATACCTCAAATCTGCCCTCCATTAGCTGTGGCAATTTTGCCAATTGGAGATCAGTTTACTATGGGTTATAAAGATGCGTGCCTTGCCGCTGAGTTTGTCAATTGTGAGCAGGTTATAGGTTGTCATTATGATACATGGGAGCCACTAAATCTTAATCATGATGAGGCACAAGTTTATTTTGCGAATCAAGGTAAAAGCTTGTTGCTAATGGCGATTGGTGAAGAAGCGTATATTTAATAAATTATGAAAATTTTAGTTACAGGAGGTGCTGGTTTTATAGGCAGTGCCGTGGTGCGCTACATCATTGAGCACACCACTGACGAAGTGGTCAATGTGGACAAACTTACTTATGCAGGGAATTTAGCTTCATTAGCTCCTGTAGCATCATCAGAGCGCTATGCTTTTGAACAAGTAGATATATTAGATAAGATTGAGTTAACAAGAGTTTTTAAACAGCACCAGCCAGATGCTATCATGCATCTCGCGGCAGAATCTCATGTAGATAGGTCTATTGACTCAGCAGGTGAATTTATCGAAACCAATATTGTAGGTACTTACCAATTACTAGAGGTAGCGAGAGCTTATTATACTCAACTAAGCCAAGAAAAAAGGGCCACCTTTAAATTTCATCACATTTCAACTGATGAAGTTTATGGAGATTTAGAAGGGACTACTGATTTATTTACTGAGGAAACCTCATACGAGCCAAGCTCACCTTACTCTGCTTCTAAAGCGGCCTCAGATCATCTAGTGCGAGCTTGGGGGCGGACTTATGGACTGCCGGTAGTGGTGACTAACTGCTCTAATAATTATGGGCCGTATCATTTCCCTGAAAAATTAGTGCCGCATATTATTCTTAATGCCTTGGCAGGCAAGAAACTGCCTATTTACGGCGATGGCTCACAGGTGAGAGATTGGCTCTATGTAGAAGATCATGCGCAGGCGCTATACACTGTTGTCACAAAAGGAGAGCTCAACGAGACTTACAATATAGGCGGGCATAATGAGAAAAAAAACTTAGAAGTGGTTGAGTACCTCTGTGAATTACTTGAGGAATTGGCTCCAGAGCAAAAATCTCAAGGCTTACTAAATTACAAAGATTTAATTACTTTTGTGGCGGATAGACCCGGGCACGATGTTCGTTACGCAATTGACGCTAGCAAAATTCAAGCTGAGTTAGGATGGCAGCCTAAAGAGACCTTTGAAACAGGTATGCGCAAAACGGTTGAATGGTATCTAACTAACGCTTCTTGGTACGAGGCTATTTTATCAGGTGATTATCAACTTGATAGAAAAGGACTATAAGGCTATTAAAGAAATATGGATTTTAAAACCACGGAAGACACTGAATCCACAGAAGGTTTTTTATATAAAGAGGAAAGCTACAAGATAAGAGGTGCTATTTATGAAGTCTATAAGCAAGTAGGAAGTGGTTTTCTAGAGGCGGTGTATCAAGAATGCTTAGCTAAAGAGTTTGAGATTAGAGGAGTAAATTTTGCTGAGCAAGTAGCATTAAATTTAAATTATAAAGGGGAATTATTAAATCAAACTTATAAGCCTGACTTTATTTGTTATAATAAAATCATCGTTGAGATTAAAGCGGTCACTCTTTTAAAGCCAGAACACAAAGCTCAACTTATCAACTATTTAAAAATGACTCAATTAAGAGTGGGTTTATTAGTTAATTTTGGTGAACACCCTAAAGCTAGAATAGAGCGTGTTATTCTCTAGTATTTCTTCTGTGTTTTTTGTGCTTTCTGTGGTTAATTAAAAAAGTAAATTATGAGTAATTATAAAGGTATTATTTTAGCGGGAGGTTCAGGAACAAGACTGCACCCTATAACCATGGGGGTGTCTAAGCAGATGCTGCCTATCTATGACAAGCCAATGATTTATTACCCTATTTCTGTACAAATGCTTGCAGGAATTAAGGATATACTCATTATTTCAACACCAGAGGATCTACCCAACTTTAAAAAATTATTAGGTGATGGCTCTCAATTTGGAGTGCGTTTTAGTTATGCTGAGCAACCTAGTCCTGATGGTTTAGCACAGGCATTCATCATTGGAGAGGAATTTATAGGCGATAGTTGTGTGTCATTAGTTTTGGGTGATAATATTTTTTATGGGCAGAATTTCACAGGCATGCTCAAGGCTGCAACTGCTCGCACACAGGGCGCCACGGTTTTTGGTTACCATGTTAATGATCCTGAGCGATTTGGAGTCGTAGAGCTAGATGAAGCTACAGGCAAGGCGATTAGCATTGAGGAAAAACCGACAGAACCTAAGTCCAATTATGCGGTAACAGGTCTCTATTTTTATGACAATGATGTCGTGGAAATCGCAAAAAATATCGAACCATCACACCGAGGCGAATTAGAAATCACCTGTGTAAATCAAGTCTATCTAGAGCGAGATGAGTTGCAGGTAGAGGCATTAGGTCGTGGATTCGCGTGGCTTGATACTGGCACGCATGATTCATTGCTTGCGGCTAGTGATTTTGTCAAAACTATCGTCAAACGCCAAGGCTGGCAGGTCGCCTGCCTCGAGGAGATTGCCTACACGCAAGGTTGGATTGATGAAAAACAGCTCAAAAAACAAGGAAACAAATTCAAAAAAACTGCCTACGGCAAATATATACTAAACCTACTTAAATAATGAAATTTGGCTTAACAGATAAAGAATTAGAATCTTTAAGCTCGATTTTCTCTAAAAAATTAAGCTCTGGAAATATCTACATATACGGATCTAGAGCCAAAGGCAACTATACCTCCACTAGCGATATAGATTTAGTGATTAAAGGCTCTCAAGCATTATCAACTAATGAACTAGCCGAAATAGAAGATGCTATTATAGAGTCTGACATCCCTTATCTTTGTGATATTCAATATTTAGAAAATATCAGCAATCAAGCTTTGCTTGAGCATATTGCTAGAATTGGTAAGCTCATCTACGAGACAATCAATTAAATAGCCTATATTTTTTTCCTTAGATATGTTTTATTAAGTATAAGAAATTAATTGATATGAGCGCTTCAAAAGATACACGTTGGATACAGCGGTTTTCCAACTACAAAAGAGCCATAACTCTTTTAAGGGAAATGGTTCAAGGCGAGGTAGAGTTATTAGCATTAGAGCCTATAGCTAAAGAGGGGACTATTCAGAGGTTTGAGTATACTTTTGAACTTGCCTGGAAAACTCTCAAAGATAAAATGGAGCATGATGGGTTAGTTTTTGAGCGAGTTTCTCCTAAGTATGTGCTTAAATTAGCCTATCAAACAAAATATATTACTAATATCGAAATATGGTTAGAGATGAGTAACGATAGGAACTTGCTTAGTCACACTTATA
>Ga0209533_1000065_pt1 | contig 88422 bp, 75 predicted proteins | sample COG_04_FD_184748 | JGI IMG/M metagenome (GOLD analysis project Ga0209533, IMG submission 184748) | Pelagic Microbial community sample from North Sea - COGITO 998_met_04 (SPAdes) (version 2) | ecosystem: Environmental > Aquatic > Marine > Neritic zone/Coastal water | place: Helgoland, sampling...
TTTGGCTGTGGTCGAAGCGGAGCCCTTGCGGTTCAATCGTGTTAACCCCTTAGTGTAATTCTCGGCGCAAGATTTTGCCTATTATCGACTTCGGCAAATCGTTAACGAAGACGACTTCTTTGGGTACTTTATAAGTGGTTAAGCCCTCACGGCAGTGAGCGATAATGTCATCAACACTCGGTTGCTCACCGTGTGCGATTACAAAAAGTTTAACTACCTCGCCCGTACGCTCGTTAGGAATCCCAATAGCCGCGCTTTCTAGCACGCGCGGATGCCTGTCAACCCAGTCTTCGATTTCATTGGGAAAGACATTAAAGCCGGAGACAAGAATCATGTCCTTCTTCCTATCAACTATCCGTACATATCCATCCGAATCGATTTCAGCGTAGTCGCCGCTTTTGAACCAGCCCTCAGGTGTTATCGCGTCTTTCGTCGCTTGCTCTTGCCCCCAATAACCCTTCATCACTTGCGGGCCTTTTATCCAAAGTTCACCGCGCTCACCGGCGGACAGAATCTCTCCTGCTTCGTTCGCTGTGCATAATTCGGTATCAGGCACCGCGAATCCAACAGTACCGGCCACCACCTTGCCAGGGACATTGACTGTCACCGCAGGCGAGCACTCGGTAAGTCCGTAGCCTTCCATAATCTCGCAGCCAGTTCGTTCGAGCCATTCCTCCGCGACCGATGAACTCATCGCCATACCACCGGCACCGCAGAATTTAAGGTATTTTTTGTCCAACTTGGCGAAACTAGGATCCCGCAAGATCGCTAAGTAGAGTGTATTAATCCCTACAAAACCGCTAACTTTATAGCGTGCGAGCGCTTTTATCAGGCTAGGAATGTCTCGCGGATTCGTTATGAGAACGCTGTGATTGCCCGCGTAGGGCATAGCAAAACAGTGCATCAAAAACGCGTAGCTGTGGTAGAAAGGAAGAGGAGCTGCGACTCTTTCGACACAATCATCCATAGCCAGAACCGACCGCGAGCGAAATTGCATTAGGTTCGCAATAAAGTTTGCGTGAGTAATCATCGCCCCCTTTGCCACGCCGGTGGTGCCTCCGGTGTACAGAAGAACAGCGGTATCATGACGATCGAACACCGGTGCAACAAACGCATTCTCTGTTGGCTTTAGCGTATCGGTAAAACGAACGGCGCTTGGTAAGGAGTAGCTTGCCACCATTTTTTTCACGTATTTTGCCGCAGCATTGAGTAAGAATTTCTTCGGGGCCGACTGGAGATCGCCTAACGAAGAAATGATCACTGTCCTGAGCTGTGTGCGCGCGAACACTGCCTCAATTTTTGATGCAAATGATTCTAGTGTAACTACCGCAACGGCGCCTGAGTCGTTGAATTGATGTTCAAGTTCCTGTTCCGTGTAAAGCGGATTAGTACTGACTACGATAAGTCCCGCGCGCAACGCACCATAGAGTGCAATCGGGAACTGGAGAACGTTCGGTAGCTGAATAGCTATACGATCGCCTGGCTGTAAATCCGTTTGATTCTGTAGGAAATTCGCAAAGCGCTGACTCAATTCATCGACCTCGGCAAACTTCATCGTTTTACCGAAGCAGCTAAAGCCGGGGAGTTCGGCATGAGTCGACAGGCAATAATCTATGAGTTCAGGTAACGCCTGAAATTGCTGAGGATCTAATTGGTCTGTGAGCTTCTCTAGCACAAGCCCTCCACTGGGCATCAACGGTTGTCTTACTACTTCGTGAGAAGCTTCATCGCTTCTTCTAAGCCTTTCACAGAAAGCGGGTACATTTTGTTTTCGGTAAGCTCTTTAGCTACTTCGATCGAATAACTGTGCTCCCAATATTCTTTCGGCGTTGGGTTAATCCAGACTAAATGCTCAAAATGTTCACTCAATCTCTTAAACCAAGTCGCCCCTGCTTCCTCATTATAATGCTCTATGCTGCCGCCAACGTGTGTAATCTCATAGGGCGCCATGGTGGCGTCGCCTACAAAAATAACTTTATAGTCTTTTGCAAATTTGTTGATTATGTCGAAAGTCGAGGTGGTCTCAGCATGACGTCGATGACTCTTAGTCCATACGGACTCATAAACGAAGTTATGAAAATAGTAATATTTAAGATGCTTGAATTCAGTCCTCGCCGCAGAAAAAAGCTCCTCACAGAGTTTCACATGGGGATCCATAGAACCGCCGACATCGAAAAATATGAGGACTTTGACAGAATTATGTCGCTCGGGAACCATTTTAATATCTAGCATGCCAGCATTTTTGGCCGTGGAAGCGATTGTGTCCGAGATATCTAACTCTTCAGCTGCACCGGTTCGTGCAAATTTGCGCAGCCGCCTGAGCGCCATCTTTATATTACGAGTGCCAATCTCTACCGAATCGTCTAAGTCTCGATAATTGCGTTTATCCCACACCTTCACTGCGCGTGAATTACGGCCGCCGTCCTGACCGACTCTGATTCCTTCGGGGTTATATCCGTTAGCACCAAAGGGGGAAGTACCGCCGGTTCCGATCCACTTATTGCCGCCCTGATGGCGTTTTTCTTGCTCCTGAAGGCGCTTCTTAAACTCCTCCATTAATTTCTCGAGTCCACCCAGCGCTTCGATCTTCGCCTTTTCTTCATCGCTGAGCATCGATTCGAGTTCTTTGCGCAGCCACTCGCTCGGAATTTCAGCCATAGTCAGGTCGTCAAGCGCTTCGATTTTTTCAAAATATTTAGAGAATGCGCGATCAAACTTATCGAAGTTTTTCTCGTCTTTCACAAAACACATGCGCGAAAGAAGATAAAAGTCATCGATATTGCCGAAAATGATATTCCGTTTGAGACACTCGAGTAACGTGAACAGCTCGGTGAATGAGACCGGCAGGCGCTCTTTGCGAAGCATCATAAAGAAGTCGATAAGCATTAGCTTTTTGCTCGATGCATAAACGCGAGTTTCTCAAGGAGGTGAACATCTTGCTCGTTCTTCAAGAGCGCTCCGTAAAGAGGTGGTATCGAATTCTTCGCATCCCGGTTCTTTAAAATATCTTCTGGAATATCATCGGCCATCAGCAACTTGAGCCAATCGATCAGCTCAGACGTGGACGGCTTTTTCTTCAGGCCAGGAATCTTGCGCACATCAAAGAAAACATCCATCGCTTGTCGCACAAGGTCTTTCTTTATTTCTGGATAGTGAACATCGATGATTTTTTCCATTGTCTGTGAGTTTGGAAACTCGATATAGTGGAAAAAGCATCGGCGCAGAAAAGCATCGGGAAGTTCTTTTTCATTATTACTGGTTATAATTACTATCGGTCTTGTGGTCGCCTTCACGAGCTTTTGAGTTTCGTAAACGAAAAACTCCATTTTATCGAGCTCAAGTAACAGGTCATTTGGGAATTCGATATCAGCTTTGTCGATCTCGTCGATTAAGAGAACTGATTGCTGTTCTGCCTCGAACGCTTCCCACATTTTACCCTTTACGATGTAATTAGAGATGTCTTTGACCTTCTCATCACCGAGTTGAGAATCGCGTAATCGAGATACAGCGTCGTATTCATAGAGCCCTTGCTGCGCTTTTGTTGTTGACTTTACATGCCATTGGATAAGGGGCATGCCTAGCGCTTCTGAAATCTGCTCCGCTAACATTGTTTTGCCAGTACCAGGCTCACCTTTGATGAGTAGTGGTTTTTCGAGCGCAATTGCCGCATTGACTGCTAACTGTAATTCGTCTGTCGCGACGTATTTGTCTGTACCTGTAAAATTCATTCGCGTATCTCTCTTCTACTCTGCTGTTCAAAAGGAAATCTCGGCCTGAACGACCGTCAAACGCCATTGTAAAATGGCTGAGCCACTAAATACAGTACGCGTGAACTAATGACCCAGACTAGGCGCTTGAGTCTAGGTTGTTCGGCCTCTGGACATCGGCTGCGTTATTTCGCAGCAAAGCCCCGTCGCTTCCTCTCGCGTAGCCACATAATAGCTGCCACGACGAGACCAAGCACTACGCTCAAGAAAAGTGGTACGAACGCGCGTAACGCAGCGTCTGAGCCGAGTGTGATGGCATCGAGCGTGAGTACCATCAGTGCAGGGGCGAGATGAGGGCCATCAACGTGACTCGGCCATGGCGTAGCAAGCATCGCAATAGCTATGGCTCTTATGCCATAGGTCAGCAAAACAGCGCGTCTGAAGACAATGAGATGCCAAATAATAGCAATGAATAGCGACGACGCGAGCAGGTACACAAGCCAAAATAATCCGTAATTTGCCATCTATCCTCCCTTGTCCCTTCTTTTCACGTCCGCGCCAGTGTCTTTAGCTTGGCCTGCTCTCTACTCCACCCAGCGGACGATATGCTCGTCATAGCCGTCAGGGTGGACATATTCTTCACTAATTGCCCTACCAGATAGCGAAATCCCTGCGCTTATCATCGCGTCGCGCGACCCTGTTAATAGTGGATGCCAATCGAATAGAGGCTTGCCCTCATGACGCAGACGATAGGCACAGGTTGCGGGCATCCATGTTGCAGAGGCGATATCCATTGCTTTAACATCGAGGCAGTCAGGCACCAAGTCGGTCCTGGTTTGATAGCAGCCACAGCCCCCAGTATCCTGATCATGGTGTTTGCAGACAACGCGCGTATGGACAATCTCTTCGGTTTCATCATTCATTAGCTTTTTTAAGCAGCAACGCCCGCAGCCGTCGCAAAGACGTTCCCACTCCGTCTTACTAAGTTCTCCAAGGGGTTTATGCCAAAACTCTGTTGCGGCCGACTTAGTGTCTTTCATGAATCAAGTACGCCTTCGAAACCAGCTTGCAAAAGTTCCTTTTTCCACAGTGACAACTCGGATGGCCACGCGCCCTTCTCAGGCTCAGTTTCCATCACATGCATATAGGCGAGTAGTTGCCGCTTGCGGGCTAATACTTCGGGCGCAAGGCCGTGGGCCTCGGCAGCAGACTTGACGACCGCTTGTAATCGTTTAAGCCGCTTGCGCATGTCGGGCGTTAGGGGTGCCGGTAACTCAGCGTTATCTATCTTCGCCGTGTAATCACAGCCATCGGCCAACTCGGCAAACACTGATCCGTAACGCTTTACAACAGAGGCCTCTACTCGGCTCAAACTTCCCTTGTCTATTAATAAACGCGCACTGGAGACTCGTTCCCCCGAAGTATTGGCACCCGACAGTGCCCCGGCGATCTCCACCAAATCATTGTCTTTTAAGATCCAGCTTTTGGGTTTGTCACGACGCCGCGCCTCTTTCTCACGCCAGACACTTAGCTCTCTGAGCAGCACCAGCCCATCAGAGCTGAGGCGCCATGCATTGCTTAGCGATTGATAGAGCGTTGACCAACTAGATTCAGCCTCATTGTTAAGCGCTGTCTGGATTAGATTTTGACACTCGGTAGCAAACCAGTCGGACATGTTTCGTTCGCGAAGCTCGCTAAGAAGCTGGTTTCTCAAATCAATGAGGTGTACGACATCGATCGCGGCATAGCGCAGCTGTGCGTCGGTCAGAGGGCGTTGCAACCAATCCGATCGGGTCACATTTTTCTCAATAACCGCATCCAAACGCAGCAAGACAAGCGCTGCGTAGCTAAGGCTTGGCCCTAAACCAAGGAACGAAGCGGCGAGCTGTGTATCGAAAAGTCGTTCGGGAACGAAACCGAAATGCGACAGGAATACACTGAGGTCTTCACTGCAAGAATGGAATATAAATTCTACGATCCCTGCACGGCACAGCGCCTCGAACGGCGCCCAATCGTCGATCTCTAAGGGGTCTAGCAAATAACTACAATGCCCATCGCCGATCTGTAAAAGGCCCAACTTCGCGTAGAACGTGTTTGTCCTCATGAACTCGGTATCGACAGCGAGCGCGTCTAGCTGAGACCAGCTCTCGCACAGTGCCGCTAGCGAGTGTGAATCAGCGACATAAACCATTTGAGGCGACTCAGTGTATTCGCGCACTTCACCCATAAAATCCATCCGAAAGAGTTTTGCGACCAGCTAAAGCATGCGTAAGAGTGCCGCCGTCGACATACTCTAATTCGCCGCCAACAGGGACGCCATGTGCTATTCGAGAAACACGTATTTTCTGCGCCTTTAGGCTCTCTGCAATAAAATACGCGGTGGCGTCACCTTCAACAGTGGGGTTACAAGCGATAATTAGTTCTTTTATTTTGCCGGACTCAACCGTCGAAAAAAGCTGTTCTAGCCCGAGCTGTTCGGGACCAATACCGTCGATCGGGGACAAATGCCCCATCAAGACAAAGTAGCGCCCGTTGTAACTACCCGCTTGCTCAATTGCGAATACGTCTCCAGGGGATTCAACGACACAGCAGAGCGACTGATCACGTTTATCGCTTGCGCAAAGCCTGCAGACAGTCTCTTCGGTAAGCGTCCGACACTCGGCACAATTTCCAACAACATCGAGCGCAGCCGTCAGCGCACTCGCTAACCGCGCGCCGCCGACTCGATTTCTCTCGAGAAGTTGCAAGGCCATTCGCTGAGCAGATTTTGGTCCGACTCCGGGCAAGCAGCGAAACGCATCAATTAATTCATCGATAAGTGGGCTGAGGTTCACCGCGTATTCCTAATCATTAGTTGCCAAACTCGTTACTACTTGTGTGTGGAGCAATACGGAAACAAGTATCCGCATACACAGGCGCTATTCTTCGCTAGAAAGGCATTTTGAAGCCGTCGGGCAAAGTGATTCCACCCGCCAGATCACTTAGCGAGCCTTTGCTCGCTTCGGCAACTTTCGCTACGGCAGAATTTACAGCAGCGGCGAGCAGATCCTCGATCACACTAATTTCTTCTGACAGAAGTGTCTCATCAATTGTTACGCTATTGACTTGATACCTGCCAGTCATTTCGACGCGGACGAGTCCCGCGCCAGCGACGCCTTCGACCACCGCCTTCGCTGCAGTTTCCTGAGCGGCTTGAAACTTCTCTTGCATCTGTTTCGCTTGCTTCATCAATTCGTTGAGATCGGTCATCTTTCTATACCCTAATTTAGTGGCGGCAAAAATGGCACTGGGGACGGATAGCATGGCGTTAAACGTGGCCATGCTCGTTTTCAGCAGCGCTCTCGGCTCTACTTTCAAAGATGCTTTCAACGTTACTTTCAACGATGCTTTCGATAACTACTTTGCCGCCAAATTTCTTTTGCAGTTCGAGAACCATCGAATCGTTTTCAAAATCGCTAACTCGTTTGGCTTGCAGCTCTTGATTAATACGGATCTTTCGAGCTGCAGGGGTCTCGCTACGCGTGGTGCCTATTGAGATCCGAATAGCGACCTTCTTACCAAGGAACTTTTCGAAAGCCGGCTCAACCTTCGCAGGTGCGTCATCGTTAAATACAGCGCTGTGTGCCTCGCCTAAGAGAAACTCAATGGCGTCATCCGTTGCTCTCACTAACTCGCAGTTCGCCATAATGTTAGCGGAAATTCCGGTTAGCTGGAGTTTTGGGTAAACATTGACCCAGTTAGAAGGCGTTAGCTGATCGTTGCCCTCTGCCGAATAGGCCACCGCTTCGTGCTGAGATTCTTGATCTTGTCCAAGGACACTGACTGCGTGTCTTGTAATCTCGCGAGGTGGCACCTGAACCTCGGAGGCTGGGTTAGTCTGTTGCTTACTCGCTAGCGAAGACTTTTTTTTTTCGTCACCCTCAGAGTCGTTGCTCTTTACAGCGGCGATAGCAGGCTTGGGTGCTATGTAACTCGGGGAAAAAACCAGCATACGCAGCAAGACCATTTCGAACGCACTCCGCATCTCGACAGCGAGCTTGAGGTCCTCGCGGCCTTTGGTACCAATTTGATAATAGAGTTGTACGTCTTCGGCCGTTAATTGCGATGCAAGTTCGACGACTTTTTCGAGATCTCCTACGCTGTTGTCGACTGCGTCGGGTGCAATCTGAGCCAGCGCTATGCGATGCAGCATGGATAAAAGCGCATCGAGTGTATGTTGATAATCTGGAGTTTGCTCGCCGATGACCTGAACCAACTCGACAATGAGTCTGACGTCACGAGCGGCCATTGCCTCCAAGAGACGAGTTATCTGATGCTGCGGAGGTACGCCAAGCATTTCGGTCACGCCGGCTGTCAGCACACTACCCTCACAATAAGAGATGGCTTGATCGGTTAGAGTCAGCGCATCTCGCATGCTGCCTGAAGCAGCCATGGCAATCTGCCATAGGGCGTCGCTTTCGGAAGATACATTTTCTTTAACCAGAATATCGGCAACAAATTCGGCAATAAGTGCCGGTGCGAGATTCTTTAGATTAAATTGGAGACAGCGCGAAAGAACAGTAATCGGTAGCTTTTGAGGATCTGTCGTGGCAAGTAAAAACTTTACGTGTTCGGGAGGCTCTTCAAGCGTCTTGAGTAACGCATTGAAGCTGTGTGTCGATAACATATGCACTTCATCGATAAGGTAAACCTTATAGCGCCCGCGGCTTGGCAAGTATTGTACGTTTTCGAGTAATTCACGCGTGTCTTCGACCTTTGTGCGTGAGGCCGCATCAACTTCGATAAGATCTATAAAGCGCCCTTCTGCGATCTCTCTACAGGCATCGCATTCGCCGCAAGGCTCAGAGCTAACACCGACTTCACAGTTTAGGCAGCGAGCCAATATGCGCGCCAAGGTAGTCTTACCGACGCCTCGTGTTCCGGTGAGCAGATAAGCATGATGAAGTCGTTGATTGTCGAGCGCGTTGATCAGAGATTTGAGGACATGGGATTGCCCTGCGACCTCAGCGAACACAGCGGGTCGATACTTACGAGCAAGAACTTGATAGCTCACGGAGCGACTTCCATCTGACGTTGAGTTTGCTTAGCTTTACGGTAAGAGTATTCAGAGGCACCTCTCGCCAGCCACACCACGGCACATGAGTCACCTACTACCGTTGCTCCCTTCCGGGCCTGGCGGGGTTTATAACTTATCATTGCGCGGGGACCGACAAGAGATACCAGCGGAGAGTTTAACATGCTCTCGCCTTCTGGAGCGAGAGTATAAGCCACTCAATTCAACCACTTTAGCTAAAATCACGGCTTCTCTCTTACTCAGGTAGCGAGAGGGTGAATAATCTACTGTCTGGCCCACCACCTATGGCGATAGACAAGTATTGCTGACCCTTGACCGCGTAGGTCATCGGCGACCCTTGCGGCGGCAAAGGGAGTTCAATCTCATGAACTACCGCCCCCGTCGCTTTATCGAACGCGCGCAGGAGGTTGCGGCCGTTATCCACTTGCGCCACAAAAAGCAGCGTTTTCGTGAGGAGCGGACCAGTCCTGCTGGGGCCACCGACGGGCCCGGGATCCAAAATACCCATGTCTATAATCTTTTGCCGAATACCCTCGCCATGCGGGATCATCCATTCTTGCTCACCGCTATTAAGGTTTGTAGCGACAATACGGCCATAGGGTGGTTTTGTAAGCGGAAGGCCCTGCGGACCGCCAACATTCATTGCTCCGCCACGAACGAAGCGCAGATTTGATTTTTCAGGATCTGCTTCTTGCAGCTGGACGACAATCGGTATTGTGGCACTAGGTATGTAGAAAAGCCCACTATCGGGGTCGAATGCGGCGCCGGTCCACCAGCCGCCACCACCCCAGCCTGGTATATTAATAGTCCCCCTCAGCGACGGCGGCGTGAACAGTGGCCCTGAGTCGAATTGCTCTATGAGTTGTTCTGCTTCGCGACGTAACTCAGGGGTAAAGTTGACGAGTGTGTCATCAGAGAGCCCCTGTAGTTCAAACGCTGGCGGCTTAGTTGGGATGGGCTGAGTTAAAGAAAGCTGTTCACCAGGCACGTTGCTCTGCGGCACAGGGGTTTCGATAATAGGCCATACGGGGTCGCCAGTGACGCGATCGAATACATAGGTGAATCCCTGCTTTGAGATTTGAGCAACCGCTTTGATTTTTTTACCTTCTACGGTCAGGTCGACAAGCGTTGGCGCAGCAGGTAGATCGTAATCCCAGACGCCATGATGCACCATCTGGAAATGCCACAAGCGCTTGCCAGTTTTGGCCTCCACAGCGACTAAGCTTTCTGCAAATAGGTTATCGCCATGGCGCAAACCGCCGTACCAGTCATTCGTCGGGGTGCCAATGGGCAGATACACAATGCCGAGTTCGTCGTCGGCGCTCATAATGGTCCAGGAATTGGTATTACCGGTGTATTCCCATGATCCGTTTTTCCAAGTCTCGTTGCCAAACGCACCTGCCTGAGGAATCGTCTCGAACATCCACACAATGTCACCTGTGCGAGGATCAAACCCTCTCACGTTGCCAGGCGGCATTTCCTTTGTGGTTGGTCCGTCATTGATTATGGAATTAACAACAACGATATCGTTGGTCACGAGTGGCGGCGAGACGACGCCATATTGGCGCTTATCTATTTCACGCCCAAGACCCAAGGACAAATCAATCTTGCCCCCGTCGCCGAAACTGCTGTCGGGCAAGCCTGTCAAGGCGTCGATAGACCACAGATTAGCATCGTTGGTTGCGAAGAAGATGCGCTGTTTGTCTTCACTTGACCAGTAACCGACTCCGCGCGAGTTGTAACCAAGATTTGCTGGCCTACCACTAGACCAAGCCTCAGTGTCAAAAACCCATTTTTCCTCGCCCGACGCCGCATCAAGCGCGACGACTCGTCCGAATGAGCTAGGCACATACATGACACCCTCTATCACAATAGGTGTTGCCTTAAAGCCTGCCGGCACTGCCCTGTAGTTTTGTTGCGCAATATTATCGGCAACAGTGGCATTATCCGGGCTCTCCCAAGACCATGCCGTAACCAAGTCGGCGACGTTTGAGGCGTTAACCTGATCTAGTGTCGAGTATTTTTGTGATCCGTTGTCACCGCCATAGCTTGGCCAATCGGCAGAAAAGGCACTGCCAGCGACGCTAGCACCGAGGCAAACAACTAAAGGGGCTAGCAGTAATGGGGTTTTCATGGATTGTCCTTGGTGTGTCGAGAAAAACTACCTCGATACTACCTTAGGAATCCATTGGGGGGAATGAAGCCGGAAAATCTAACTTTTCAGTTTGTTTCAGGGGCATTAAAATTTGGCGGTGAGAGAGGGATTCGAACCCTCGAAGCCTTTCGACTTACACACTTTCCAGGCGTGCTCCTTCAGCCACTCGGACACCTCACCGGGGTAAAACTTACGGCGCGCACTCTAGCTTAGGGCCACCTAGATTACAAGGCGGCACATCCATAGCGCGCTTATGTTTTATTGCCTGACATCACGCGCGAGCCTATCGGCGTGCGTAATTGTCTCGCTTGCGCGATAGACGTTGATGTCTAAACCGCCACGTCGCAGATAATTCATCGAAACTTGCAGCGAGTCAGGACGACAGTGATTGCTCAGAGCAACGAATATTCGCTCAGCGCATTCTTCATGGTATCCCTGGTGCTCCCGGAAGGAGCAAAGGTAGCTCAGCAGGCTCGCGCCTTCGATCTCGATGCCAGTGACTTTAATCTCAAGACTCGCCCAATCAGGTTGATTGGTGACTGGGCAGTTGGAGCGAAAGAGATCGCTGGTGTAACGCGTCTCCTTATTTGCAGGGAACGCGTTTGGCGCCTTATCGAGGCGAATATATTCAATGACAGATGCGTCGAGCGGCGCGACATTGTCAATTATGGGCAACCGATCTAAAGCGACCACTGTCCTATTGTCCTGCAGCCGGGGTGCGAAATTTTTCGCCATCAGTGCACGATACTCGCCGAGCGAGTGCACAAGCACATTCACAACATTACCGCTCGCCTGTTCGAGATCCGCTTTGATCGTAGAGGCTAGCAACTCAGTCGACGCCATTCTCTCGTGATTAAACGAATTCAAATACAGCTTAAGAGATTTCGACTCAACTATGGCAGGAGAACGGCAATCAAAAAACAATTCAGCGACAGCGACACTGGGTTTTCCACTCGAATCTAGCCAGGATAATTCGAAAGCCTGCCAGTGATCGAAGCCGAACATGGCTAGTTGTGGCGGAAACCCAATGGCTTCCCGAGCAGGTGCTCGAGGTATCGGGAACAAAATTTCAGGCGCATACGCTGCGGGGCTCGCCAGCGTTTCGCCAAGCGGGTTGGTAGCCGACTTAGAATCATGCACCATAATTCTAGCTCCTTAACCCCGTACCGCGGTTTAGCAGCCAAAGACAGCTGCCAAACAACACCACACTAAAGAGAATTAGAATAAAAAACGCTGCCCCAATAGGCACATCTGAGACGCCTAAAAATCCATAGCGAAAAGTGTTCACCATGTAAAAAATAGGATTCAACGCAGACACCGATTGCCAGAATGGTGGCAATAAAGCCGATGAATAAAATACACCGCCCAGATAAATTAATGGCGTAAGTACAAAGGTTGGGATAATCGAGATGTCATCGAAGCTGTTCGCGAAAAGCGCGTTAATAAAGCCTGCAAGTGAAAACACAGTGGCCGTCAGCAAGATCACCGTAATTGTAATCAGCGGATGCTGAATCTGGAGGTCAACAAAAAACAGCGCCATACCAGTGACGATAGCGCCAACTAACAGCCCGCGCACCATACCTCCCACGATAAAACCGCAAAGAATGATCGAATTGGGTACCGGCGAGACGAGCACCTCTTCGACGCTGCGCTGAAATTTGTGACTAAAGAATGAGGAGACAACATTTGAATAGGAGTTCTGAATTACCGCCATCATGATCAGGCCTGGGATAATGTATTCCATGTAATCGAAGCCGCCCATATCTCCAATGCGGCTACCGACCAAATTGCCGAAAATTACGAAGTAGAGCGAGATAGTAATTGCGGGCGGCACTAAAGTTTGTAGCCAGATCCGTGTAAATCTTCGTACTTCTTTAATGACAATGGTTTCGAACGCAATGTATTTGTGATTCTTAAACATCTGCCGACTCTCCTCGGGCATTGTCCAATCGACTCAAAAACAACTGCTCTAAGCGATTGCTTTTGCTGCGTAGTGCACTGACTTCGATGCTACGATCCAGAAAGAGCTTGAACAATCCGCTCATGGTTAGTGTCGCCGCCACTGTGATTTCGAATGAGTGCGCATCAATTAGCGTTGCACTCACCGGCGCGTCACCCCAATTCGGCAAAGACTCGATTGGCGTTGCAAGTTCGACGATGTAAGTTTGTTTATCTAAAGCCTTGAGCAAAGCACGCATACTCGTGTTTTCTACAATGCGCCCGTGGTCGATAATAGCGATATTGCGGCAAAGCTGCTCGGCTTCTTCGAGATAATGAGTCGTAAGAATAATAGTAGTACCCGATTCGTTTAACTCAGTTAAAAACTCCCACATCGAGCGCCTAAGCTCGATATCTACACCTGCGGTAGGCTCGTCTAAGATAAGAAGTTTGGGCTCGTGAACGAGGGCGCGCGCAATCATCAGGCGCCGTTTCATACCGCCGGATAGGGTCCTTGAGCGGTCGTTACGCTTATCCCAGAGGTCTAACTTTCGCAGGTATTTTTCACAGCGCTCTGCAGCCAGTGAGCGCGGCATGCCGTAGTAACCTGCCTGCGTCATCACGATATCCTTGACGCGCTCGAACTGACTAAAATTGATCTCTTGAGGTACAACGCCAAGGTCTAATTTAGTTTCGTAAACATGTGAGTCGACGTTTTTGCCGAAAATCTCAACGATACCGCCAGATTTTTTGACTAGGGTAGACAGCACACCAATGGTCGTTGATTTGCCCGCTCCGTTAGGACCGAGTAGCGCGAAAAAGTCGCCCTGCTCTACCTCTAGACTAATTCCTTTGAGCGCTTCGAATCCATTGGCGTAGATTTTTGTCAGATCTTTGATCGCGATTGCAGTGGTCATGCTGAGTGAGCCCCTTCGAAAAGTCAGTTTCCCATTTTCCGGTTCCGCAACGAAAAAAGCCCAGCAATGCTGGGCTTTTCGAAATTGGCGTCCCCTAGGGGTTTCGAACCCCTGTTGCCTGGATGAAAACCAGGTGTCCTAGGCCTCTAGACGAAGGGGACAATCTGTGTGGCTAGGTGCGCCAAATCAGAACGAGCGGAATTCTAGGGAGCTAGGGCTTTGTAGTCAAGCTTCATCTGCAAAAAAAAGCCAAAAGAAAGCCAGAACCGAGATAATTAGCGCGTCTTGACGCGTATATCTGTCTATGACAATGTAGGGGAGGCGGCTGTATCCGCCGCAGCAAATGACTTAGTGAAGGACTTAGATAAAAATAGCTACCACGTATCCCAAAGCTGCCGACAAAAAGGAGTCTGTAGGGTTATTAATCTAACTCACTCAACAGAAAGTCTAAGGGCATTGGCGCTAGGAACTCTGCATGAACAAGAATCACGACGCAAGCGACAGTATCGATGACGCGCTGATCGCAGAAGCGACCGCGCAGCTGAATCAAGAAATCAAGGTCCTCGACACTTGGTTAGCAGAGCTTGCGCATGCGGCAACCTCCGACGAGAAATCGATGGCCGCATACCAATCCTATACCGACATGCGTGCTAGCCGTTGTGAAATGCTTTCCTCACTTGCCAATCAGATTCAGGGCGACGGACAAAGCGCTTAGCAATCTACTCCGCAGGAACCTAACCACAGCACGCTATCGGCAGACGCCTGCCGCCCTTCCAAGGATATTGTCAATAATTATGCTCAGTTCAACTCAACTCAACACTATGTTTCAACTCCAAGCCGGAATGAATTTCCGTGTTGACCCCAACTGGACAGAAGCAAAATATCCCTACCTTCGCGCCGTGGTTATCGAAGCCGCAGAGGCAATAGAGCACCATGGGTGGAAATGGTGGAAGCAGCAGCATTGCGATCTTAGTCAGCTGCAGATGGAGTTGGTTGATATCTGGCATTTCCTCTTGTCGGAAATTTTGCTGAGAAATGGCGGCGATGAAGAGAAAGCGAGAACTTATCTCGAAACGACCTATGCGCGGCAGAGCGCAGCCGACGCGCTGAATTTCGATGGGCAAGAGTACGCTCTTGGCGAGTTCGATTTACTTGAATTACTCCAAACCTTTATCGGTACGTCTGCTGCAGGGAGGATAGAATTGGGCTTGTTTGCTGCGATAATGCGCGGTTGCTCGCTCGATTGGCATGAGCTTTATAAGCAATATGTGAGCAAGAACGTGCTTAATTTCTTTCGTCAAGACCATGGGTATCAAGACGGAACCTACAAAAAAATGTGGAATGGGCGCGAAGATAACGAAGTGCTAGTCAAGGTGATGGCGACACTGGATGCCGCGTCCCCGACCTTTAAAGACAGCCTCTACGGTTTGCTAGAGGCTTATTATAATCAATAAAATCAGTGTGTTATGAGGATTACTTAAAGTAGGCGTTCTCGCGCTGAGAATGATCAGTTACGTCACGCACCTCTTTCAACTGAGGTATCTGTTGCAGCAGCGTCTTCTCGACCCCTTCCTTGAGTGTCACATCGACCATACCGCAACCCTGGCATCCGCCGCCGAAGCGTAATACGGCAATGTTCTCGTCATAGAGTTCCTCGAGCGTCACATTACCGCCATGCGCCGCGAGCCCAGGATTAATCTCGTTATAGAGCACGTAGTTAATGCGATCTGGGAGCGAGCTTTCGTCGGTTATCTTTGGTAGCCGGGAATTAGGCGCTTTAATTGTAAGCTGCCCGCCCATCGCATCCTTCGAATAATCCACCACCGCCTCTTCGAGGAATGGGATGCTAGGTTCGTCGATATACGCCTTGAAGCCTTCGCACTGCTGAATTGAGTCTTCTTCTTTTTCTTCACCAGGCCGGCAGAAAGAGATACACGTCTCCGCTTTCGGCGTCCCTGCATCAAGAATGAAAACACGGACCGACACTCCTTCGGTGTCTTGTTTTTTAAGCAGTTCAGCCAGATAGGCCTGAGCGGGTGCGGTTATCGTAATCAAATTAGTGCTCATACTGATCTTTACTCCTTAAGTATGAGTTTAAGTCTACTGTAAACAAGTTAAAAATAGAATAACCAAGTGTATTACTTGGTTATAATGCTATGTCCTCATCAAAGTACTTTGGTAGAATATGTAGCCCGCTAGCTAGCCTAGATACTTACCCCATACTCAAACCGTTTAACGGGCTAGAAATAGCTCAAAGGCACCGGCATGACAGAACAACTTACCCGTACTCAACGAGTAGCCGCGCTGCGCGCCGCCCTCACCCAGCGCATCCTCATTCTTGATGGCGCTATGGGTACCATGATTCAGGGCTATCAGTTGGTTGAGTCTAATTTCCGCGGAGCGCGATTTGCGACAACATCGCAACTTTTGGCGGGAAACAACGATCTTCTTACACTCACAGCTCCCGAAATCATCACAGAGATACACGCGTCTTATCTCGCAGCGGGTGCAGATATCGTTGAAACCAACACGTTTAATTCGACACGCGCATCACAGGCAGACTACGGACTCGAAGAACTTGCTTATGAGCTTAACGAAGAAGCAGCGAAACTGGCACGCGCTGCGTGCGATGCAGCGACCCAGATCACGCCAAACAAGCCCCGCTTTGTCGCTGGCATTATTGGTCCAACCAGCAAGACCGCTTCGCTCTCGCCTGATGTAAACGATCCAGGGTTTAGAAACACAAGTTTCGACGAACTGGTTGACGATTACAGCAACTCTGCTCGAGGCTTAATTGCCGGTGGCGCCGATATCCTTATGATCGAAACTGCATTCGACACATTGAATGCCAAAGCTGGGATTTTTGCAGCCCATCGCGTGCTAGATGAACTTGAGCTCGATCTCCCGATCATGATTTCGGGAACGATTACTGACGCAAGCGGACGCACTCTATCGGGGCAAACTGTGGAGGCATTTTTAAACTCCGTCGCTCACGCTAAGCCTCTTTCTGTCGGCTTCAACTGCGCACTCGGCGCAGAACAATTACGTACGCATATCGCTGAAACTTCGAGCCTAGCCGAATGCTATGTCTCTGCCCATCCTAATGCCGGCCTGCCGAATGAATTTGGTGAATACGATCAGAGCCCCGAAGAAATGGCCTTTATCATCAAAGAGTTCGCCAGCAGCGGCTTTTTAAATGTCGTAGGTGGTTGCTGTGGCACGTCACCCGAACACATCGCAGCTATGGCAGAGGCGATTCAAGGAATCCCCCCCCGTAAAATACCGACGATCAAGCCTGCCTGCAGGCTTGGCGGATTAGAGGCATTCAACATCAAGGCCGACTCCCTTTTTGTCAACGTGGGCGAACGCACTAATGTCACCGGGTCGGCACGCTTCGCGCGACTTATTCGAGAAGAAAATTACGATGAAGCGCTCGAGGTAGCCCGAGAGCAAGTGGCCGCCGGCGCGCAAATTATCGACATCAATATGGATGAAGGCATGCTCGATTCCGAGGCTGCTATGGTGCGCTTCCTCAAGTTAGTGGCTGCCGAACCCGAGATTTGCCGCGTGCCGATTATGGTCGACTCCTCGAAATGGCAAATTATTGAAGAAGGCCTAAAATGTATACAAGGTAAAGCAATCGTCAACTCCATTAGCTTGAAGGAAGGCGATGCCGAGTTTATCGAAAAGGCAAAACTCTGCCTCGCCTATGGCGCTGCAGTCGTGGTCATGGCATTCGATGAAGATGGTCAGGCGGATTCATTGGCGCGCAAAAAACAAATTTGCAAACGCAGCTATGACATTTTGATTAGCATAGGATTTCAAGCCGAAGACATAATCTTCGATCCGAATATATTTGCTATTGCCACTGGTATCGATGAGCACAACAACTATGCGGTCGACTTTATCGAAGCCTGTAAATACATTAAAGCAGAGCTCCCTGGCGCCCTAATTTCAGGTGGGGTGAGTAATGTCTCCTTCTCTTTTCGCGGCAATAATCTCGTGCGCGAAGCCATCCACTCAGTCTTTCTCTTTCACGCGATCAAAGCAGGCCTGACGATGGGCATTGTTAATGCCGGCCAGCTAGCCGTCTATGACGATATTCCTGCCGACCTGAAAAAGGCTGTAGAAGACGTCGTGCTCAATCGTACAGCGGATGGTACTGAGCAATTAATGACAGTCGCTCAGAACTACAGCGGCACTGGCGGCATCATCGCTACCGAAGACCTGGCTTGGCGAGAGCAGAACGTGGAGAAACGTTTAGCCTATGCGCTGGTTAAAGGCATTACCAAATTTATCGAGGAAGACACAGAGCAAGCGCGACTGAACGCCGAGCGTCCGATTCATGTCATCGAAGGCCCTCTCATGGATGGCATGAACGAGGTTGGCGACCTCTTCGGCAGCGGCAAAATGTTTTTGCCGCAAGTGGTTAAAAGCGCGCGCGTAATGAAACAAGCGGTGGCTTACCTCCTGCCTTATATCGAAGCCGAAAAACAAGGTGGTGAGGTCAAAGCAAAGGGCAAAATACTTCTCGCAACGGTGAAGGGAGATGTCCACGACATCGGTAAGAATATCGTTGGTGTTGTTCTAGCATGCAACAATTACGAGATTATCGATCTCGGCGTTATGGTACCCGCTGATAAAATCCTCAAGACAGCGATCGAAGAGAATGTGGACATCATCGGCTTGAGTGGACTCATCACGCCTTCGCTCGATGAAATGGTCCATGTTGCCTCTGAAATGCAGAGACTCGATTTTAACGTACCGTTACTGATCGGAGGGGCCACCACCTCGAAAGCACACACCGCAGTAAAAATCGAGCAGCATTACAAAAACGATGCGACAGTCTATGTCTCTGACGCTTCAAGGAGTGTCAACGTTGTCAGTACACTCCTGAACGAGGCCAATAAGCCCGATTTTGCCAACGATCTTCGTAACGAATACGCTATGATCCGTGAGCGCACTGCTAATCGAAAGAGTAAGCGGGAGCTCGTTGATTACCGCGCTGCAAACCGTGCGAGCCTGAAGCTCGACTGGGATAGCTACACGCCTCCAACGCCTGCGTTTACTGGCACAAAAGTTCTCGAAGATTACCCCCTTGAGAAACTCATCGACTACATCGATTGGACACCGTTCTTCATTACTTGGAGTCTCGCAGGTAAATACCCTGCAATTTTAAGCGACGAAAAAGTTGGCGCTGCCGCACGGGACTTGTTTAAAGACGCACAAGAAATGTTAACTGAAATCGTGCAACACAAACTGATCACAGCACGAGCTGTCTTTGGTTTTTGGGAAGGCTACAGTGTAGGCAATGATGTACATCTGGGTGCCTCCGCAGACAATAAAAATATTCATTTTTTGCGTCAGCAAATGCCTAAGCAGGACGAACAATCTCACCTTTGTCTAGCGGACTTTGTCGCGCCCAAAGAATCGGGTAAATCTGACTACCTAGGTGGTTTCGCAGTCACCGCTGGCATAGGCGCCGAAGCGCTCGCAAAGCGTTATCAAGATGACAACAATGATTATGCCTCTCTCATGATCAAAGCCTTAGCCGACCGACTCGCCGAGGCCTTTGCGGAGCATCTTCACGCCCGCGTAAGGGCAGAATATTGGGCCTATGCACCGGACGAGAGCCTGTCCACAGAGGAGCTGATTAGCGAGCGCTATCGAGGCATTCGTCCAGCGCCGGGCTACCCCGCTTGTCCTGAGCATTCCGAGAAAGAGACGCTCTTTTCGCTTCTCGACGCGGAGAAGGAGATTGGCATTGCTCTCACCGATAGCTACGCGATGACGCCAGCTGCAAGTGTAAGCGGCTACTATTTCAGCCATCCGGACGCACGCTATTTCTCAGTGGGAAAAATAAGTGGCGAGCAGGTTGAAGACCTTGCATCTAGAAGCGGCAGAGACTTTACACTGCTCAGCCGGCTGCTCGGCCCCAACCTAGATTAACCAACTACTGCGCAGGTAGAGGAAAAAGTCGATGTACAGATATGACGGTTATGACGCTACGATGCTCGAAGAACGCGTTATACAATTTAGAAGCCAGACGAATCGCTATCTCGAAGGCAAGCTCACCGATGCCGAATTTCTTCCCCTGCGTTTGCAAAACGGACTCTATGTTCAGCGTTTGGCGCCGATGCTCCGCATCGCTGTTCCCTATGGCATGTTGTCGGCTCGGCAACTGAGAAAGCTCGCTTTTATTTCTTCACATTACGACAAGGGGTACGGACATTTCACCACGAGGCAAAACATTCAATTCAACTGGCCCGCATTAGAGGATGTCCCCGACCTTCTGGCTCATCTTGCTGAGGTTGAAATGCATGCGATACAAACTAGTGGCAATTGCATCCGCAACACGACGACTGATCAATTTGCTGGCGTGGCAATAGATGAGATCGAAGACAGCAGACCCTATTGCGAAATCATTCGGCAATGGTCAACTTTTCATCCAGAATTCGCTTATCTGCCGCGCAAATTCAAAATCGCGGTGTGTGGCACACAAGAAGACCACGCGGCTACGCAGGTTCACGATATCGGTCTCTATCTTCGCAAAAATGAAGCTGGGGAGACTGGCTTTCAGATCCTCGCAGGAGGTGGCCTTGGACGCACGCCAGTTATAGGGCAAGTGGTCTTTGATTTCGTCGAACGGCATGACTTGCTCAGCGCTTTAGAAGCCATACTTCGCGTGTATAACAGAGAAGGACGTCGTGACAACAAGTATAAAGCGCGAATTAAAATACTTGTTCGGGAGACAGGATTAGAGGCATTTCGCGAGAAAGTAATGCACGAATGGAAACAGCTTCGTGGGGGAAGTCTCACTCTCACCGATGCCGAGATTGAACGCTGCAAAAGCTATTTCCAAGAACCGGCCTATAAAGCACTAGAGCCAAACCCCGCGTCACTGCGCGAGGCGTTGGCCCGGGATGTACTCTTTGCGAGTTGGTTTAGTCACAATGTTACTCCGCATAAAAAACCGGGTTACGCCGCGGTAGCCATCAGCTTTAAAAAGACGGGTTACGCGCCGGGAGATGTCAGCAAGGAGCAACTTAACGCACTAGCCCATCTCGCAGAACGGTTCAGTTTTGGTGAGGTTCGCGTGACTCATGCGCAAAACGTAATTCTCGCAGATGTCGAAGAAAGTGAACTCTACAACCTCTATCAAAGCCTCGCTCCAGATTCGTTACAAGCGGACAACTTAAATAAGCTCAGCGACATTATCTGCTGCCCGGGTGGGGATTTCTGTGCGCTTGCAAACGCTAAATCGATACCAATCGCCGAGGCAATCCAGCGTCAGTTTGATGACCGCGATCTACTAGCAGATATAGGTGAGGTTTCATTGAATATCTCAGGCTGTATGAATGCCTGCGGACATCACCATGTCGGCAATATAGGCGTGCTTGGAGTCGATAAAAAAGGCGAGGAGTTTTATCAGGTCTCAATCGGTGGTTCGTCCAAACGCGAAGCGAAGCTTGGTAAAATCCTCGGCCCTTCTTTTGCACAAACCGACATACCGTCTGTGGTTGCAGACCTTGTAAGCGTCTACCGAGAGAGGCGTTTAGCAGACGAAAAATTTATCGATACGGTAGAGCGCATCGGGGTCGATCCGTTTAAAAAACGTGTTTACGAGAAGGACCAATAATGACCAGTTTGATCCGCAACAGAAATGCAGTCCCAAACGAATGGGCGCTTCTGCAGTCAGCATCTGGCCCAGATGCGTTTTCGGCATTAAGAGGTCGAAAGGTCTTATTGCCACTCGAACTGATTCTCAGCGACGAAGACGAGGCGAGAGCGCAGTTAGGTGCAATTGGGGTGTGGTTGGACTCTCATCAGGACCTCGCAAGCATTGAAAACAGAATAGCCGACTTCCAGCTAATCGCGCTTAACTTTCCTGTGTTTAGCGACGGACGTCCATTTTCACTCGCTCGACGTTTACGGTTGGACTTAGGTTTTACTGGAGAAATCAGAGCGATCGGCGATGTCTTGCGCGACCAACTCTGTTTTTTAGAACGCTGTGGGTTCGATTCTTTTGCGCTGCGTAGCGACCAAGACGTAGATGAATGTCTGTCTGCTTTCGATGACTTTAGCTCAACGTATACTGCCACAGCATTGAACCAAGAGCCTATATTTCGGCGGCGATAAATCAGATCGCCGCCAAGGGTTGAGCCTTACGCGCGCAGATCGAGCACATAGCGGCCAATCGCGCCACCGGCAAGAACCTTAGCGAGTACAGCCGGCAATTCAGCGAGGACGATAGTCTCCGCCAGCGAATCTATATCAGTAAGGGCCCACTCGTTCGCGAATAGGTTCCATATCTGCTGTTTTTGGTCCAATGGCAGTTCAACGGAGTCAACCCCAAGCAGATTGACGCCGCGCAAGATAAACGGCAACACCGTAGCGCTAAGCGCCGGGCTATCAACCAAACCACAGGCAGCCACACTGCCACCATAGCTTAGGCTTTTAATCACGTTGACAAGTGTTGTTCCTCCGGCAACATCGACCGCAGCGGCATAGCTTTCTTTTAGCATTGGCCTTGGGTTTTCTTCGGAGAAGGCCTCACGTGAGATGACCTCCGATACGCCGAGAGCCGTCAATTTCGCTGTTTCTGCTAATTTTCCCGTGCTCGCTACAACCTCAAAGCCCAGTTTCACAAGCAAGGCACAAGCAATGATTCCAACACCGCCGGTAGCGCCTGTTACAAGCACTTTCCCTGCTTCGGGTGTAATGCCATTGAGTAACAGCTTATTTACGCAGAGCCCTGCAGTGAGGCCTGCTGTACCGAGCACCATAGAGTCGCGCAAGGATAATCCGACGGGTAATTTAGTAACCCACCCACCGGGCACGGTCACTTGTTGCCCAAATCCGCCCGCAGTATTCATGCCCAGATCATATCCTGTGACGACAACCTCATCGCCCACGGCAAAATTCGAATCCGTGCTTGCGAGAACTGTACCAGCTGCATCAATACCTGGCACGTGTGGATATTCTCGAGTGACAGCCTTGCTGCCTGAAGCTGACAGGGCATCTTTGTAGTTAACTGACGAATAACACACCTCTATCGAAATACTCCCCTCAGCAAGTTCTAAGGCGCTTTTCTCAACTATCGTGCCCACAAAATTTTTCTCTGTCTCTTCCCTTACTTCGAATGCTTTATATGTGCTCACTTGTTGTTCCTCATTTAGTAGTCAACGATAATTCGACTTAGCGACCAGAAGCGCTCTTATTATTGGTTTCACTGAAAGTCTTTTGATCTGTCAGCCGCAAGTAGTTTGTTAGCAGCACGAGCAACGCCTGCCTCAACCGCCGCGCCTAGTTTGTCCTGCAATGTTTGCTTGAACTTGTAATTCACCTCGAAAACATCTGCGTCTTTGCATGCGCGAACCAACACGTCATCGCTGGTATTTAGCTCGTCTACCAAATAACGTTCCTTGGCTTGCATGCCAACCCATGTTTCGCCGGTCGCCACGCGACTTACGTCTACTATGGGCCGGTGCGATTTAACCCATTGTTTAAAGATTTCATGAATATTTTCGACGTCTTCTTGTACTTTCGCTCGGCCTTTGTCGGTGATTTCACCAAACGTGCTGAGCGTACGCTTATATTCACCTGCGCTGATTACCTCATAGTCGACTTCGTTCTTTTTCAGAATTTTGTGAAAATTAGGCAGCTGAACCACAACGCCGATAGAGCCGATAATAGCAAAAGGTGCTGCGACGAGTTTGTCGGCGAGGCAGGCCATCATATACCCACCGCTTGCCGCGACTTTATCAACACAAATCGTTAATGGAATTTTTGCGTCTTTGATTCGTTGCAGTTGGCTTGCCGCGAGTCCGTAGGCATGCACCATGCCACCGGGGCTTTCTAGCTTCAGAATTATCTCATCACAGGGCTCGGCGATTGAGAGCACGGTGGTAATTTCCTCACGCAGCGAACTGACTTCTTCGGCAGCAACGTCCCCATCAAAGTCCAAAACATAGACCCGCTTGCGCCTGCTTGGCGCATCATCGAGGTGTACCTCGTTTGAAGATTTATTCTCAGGGATAGCGGCGTTTGCCCCCTGAGTAGATTCGTCTTTCGGCTTAGCCTTTTCCTTAGCTTTTTCTTTCGCTTTGTCCTTGGCTTCTGCTTTGGCGCGCTTGGTTTCGGCTTTAGCCTCTTCTTTCTCTCGCTTGCTGCGCGCCTTATTGTCGAGCTTAAGAGTCGCAGGATCGATAACCTCTTCGCGCACAGCATCGTGAAGATCTTCTAAATGGTCGTTCAGACGTTCGATTACAATTTCGCCGCGTTTGCTCGCCCGTCGCTGACGGCTCCCAGCCGCTGCTATGGCGCCTATTACGAGAACGATTGCCACGACGATTGTCGCTGCTTTAGCCAAAAACATGCCGTATTGAATTAGGTATTCCAAGTGTTTGCCTCATGATTAAGCGACAAAAAACAATCGCAGGGTGTTTGCGAATTCGCTAGGTATTAAGAAAATGAGAGATCAGTTTTCCGGCAACGCTTATACGTGCGGAAGGGATATTCGGAAGATCGTCGGCCCCAAACCATTGAGCATCGGCTATTTCGCTTGGTTCAGGATTGATATCGCCGCTTTCGTAATGTGCGATGAAACCAAGCATAAGCTGAGACGGAAATGGCCACGACTGACTGGAAAGATACTCAATCTTGCCTACGTGGACACCTACTTCTTCGAACACTTCGCGCTTCACGGTATCTTCAGGTGACTCCCCTACTTCCATGAATCCGGCCAAACAAGAATAGAAGTCAGCGTTATGACGCGAGCTCTTAGCCAGCAGCATCTTATCTTCGCGTACTACGAGGACGATCACGCAGGGGTTGATTCGAGGATAATAGTGCCGTTCGCATGGCTTACAAACCAGCGCCCTTTCATTGGGATGCGGCTGGGTTAGGCCGCCACAGCTGCCACAAAATTTATGTCCGGTCAGCCATTCTTCAAGCTGATTGGCCACGCCTGCTCCCATAAAAAATTCTTTGGAGTCTGAAAGCAGCATACTTCGTAATGATCGCAGCTCTGCACTGGGGAGCGCACCGAGAGGTGAAGAATCGAGGTATGCGGCGACCAGATCCGAACCTGACTCCTGAGGAATACGGAGGAGCTGAGCGTCGATTATTACTTCAGGATTGATGGTCTCAATACTCCAAGTTGTCAAAAGACCATCGCAGACGATCTGACCTTCGAAGAAAAGAATAAACGTGTCTTCCAATCGTATGTGTTGAGGCGTGAGAAAAAACGGCCTAACTTCTTGCGCAGTATCGAGCATCTTTGGTCCTGTTGTGTGCAGAGTTATAATCTTCGAGCTAAGAAAATGTGAGCCTTGCCGTCCGCTTAGTTACTATTAAGGCTTAACCACAGCGCGCCATTGGCACTTTCTGAGTCTATTTCGGTAAGTCGGTCTTGATGTGCTTGCAGTTCACTCGCGCTCGCCTTAACTACCTCGAGTGCCGGTCTCTTCTTGGACGTTCTGAGCCTTCTATTCTCGACTTCTTGCTCAGAGCTTTCTTCTTCTTTTAAAAGCAAGTTGCGCTGCCCACTCGTCATAACAAGATAAACATCTGCAAGAATTTCAGCATCGAGCAAGGCGCCGTGAAGCTCACGCTGTGTATTATCGACGCCATAGCGTTTACAGAGGGCATCGAGGCTATTGCGTTGCCCCGGATGCTTTTGCCGCGCGAGAACTAAACTGTCGAGCACGTTACAGAAACCGTCGAGAGATGCACGACTTGAGTCGCTCCGCTTTAGCTCCGTATTTAAAAAGCCCATATCGAAGGGAGCGTTATGAATGATAAGTTCGGCGCCGGCTATAAAATCGAGAAATTCGGCCTCTACCTGATAAAAACGCGGCTTATCAGCGAGAAACGCAGGGGTTATGCCATGCACCTCCATCGCACCCGCGTCAATATCCCGATCAGGATTAAGATAGCAATGGTAGTGGCGTTTCGTTTGCTTTCGATTGATGATTTCGACGCAGCCGATCTCAATTACTCGATGACCCTGTGCAGGGTCTAAACCTGTTGTTTCTGTGTCTAGTACTACTTGCCGCATTATCTTTCCTGCTTGTGGTTCGTTAAGCCGATGCGCGAAGTTCTTCGATGCCCTGATTAGCGAGTTCATCGGCTATTTCGTTTTCTCGATGTCCGCTATGGCCTTTTACCCAGTGCCACTCGATTTGGTGACCACCTGCGGCAGCGTCTAAACGTTTCCAAAGATCAACGTTCAATACAGGTTTCTTCGCCGCGGTTTGCCAATTGCGCCGCTTCCAGTTGGCGAGCCATTCGGTCATGCCTTGTAAGACATATTTCGAATCGGTAGTTATCGACACGGAGCAAGGCTCGGTCAGCGCTTCTAGGGAACAAATTACTGCCATCAGCTCCATTCTATTATTGGTCGTCTCCGCTTCGGCGCCGAAAAGTCGCTTTTCAGTTTCACCGAAACGCATGAGCGCACCCCAACCGCCTACGCCGGGATTGCCTTTGCAGGCTCCATCTGTAAAAAGTTCTACGTATTTGGGCATTCAGTCCTCACGGTCAGCGTTGATTTTATCTGTATCGAAACTGGCTTTCCATGATACCCCAGACTGACTCGAATGACCCTGTAGAGTCGATGGTACACCGTGAATAGGCGTTGGCAGTGGTCGTCTCCATTTAAGCGCACTCGGTGTGAGCGGACGACTTTGCTTGATGCCGACAATAATATTGCTTGCCCCGAATGGACTCTTGAATTTCAGCCCCCAGTTCTCCATTGTTTCAGCGAGCCGTTTTAGGCGTACGCCAGTCTCTAAAAATTGCAGAGGGAATTCATGCATTGTGCTAAAACTAGCGAGCTCCTGCACATCGAGCACTCCAAGCCAATCGATCAGTCGGCTAGGGTATCTGAACCTACCCTCCCATGGGGGCTCCCTAGATTCGGCGCCACGCAGGGGTATTGCGGAACACAGTAGCCTCTTCAGCCCCCACAAACTCAAGGGCTGGAAAGTAATGAGCACAATGTGACCTCCGGGCCGCAAAACTCTCACGGCTTCTCTGAGCACCGCGCGACTGGACGCCGTGAATTCTAACGCATGGTGTAGAACAACGACATCGATAGACTCATTTTGTAGTGCGAGCGCGCGAGGGTCAGAGAACATACCGACGTTGTTGCCGACATCCCCTGCGTCGCTTCGGTTACCGAGGACGATTTTATGCGTGATAGGGCTCGATTCAATCATGCCTGCGTCTTTGCAAGCGCCTATGAAAAGAAGGTGATAGCCAAAAAGCTTTTCGAGCAATGGTGCAATACTGCGCGTCTCTGAGGCGATGAGTCTTGTGCCAAGACCGCTCGCATACCAAGAGGCCAAAGCAGTCTGATTATCACAATCTGAACGCTGCTGCGGATGTCTGCTTGAACTCAGCGATTTGCCGGCGATGATGAGCCGCCTGATCGCATGCTTAGAGAATTTACTGCCCACCTCGCCCCCTTTTGCCGCGGAAAGACCAATGCCCACTCTTCTTTGTTGTAATCAACGGCAATCCTTATATCATAGGCACTGCTAGAAAAACGACCCGCAATAAGCCTTGCGGATTAGACGAGCGCTACGCTCAACTAAAAGAGAGTCTTGCCCAATATGATTAACCAAATTAAGGCGTTACCCGCATTTGACGACAATTACATATGGAGCCTTCTAGGTGATGATAACAAGACCCTCTGCGTTGTAGACCCGGGCGATCCTACCCCTGTGATTAAGATGATCGAGGAGCAGTCCCTAACGCTTGGCTGCATACTTATTACACATCACCATCCCGACCACACTGGTGGAATCGCAGAACTGACGGCGAAATATTCATGCAAGGTTTATGGCCCCGATAATTCGAGCATTGCTGGTATCACCGATGTAGTAAAAGAAGGGAATGAATTCACCTTGTTAGGCGAGACTGTGAGCGTATTAGAGGTGCCTGGCCACACACTCGATCATATTGCATTCGTTGTTGGCCCAAACGCTGCGGGTGGAAAACCTACTAGGCTTTTTTCCGGCGATACACTATTCGCAGCTGGCTGTGGCCGCCTTTTCGAAGGCACCCCAGCACAAATGACAGATAGCCTTACCAAACTTACTGCATTGGGCTCAGAAACTCAGGTTTACTGCACACATGAATACACCCAAGCCAACCTCAAGTTTGCTATCGCCTGCGAGCCTGGCAATCTAGTAACGCATTTAAGAATAGCCCAAGTCAGCGCGCTAAGAGAACGAGGCGAAATCACGCTCCCGACTACTATTGGTTTAGAGCTTGCGAGCAACCCCTTCCTACGCTGTTCTAACCTGCAGATCATAGATTCTGCACAGTCTTTTTCGGGGATTAAACCGTCTGATGACGTCGCTACCTTTGCAGCCGTTCGCGCTTGGAAAGACGAATTTTGATATTGCCCCACCTCGCATCGATAACACTCTGCAGTAAGCTCAAGACTATAACTGATGCGGCAATACGCCCCATTTCTTTTTTATTACTGAGCTTTTTGTTTGCCTCCTGCTCGTCTCTGCCCCCCTCTTCGCAGGTCAGAAGTAATACGGGTCTCGGTGCGCCTGAACAGATCACTCCAGAGGCATCAGCCACGCCTTCTCTCCCGTCGCCGCTAGACAAACTTTCGCCGGAGGATCCCACAGATGTTTGGGAGAGATTGAGAAACGGTTTTACTCTCACAGTTAATTATGGACATCCGAGCGTTGGTAGGCAGCTTAAACGATATCGCCAACAGCAAGGTTATTTCGACCTAGTGAGAGACAGGGCTCAACCGTTTCTTTTTGAGGTTATTGAACAGGTTGAGCAGCGAGGATTACCGCTTGAGCTAGCACTGATACCCTTTGTTGAGAGCGCGTTCAATCCGGATGCTTACTCGCATCGAAATGCCGCCGGGCTCTGGCAATTCGTTTCTGCAACTGGGCGCAGTTACGGACTAGAGCAAACATGGTGGATAGACGAAAGACGAGATCCAATGAAGGCGACAAGGGCCGCGCTCGACTATTTAGAAAGCCTTTATGCCGAGTTCGATCAGGACTGGCTTCTTGCGCTAGCCGCCTACAATACTGGGAGTGGTAATGTACGCCGTGCTCTACGCAAGCAAAAGAAAATAACTAACGATCAGGGCTATTCTCGTTTCTGGGAGCTTAAACTGAGCGGAGAAACACGTGATCATATCCCTCGAATACTCGCCCTTGCGCTCGTAGTTGATAATCCTAAAGAGCATGGCGTCGAACTTCTTCCTATTGCTAACAAAAAATACCTCTACCCTGTCACTCTTTCAGCACAAATCGACTTAAGCCTGGCTGCCCGCCTCGCAGACATAGACCTAAACACGCTTAAAAGCCTGAACCCTCAGTATCGCCAATGGGCTACCCCCCCGAACGATTCAAGAGAGCTTTATCTTCCTGAGAAAGAAAGCGCTCGCCTATCTAAAGTCCTTCTCACTATGGATGAATCGATACTGATTACGTTTGATCGCTACAGCATAAAATCTGGCGATACACTTGGCGCGATTGCGCGCAAATTTGGTACGCGGGTTGACGTGCTGCAGCGCGCAAACAGTCTAAACGGAAGCAGAATTATAGCTGGCGAATCCTTACTAGTCCCGCGAGGAGAGGTAAGCGACTTTTCTCCACCCAACATAAAGAACAACGATGTAAGTAAAATTGCACCGACTAGTTACACTGTTCGGCGCGGAGATAATCTTTGGTCAATTGCACGCCGCTACAATCTATATTCGGCTGATATTGTGCGGTTGAACAATTTGAGCGATGGCGAAGTTCTACAACCGGGGCAAAGATTGCTACTACGCAATGCCAGAGAAAATGCAGTTAGTACGACAAATAGCGACTAATCGCCATTAAGCGCTCGTCAGCGAAACAGGCTAATGTTAAGAATAAATAAGCAAACACGCCTAATCTAGAATTGGTCAGTTAGCTAAGAATAAAAGGAGAATATTATGACAGCGATTTCTACCCATACGGGCACTGAGTTTTTTGGGCACCCGAAAGCATTAGTCATCTGCTTCCTTACCGAGATGTGGGAGCGATTTAGCTACTATGGCATGCGGGCGCTTCTAATTTTTTATCTCACTCAGCACTTTCTCTTCAGCGACGAAGTGGCTGCTGGAATATTCGGTTCCTATATTTCACTCGTCTATATCACGCCCGTTTTAGGTGGCATTATTGCTGACCGCTATTTGGGCGCCAGTAAAGCCGTCATTCTTGGCGCGATTCTACTCGTTGCAGGCCATCTGGGTATGGCTCTAGAAGGCACGCAAGCTATTGAGAGGATGGGGTCGGGGGGCAGTGAAATTGTAAGAGACCCCTTCTATCTTCAAATATTCTATTTTTCACTCGGCCTGATTATCGTTGGAGTTGGATTTCTTAAAGGGAATATTTCAACACTCGTCGGGTCGCTTTATGACCGCGAAGACCCTCGCAGAGATGGAGCCTATACCCTGTTTTATATGGGAATTAATCTTGGCTCTTTCTTAGGGGCAATCATTTGTGGATTTTTACTCCAGTATAAAGGCTTCAGCTGGGGCTTCGGAGCAGCTGGGATTGGCATGCTTGCGGGACTCGTCGTTTTCATCAAAGGACGGCATTTGTTCGGCGACGCAGGGCTACCAAAGCAGCCCGAGCAACTCGCGCGAAAGACTCTAGTTGGCCTAAGTACAGAGTGGTTGATCTATGCAGCTAGCCTCTTCGCGGTTTTCATTTGCTGGCAACTAATGCAGTCGCCTGCGATTGTCGGCGGGCTTCTTGGCACCTCTTTGGTACTCGCGGTCGGCGCAGTTGTCTTCTATTCTTTAACTCAATGCGAACCGATAGACCGCGATCGAATGCTCGTCTGCTTGTTCCTAATGAGTTATCAGGTAATTTTCTGGTCGCTTTTCGAACAAACAGCGAGTTCGTTAAGCCTCATGACCGATCGTAATGTGGATCGCGTTATTCTCGGTTTTGAGATTCCAGCGGCTGCGTTTCAATCGATCAATGCCTTTTTTATTATCACGCTTGCGCCACTATTCAACTTCCTGTGGATCACGCTAGCACGGCGCGGATGGGAGCCTTCAACTCCGACTAAATTTGCGTTGTCGCTGATTCAGCTTGGCCTCGGTTTCCTGCTCCTCGTTTATGGTGCAGGACTTGCAACAGACCCGACCCAGGTTGCCGTTATCTGGATTGTGCTCCTCTACCTTTTGCATACCACCGGCGAGCTCTGCATCTCGCCGGTTGGGCTTTCGATGACCTCTCGCCTTTCAGTCCCCGGAGTGGTCGGAATGATGATGGGCTGCTGGTTCTTAGCTTCCGCGGCGGGTAATTACGTCTCTGGCACTATTGCAGCGATGACAGGTTCTGCGACGGTAGGTGGCGAAGTCGTCGATCCGGCTGCCGCGCTTCAGACCTATATGGACGTTTATCAGACTGCAGGCCTATATAGCATTGTCGTCGGTCTATTGGCATTGGCACTCGTGCCGATAATCAAACACTATATGCATGACGCATAATCAAGCAAAAACATAAGTACAAATACAACAGCATAAGGAGTAGCTGCATGGGTTACATGAGCGGAAAAAAAGTCCTCATACTAGGGGTTGCAAGCAAACTTTCTATTGCCTCGGGCATTGCTGAAGCGATGCACAGAGAAGGAGCAGAGCTCGCGTTTACCTACCAAGGTGAAAAGCTGCACGATAGAGTCGTCAAATTTGCTGCCGGCTGGGATTCTGAGTTGGTTTTTCCTTGCGATGTAACCAGTGATGAGCAGATCGATGCGTTGTTCGAAGACCTGGCTAAGCATTGGGACGGGATCGATTGTATCGTGCACTGCCTTGCCTTCGCGCCAGGTAATGAGTTGGATGGAAATTATGTAGACGTAACCACGCGCGCAGGCTTTAGCCTCGCACATGAAATCAGCTCTTTCAGCCTTGTTGCTCTCGCCAAGGCGGGGGCGAAGATGATGGAAGGTCGCAACGGCTCTCTGCTGACACTCAGTTATCTTGGCGCTGTGCGCAGCCTCCCTAACTACAATGTGATGGGGCTTGCAAAAGCGAGCCTTGAAGCAAATGTCCGTTATATGGCCTCAGCATTAGGACCCAAAGGTATTCGCGTTAATGCGATTTCGGCCGGACCGATTAAAACTCTCGCTGCAGCAGGGATAAAAAGTTTTAGGAAGATGCTCGAACACAATGCCAAGCAGACACCTTTACGCCGCAATGTCACTATCGAAGAAGTTGGCAACGCCGCGAGCTTTCTCTGCTCAGATCTCGCCTCAGGTATAAGCGGTGAAATACTTTACGTCGATGGGGGATTCAACACCACCGCTATGGGATCGCTTGAGCAAGCGGACTAGCGGAAGTGAGTACTGCCTAGTCACTCGACTAGGCAGTACGATTTTCGCAACAAATTAGAACGCATCGCCATCAAGATCGCGCTCTGGCACTACGATATCGCCAGTCTCTCTCAAATTTGCGACAAACGCTCTCAGCTCACTACTGCCTAAGTCGCCAACCACACTCTCTCGCATCGCGCTTTTCTCTGCATCGGCCAACGCATCAAAGCTGCCTTCGGTAACCGAGGTAAGCTCTGCCATAACAAAAGTGCCATTCGTTAAGCTCAACTGCGAACGCGAAACGCTGCCGCTAGCAGGCGCGGGTAAAGCGAAAATAGACTCTATAATCTCTCTGTTCACATTGCTCTGAGTGCGACGGACCGCAACCTCTGAGCGCCACTGCAATTCGTTGTCTGCAAGGAACAGTTCGGTATCGCTGCCCGCCTCTAAGAGCTTCGCTAGCTCGTTCCCGAGCGCAGTTACTGCGTCACGCTCCATCTGCGAACGTAAAGCTACGGCTATCTCAGGCTCTACATCGTCTAAGGGGAGAATGCCCTCTGGAGTGATCGTGTTCACTCTGAGAACAACTGCTCGTTCTCCGCCGATCTCGATCACGTCGCTGTTATTGCCATCGAGCATGACTTCATCCGAAAATGCGGCCTCCAAAATGCGAGGCTCAGAGAACAAACCACCACCACCGCTGCGATCGAAATCACCGCTGGTGAGAATATCGAGGCCGAGTTCGTCGCTAAGCCGCTGCAAATCCGATGATTCGAAGGCCAAATTAGATAAATCAGACAACGCGCCAGCAAATGCTTGCTCAACTTGCGCTGATTTTAAATCACGCTCAATGCGCGCAGCTACTTCATCGAATGACTGAAAAACCGCCGAATTGTCTTCAGTAAGCTTGACCACGTGTATGCCAAATTCAGTCTCGACGGGGCCGGCTGTATCACCCACGGCAAGACCTTCAAGCGCCTCTTCAATCTCACTTGGGAATGCACTACCGTCGCTAAAGCCTATGTCTCCGCCTTCTTCTGCCGACACTTGGTCACTCGATAGTTCTAACGCAAGTGACTCGAAGCTCTCGCCTAGATTCAGTCGCTCGATAGCGGCCGTCGCTGCCTCCATTGCTTGATCAACCGACAGTGTCGAACCCGTTTCGAACAAAATATGTGACGCTCGTTTTTCAGCCGAACCTTCGAAGCTACTGCGCTCAATCTCATACTGAGCTTGAACTGCTCCTTCTTCCAGCTCAATCGCATCCGCAAGACTTGTCTTATCGAGAACAACATAATCGACAGTCACACTCTCAGGGCGGACGAAGCGTGCCTGATTTGACTCATAGTAAGCGGCAATTTCGTCACCAGTAATTGGTGTGCCTAATGTGCGAGTACCGGGCGGAATAGTTAGATAACGGAAATCTCTTGTCTGGGCGCTTAGGGACGCTAGTGTCTGGAGCTCAGACTCGGTGGCAAACCCTGATGAAGAATAGGCATTAACGACCTGTGAAAGAAGCATCTGACGACTGAGTGCGTCTTTGTAAGACTGGATTGAAAATCCTTGGCTATTCATCGTTCTCACCGCGAACTCTGGTTCGAAACGACCACCTACTTGGAAATTAGGGTTATCGATAATTGCTCGGTCGATGCGTTCAGCCGAAATACCCAACGCTGCAGCCTGAGCTGCCTGCCGCAGCAAAGTCTCCTCTACTATCTGGTTGATCGCGATTTGCTCGAGCAAAGACTGATCGATGCCCTCGGCGCTACCTCCGATAGAATTGATAAGCTCTTGAACACCCTGCTGCAATTGGAAATCGCTAATTTCTTCGCCGTTTACTTCGGCAATTCCTGGCGCGCGCGTGAGTCCACCAATAATCGATTCAGCCCCGAAAAGGACAAAAATAGCGACGATTAATCCTATGATGACCTTAGCGATGACACCTTGAGAGTTGTCGCGAATGTCTTGCAGCATGGTAAGTCCTATCCTAAATGAATTTTTGCTAATGATACGTGATATCAAGCCTAAGCCGAAGCGCGATTTTAGCATCATATAACGACAAAGGGCGCATCAATGATGCGCCCTTTGTCGTTATAACCTGGCCTTAGCCAGATTAGAAACCGTTACGTGTTTACGGCATCTTTTAAGGCTTTACCAGCTTTAAAGCTTGGTACGCGAGCCGCTTTGATCTCAATTGCTGCGCCGGTCTGTGGATTGCGACCTGTGCGTGCTGCGCGGTGCTTTGTCGCAAATGAGCCGAATCCAACCAACACTACAGGGTCTTCTTTTTTGAGCGAGTCTGTAATCGCATCAATCATGGCGTCAATTGCACGGCCCGCTGCTGCTTTGGGTAGGTCCGCACTTTCTGCTACAACGTCAATAAGTTCTGATTTATTCACAATATCCCCTTTACTTACATTATTTATGATTTTAAGTTTTGTGATTTTAAATAGTTCGCAGCAAAATTGAATTAATGTTGCGTAAATTATTTCCAAATCATGGTAACCGAAGCGACGCTATTATACGACACAAAAAACACGCCAACAGGCTTGAACGCCACGAATGCTGTACCGTTATACCAATAGCCGAAATCCGGTGTCAACTAAAAACAACACGTAAGAAACCGCGAAAGTAAAAAGCCCACTAACTGCGAAAAATGCAAACGAAACGACTATTTAAATTTTCTAGTGCCGCTCTAAGTTGCCAGCCTCAGACGCAGCACCCTGCTTTTCCGTTACCTTCGCCGCAGCAATCGCTTCTAGAGTTAACGGTGTCGGCTGATGCTGCAATGCCACCTCTAGCACCTGGTCTATCCAGCGTACCGGCACTATTTCGAGGTCCGCCTTAATGTTGTCAGGAATCTCGGCAAGATCACGCTCATTGTCAGCGGGAATCAGCACAGTTTTTATATTGCCTCGGTGAGCCGCGAGCAGCTTCTCTTTCAGTCCACCGATTTTTAAGACTTGTCCGCGCAGGGTGATTTCACCCGTCATTGCAACATCAGCGCGGACCGGAATCTCAGTAAGAACTGACACGATCGCTGTACACATACCGACACCAGCGCTTGGCCCATCCTTCGGTGTCGCACCTTCTGGCACGTGAATATGCAAATCGCGCGTCTCGTGAAAATTCGAAGGCAAGCCCAGCGAGGCACTGCGGCTGCGCACGACAGTTAATGCCGCTTGAATTGACTCTTGCATCACATCGCCGAGGGATCCTGTTTTAATAGTCTTCCCCTTGCCTTCCACAGCAATAGCCTCGATCGTAAGAAGCTCTCCTCCGACTTGCGTCCAAGCGAGCCCGTTAACTTGGCCTATATGGTTCTCTTCTTCAGCCTTGCCGTAATCGTATTTTCTTACGCCAGAATACTCTTCGAGGTTATCCGCGTCGAGTTCGACTTTCGCATGGTTGCCCTTGAGAGAATTGTTTTTAACCACTTTCCGGCAAATCTTTGCGACTTCACGCTCAAGTCCTCGGACGCCCGCTTCTCGAGTGTAATAGCGAATGATGTCACGAATCGGCTGCTCGCTTATAGCGAGCTCTTCGTCTTTTACGCCATTATTCTTTTTCTGCTTTGGTACAAGATAGCGTTCGGCAATATTGAGCTTCTCTTCCTCGGTATAGCCAGGAATGCGAATAACTTCCATTCTATCTAAGAGCGCTTCAGGAATATTCATACTGTTTGATGTGCAGACAAACATCACCTCAGAGAGATCATAGTCGACCTCAAGGTAATGATCGTTGAAGCTACCGTTCTGCTCGGGATCTAATACCTCGAGCAGCGCAGAGGCCGGATCGCCACGATTATCCATTCCCATCTTGTCGATTTCATCAAGCAAGAAAAGCGGATTTTTAACGCCGACTTTCGATAGCTTCTGCATCAATTTGCCTGGCAAAGAGCCAATGTAGGTGCGACGATGCCCACGAATTTCAGCTTCATCGCGAACGCCACCCAGTGCCATTCGCACAAATTTGCGATTCGTTGCGCGCGCAATAGATTCGCCCAATGAGGTTTTTCCAACACCAGGAGGACCAACGAGGCAGAGTATTGGCGCTTTCAATTTTTTAACGCGCTTCTGTACAGCTAAGTATTCGAGGATCCGCTCCTTCACTTCTTTTAGACCATAGTGATCGTCTTCTAAAATTTGCTCAGCCTTGTCCAATTCGAGCCTGACCTTACTTCGTTTTTTCCATGGGACATTAATCATCCAATCGAGGTAGGTCCTGACCACAGAGGCCTCGGAAGACATTGGCGACATTTGCTTGAGCTTACTCAACTCTGAATTAGCTTTGTCTCTCGCCTCTTTCGGCATCCCTGCGTCTTCGATTTTTTGTTTTAGCTCTTCAGCTTCATTGGGGATGTCTTCGAGCTCACCCATTTCTTTCTGAATAGCTTTCATTTGCTCGTTAAGGTAGTACTCGCGCTGACTCTTCTCCATTTGTTTTTTCACGCGTCCGCGGATGCGTTTTTCGACTGCGAAGAGATCTATCTCGCTCTCTATTAGGGCCATCAAATGCTCAATGCGCGCCTGCAGCCCTGCGAGTTCAAGCAGGTTCTGCTTCTCATCGAGCTGGAGTGACATGTGTGAGGCGATAGTATCCACCTGCCTACCAGCCTCATCGATACTCGAAATTGAACTCATAACCTCAGGCGGAATTTTCTTGCTTAGCTGAACATAGTGATCGAACTGCGCCAGTAATGACCGAATTAGCGCGTCGGTCTCTTTGGCCGAAGGCTCCTCACCTGCGAGGACGCTAACATTCGCTGTAACATAATCGTCTTCGTAATTAACCGATTTAATTTTGGCGCGATCGAGTCCTTCGACTAACACCTTAACGGTGCCGTCTGGCAAACGAATCAGCTGGAGAATAGTAGCAACCGTGCCGATCTGGTAAAGATCCGACGCACTGGGATCGTCGTCAGCAGCGCTTTTTTGGGCGACTAACAGTACTTTTTTATCAGATGCCATCGCCGTCTCGAGCGCCTTAATAGATTTAGGCCTGCCGACGAAAAGGGGTTGCACGATCTGGGGATAAACTACGACGTCTCTTAATGGCAAGAGAGGAATAGAATTGGTTATAACAGTAGACGTAACTGACTCTTCATTAGTGCTCATGGGCTACCTTTGCGAATGGCGACCCCTGAGAGCCAGCCTTATATTAGTTAGACACTCTAGTGATGGTGGCGAGAAGATGAAATTTCAAGCCTGTCAGTCTTCGGCAGCCGCCTTACTCGTTGAAGCTTCGGCGTTTTCGAACATAAGCAGAGGCTCTGACTCGCCGTCTATCACTGCCGCATCTATGACCACTTTGCTGACTTTTTCGAGCGATGGGATCTTATACATGCTGTCTAGAAGCACCGATTCCATTATCGAACGCAGGCCCCGTGCGCCTGTCTTACGCTCTTTCGCCTTCTTGGCGATTGCGCGCAGCGCATCATCACGGAACTGTATCTCTACGTTCTCCATCTCGAAGAGCTTTGTGTACTGCTTTGTAAGCGAATTTTTGGGCTCATTTAGAATACGAACTAACGCATCTAGATCTAATTCCTCGAGCGTCGCAATCATTGGCAGACGGCCTACGAACTCCGGGATCAGGCCGTACTTGACGAGATCTTCAGGTTCTACGCTGCGCAGCGCTTCTCCGACCTTATCTTCTGTTTCTTTTGAGCGCACTTCAGCGGAGAAACCGATACCGCTTTTATGCGAACGGTCGAGAATAATCCTGTCGAGCCCCGCGAAGGCGCCGCCACAAATAAACAGAATGTTGGACGTGTCGACTTGAAGGAACTCTTGCTGCGGATGCTTACGGCCGCCTTGCGGAGGCACCGAGGCGACAGTGCCCTCAATAAGCTTCAAAAGCGCCTGCTGCACGCCTTCTCCTGACACGTCGCGCGTAATAGAAGGATTGTCTGACTTACGCGAAATCTTGTCTATTTCGTCGATGTAGACGATACCAATCTGCGCTTTGTCTACGTCGTAGTCGCATTTCTGCAGCAACTTTTGGATGATATTTTCAACATCCTCGCCTACGTAACCGGCCTCGGTAAGGGTTGTTGCGTCGGCAATCGTAAAAGGCACATCAAGCATGCGTGCGAGCGTCTCAGCAAGCAGAGTCTTGCCGGTACCCGTCGGACCCACCATGAGAATATTGCTTTTCCCTAATTCGACATCGCCCTTGGCGCTTTCGTAGTTGAGTCGTTTGTAGTGGTTATATACTGCGACAGCCAGCACCTTTTTCGCTGCATCCTGGCCTATAACGTACTCGTCGAGCGTCTCTTTAATCTCTTTAGGGACCGGCAGCTTTCTTGCTTTCGAGTCTGATTCGCGCTCCTGCACCTCTTCCTTAATGATATCGTTACAAAGCTCTACGCATTCGTCACAAACAAAAACGGAAGGCCCGGCAATCAACTTCTTAACTTCTTGCTGGCTTTTAGCACAGAACGAGCAGTAAAGCAGTTTGCCGCCATCGTCTGGCTTATTAAAATCGTCGTCTGACATAAAAAATGCTCAACTTTGCAATCGTGAGTTAGGCGTTAAACGCCTGCTAATGTCTTTTTATCTTCGCGTCGTCCAATAACTTTATCGACAAGGCCGTATTCACACGCTTCATCGGCACTCATGAAATTATCGCGCTCGGTATCTTTGGCAATTCTTTCTTCGTCCTGGCCGGTGTGCTCTGCCATCAAAACATTAAGTCTCTTACGTATCTTGATGATTTCATTAGCCTGTATTTCTATATCTGAGGCTTGCCCTTGCGCACCGCCACTTGGCTGATGGATCATCATGCGCGAATGTGGCAGCGCGAGACGCTTGCCCTTAGCTCCACCTGACAACAGCATGGCACCCATGCTGGCAGCCTGACCGATACACATAGTGCTCACATCAGGCTTAATAAACTGCATTGTGTCATAGATCGATAACCCGGCTGTCACAGATCCGCCTGGCGAATTGATATACAGGTGAATATCCTTATCAGGGTTTTCGGACTCTAAAAACAGCAGCTGTGCCACGACCAGATTTGCCATATGGTCTTCGACTTGCCCTGTTAAGAAAATCACTCTGTCTTTTAGCAAACGTGAGTAAATATCATATGACCGCTCGCCGCGCGCAGTCTGCTCAACCACCATAGGAACTAAGGCGGCGGAGGGTTGTTCAAAGCTAGTAGGCATAGTGATGTCCTTCGAGTCTAAAGGCGAGGCTACGGCAAGTGGCGCGGCCTCGTTTTGTCAAACATATTACTCCGCGTCGGCGCTTTCAGACTGCCTTTGCTCAGGTTTAATGACTTCCTGGTAAGAAACTGTCTTGTCTTCAACTTTTGCCGCGTCGAGTATGTAATCGAATACCTGATCTTCAACTACAGAACTTTCGATTGCCGATAGCTGTTCTTGATTGCCGTAATACCAATTGATCACCTCTTCGGGTGACTCGTAGGTAGCCGCAAGCTCTTCGATTGTCTCACGGACTTTAGCAGGATCTGCCTTTAGGTTTTGAGTCTGCATTACCTCACCAAGCACCAATCCGAGCTTAACCCGACGCGATGCCTGTTCAGTAAATAGCTCGTCTGGGAGCATACTTGGGTCTAAATTCGCCCCACCGCCCATTTGCTGGAGTGCTTGCGCTTTAAGCTGCTGTATTTCAGCTGCGATTAGTGCCGAAGGCACGTCAAGCTCGACGATTTCGATGAGCTTGTCCATGACCTGTGCTTTAAGCTTATTGCGGCTAGCCGCTTTGAGCTCGCGCTTCATATTGTTTGCAACTTCTTCGCGAAAGGCCTCATTGCCGCCTTCTTCAACCCCGAAGCTTTTGAAAAACTCTTCGTCTACCGCAGGTAGCACCTGCTCGCTGACGCTATTGAGCACCATGTCGAACTCGACCGCTTTACCGGCCAATTCGGCGTTGTGGTATTCGTCTGGAAAATTGAGAGACAGCGTAAATGCGTCGCCAGCAGATTTGCCAATGAGACCGGCTTCAAAGCCCGGTATCATGCGCTCAGAGCCGATGACCAAATCTGTGCCCGCCGCTTTACCGCCCTGAAATTCTTCGCCGTCGAGCTTGCCGTTATAGTCGATATTTACCCGATCTGTATCTGCTGCAGCACGCTCAACGGTTTCCCATGTTTGGCGCTGCTTGCGCAATGTTTCGATCATCTCTTCGATATCGGCATCGCCGATATCCGCGCCTAATCGCGACACTTCAAGTGCGCTGAAATCGGGTAGCGTCACCTCAGGATAAACCTCGAAGGTTGCCGTGAAGGTCAAATCAGCGCCCTCTTCCAAGTTTCCAGGCTCAATAGAGGGCTGCCCGGCAGGCTTAACAGACTCTTGGGTCAGCGCGTCGAAATACGATTGATTGATCATTTCGCCGACTACGTCTTGGCGCACGCTTTTACCAAAGCGACTCTTAATCACCTTAAATGGCACTTTACCTTTTCGGAAGCCTTTTAGGTTAACCGACCCCGCAGCCTCTTGCAGGCGCGCATTAATGGCAGTCTCAACCCTTTCGCTTGGCACGGCGATAGTCATTTTTCTCTCGAGACCTTGGGTTGTTTCTATAGAAACCTGCATTGATAAACCTCTTCCGAACAAGAGTAGCTTCCGCGCTCTCGCAGTTAATGAATTGAGTAGTCTTTGGAACTGTTAAAGGTAGTAGATCTGCTCTACAAAGCAGGCGATTTTCCCACAGCAGCTAGCCTTATTCAATCACCGTCTCGTGGGCAAAGACGTAAGTTGGAAAACGGGGTTGCCAATAACTCAAATGAGACACACAATCAGGAACCAGTAAGGCTGCGAAATACAGGTAGAGGACAGCCGTCTAGTCCAATAGGATTCATAAAAACAATAAGGTGGCACAATGAATACTTCAACCGAGGGAAAAGATGAGAACCGTGACTCTGAGGATCTGAGCGCCTGCGTCGGCGAGGTCTATGAGGACAACAGCTTGTGGTATTTCCGCAACACGCTAGGCGAGCAGGTCGGCCCGTTCCGCTATGCAAGCGAGGCGAAATCTAATCTTGAGTCGCTTCTAATGAAGCTTCAAACACGGCTCAAGCCTGAAAAATAGCAGCACTAAGCAATGCTTTAAGCGGCTATCGAGGCAGGTTGCACAAGCCTAATCGAACTGCATCGATTAAGTATCTGGGTAGCGTGCTCTAAAAAGAAGAAATAACCCTGCCTTGTAACAATGTGCGCCCGCCCTTTAGGCAGCTGTTGAGCGAGGAGAACAGAAGACCGGCCTACCCTTTCATCATCCCCTCGACCTTGCCAAAAATCCACATCAAGGGTGAGTTTGGCTAACTGGTAATCGAACGGAGCGAACCCCATAGATTCGTCTTGCGCCACGCCCCTCGAGCCTTGGCTGAGCGCCTCGCGCCTGTCCAACACAAGAATGCGACGTAACTCGCTGCTGTTCAAAGCCCGCCTGTCATATTTGCAAAGCTCTCTGCGCAGCGTATCGATATAGTTTCCCGTCGTCTTGCGATCTAAAAGCTCTCGCAGCGTCCAACCATGGCGAACAAGCGTTGCCACCCCTCTATTCATCCAAGGCCGCAGCCCATTAGCCCCCCGAAGCGTAAGCAGCGGCCCGCAGGGTATAGCCCCTAAGCTTATCTGCCCTTTTATGCGAGCTGGGTCTAGTTGCGCCAGTGCCAGTGCATACACTGCACCGTGTCCAAGTGTTAGGGTAGAAACACTGGTGAGCGCTAAATGGTCGAGCAGTTCCACCAAGTCATGAGCAAAAGGCTCAGGTGTGTTGCTGAAGCAAAACTCACTTTTGCCGATACCCGGACGATCGACGGCGATTAACCGAAGGCCACTTAGCCGGGCTTGCTGATGAAAGAGGCATGCTTCGAGGCGGGAACTGCCGTTTGAGTGGAAAAATAGAACTGGCAACCCGTCAGGACAGCCGAACTCACTCCATGCCAGTATTCGTGAGGAAGCGAGGCGCAGTGTATTGAATTCGGCTTCTAACCATCCAGTCTTAGTTGCGGTTGAGGTGACTACAGCACTGACAGCAAGTTTCGTGAGGTGCGTCTTCCTCTTCAAGCGTTCGTTACTTATTGTCATTCCAACGCTCCGTGTGACCTTCAATTCGCATCCAATCCGCGTCTGACGCAAAGCTTGGCGCGGAAAGCTCTCGACAGAGGGATAGTATCGTGGGAATATTTCCCACGTCAACCTGAAGCAGCCTCCGCACAGGCCTGATTGGGAAACGATTTTCCACAGGACTGTTACAGAACTATCAAAGGACTATACTGAGCATATGTCCCAACAAAACACAGACAAGCAACAGGCTTCGAGCCTTGTATTAGCTGCAATCGCGAAAGCCTTGAAGCCAATTGTTCGCCTGCTTCTTCATTACGGTATAGGCTACCCACAGCTTATCGCACTCCTTAAACACCTTTACGTCGATGTTGCGGAAGAGGAGTTGAATACACCCGTCAAGCGCATCTCCGATAGTCGAATCACCCTCTTAACCGGTGTGCATCGTAAAGACGTCGCCAGACTTAGAAACGTCAGCCCCGAAGAGCAAGGCGAGCTAACAAAGAGCTTTCTAGGCGACGCCTCGAGCGACAGTACAGCCTCACTAGGCGCCCGCCTAGTTGCCGAGTGGCTTGCGAACCCGCGGTTTTTAGAAGGCGGGATTGATGGCAACCCACCCGCTCCACTTGCCATTCGAACCACCGAGAACGCCGACCACCCCGATTTTCAGGAATTGGTCGAAAAGATTTGTAAAAAAGACATGCGCGCCCGGTCCGTTTTGGACGAATGGCTAAGACTTGAGATCGTCAGCATAACCGGCGAGTACTTAACACTTAACACCGAGGCCTTCGCTCCAACGAAAGGCCTAGACGAAAAAGCGTATTTTTTCGGCCGCAATATTCAAGATCATTTAGAAGCCGGCGCGAGCAATCTACGGGGTACTACCGCCCCTTTTTTCGACCGCAGTGTTTTCTATGACCGACTCTCACTTCAATCGATAGACGAACTCACAGCGCTGTCCAAAAAAGGGGCAAGCGCCCTTCTTACTCAGATTAATTCTCGAGCTCACAGCTTACAAGAAAGGGACAACCCGCCCGCCTTAGCTTCCGGCTCGTCCCCTGAACTCGCTTCTGGCCGCGCGCCTGATGCTAGTAGCAAGACAAAAAGCCAAGAGCAATTTAGATTTAATCTGGGTATATTTAACTACCACACCGCCTCCGAACAGCAAGCCGAGACTAGCAGTGATGATTAACCTGAAGGCAAAGAGCGCACCCCTGCGAATTCTGACGACTGTCGACACAGTTATTAGCGTTTTGCCTTTCCGCTTAGTGCTAGCTCTCTTAGTCGCTTGTTTACTGATCCTCGGCTCGTTCAGGCCTGCAGCAAGTGATCGAAGAGGCGGAGACGAGGGCAGCGGTGTCGGGGGCACTGGAATACTAGACCTGCCGGGTACAGGTTTGGGCGGTTCTGGTCTTCGTCCTTTCTTGGGCATTGTTACGCCACAGGGCTCTCCCCTAGAGATAGCGTCAGACCAGTTGGCGATAGACGGCCCTTCGCGCGCGTCAAATGATGAAATCGTCGTTTTACACGAGCCTTATCTCCCGTTAACGAGTCCAGACCTCGACCCCAAACCTACTTCGTCCCCTGTGAGCGTGACCCGTGTGAATTCGACCGTTGCGAGAGTGCTGGATACTGAGCCGCTTTCAGTGAATACCCTAGCGCACCCGATCGATTTATCGCAGGCACCGAGCATAGAGGGCTTTATAGAAACTGCCATGACAGCGTTGGCAATCGACTACGAGCATCGATCAGCGGGGAGCCTAAGTATTACGGAGTCAATTGAATACAGCACTCAGGACAACAACTCAGTGCTGGCATTAAGCGCCATCGCGCTAGCAGACGCTGCAGTAGAGGATCCGACTGAGTCAGGTAACCGAGCAGAGCCACTCGTGTGGAAAGACATCGCCAATTGGTTAAATGCCAATGCGGCAAAGGCCGCCGAGTCAGACGCGGCAGCAGCGAAAGAATGGAACAACGAAAACAGTGACAATCTCGCTATAGCAGAGATGGCGCGAGCTACAGGCATTAGACGGCCTCAGTTACCCCCTCTACAGCGGGCGAGGCCTTTACAGCGCGCCGTGATTCTACCGCCAAGAGTGCGTCCGCTTGGGCTTTAATCGGCTGGGCCGAAGGCACACGCGAGCTAAATCAAAGACGATACGCTAGCTGGAGGTACAGGGCTCGATCGGCGCTGGCCGAGGTCAGCCCAGCACTCATAAGCGCAGTCAATGACCACGCGGGAGTCAACTCCCAACCAGCATAAACGCTTACTTCTTTCACATCGCCGAAGAATTGCGAAGCGGTTGCACGGTAGTCATAAATCAAACCCGCACTTGTTTTCGACGTCATCCTGCGCGCTATTCCAACCTGTGCAAAACCTGAGCTTTCAATATCGGCGAAGACGGCAGAGTCGCCGCGATTACTATACCCTGCTGTCGCGAAGACAGTGTTCTCCCCAAGGTAAAAAGAGGACTCCAATTGAAAGGACACGTCTCGCTCACCGGTACCGAGATTCTTTTCCACACTGGCTGTTGGAATTTTAAGACTCACGCGAGCGCCAAGCGAGAAGGATTCCCCGAATAGCCCAGGCAGCCTGCTATCTTCAATCCCAATCGTGTGGGTATAGCCAAGCTCGAGCAAACTATCACCAGTGCCCGAATAGCGGCGAACCGAATCGGCGGCGACAGCACGCGTTACGCCACCGAGATTGACAAGTACGTTGCCAGGTCCTTCAACGCGAAGCTTGGCGACGGAGATCTGGCCGCTCCAGCCACCTTTTTCCAACGCCCAACTTAGTGGAAGATAGGTGATACGCGTCTTATCTAACGCTCCAAAGCCGCCATCGGCGTAATAAAGCCCTAATGCAACCTGTTGCTCGACACCGCGCAAGAGGTCTGCGTCCTGCGCGGCAAGGCCAATGGGTAGAGCGCTAAGTAGGACGCAAAGCAGCGCGCTCGGGCCTAGCCTCGAGGCGGTATTAGTCCTGACCATTGACTCCCTCAAAATCGAGGCAGACCGAGTTGATGCAATAACGAAGACCAGTTACTGCCGGGCCATCGTTAAACACATGACCCAGATGCGAATTGCAGCCGGTACACACCACCTCAGTGCGCTGCATACCGTGACTGTTATCCGATCGCTCTTCGATTGGCGCCGCCGAGGCCGGTAAAAAGAAGCTCGGCCAACCGCACCCGGAGTCGAACTTAGTATCGGAGAGGAACAACACCTCACCACAGCCCTTACAGCGATAACTCCCTTGCTCGTTTTTGTCCCAAAACTCGCCCGTGAAAGCACGCTCTGTCCCCTGCTTGCGCATGATAGCGAAAGCTTCGGGACCAAGTTTTTCCAACCACTCCGCTTCTGTTGAAGGCAGTTCGTCAGCGCCGATATTTTTCTTGGTTACATCGTTCATAGTATTCGTCCGGTAAGTACACGCCTCGGGTTCAGACTTCGTCGACAGCCCGAGAGGAGTCGCTGCCGCGCAACTAAGTTGCTAGGGAGCAGAGTAATTATTGCGTTACACTTCGAGACGCGTAGCCTATCGCTAAACGACATGACTATCTAGTTAGCAAACACCACTTAGCGAATCGGAGATTTTCTCCGCAGCCGGCGCAACTTATCGAAACGACTTATCGAAACGAGCAACAGGGTCTAAGAGGCACATGAAGACAAAAGAGATCAAGCAGTCAGACAAGCTAGGCATGGTTTGCTATGACATCAGAGGCCCAGTACTCGAACGCTCAAAGCAGCTCGAAGAGGAAGGACATCGCATTCTCAGGTTGAACATCGGCAACCCAGCCGTGTTTGGGCTAAATGCCCCTGCTGAAATAATCCAAGATGTCATTCGCAATCTACCGACTGCCGAAGGCTACTGCGACTCCAAAGGTCTATTTTCTGCTCGTAAAGCGATCATGCAGGAGTGCCAGCGTTTAGGTGTTATGGATGTAGAGATCGATGATATCTATTTAGGCAACGGCGTAAGCGAGCTCATTACGCTTTCGATGCAGGCGCTTCTCAATAATGGCGATGAAGTACTTATACCTGCGCCAGATTACCCATTATGGACAGCCGCCGTCTCGCTAAGTGGTGGCAATCCTATCCATTATCATTGTGACGAACAGGCTGATTGGTTTCCTGACCTTGTCGATATCGAATCGAAAATCACGCCTAACACACGCGCGTTAGTAGTCATTAACCCCAACAACCCAACAGGAGCCGTCTATTCTAAAGAGCTTTTGGAAGGGATAATCGAACTTGCTCGCAAACACTCACTGATACTTTTTGCCGACGAGATTTACAGCAAAATCGTCTACGACGAGGCGGAACATATTCCGCTTGCCTCACTCAGCAGCGATGTCTTCACCGTGAGTTTTAATGGCCTTTCAAAATCTTATCGACTCGCAGGCTTTCGCTCCGGCTGGATGATTCTAACGGGGCCAAAACACCTTGCTAAGAGTTACATTGAAGGCATCGAAATACTCAGCAACATGAGACTCTGTGCCAATGTTCCTGCGCAGCTCGCTGTCCAGACTGCATTGGGCGGCTACCAGAGCATCAACGACTTAGTTTTACCTACTGGGCGCCTGCGACGTCAAAGAGATACTGCTTGGGAACTCCTTACACAGATTGAAGGCGTAAGCTGTGTAAAGCCGCGCGGCGCACTCTATATGTTTCCCGCACTCGATCCAGCAGTGTTTAAAATCGATGACGATGAGAAACTTATTTTAGACATTTTGGAGCGAGAACAAATTCTGCTCGTCCAGGGCAGCGCGTTCAATGTTGACGACGTCCTGCATTTTAGAGTTGTTTTCTTACCGCGCGAGGAGGATTTACGCATGGCGATTGGGAAACTAGCTAGGGTGCTAGATAGCTACCGGATCAATTGATCTCGATACCGACTGCAGCAAGCAATTGCCGGTCGAAATCGGACACATCGTGTGTGAGGCTCACACTGCAGCAGCCTAGTTCTTGACGCTGCAAAAGCGCTTTACGCAAGCTATCAAAAGACGCCGAAGACAACCCCTTTGCAGTGCTTTCACGAAAGTCTCTGTCAATGAGTCTGAGATCGAAAATATCCGCGATGATCTCCCAGCCACTCACTGCTGCATCGAACTCGTAGCGCATTCGAGATTGGGTTTTCATGAAAGGCGCAGGAGGCTCGACTCTCGCGTTTAACTTATCCCCATGGTCAACAATATTGGATTGAAAAAAATGCTCTTGGAGGGCGGCGAGCAGCCTGTCCGTCGCCGCTCGCTTAGCCTGAACGCTGTAACCTGCGATGTGCGGCGTGGCGAGACGCGCTACCGCGACAATCTCCGGCGCCACGATCGGCTCATCCCGCCACACATCCGAGCAATAATTAAACGTTTTATGCGCTGTTGCGTAAGCTCTAACGGCATCTTCGTCGACAACCCCTCCGCGACACGCGTTAATCAACACGCCACCCGCAGGCAGAAGCGCGAGCTCGCGCGCACCGATCAACTGGCTAGTAGAATATTCTGCATCATTATTGAGTGGCACATGGACACAGACCACGTCGCACCCCATCACTTTATCTAGGGCGACAAATCGGCTAGTCTCATCTGACTGCTCAGACAGCGCGCGCGGTGGATCGCAACAGAGCGTGTCGATCCCTGCTGCTTCGAGTCGCTTGTTTAATAAGCTTCCTACACATCCAACGCCGACAATACCAACAGTTGTGCCAGCAAAAGAGGCACCGCCATCGGCGTAAAAGCGAGCCAAATAGGCTAGTGCGGCGAAGACATAATCCACGACCGCAGACGCATTAGCGCCTTTGCTGTCGGCAAAGGCTATGCTCTCATCGCGGAGGTACTGCTCATCTATATGATTTCTTCCACTGGTTGCAGTGCCGACAAACGTTACCGCAGTGCCATCGAGAAGACTCTTGTCCACGCGTGTTATTGATCGTACTAGGAGCGCATCAGCGTCTAACAAACACGCGTTATCAATGTCACGCCCCGGCAATAAAATAAGCTCACTTACCGCACCGTGAAGACGATCTACGCCGAGTATGCCACTGTCAGCAACAACTTTCATGGTGCCTCCTCGACTAGCCTTGCAAAAGCTTCGGACATCCTAACTTTGAGCGCAGCGGGCACGAGTGCCTCTTCGAGCAAAAACGCAAACTTGTCGTAATTGGGCCTTGCTAAAACAAGCTCAGCGGGTGCTGCGCAAGCAAAAGGCTCAGCGCAGTCGTGGGGCTCTTCGACAATGGTCGCCAAAAGTTTGCAATGCCGCGCTTGCGCTTCAAAACGCTCGAGCTTTTCGGCCAATGATTTAGCGCCGCGCATAGGCAGCCCAGCAACCGCGTGAAGATTTGCATAGATACCGTCGAGCGACCCAAATTCCGCAAGCAACGCAGTCGCTTTGACAGGTCCAACACCGGGAACGCCAGCGATGCAGTCAACGCTGTCGCCAACTAGCCCAAGATAATCAGGAATGCGCGTCGTTGGAATCCCTAATTCTCGCTCGATGTCGATGCGTGACCGCCGCCGGTTTGCCGAAAAATCCCACATGACATCTGAGTCTGCACGGATGAGTTGCGCGAGATCCTTATCTCTACTGACAATGCATACACCCTGCGCTGACTCTGTTTCATCAAATGACCGTGAACGCAGTGCGAGTGTGCCTATGATATCGTCTGCCTCGTAGCGCGTGCTCGCATAAACAGGCCACCCAAACGCATCCGCTGCTCGCGCACAAAAGTCTAATTGACGAGCAAGGCTATCGTCCGGCAATTCGCGATTGGACTTATACTCCGGGCTCAGCGCGTGGCGAAAGCCTGTGAACAGTGAGTTATCCATTGCAACCGCACCCGATTGCGGACGCTCACGCCGTTGCAGCGAGAGTAAGAATTGTGCAAAACCAATGAACGCGCTGAGGTCTTCACCCGACTCATCTAGACTCTCGTTATAGGGTGAGAAATAGGCTTGAAATATATAGATCGAGGCGTCGATTAAATAGACGTGTGACGTGCCGCTCACTCCGAACCCTTGCGCAGTAAATACGTAAACTGTTCACCCTGCTGCTCACAAGCAACAAGATCGTGTCCTAAAAACGCGCAGAACTTAGGCACATCTCGCGTCGTAGAGGGATCTGTCGCGTTAAGCTCCAAAATATCGCCGGCGGCCATTGTTTTAAAGTGCTTATGGAGCAGCATGACCGGTTCTGGACAATACAGCCCAGTCGCATCCACTTTTATATCGGCGACAACATTCTCTTCGTTTTTTACCGGCACGAGGCTCGGGATACTCTGGCTCATCTACTTATCCACCGAACTTTTTCCAGTTCACTACTCGTGCCGTATAACAGTTATCACGCAGGGCCCTATTAGTTCTCTTCCTCGTCAAGACTTTGCAAGGCCGCACGAAATTCACGCGGGAAAAGCTGGCAGCTTTGCGAGAGCGGGTCGAAACTGAGAAAAACATCCCCTCGATCAAGCTGCCCTCTCACTTGCTCCACTTTGTCATCGAGTGAAATAACTCTGTCACCATAGTCAGTCCCCTCGCGGGTAATAAATTCTTCGATGACGGCATCCAAGACTTCTTTCGACAACTGACTGTGGGGGATTTCCATAATTTGCCTAAACTAGTTCGACAAGCGAAAGTTTCGACTCTCCAGCTGAGTCAGCGCGCAACCCGCCAAACGGAAAGAGCTTGGGGTCGGCAAGCTGCGAAGGCTGCACATTACAGATACTCCTAAAAATAGTTTCGACCCGGCCAGGCTGCTCTTTATCCCAGCCGCGCAGCATCGCTTTAATATTCTGGCGCTGCATATTGTCTTGCGAACCGCAGAGATTGCAGGGGATTATTGGAAAATCCATTAGTTCGGCGTAGCGTTCGATTTCACGCTCTTTGCAATAGGCGAGCGGACGAATCACCACGTTACGCTTATCATCTGACAGCAGCTTAGGCGGCATAGCTTTGAGTTTGCCGCCGTAGAACATATTCAAAAACAGCGTCTCAACAATGTCATCGCGATGGTGTCCGAGTGCGATTTTGGTCGCACCCATTTCCACAGCTTTGTTATAGAGTATTCCTCGTCTGAGCCGCGAACACAGTCCGCAGAAAATCTTACCCTCTTCTACCTTATCCATAACGATTGAATAGGTATCTTGCTCGATAATTGAGTAGTCTACGCCGAGCGCTGAAAGATAGTCAGGCAACACGTGCTCGGGGAAGCCAGGTTGCTTTTGGTCGAGATTAATTGCGTGCAAAGAAAAATTAATCGGCGCACTTTTTTGCAGACTCAACAAAATATCCAACATGACATACGAGTCTTTTCCGCCCGACAGGCAGACCATAACCTTGTCACCGTCTTCGATCATCGTATAGTCGGCGATCGCTTTGCCCACATCTCGACGCAAATTCTTTCGACTTCGATTGAGCTTTAAGCCCTGATCGATATCGCTTTTAGTTTTTCTAATTTCAGTGACTGTCATTTCTGTTCCGCTCGACCGTAAATTCAATCAGAAGCCTGACTCTTATTTGTAAAATACACTTTGCGAGGAAGCCATTTCTCGCATCTTACTAGTAGGCTCCATCATGGCGCCTAAACTCGCATAGCTGTCGGCAAGCGTGCAGAATTCGGTCAGTCCTAATTGATCGATATAACGCAGCGCTCCACCCCTGAACGTGGGGAAACCGAGACCTAACACGAGCCCCATATCGGCTTCGATAGGCGTCTCGACAATACCGTCCTCAAGACAGCGAGCCGTCTCTAAGCAGAGCGCAAGCATCAACCGGTCGCGTATTTCTTCGTCACTGAAATCTCGACGTTCGGCGCTAATGCCCGCGATGAGCGAATCAATCTCAGGATTCTCTGTTTTTTGCGGCCGGCCATTTTCATCCACGGTATATTGATAGAACCCACGACCAGACTTCTGCCCGAAATCACCTTGCGCATAGAGTTTGTCGATAGCGCTCTCAAACCCTAATTGCATACGATCAAAACCGGCAGCCATTACCGCTTGCGCGTGTACCGCAGTGTCTATACCGACAACATCAAGTAAGTAGGCAGGACCCATTGGCCAGCCAAATGACTCCATAACCCGATCGATCTGCCTGAAATCAGCGCCTTCATTTAGTAGTGTCGAAAACGCGCCGAAATAGGGAAAGAGGATTCGGTTAACGAGGAATCCCGGGCAGTTATTGACCACGATAGGCACTTTCCCGAGCGCTTTCGCGTAAGCGACAGTCGTTGCGATTGTCTCATCGCTCGAATCCTTGCCACGAATCACTTCAACCAAAGGCATGAGAGGCACAGGGTTAAAGAAATGCATGCCGCAAAATCGTTCTGGCTTTTTAAGTGCACCGGCTAGCGAATCGACTGAGATTGTGGATGTATTGGTCGCGATGATCACATCATCGCCGACGGCGCTTTCGAGTTCGGCCAAGACCAACTTCTTGATATTTTCGTTCTCAATCACCGCCTCGACAATCAGTTCGGCGCCCACAACCTCCTCGTAACTTAACGTTGCGGTAATGCCACCGAGAATCTTCTCGCCGGCCTCTACACTCATCTTGCCTCGTCGGACTTGTTTGCCAACCAACTTGGCCGCCTCGCTTAGCCCTAAATCGAGGCCCGCTTGCGCAATATCTTTCATGACAATGGGCGTTCCACGCAGCGCGGATTGATAGGCGATACCGCCACCCATGATTCCGGCGCCAAGGACAGCCGCCTTGCTAATTGCAGGCACGCCCTTCGACAGCGAGCGAGATTTCGAGGCAAGATATTGATCGTTGAGAAACATTTGGACGAGATTAGCAGCCGTCGAAGTCCCCGCGAGCTTTATAAACCCTTCGTGCTCTTCGGCAAGCGCGCCAGCACGGTCCTCCAACACCCCTTTCTCCATGGCCTCTACGGCAGTCAATGGCGCAGGATAATTTGGCCCCGTCGCTTTGAACACCTGCGGCTTGGCAACAGCGTAGAGCGAAGTGAGCGCACCCAGCGCGCTCTGCACCGGCTGTGTTTTCAGCACTCGTCGCGCAACGTAATCTAAACTGCCGTCGAGGCAGTCTTCGATCATGCGTTCGGCAGCGGCGATAAGATCATCAGATTCTACTATGGCGTCGATCCCGCCTTCAGCTAACGCTTGCTGCGCTCGCACATGTGATCCTTGGCTAATCCAGGCGATTGCTTTTTCTGGGCCGACTAATCTTGGTAGGCGCACTGTGCCGCCGAAGCCGGGCAGAATGCCGAGCTTCACCTCGGGAAATCCAACCACTGCCGCGTCTAACGCAAGGCGAAAATCCGTCGCGAGCGCCAACTCAAAACCGCCTCCCAAAGCCACCCCGTTGATTGCAGCAACGGTAGGTATAGAGAGATCCTCAACAGCGTTGAAAACCTCATTAGCACGACCGATCCATGTACGAATCGCCTCTGGGCCTGTCGCGAACAAGTCGGTGAACTCAGTTATGTCAGCTCCAACGATAAAAGTAGACTTTGCACTCGAGAAAATTACGCCACGTGCATCGCTTTCGCCAATAGCCGCAACCGCCTCACCCAGCTCTTTTAGCGTTAATTGGTCGAACTTGTTGACGGATGAACCTTCAAGATCGAAGATTAGCTGGGCAATACCCGAAGGTAGCAATGAGGCTTTGATAGCTTGGCCGGAAAATAGCATTAGGTCTTCCCTAGAGTAAAAATCTAATCATCGAACAAAAATCATCGATGAACACAACTCGGACAGTATAGCGGTGCGCACCCCAGAGTTGAAGTAGTCGCACTGACACCTAGCCACCTGAGCTATCCCTCTAACCGGAGCCATCTCTTTAACCGTAGCTATCCCTCTAACCTTAGCCATCCTTCTAAAAAGGCAAGCACATGCGAGCAGCGACTTTACACGGCCAGACAGCAAGACCCCTACCGTTCGCCTTTTGGCTTTGCGCACTTTTCGTCTGCCCTGTGGCGCTAGCAGATCAGAACGCTGTAATCTCTGTTTACCACCATGTCTCTGACTCAACCCCACCTTCGACATCCCTTTCGCCCGAGGCCTTTAGAGCCCATCTTTCCTTTCTCGCCGAAAACAATTTCACGGTGCTGCCACTCACGCAGATCCTAACGACCCTTAACGATGGCGACGATTTACCCGACAGAACTGTCGCTATTACCTTTGACGATGGTTACGAGTCAATCTACTCAACGGCGTTTCCCCTCCTGCGCGAATTCGGCTTTCCTTTTACCGTTTTTGTCAGCACAGGCCCTATAGATAGGCAACAAAGCGGTTATATGACCTGGGAGCAGCTGTCTACTCTTCACCGCGCTGCCGTTGTAATAGGCAACCATGGGACAGAACATCGTTCATTGCTTGAACTGAGCGATAGTGAGGCGAGAGTCGATATACTCGCCGCGCAAGCACGCATTACCGAGGAACTCGGGCCACAGCCCAGACTTTTTGCCTATCCTTACGGAGAATTTAATGACGCCAGCAAGCTACTGCTCGCAGACCTTGGCTACTCAGGCTTTGCCCAGAATTCCGGTGCGGTAGGGTCCACAACCGAGCAAACCGCCCTGCCGCGCTTCCCACTCGCTGGACTCTATTCGGGGCTTGAGGGAGCAACGTTGAAATATTCTACGCTCGCATTCGACGTACAACCGCTTGAGCCGCTCTCGCCGCAGACACAGCTCGCTGCGCCTTCGGCAAGAGTAAGGTTTGGGGAGGGGGACTATTCTCGGGCAAGACTGGCCTGTTTCGACGACGGCGACCCTATGGCGATAGCTTGGGAGGTGGGTCTCAGCGAAGACAACGTTGCGACGCTTAGCACTAACGCGAAGCAACGAGGCAGGCGCTGGAATTATGTCTGTACCGCGCCGCATACCGGCTCGGCTCGGTATTTTTGGTTCTCTCAGCCTTGGTTCGACGAGAGCAAACCGCAATAAGCAGGCAAGGCGCTAGCCATCGTCTCTGAGCCGCAAGTCATTTTGTTGAATGATGGTCTGGACCTCGTCGATGTAATTATCGCCACGCTGCGAGTAACTACCTAAACCATAGGCCAATTGAATAGGATCCAAATTTTTCTCTTGGTCGCGCATGCGGGCGCGCATGCGACGAAAATGCTCGTAGCTTGTGTGCGTATTCAGGTTTTTAAAGTACGCCGATACTGCCGCAGCGATCGTGTTAAATTTCCTGACTTCGTGAGTCGCTTTGTCGGCACGCTCTAGCGGAACAAAGCCACAGCCCTCTTCGTAACACCATTGCCCGAACAAATTATTGCCGTCTACAGCGAAGCGAGAAGTCCCCCAAGCCGACTCGTTGGCGGCCTGAGCCAATACAAGGGATACAGGAATCGCATCTACGCGCCGTAGCAATTGTTCAACGAGCGCAGCATCACCCCGCCGTCCCCTATCAGACTCGAAATCGACTCGATAATCTAGGGCAAATTTGGCAAGACTCACTCTCTCGGATGGACTTAATCTATGGCCGTTCGCTAACACCCTAGCAAACATCGTGAGCGTTTCTCTAAGCTGCAGGAGTCGGGCATTTTCAGCGTAGACATAGGCTTCCAGAAAATCAAAGAACTGTTGCTTTCGCGCATCGACGTCTGCCACTAAGGCGAAATCAGGCAGCACAGAAAGCGCTGGCGCCGCGGCACTGACTCGAGCAGGGGCCGATGGCCGTTCGGGTCTGTCATTTTGCTGGAGCAACAAGGCAGAGGCTCCAGTGCCTAGCGCTATTAAGATTGCGCCAGCGGCATAGGGCGATCTGACGTAACGCCAGATACTAGCCATAACTTGTTTAATTGAAGATGTCATCATGTGCACCAGTTTACTCGACTTATGGCTAACTCAATAGCCTGTCGATGAAAACTGAAACACTGTTCGAGACGCCCCAAAACTCTGAATCACTTAAAACCTATGATATCGGTGGGGCCGGCGTGCGCGCGCTCATTGCTACTCGCTTACGCTTAACGCGCTTTCGAGCCCCCTAAACAAGCAGGCGAGTCGGCAACCGCGTTGTTCCGCGCGTCCCACTCCGACAGCGTAAACAGATGCAGCGATAAAGCGTGCACCGATGCCAGCAAATAGCCTGCGAGCACTTTGTACACTAGTTGATGGCGTTGCACTGAGCGCAGCCCTTCGAATTCAGGCGCGACCAAGACCAGCTTGAAATGCGAATCCGTCGCAGGCCCACCGTGATTATTACTCTCGTTTTCAAATCGTAAATAGGCAGGGGTAAACGCAGTCTCCAGTTCACTCTTCATGGCTGCAGCTACCGGTCCTGCGTCATTTAGGGACGGGGATATTTCTGATACAAAAGTCTCGGGCATAGACGCTTTCTCTTTACAAGGGGAGATAATCTGCAGCCTCAGGATAGCGAAACGACACGCTATTAACTAGCGGAGCCGCCGCTAAACCGGAAAATAGCTGCTAAGGCGGTGGAGTTTACCGCAATCGATCGCTACACTGCACTGCTGCAAACTCGCACATTAATTTAGATGGAAAGCACGATGGCACTCAATTGGTATCCTGGCCATATGCACAAGGCAAGTAAGGAGGTTGTAAAGACCTTACTGAAAACCCAGGCAGTCATTGAAGTCTTGGATGCACGTTCTCCTCAGGCGAGTTCCAACCCACATTTCGCCGCTCTGTGCGCTGATCATCCTCGCATTCGTATACTCAATAAAGCTGACCTCGCTGAGCCTTTCGTGACAGAGCAGTGGACAAAATTCTTTAACGCGCAGCCGAAATCAGTTTGTCTGGTCAACGGGCATGAATCGCTTCTCGATGCAGAGCAAATTATTCAAGCCGCGCGTAAGCTGTTCTTGGCCAACGACATCAAAATTGGCGAGCGGCAGCAGCTGCTAATCGGCGGCATTCCCAACGTGGGTAAATCAACACTGCTCAACATTTTCTGCGCCCGCAAACTCGCTAAAACCGGCAATGAACCTGCAGTCACCCAAATTCAGCAACGGGTAAGACTCGATGATCACTGGCATCTAATCGATACTCCAGGACTTATGTGGCCTAAATTAGAAGATCAAGTTGGCGCTTATCGATTAGCCGCAACTGGCACAATACGCAGCACCGCTGTCGAAGCCGAGGACATCGCTTGGTTTCTTGCACAGGAATTGTTACTGCATTATCGCGATCGACTTGTTGCCCGATTCGAGCTTCCACAAGACGCGAATGATGCAGAGTCTGTTATGGAAGCGGTAGCGAAAGCACGCGCCTGCATAAAAGCAGGACACCGTATTGACTGGCATAAAGCATCAGAAGCCCTGTTAAATGAATTCCGCTCGGGTAAGCTTGGCAGATTCAGTTTAGAGCGGCCTCCAACTTGAAGCATTTTACTCAAGGCAAGCGGAGCAAACCAGCGCCCAATTGCCACCGTACAACCAAAGAATAAGACGCTCAACCCACCACAGAATAATTACTGCGCACAGCGCGCGTTTCGACCAAAGCGAGACCTTATGAACAAGCCAACACAGCCGCCTCTCGATGGATTCACTGAAGTTACTCCGACCGGGGCGGCTCACTCAGCATTCGATTGGCTCCGCAGCGAGCGCATCGATTCGTTAAACCTGACCATGGAGCATTATGTGCATTGCGTCACCGGCGCGGCTCACTATCACCTCGCGAGCAGCAACGATGAAAACGTTTTTCTCGTTGGTTTTCGCACCGTTCCAAGCGATTCAAAGGGCGTTGCGCATATTCTCGAGCACACTGCACTGTGCGGGAGCGAGAAATACCCAGTTCGCGATCCGTTTTTTATGATGATACGACGCTCGCTCAACACGTTCATGAATGCGTTTACGAGCAGCGACTGGACCGCCTACCCTTTCGCCAGCAAGAACCGGAAGGATTTTAACAACCTCTTAGAGGTTTACTTAGATGCGGCCTTTTTTTCGCGCCTTGATGAATTAGATTTTGCCCAAGAGGGACATCGACTCGAATTTGCCAAGCTCGACGACCCAACAACCGACCTTCAATACAAAGGCGTGGTTTATAATGAAATGAAGGGTGCGATGAGCTCAACCAATAGCGTTCTCTGGCAGACGCTAAGCAAGCACTTGTTTCCTACCACAACTTACCACTACAACAGTGGCGGAGAGCCGGAAGATATTCCTAGCCTCAGCTATGAAGAACTCACCGCGTTTTACCGGTCGCATTATCATCCAAGTAACGCAGTGTTCATGACATTCGGCAACATCTCAGCGCATGAGCACCAAGAGAGAATCGAGTCACTTGCCCTGCATCGTTTTGAGCTGCTTGATGAGAAAATTGAGATTTTGGACGAGGTACGTTATTCGGCGCCTATTCGAGTGGAAGAAACCTTTGCAGCCGAGCCACAAGAAGCGCCGCAAGGGCATGTTGTGTTGGGCTGGTTGCTCGGCAAAAGCAGCAATAGCGAAGAGCTTTTTAAAGCGGAATTGCTTACCGCTGTCTTGATGGACAACAGTGGAAGTCCCCTACTCGCTGCACTCGAGACGAGTGAATTGGGATCGTCTCCCTCACCAATGTGTGGGCTTGAAGATTCGAATCGTGAAATGAGTTTTATGGCAGGCCTCGAAGGCTGCGAGCCGGAGGCCAGTAATGCCGTGGAGGCGTTGATTATTGGTACTCTCGAGAGAATCGTCGAAGAGGGAATAGACCAAGAGCATGTACTCGCTGCGCTGCATCAGCTTGAGCTTAGCCATCGCGAAATTGCCGGCGACAGTTACCCATACGGTTTACAACTTATTCTTGCAGGCCTTTCCAGTGCGATGCACCGCGGTGATCCGATCGAATTAATGGACATTGATCCGGTTCTTGAGACACTGCGCGAAGAGGTTATGTCCCCTGACTTTATCCCCAACTTAATCCAGACGCTGCTGTTGGATAATAAGCATCGCTTAACGCTAACCTTAACCCCTGATTTTGAGCTCGCCGAGCGAAAGGAAATCGCCGAGCGCGAAAAGCTCTCCGCGATAAAAGGCGCGCTGTCACCAGAACAGATAGACGCCATCGTTGCCCGCAGCATCGCGCTGGAAGCACGCCAAAGTGCCGAAGACGATCCATCAATTTTACCTAAGGTGGGTAAAGAAGATGTGCCGGCGACGATATCGGAGCCGCAGTCAACTTTAAGGGTACTCGCAACCGGTGACTCGTTGAGTTATTACGGACAAGGAACTAATGGCCTCGCTTATCAGCAAGTTGTTTATACGCTGCCTTCGCTGCCGCAAGAATTACTCGAAATACTCCCGCTCTACACCAGTTGCGTAACCGAACTCGGTGTTCGCGCGCGCGACTATGCCCAGACCCAAGCCTGGCAGGCGCAAATCTGCGGCGGCATAAACTGTTTCAGCAGCATCAAAAGCCATCAAGACGATGAACAGCAGGTGCAAGGTACCCTAACGTTCTCCTCAAAATGCCTCCGCGCCAACAGTCAGGCCCTCAGCGAATTGCTAGCCGAAACTATTGAGGGCGTGCGTTTCGACGAAGAGCAAAGAATTGCCGAACTAATCGAACAAATCACCACCCGCAAGCTAAGCAGCATCACAGGTTCAGGGCATTCCCTCGCCATGAGCGCCGCGAGCAGTGGCTGGTCTCCGACGGCACAGATGAATCATCAATACGCGGGCCTCGCGGGTTTGATTCGATTGAAGAAGATACGCGAGTCACTCAAAAACACCCAAGAACGCGCCGCTCTGTTACGACGCTTTAAGACGCTTCATGAGCTGGTGACCTCCGCGGATCGACAGTTTTTACTCATTGGCGAACCTGAGTGCGAAGAATTGCTGTCAGCGCCGGTAGCTCAGGCCTGGGCGACAAAAAGCAACGAGAACGCGCTCGATGATTTTACGCTCGAGCCCATTAGACAATCTGTTGCTCAGGCATGGACAACATCGACGCAAGTCAATTTCTGCGCCCAAGCGTACCCGACCGTGCCGGCGAATCATAAAGATCACCCGACGCTGCAGGTGCTTGCTGGATTCCTTCGCAATGGCTACTTACACAGCGCAATTCGCGAGAAAGGCGGCGCCTACGGCGGCGGTGCGAGCCAAGACGGCTCTTCTGCGTCGTTTAGATTTTACAGCTATCGTGACCCTAGGCTGGAAGAGACGCTTGCAGACTTTGCCAAATCCATTGATTGGTTGCTTAACACCGAGCATGCCGACAATCAGCTCGAAGAGGCCATGCTTGGCGTGATCGCCGCAATGGATAAACCTTCGTCGCCGGCAGGTGAGGCTAAAGCCGCTTTTTACAACAGAGTATTCTGCCGCAGCATCGATCAGCGCATGGCATTCAGAGAGCGCGTGCTCGCCACCACATTTGATGAGCTCAGAGCAGTCGCCGAGCGCTATTTCGTTGGCGTCACTCCAAGCGTTGCGGTAATTACATCAGCTAATGCAGCACAAACGCTCAAAATAGAAGGATTGGAAGTAATTAAAATATAATTATTTCAATTAGTTAACCTTTTATTGAGAAACAGGAAATATTTATTGTCGTGTTGGGAACTCTCCTAGGAAGGCGGGGTCCTATTGAGTGTAGGTAGATTGTATTCAAAATTGTGGGTTTTGAGCCATTTATCTCTCCCTTGATAGATTGACCGCCGCTAAGGTGGTCCTTAAATAGGCCTTCATGCCTTAAGCCTGCGATCTTCGGATCGCGGGCTTTTTCTTTGTATAATGCCAGCTACCTTATCCCCTTGATTAAGATCCCAGCAGCTTATGCAAAAACACCTAGATGCTCAGACCGAAGCCATTCGCGTCACCCTCATCGGTATGGTTTTAGACCTCGCGCTTGGCGTGGGCAAAATAATCGGCGGAATTTTTACTTCGTCATTCGCGCTTGTCGCCGACGGTGTGCATTCTTTAACTGATGCAGCGACGGACATCTTTGTTCTTATTATCGCCCGCACCGCCTATGCAGCGCCCGATAGAGGGCATCCCTACGGGCATGGCCGCTTCGAAGCTGTCGGCACTATCGTGATGGGTATTGTCTTCTTTTTTACGGCAGGAATGCTTCTCTATGATGCGAGCGAACGATTCGCCACATTAGATGATCTCGCCATTCCGGGTGTTTTTGGCGCACTAATAGCGGCGGCCTCAATTGCTAGCAAAGAGTGGATCTATCGATTCACGTTAGCAGCAGCTAACCGTCTTAATTCGAGTCTTCTTCGCGCTAACGCTTGGCATAGCAGGAGCGATGCACTTTCATCTGTCGCTGTATTGATCGGTATCGTTGGAGCGCAGTTCGGTATTGTCTGGCTCGATACTATGGCCGCCGTCATCGTTGCGCTTCTCATCGCCAAAATCGGCTGGGAACTATGCGCCGAAAGCATGCGTGAACTTGTCGACAGCGCATTACCCGATAAAAGACGCGGGGAGTTCGAAGCCTGTTTAGAGGAAACACCGGGGGTAAGGAGCATTACAGACCTCCGCTCTAGGCTTTCGGGCGGCAAAGCTATTGTCGAGGTTCACGTTGCTGTCGACCCGCGGATCTCTGTCTCGGAGGGGCATCAGATAGGCGCAGCTGCGAGCAAAAGGCTGCGGCAAAAATTTACCGACATAAGTGAGGTAATCCCGCATATCGACCCGCAGGGCTATCCAGATCACGACCAGCCTTTAGGTGGCGAGAATTCAGTGCCGTCTCGGGCAGAAGTAGCGGCGTTAATCAAAGCGCGATGGTCTGAGCTTACGGCGCGCAATTCTGATCTCGCGTTCGATTTGCACTATCTAGAGGACGGTATAGAGATAGACTTAATCGCTGAAAGTTCGGCCGACACCGCATTCGCTCAGACGCTTGCCGAGCAGCTAGTCAGCGTTGAGCACATTATTGGCGTGCGCGTTCTTCAGCATATTGCGTCACAGTCTCAATAGGGGCAGGCTAGCCCACCAAATCGATTATCCTTCTCGTGCCTTACGAATCAGATCATACGCTGACTTAATATCTTGGGTCTTACGATTCGCGATGTCGATCATCTCTTCTGGCAAACCTTTTGCGACCAGCTTGTCAGGGTGGTGTTGACTCATTTGTCGGCGATAGGCGCGCTTAACCTCATCAATGCTTGCCGAAGACTCAATAGCCAGAAGCGCGTAGGCCGCTGACAGTTTTGACCGACTTTCATCTGCACTTTCGAACCCAGCCTGTCCCGATACTCGCGCTAAAATGGCATCGAGTCGAGGCCTGCTGACACCGAGTTTACTGGCGATAAGTTCGAGCGTTTTTCGTTCTTGCGCATGCAGGGTTCCGTCGGCCAGCGCTGTTGCTGCAACGATTTCGAGTAACATCTGCACAAGACTCGAGCGTCTGAACGATTCTCGTTTGAACTGTGTCAGAATTTCTTCGAGCGGGAAATCTTGACGCTTGCCTTCGTTAAAGAGCTTAACGGCGACTTCTCGCTGCTGCGCGTTTAGTCGCATCTGAGACATGACCCTTTCGGCCATTGCTATTTCATCACGCGTGACTTTTCCGTCCGACTTCGCCACATAGCCCATCAACGCAAAGGTCGTGGTAAAGAATGCCGACTGGACCCGCTCGGTCGCCCCTAAACCTAAACGAGAGCTCTGCGCGGTAATGCCTCCATCAAAATAGTTGCCAAGACTCACACCCATAAGGGCGCCGAGTGGGCCGCCAAGCATAAACCCAAAAGTGCCACCAACAACTTTGCCCCACCAACTCATACATCATTTCCCAATTTGAGCGCTTTCGCGCAATAACCTGCAGGTAACTATTCTATCTATCAGGGCGCTGTCTTCGGTGCATCTGACGTCGTCTCTAACGCGGCGAGCAGCGCGAGAAGTGCAGTTTCATCCGCTACTTCGACGCCCAGCTCAGTTGCCTTAGCGAGTTTACTGCCTGCACCGGGCCCCGCATAAACAATAGTAGTACTTTTAGACACACTGCCTGCAACTTTGGCCCCAAGCGCGATAAGTCGGGCTTTCGCTTCGTTCCTCGAGAGCTTTTCTAAAGTGCCGGTAAGGACCACGGTTTGACCTGCTAACGGTTTACTTGCTGGACTCGCCACTGTGATCGCAGGCCACGAGACACCTCGCGCTGTGAGCCTTGAGAGAAGATCAATATTCGCGCGATTGGCAAAGAAACTGACTATATGCTCTGCAACGATGGGGCCTACATCGGGCACAGCGACCAGTGTCTCAACACTCGCCTCTTGCAACAGCATAAGATCGCCGAAATGGTTCGCCAGCTGCAGCGCTGTCGCCTCCCCCACTTCTCGAATGCCCAACGCATAAAGAAACTTAGGCAGAGTCGTTCGACGTGACCGAGCTATTGAAGCTACTAATTTTTCGGCCGACCTCACTCCCATCCTATCCAAACTCATTAGTGTGCTTGCTTCGAGAACAAAGAGGTCGGATACGTCACGAACGAGTTCGGCATCTACTAACTGCTCGACAATACGCTCGCCCATACCATCGATATCTAGCGCGTTGCGCGAAGCAAAATGACGAATCGATTCTTTGCGCTGTGCGCCACAAATCAGCCCTCCACTGCAACGAATAAGCACGTCGCCTTCTTTCTCAACAGCACAGCCACACACCGGACACTGGGTAGGTGCGATAATTTCTCTCGGTGTTGGGTTAACAGACCCAGCAAGCACCCTCACCACCTTAGGTATAACATCACCCGCTCTGCGAATAATAATTTCGTCACCGATTCTCACGCCAAGGCGTGTTACTTCATCCATATTGTGAAGCGTTGTATTACTCACGTTGACACCACCTACAAAAACAGGCTCGAGCCTTGCGACGGGCGTAATCGTGCCGGTGCGACCAACCTGAAACTCGACGTCTAGAAGGCGCGTGCTCTTTTCCTCTGCTGGAAATTTGTAGGCCATAGCCCAGCGAGGTGTGCGTGCGTTGGAACCGATGCTTGCCTGTAGCTCCAGTGAATCAACCTTAATCACCGCACCATCTATTTCGTATTCCAGCGCGTTACGCATCTCTAGCAGTGCCTCGCAATAGGCAATGCAGCGCTCGATGCTCTCCACGACCTCACGCTGCGGATTAGTTGGCAATCCCCAACCCGCTAAGGCCTCAAAAATTCCGCCAAGACTGTCGGGGAGATCACCGCCTTCTTGCAGCCCTACGCTGTAGCAATACATTTGCAGAGGCACTTTGGCTGCGCGTCGAGAATCGAGCTGCCTGAGCGTTCCGGCGGCGGTGTTACGGGGATTAACAAACACCTTCGATTGATCTAGACGCGCTTGCTCATTGAGTTGGGCAAAACCGCGTTTGCCAAGAAAGATTTCACCTCTAACCTCGAGCACAGCCGGATAGCCCTCGCCGCTAAGTTGCAGAGGTATGGTGCGAATAGTCCGCACATTGTGAGTAATATCCTCGCCGACCGTCCCGTCGCCTCGGGTAGCCGCGCGGACCAATTGCCCCTTCTCGTAGAGCAAACTCACCGCAACACCATCGACCTTTGGCTCGCAGCTGTAGGTGATCTCGCTGCTTACTTCGATACGTTTGAGGAGCCTTGCCTCAAACGCACGAAGGTCTTCTTCGCCGAACACCTTATCTAGCGAAAGCATTGGAATTTCGTGCGCGACTTGAGTAAATCCCGGCAGCGGCTCTGCGCCAATGCGATTCGACGGCGAGGAAGGAGAAAAGAGGTTATAGTCTTTTTCGAGCGACACTAAACGAGCCAACAAGGCATCATAATCGGCGTCGGTAATTTCTGGGCTATCGAGGGTGTGATAGAAACGATTGTGGCGCTCAAGCTGCACTCTAAGCGAAGCAACCTCTTCTAGGATTGCTGTGGAGGCACTCACCCTGCAGCGGCTCGCGAACGCAATCGCCGCAGCTCAAAGTCGCGTACACGCTGCCTATAGTGTTCTATTGTTTGACCGGTCATCATATTGCGCTGGTCGTCGCGCAATTCTCCGTCGATAGAGCGGACAAGATCTTGTGCTGTTTGCAGCATTTCTTCGAACGCCTCGAAATTGCTGATTGGTGAAGGCAGCGCAAGAAACAGCGTGACGCCCACGGTTGCGAAATTTTCCATATTATTCAGATCGAACGTACCCGGTTGCAACATATTGGCCACGTTAAAGAGAATCGGGCTTCTTTCAGCGTCGTCTGTTCGCTTGCTAAAAATCTTCCTTTCCCCGTACTCAAGTTCAAGTCCCTGCATCAAGGACAGTAGGCGCTCGCCCATGATTAACCGGCCTTTCTTGGCCGTTACATTCAATACGAGAACCTCTGACACCTCACCCACGGCGGCGCCCTTCGGCTTCTCCTCAATTGCAGGTGCTGCCTGTTCTTTAACCTCATTTACTCTAGGTGATAGCGGCGCGGGGGACGCGTCGGCCGGCTCTAGAACTTCGGGCTCAGGCGCCGCTTCTTGAGCAAAGGTTTCGGGGAATAAATCGGCAACCGCGGGGCTATCATTCTCCGGCATGATGTCGCTTGCCTCGCTAGGCGAAGCCTCAGCGCTCTGATCCTGTTCGTAATTTTCAAACAAGGCACTATGATCGTTTGTGGATTCCGCGATGGGGACAGCAGTGTTGGCCTCAGTATGCTCGATAAGTGGCGTATCAACAGGTGCGTCAGGAACAGTCTTATCTGACTTTCGGCTGGCAACCAGTGCGCCAAGCGACCTGCTTGCAGCGCCCAACGAGCCGAGGATAGAGCTACCCCGAGAGTCTTTTTTCGATGGCATTTTAGGCGATTCTTTTGTGCCTCCGATGCGGTCACCTGCAGACAGACTGATCGAAGAATACTCGTCGTCATCGTCATCAATGCCGTCGCCCAAAGAGAAAGTATGGGTGTGAGCTGAGTCTGTAGCTATCTCTTCGGGAAATTCTTCAGGCAGCTTTTCAGGCAATTCGTCAGGCAATTCTTCGGAGAGGTCTTCGGAGAGGTCCTCGGTTAGCTCCGCAGGAGGCTCATTAGTCTCCTTTTCGCCCACTTCATCGGCGATCTCATCGACTGAACTCAGAAGTTTTACGCGGTCTGTTTCCGGGTTAATCGCAACTGCCGGCACATTCACCCGGGTCTCTTTTGTCTCTTTAGGCCATTCAGACTCTTTAGACTCTTCAGGCCCCTCAGACTCTACTGGCGCCTCAGAGCCCTCTGTTTCTAATGACTCTTCAAACTCTAGGGGCAGAATTCCTAGACTCACGGCCACAGGTTTTGACACGGGGATATTTAGCAGAGCGTCAGCCTTACTCTCTGTGTTCGCTGCATGAAGCTCATCAGGGGAGCGGCGAACAACGCGCGCGCCGCCGCTCGGGAGCTCCGCTAATTCGATTGCCTCGAGGTCGATGTCTTTAGGAAGATTCTTGTCGATCGCAAGCCTGAGCTGGCTTTTTCTCGCTTTCAAAGCGACGAGAAGGCCTCTCACGACGACGCCAACGATAGTTAGGCCAAGGACTAGAATGACGAGTTCGCGTAAATCCATAAGATATTTTAGACAGGCTAATGAAAGAGTATTATCTAAAGAGTTATCAGCCAGGTGACAGCAGATCTTTAGCCAACTGCGGGCTTAAGTCAAAAATACTTGTCCCTCACCAGCCATACGCTCAGTTTGGCTGGCGAGGATGCGCCTAGGCAAACCACCCTACATTGCAGCGAGTTCTGCTGCCTCTTCAATATCGACCGCCACAATACGTGACACGCCCGGTTCGTGCATGGTGACGCCCAAAAGTTGGTTTGCCATTTCCATCGTTATTTTATTGTGTGTAATAAAGATAAATTGAACGGACTTCGACATCTCTTTGACCAAATTTGCGTAACGGCCAACGTTGGCATCATCGAGCGGTGCGTCAACCTCATCGAGCATACAAAACGGCGACGGGTTTAATTGGAATATAGAGAATACTAGCGCGATTGCCGTCATCGCTTTCTCACCGCCCGACAAAAGATGAATAGTGCTATTTCTCTTTCCAGGGGGCCTCGCCATAATTGCCACACCCGTATCGAGCAAATCTTCACCGGTCATATCAAGATAAGCGTGGCCTCCACCGAACACCCTAGGGAATAATGCCTGAAGACCAGCGTTTACTTTGTCGAAGGTCTCTTTAAAACGCGCGCGCGTTTCTTGATCGATTTTCTTGATAGCGTTCTGCAGCGTAGTCAATGCGCGTTCGAGATCGTCGTTCTGTTTATCTAAATAGACTTTTCGCTCAGACTGCTGTGCATATTCATCAATAGCCGCAAGGTTAATTGGCCCTAAGCGTTGAATGCGATTAGCGAGTCGCTCCAACTCTGTGTCACATTGCGCTATATCCATCTCTTCAGGCAAGGCATTGAGCACAGCTTCTAGATTGAACTTGGCGTCAGTAAGCTGCTCGAGAACGGCCTCCTGCTTTACTGAAGCGCCTTCGCTTTTAAGCCTCGCCTGCATAAGCACTTCGCGAATTTGATTACTGCGCTCCTGAATACTATTACGCTCGGCTTCAAGACCCCTTATGGCATGCTCGTTAGCGTCGACCTGAGCCTTCGCCTGTGCGAGTTCTTGCTCGACCTCTAAGCGCTTTTCGAGAAGCGACTCTAGCTCCAAGCGCATGTCAGCAACGGGCTCTTCGGAGGTCGCTATTTGTGCTGTTAAAGTTTCTATACGTTCTTGGCTACGCTTTACCTGCGACGACATTCGATCCATTGTTTCTCGAGTCGACTGCAACTGCGACTGCAACGTTTGTTGTCGCAGCGCGAAGGCATGAGCAGCGTCCTTATCATGCCGCGACTTTTCTCGAGACTCTTGCTGTGAGCGCATATGTTGCTCCCGCCTGTGCTCGAGTAACTCGCGAGCCTCGATATTCTCTTCCATAGAATCGAGCGCCACCTGAAGTCGCTGCCGTGATTCCGCTATATTTTCTTGCTCAAGCTCTATCTGACGCTTAAGTTCTTCGAGTTCGTGATGGATCCTCTGACGTCGAAGCCCTGCCTCCTCAACTTTTGCTTGTTGTGCGCTCAACTGCGATTTAAGGTTGCCGAACGCTTTGCTGTTATTAGCAATATCTAGCTGAAGTTGTTCACGGGCTTGTTCGGCTTCTGCAATGGCTTCTTTCAGTTCGGCCTGACGCTCGTTCAGTTTATTCGACAGCACAAGACGCGCATCAATCGATTCATTTAACTCTTCGATAAGCCCGCGCCTCTTCACTATCGAGCCTTCTTTGTCAGCGGTCTTTAATTGAATCCATGATCTACCGATCCACAACCCATCGAAAGTCACAATCGACTCATGCGAGGCCAAGGCTTGCCTCTGCGCCAGTGCTTCGGCAAGTGATTCGGCCGCGTAAATGCCCTGGAGCAAATCGCGAATACCGCTGTCGGCCTCGACGTAACCCGCTAGCGGCTTCAAGGTCAATTTTGTTTGCAGGTTATCTGTCGCTAAGGTACTTACATCAACAAGGGCGATACGCCCCTCTGGAAGCTCGGCAAGGAGTGACTCGATATCGTCCAGCCCCTCGACACAAATACTTTGTAGCGTTTCGCCCAAGACTGATTCGACGGCCTGTTCCCATCCTGATTGGATGCGGATGCTTTGAGCGAGTCGCTGCCTGTCTCCAAGACCCTTATTTCGAAGCCAAGCGTTTACCTCTTCGTTGTCCAGACCTAAGGCAGCTTGTTGCAGCGCATCTAATGATGCAAGCTTACCCCGAGCCGTTTGCAATTCACTTCGTGCCGCGTCCAGCTGATCTGCGCACTCACCATATTCGGACCGACGCAGCGCAATTTCACTGCCTGCGAGTTGGCTTTGCCCCTGCAGCGTCTCGATGGTTTCCTCTAAAAGGGCAAGCTCCTCTCTGGCCTCAATAACTGTGTCGTCTTCGTCTGATTGTAAAAGCTGCTCGCGCTCTTCCTCGAGCCGCCGGCTGCGTTCGAGCCCACGCTGTACAATGTTTTCAAGTTGCTGAATACGGGCTTGTTCTACCTCGGCGACTTGCCTCGGACGTTCCGCACCTTTGTTAAATTCATCCCACTCGGTTTGCCATTGCCGCAGGCCACTTTCAGCCTCTTCGAGAATGGCCGCCGATTCCGCTGCAAGTTCTAGTGCAGAATCGAGTTCAGGCGTCACTTCCTCGAACTCACTTTCGATCTCGACTATTCGAGCTAAGTCGGTATCGAGTTCATCTTTCGTTTGTTCATAGGCCTGCTGAGTTTCGTTAAGATCGAAGCGCATTTGATCAGCGCGCTCAAGATGATGCTCGATCGACTGCTCGAGTCGTGCGATGTCGTTTCCTAACCCATAAAATCGCGCCTGTACCTCGCCAAGCTTATCGCCAAGCTCAGTGCCATCGACTAAGCGTTGCTCGATCTTCGCATCCGCTTCGCGTTGGTCGGCAATAGTCGCCTCTAACCGTATTTCCTGATCGCCAATTGCTGCCTTGTTCTGCCTAATATCGACGTCTAATGCCTGCCATTTTAATGCGTTCAAAAAAGCAGTCGTTTGCCTCTCTTGCGTCTTGTATTCACCGTATTTCTCAGCCGCAACTGATTGCCTGTGAAGGTGTGCGAGCTGCCTGCCCAACTCATCGCGGATATCTGACAACCGCTCAAGGTTCTCTCGCGTACGCTTGATTCTGCTCTCGGTTTCTCTTCGGCGCTCTTTGTACTTTGATATTCCTGCCGCTTCCTCGATAAACACGCGTAATTCTTCGGGCTTAGACTCGATAAGCCGAGACACCATACCCTGTTCAATAATCGAATAACTTCGCGCGCCCAAGCCGGTGCCGAGAAAAATGTCAGTGACATCTTTGCGGCGGCACTTGGTGCCATTAAGCGAATAGGTAGACTGCGCGTCGCGATCCACCTTGCGCTTTATCGAGACCTCATCAAAATTGGCGTATTCGCCTGTCAGTTTGTGATCATGATTATCGAACACCAACTCAACGCTTGCTTGACCCACCGGCTTACGTCCGCCGGACCCATTGAATATGACATCGGTCATATTCTCGCCACGCAGGTTTTTCGCAGAGCTCTCTCCCATTACCCAGCGCACGGCATCGATTACATTCGATTTACCGCAGCCATTAGGACCAACGACAGAGCATAGGTTCGAGGGGAAATCGATTGTTGTAGGATCAACGAAAGACTTGAATCCGGCTAACTTAATACATTTGAGGCGCATCGTTTTCTGATTCTGATAGTTATTATTGTCGTGATGTGAGTTACATAACGTACTGTAGAGTAGCGCCCTGCTCGTTGCTACGCTCTACTTGAGCAGCGCTGGCTTAAGCGACATCGCCGCGCCCAAGTGACTAGGCATCTGCTGACTCGTAATATTTACGATTTTAAACGATAGATGACCGCAATAACACTACCAATAGTGGTTCATGGTAACGATCATTACCTCATATTGATCGCGAACCACTCAGCTGGCCTCAATCAATTCCATTGTCACTGTAAACCACCAGTAACCTAGCGCATAGAATTGCGACAGCTAGACTTAGTTTCAGTTTGTATCAGTTAAGTGCTCGATCTAAATTGGCTAGCGAACAAAGCGCACAGACCATTTAAGTAGTCGGTAAGCGCCTGCAAACCTATTAAAAAGGGTTACTAATTAGATGCCTAGACTTCTTCTCTAACCCGTAAGAGAGAAAGAACTCACGTAACATAACAAAAGAAGTAAAGCATGTTCACTATCGATCTGCCACAGCAAATAGAAACACGTCTTTTGATCCTGGCCATGAGTACCTGCCGAACAATCGAATACTGTGCCCGAGAGGCGATTCTAGATTATATCGACGAGATAGAAGAGCGGTGTCTGGCGAGGCAAAGGGCGGTGGTTTGCTGAGGGGAACTTAGCAACCGAGTTCATTCGACTCATACGCAGAGCCTGTTCATCGTCAGTCTCGTCGTAATAAAAGCGTTCAGTAAATCCATTGTCGTAGGTGACATCTTTGTATGGCATGGGTCTTTCTCCTTTTAGCTCTAACGTGGCAAGTAGGTATAAATCACGATTCGTCTAGAACCCCATATCATCCATGCCCTGCAGTATCGATTCTCGGGTGGCCTCCGGATGTTTCTTGATCGTTTCCTCGACAATGTGCTCGCGTAATAAATCGACGCCCAGCCTCGAATTTTTAATGTAATCCGCATTTTTTTGTCGCTCAGCTAATTCCAACTGAGCCATTTTACGCAGCAAGGGGTTTTTAGAGTCGACACCGGTGCTTTGTGGGCTACCTTTAGTCATTTGACTTCTCCGGTGTGAGTTTTTGAGTCGCTTATATAGTTAACCTCAGCGTTCCACCCTAGTCCGTAATCACGCCAATCCTGATCATCCATGTAAAAACCGACGTCCTCAAAATACTGACGTAATTGACCCGGTGTGAAAGTCCCTGAGTATTCACGGCGAGATAAAGCCGGCTCGAGAGACGCGTATAATTCCCAATATTCGCCTTTACCTAACCTTTTAATCCAATAGTTAGTTCTCGAGCTAAGCCCGGGGGCACCTGAATAGCTGTGCGTTCCCAGATCAAAGACCCGTTTACGCGTAAGCAAGGCAGGGCCACTCAGAAAGTCACGATGAGATTCGATCGTTGCTCATTTTTGGATGGATAAAACGAGTAATACTTGGAAATCGAGAGTTAACTATTAGTGTGGTGCCTGTATTTATTGAGGGTAAAGACCCGCTTGATGAACGGATTGAATTTTTTATCTCGAAGGAATTTGATGGCCTAGAGGAAACATATTATGAAGGTGACGCATACCCGCAGGAAAAGACCGAAAAAACTAGCAGAGATCGCCAAACGATTGATACTGGAGGAATTTGCAGAACTAAGGGCGAGCCCGCAGGAACCTAGCGGGTTAATAAAGAGCTTTCAGAGGCTAGAGGCTAAGCGTTAGTTACACAAAGCTTTCATAGATTACATGGCGGGTTGACTTGACTGGAAACTTCTCTTACGGTTATTCAGAATATTGCACAAACGTGTAACTACTGAAGATGATAGTCACTCGTAGGCAGAATTTGGCGCTCACAAAGCAAGAATTCAAAGACGACGAAATTCCAATATTCGATAAAGCTTTTGTGTACGAGTGTGACGAGTATTAGCAATGAAACAACAGCAGTTGAACGTGGCAAAGCTGCCTACCTAGAAATTTACGCAAATCTTCAATAAGGCAAAATCTACTTTTCAATTACCACTAAGGAAGGCGTGCAACAGTGCGGAGACTTTCGCAAACGTGATGTAGAACTTGGGCATATTGTAAGTGGACGTTTGGCAACAATAGCCACGCACTTACGGAAATGGCTTAGCTTCATAAGCAAAGATATAAAGCTGAAAAAACCAGAACGCACTGCCTACGACCACGCTTGCACATTTTGCAACAATTTGACACTTATCCTTTGCGTTTCAGCGGGCTTAAACAGTCATGCGGGAAAGAGATCAACGAAACTGATTCCTGTTCGCAAGCATAGAACCCTAAAATCGTAGTCTCTCGGGAGCCAGAATTTTATGCATCCCCTATTTACTAATCGGCAGCTGATTTTAGCCCCCTGTCTCAGTGCTGCGCTGATACTAAGCGCAAATAGTGCCAGGGCTCAGGATCCTTCCACCTCTCAAGATTCTACAGTGACCTACCCTGCCGAGTACTTTGCCCAATTCAATCCTTACTCCGTCAACGATATGTTGCAACGAATTCCCGGTATATCGCTTGCCCGTAGCGGTAGCCGCAGTGAAAGCAGAGGCGGTGGCAGAGGCCTAGGTGCGGGCGGAGAACAAGTGTTGATTAATGGTCGGCGTATAGCGGGTAAAAGCAATGAAGGCGATTCACAGCTTTCACGCATTCCCGCATCGGAAGTGCGCTACATTGAGATTATTCGAGGCACGTCAGGAGAGTTAGATGTCCGAGGAGGAGCCCAGGTTGTCAATGTTGTCTTGGAAAAGGCGCTCTCAAGCGTGAGCTTTGCTTATGAAGTGAGCACCGATCGAGCATTGGACGGGTCATTAATACCAGGCGGTAAGATCTCGGCGACAGGACAGTACGGCGCGTTGAGTTATTTCCTTAGCGCAGAGCGGGAGCCGCGTTATGACTATCGCGACGGTTTTGAAAGAGCATTTGGTATTGACGGGGGTCTCGTCGAGACAGTGAACCGTGATGAAACAACAGACAGCTGGCCAATATCAGTAACAGCAAATTTTGGTTATGAACTAACGCCTGCAGATACTGCAAATCTCAACTTTTCTTGGTCCGGAAATGATGTGGAGTACGATACTGACCGAATCATCACTCGATATCAATCTAACACGGTTGCTAGTAGCATTTTCGAACGGGATTCGCAGCCAAGCGATCAGAGCAATTTCGAGGTTGGTGGCGATTACATGCATGTTTTTGACAACAAAAGCAGGTGGAAAACTATTGCCGTTGTTAATGAAAAAGAAAACGAGTTCGCACGCAGTCGTTTCAAAGTAGATCCCGCCGCATCTACCGAAACAAAAGATCTGTACTTGTTCAACTATGAAAAGTACCAGGAACGCATAATTCGATCGTCATATGTTTTTAATCTGTCGCAAGATCAATCTATTGAGACGGGTATAGAGAGATCGCATACAATTGTTGATACGTCTCTACGACTTGGATTGCTTAACGGGGTCGATGGCGGCTATGAGTTTGGCGGCCTCACGCCAGCGACTAATTCTATAGGGTCGGTAGAAGAGATGAGGCTGGAGTATTTCACAATCCATAATTGGTCAATGAATGAGAGGATGACGCTAGAGACCACGCTGCTTTTCGAGGACAGCTCAATATCTCAGAGTGGTACGTTGGCAAATACTCGCGACTTCTCATTTTTCCGTCCGAAAATAGACTATCGGTTTGATATTACACCAACCGTTCAATTTAGAGGAATTATTCAGAAGATAGTCAACCAGCTCAGTTTCCGTGACTTCACGGCAGGCGTAGACTCTCGGGACGACGAACAGAATTCGTTCGAAGGGAATTCGGATATTCGACAAATGCAATGGTGGAACTATGAAGCTAATCTGGAATATCGCCTTCCTCAGGATGCGGGAGTAATTAATACTCAGCTGTATTATCAAACCGTCAGAGGCGTTATAGATAATGTCGATGTTTCTCGAAATGGAGAAATTCTCTCAGCTCGGGGCAATACTGGAAACGGAAGGCGCTATGGACTTAACTTGAGTAACAGTTTGCGTTTGGGATTCCTCAGTCAGCCCAATATGCTTTTAACCGCCGGACTCAGCCTTGAAGAGGCAACCCATAGAGATTCAATCCTCGGCAGAGACAGGGAGCGCTCAATGGGCGCAGGCAATTTTGGAGGAAGCAGATACTCAATTGGATTTCGTCATGATATTCCCAGACTAAACAATACAAACTGGGGTTTTAATGCAAACAAAAGGTTTTTAAACGATTTCATGAACTGGGATATTGATAAGACCGAGTATTACCCCCCTGATTGGTCTTGGTTTGCCTGGGCGGAAACTCAGGCTTGGGGTGGGCTTGTGTACAGGTTTGAGGCAAGGGACTCTGGTGAACGGTGTAGGCTACGCACGCGCTATGCTGGTGGCACGACCATTACGGGTTATGTGGACGAAGTAGAGGACTCATGTTCAGTAAATGGCCCTGTCTACGCGATCAAAATCCGCGGCACGTTTTAAACCATACAGCCAATTAATGTCTAGGTGCGAAGTTAAAATAGCTGCTGTGGAATGAAATACAGCATAGGGATTTACCAGATGCGATACGCATATGAACGAGTATGCATACCCGCTGCTGGCCAATATAACTATTAATTGCACAACCAGACCCTCCCCACTCCTAAAAATCAGGGCCATTTGTTATATATCACTGGGGTTGAAATAGTTTTAGCGAGAGGTAAAAGTAATTCTGGATTGAGTTTTTGATAGGCAAGATGGCAAGCAGATAGAATTTCTTTTTATAAGTTGCTGATTATAATATATTTTTAAGCCCACCTCAGCTACCTCTTCCTCGCTACAAAGCGATATCTGAAAGTCCAACAACACGCACAGACCCACAGAATAAAGACATCTGTTTGATCCCCTCCACTATTTAGCTTACTAACTGTTCGATTCAGTGCGCCACTTTTATAACAGTCTACGCCCTGGCAGTTGGCCTTGACGAAACTCGCGCCCACCAATCGCTCAAATTTGTCAATTCTACCGGAATATGAATGCCCACAGCAGCTTTAGCCATAACGAAAGCGCACTGCGCCGTAATATCAGCGACCGTGTAATAGCCACCGGCAATAAATTCTCGATCGATAAGCTCTTTATCCAGCCATTCCATCCGTGACAGCACATTAACCTTGTTGATCTGAGCGAGCTCGGAAATTTGAGTGACTCTGCCTTTCCAAATCTCACCGGTATGCACAAAAATTTTGATAATGGGATCGAGCAATTCAAATTCCATTCGGCGGTGCCACATATCTACAAGAGCACGGTCCAGCGCATCGTTTCCCATCAATGAGGGATTGGGGTTAGTTTCTTCCAGATAACGGCAGATAGTAGCGGATTCGCTGATGCAGGTGCCGTCATCCAGTTCCAGTACTGGCATCATTCCTAACGGATTTTTATCGAGGTATTCCTCGGTCTGGTTTTCTCCGGTCATCATATTTACCGGAACAATAGGAATATCCAATCCTTTTTCGGCAATAAATATTCTTACCCTGCGAGCATTAGGTGAAGGTGGGAGATCATAAAGCTTCATGACGGAACCTATAGTGGTGGTTAATAGAATTCTTTTCTACCAAAGCTGATTATTTACAGCGGTTCGCTCGCGACGATATAGCGCTCGAGAAAAAGTGGTGGCAGACGAGTAGGTCTGCCATTGTCCAGGTTGGTGCAGACGAAATTGAAAAATCCGCGTGCCAGCGTCTTACCGGTATTAACGTTGATGATTTGAAATTGGCGGCTCAGTCTGAATTTGCCGTCGCTCTCGACAATCCAGGTAGCGATCCTCAGTCGGTCTTGATCATAGGCCGAACCCAACAGATCGACATTGAATTTTACTGCAGCCATACCGCGAGCCAATTTTCTGCATGTAGACTCAGGTAGGCCGACTGCGCTGGAATGATCAAAGGCGCAATCGATCATCCACTTTATATAGTTGTGAGTGGAGACATGGCCGTAGCCGTCAACCTCGCTGGCGCTGACGACGGCATCAATTACAAATGGATTGCTGCGATCCCAGGTAAATTCTATTTCTCTGCTCCGAACTCGTCGATTTTCTCTGTGCCAAGTAGTATTGATACTACACCTTGCTATATTACAAAATCAAAAGGCGATTCAAAGAGTTCAGGGCCTGCTATGCTTCCCCGCGCTAACAACAGGAGTTCGACGAACATTCGAATTGAGTCTGCCTTATTTCCATAATTACTTAGGAGAGCAATGGAACCATTCTGACTTATCGGGGGAAGCCCCCTCGGGTGGGGTGGGATGTGGTGGGGTGCTGGCTGGGCCTGCTTAGAGCTTAGCGCAGTTGTAAATCTCGTTAGCTAATGCGCTCCTGCTATCCCCAGCCTCTGCTGCACCAAACAAGGTAGACCTTCTATACTTGCCTAATCTATTTGCTTCGATTTGTAATACTTATTTGTCAATAATTAGCATAATTTCGTCTTCAGAATTATTAAGAAACTCATCAAAATCATTCAAATATTGTGAGCGAGTCTTACCAAAACTTAGCTCAAAAGCCTCATCAAATGCCATTTTTCCAATTTTTCCGTAAAATTGATCGCGAAAAGCTTCTATACCTTCATTATGAATTAGATAAGCTATGAACCATGTCCCAATATCATATGCTGAAACGTTGGAAGAATAGCTCAATTGATCGAGTGGCAAATTTTGTGCTTTATAACCTTCGACTGAGGCTAACTTACGAAGCATTATTTCAGAAAAATAACCTTCTCGTACGCCGTCTTGCTTAGAGTATAACCATTGACCCATGTATTCGGCTCCGCCTTCCGCAAACCACGGCTTTCCTTTTCCACCCATCTTATTACTTCTCTCACATTCATCGCGAGTATCGCCTGTACATTCGTCATTTATGTGTGAATGCTGAAAAACATGAAAATATTCGTGCAATACTACGGGCTTGTAGTCCTCTTCCCTTGGCCCTGGATACTTAGCTGACATGATCATCATCAAATAGTCATATTGCCTAGTTGATCTTTTTTGGGTACTGATCGCAGCGCCACCTTCATCAACATAGCCCGTGAATATTGCGTAGTTACTATTCGCACAATCCCACTCAACCTCCCACTTTGGATCGAGCGCTCTGTGCCGCTGGCAGTAAGCGTCTTCTAGATTTCGAGCGGCTTCAGCATCATTGCCAACTATATACAATTCTACTGGGCCATAGTTACCCCACTCCGCAGCGGCTATGTTGAACCATTTGAGTGTGAGGTCGACTGTTTCTTGCGAAACGTCACTAGAAGGAAAGATTTCGGGAGCAGCAGAAGTAACAATGCCCCAATCAGTGCGCGATATAAGAGTATTCAACGTAACAACTACATTTTCATAGACCTGATTCTCTAAGACTACTTGAGGGATAGTTAAGTAGCCGGTTGGCATATCATAACTATCAGCTTCTCCGGTAATAAGCCTGTCATCTAGGAGATAGCTACCTCCAGCGGAAATAACATCTTTAATAGTCACGACAATATTTTCTATCGGCGCTTGTCCTGAAGACGACCCATCTATAACAACCTTAGGGATCGTTAAATAGCCGGTTAAAGGATTATAAAGATCAGCGCCAAATGTCCAGCATGGGTTCAGAAAGAGCGTAAAAATTAGGAGGATATTTCTACGTTTAGATTTCATCTAATTTTCTCCGCAGTAAGTATTGTATCAAGAGCAGTGTCTACTAACTTCAAACCCCGCCCCAGTCCTTCTAATTGCCGACTAAGATCCCACTTAATCAGGGGCCTTTCTATAACTAGCGAAATCTTGCATGGTTTCTTCTTATTGCCGGGTTAACGAATCGTTAATATAAAATAGTATGTATACGGGTGCAATGGAACCTTCCTGTGCAAGTTGGGCTACCCCCGGTGGTGGGGTCTGGATATGGCCATTTTGATATTTTAGGGGGTGGGGTCTGAGTCTGCTTGACTAGTGGGGTTATAATACAGTTCATTACACACCACACAGAGAGACTAAATATTAAGATCAAGCGGTTACTGGACGATCGAGAGGTGTTCGGTGGCGATAAATTTTTTGATGCTCAGGGGCGCCCCTATGGCCTAGTAGAGCATTCTGGTGGTGAGCTAGTAGTCGCAGCGGAAGACGGCCGCCCTACCTGTTTTAAGCCTGAAGCGCTGGGTTGTTATGTTACGCACGTGAACAGGACTGATCTAGGGCTGGCTATAACTGAAGGCTCAAACTAACTGAAAAAATCAAACTTTTCGCTATTATTTATCGGAAATATTTCTCCCAGATTTTCAAGGCCAAGATAACTGCGAAGCGCATCGTGTACATGGCTAGTTAAAATTTTAGCTCCAAATCCAGATGGTTGAAGTGTTGCCGGATCGATACCAACTGCATTTTGCCCCTCATCAGAGCCTTGAACTACTCGATTTGAATAACTCACTCCGTTTTCCATGACCATATAACTACCAATCGGCCAATGATCCTTGCCTTGATGTTCATTATAATATGGCGTTCTTGAGAAATCGCTCCCTACGACGACGATCAACCGATCTGCTATACCCGCCTCCGCGGCTTTATCCCATAAGTAATTAAGCCCTTCAGTCAGTTCAATTAACGCGAGACTCTGATCCCTGTCATGATTCGCATGCGTATCAAACGCCCCAGCCCAGAGATTAGCACTAACACTCACTCCGGATTTAAACGCAAGCACAGCGAAATCTGCTTGAGTACTGAGATAATTATTTTTGGGCGCAGGATCTAATCCAGTTCGCAGTGTATCTGCAAATTTGAGCAGCGGCGCAGTGTTTTCCATAGACGACATATAACTATCAATCAGCAGTCTATTTCCTGCCACTAATGTTTGATCCGTAAGCAATATTTTAGAATCATAAGTGTGAACTTGTTTTATGATTTCCCATAACTCAGGGTCGATCATGCTGGTACTATAAGATTGATTTGGCTTCAATAAATTCGAAAGTTGCCCCGCCGAATGATCAAGCATCGTATGCCTGATTAAACCCTCCGTCCTATCAAGCCCTCCAAAGCTTATAAATGACATGGGCTTTTCTGGCGCAAATGTGGCCGAATACAACGATGGCAGAGTAGGAAACCCCGACGCCGTCCTTCCTGACCAGTTAGTTAATGTCCCGATATCATGCGCATTAGTCTGAGCATCGACGCCATTTATTACCAATGTTCTGTGCGCATGTTTAGTGAAAAATGTTTCATTTCTTGCAAAGGGAGCGTAAGAGATATTGCCAGCCTTTAAAACAACTGCTTCTCGAGACCAGGTTGTGATTTCTTGTTCGCCAGCTTGATTCTCTTTAGGATCGCAAAAAGAAGAAACATCCCAGCCTCCTATAGCCTGAACTGTCACTAAAAATTTTCCAGCAAAAGCAGTTCCGCTAGAAGAAAATGCTGCAGAATTCGTCGAGCCGACTGTCGCAATAGATAGGAACTTGAGAAAATCTCTTCTGTTCTTCATTCCCCCCCCCGGACGCAAGGAAAATGGACCCTGGAATATTTACTCTTGGACAAAGTCTAAGTGACTCAGCATATAACTCATTACGGCTATCCACGCATACTTCGCACCGATCCTGTCGAAGAACATAGACTTTTCGACTGGCCCGTATACTTCCCAATCGATAACATTGTCTCGTTGTGGCGCTGTCGGATCAATCTGTTTTAAAAAAAGAGCCGTGTTTATATTACGAATATTATCAACTATTTTTTGACTTTGACCATTATTTTTAAAGTCATAAATATCGAAATCGAAGTCGTCATTTTTATTCTGCAAATCACGAATAATATTTCCATCCCAACCACTTTGACAGCGTGTCAAATAATAAGAAGTATTCGAATAGAAACCGATACCCGTCTTCTTAGCTTCAGAATATAGCAGAATCATTCTTTCTACTTGATCTGAAAACAAGCCCACGTCACTTCCATGTAGCAAACTATAAAGATGCCGTATTTGCTTGCGGAAATTCTCTGTATTCGGGTCTGAGGATTCTTCAACAAAATCAAACAATTTCCTGCTTTTAATTTCCTTAGAAAAATCTTTTACGACTGCCATACAAGAAACTTCTGTCGCATGCGTCATCAATACAGAAAGCATAGTTGGTGTAAATAAAACCAATCTTTCAGTGACAGCGTCTGAGTCAATACCGCCAAGAAGCACGCCAAGCGTCTCGTAGGTCTCTATCATTATGGGGCCGTCTTCATTTTCTATTTGTGCTTTCTGAGCAATGGACCCTCGCCAATTAATGCCCGTTAGACTCTCCGTTTTACGAGCTAACTGCTCTGGTGTCAGTAACTGCTTATTTCCTAAGCTCACCACGGATTGCGCGGATTCCGAAGCAAGTCCCGAAGCTGTTTCAGAGCTAAACCAAGGAGACATCAACATGGCAACAAGCATATCTTTTGCGCTCATGCTAACTTCTAAGGATTTGGAAAAACCATCAATTGCTTGTTGCTGTGCTAAATATGCTTCATATCTAGCGGAATAGTTTTCATCAGTTTCGACAACTGGCTTAAGTATAAGCGGCTTCCCAAAAGTTGCCGACCACCAAAACATAACGCTCGCAGAAAGGAACCCCTCTTCGGCAACAATTAGATCTGCTAGTACAGATAATGTTTTGTCTCTTTCGGTTATGGCAGTACCAAATAGTCCAGGCGGGCGCATATCGCGATACCACAAATCGCCTTCCTGATATAAGGACCCTCCATCTTCAGGATATTTATAGGTGCCGGTGAGCGTATCTAATCTACCCTCTCTAAACCGGCCTGATCTTTCCCAATTCTGAAATGCGCCTGCCACAGGATCCAAAAGAGCATGGCACACAGTGCAATTTGGATTATTCATTGTAGGGTTATTTCTATCAGCGAGGGCGTCTGCATCAGTGGTCCTTTGCGACGTCTTATCAATGTCGATCCCGAGAAAGTGATAAAATGTCCATCGAGCACGAGCGCGATTTCTATTGGTATCTGTTGTTGGGTATCGATCAAGAAATGCGAAGTCGGTCAACAGACCCGCATGTGGAAACGGGCTGAGGGCTGGGCCAACAGCTTCGTACTTCCGATTCCCTCTACTATCCTTTTCAAGTTCTTTAATATTAGAATCAGCAAAAAATCCACGAATTTTTGATGGTTTGAATGTGAATCTATCCTCAGTGTTTACAAAAGTTGCATCACCATCGAAAACCTCATCGAGAAGAGGATTCATCATCATATAATCTGCTGTTAATATTTCTGAATAAGGTAGATCGTTATTGATTACGTGATAGACCAACTCTCCTGAAGTTCGCTGTAAATCTTGATAAAAAGAGTTTCGGAAATGGTAGCGCGCATCATTGATTTGTTTGCTGTCTGTTTGATCAGCTACGGCAGCAACAATTTCGTAATCTTTATTGCTTAAATTTAGATAATTTCCAAAGGCTACATTTACAGCTCCAAGTTTTCCTCGCGTTAGAAGCTTGTCATTTACAGCTGTAACGACGAATTCACGGAATTTATCACCTTCCATAAGACGTCTGAGAGCTATCCGAAGATCTTCGTCATCTTTGACAGCTGCAATTTCTGCGCTCGTAGGAACCCTACCCTGCAGAAGAAGCGTTGCGCGACGCAAAGTGGTCGTTAGTGGCTCTGACGCAAGCCCAGATAAAAAACTCAGTTGTCTTTCCGTGACCCCGCCATCCGCGAGTTCGAATATATAACTTTTTCTTCCATTCCCACTTGCAGTTAATGTCACTATATTTTCGAATTCTTGATATTCGGAACTATCAATACTGAGCTGAACTCCACCTACGTGACCATTCCCACCCGAGACTTTTTCTAGAAGATAGTCGCTTCCATTTTTCCTAATAAAGTCTGCTAGAGCACTGAAATTATTGAGTGAGGATGCGTTATTAGAACGCTCAAAGATTAGGCCTGAACTTCTTGCTAAGCCACCGTCTACATGACAGGCAATACATCGAGCTTGAATAATTTGCTTCTCTATTGAATTATCGAAAGCAATTGCGCCAGGTGTCCTTTTAACGTCTAAAACTTCTGCGGAATCCGCTACTGTTAACCGCGCCGGATTTGGCGTGAAGTGAATGCTTGGGGCGTTCTCTACCTGATACGCAGCGTAATAAAAATAATTAGCGGGGGTTTCTATTACGCCGCTCATCAATTTAAGCGTAAATTCCTCAGTCAAAACCTGATCAGTTTTAAAAGGCACTAATGTTTCAATCGATCCATTCCAATAAGTGTATTCACCATCGGGATTTAAAGCATAAAATTGATTATTTGTAGATATGACTGCATAGATTGATGCGACCTTAGATAAATCGACAGCCTGGGGTGTCAGAGACAGTGATAATGCTATTTCGGTTTGAATTGTTATTTGAGAAGGATCAGTAGATGATTCCAGACTAAACCTAAAGTTGCTGATGCTGTCCGATCCGTCGGTAGATACTGAACCAATACTGGCAATATCCGTAGAAATATTTTGTTCCGCAGCTTGTATCACGCACGTGACACTAATCATTACTACAACGATGAACGAGCTTAGCTTCATTGCCATGTGTTTGACCGTATTATAAAAATCGGTAGAGCACCCAAATCGATCATGAACTTGAAAAACTGTATCGAGAAATATATTTTGCATCGCTATGTTTAGCCAGCGTATTCACTATAGTTAAGCACCATACCATAAGCTATTGGCTAGTTAGCCATTTTATCTAACTTGTCAAAAGCGTGCCTGACCTAGTCTTCTTAGTTCTGATTTGAGATTCGGCAGAGACCGTATATCTATAGGCTGATTTCAAAGCCTGTGAAAGCGACCGCTCTCGGATGTGAACGTAAGACAAATAGCCGTATCCTCAGAAATACCTAACCGGTCGCCCATAATAGTATCTTCACGAGTGCAAGGGAACCATTCTTACTTATCGGGGTGTGCCCCCTAGGGTGTAGTGCTGATAGGGCGGTTACTAGGCAAATGAGGGTGGGGTAGCTATCTAAGGTTGAAGAGCCAATGGATAGGCATTGGACTGTATCGATTGTGGGGGTTGATTAAGCATAACAATAAGCTCTTCATGACCTTACTTCCGATATTTGAAATTTACATCAACGGATTAGTTTAGATTGTTAGAGCAATACCAAAACCCAAAATATCCTTCCCCTTTAATTCGACTAAATCACGTACCAATACACGGCGATAAAATGACAGATACTGCCGACTATTGTAAGCACATGGAAGATAGCGTGATTGAGTGGGATTTTGCGAATCGCATAGAGTATTGCGCCCATCGAATAGGCCAGACCACCCGCCACCAACCAACGCATCCCAATGACTGGCATTTTCTCTATCAACGGAACTATGGCAAACACAATCAGCCAACCCATGAACAAATACATCGATGTGGATAGCAAGCGATAGCGCCCGGTAAAGAATATCTTAAGTGTGATGCCCATAATCGCCATACCCCAGGAAATACCGAAGATAGTCCAACCGATAAAGCCTTGCAGAACGATCAGCACAAAGGGGGTGTAGGTACCTGCAATTAAGAGATAGATGCGGCATGGTCCATGATGCGCATTCGGCTACGTTGCAGCGGCGAGCGGCTGCTATGGTAAATTGTGGAGGTAGCGTAGGTCAGTACCAAAGCGCAGCCAAAAATCGCGGCACTCACGATCTTCAATATGTCACCACCGGCCAATGAGTGGAACAGTAACGCTCCCAAGGCAACAATACTCAGAACAAAGCCCAGAGCATGGGACGACACATTGATAGATTCTTCTAGGGCGCTATACTGTGACGTGTCTGTATCGGATACTATGGTTTGCAGTATGGCGTGAACTAATCGAGCTTACCAGCCGGCTGCCTTAATTCTTTTTAACCACTACCTCCCTTATTCAGAGAGATTGAAATAGTATGTAGGACCAGTATGGGCCTGTATGTACAAAATCTCAGATGACTAAGTACTATCTATAGAGGCGTCGATAGTGAAAACTAATTAATCTTCATTTTGGGTAACATCTTTTTCGTGCCTCTTCCGCCTGCAATTTGACCAGTTCATCCTGATATTCTTCCTCAGAAAGTGCATGCCAACCAATACATTTTCCCGTTGGACTTCTACCACATCCACATTCCACAATTAATTCCTCAATCTTGCCTTGTTCTCCAAAATTCCCAACCGTTCACCAAAAATAGTATGTACTAGCTAAATAGGGAACCTTGCTGTGCAAGTGGGGGGTACCCCGGGGGATGGGGTCTGTATATGGCCTATTTTGAGGTTTTAGGGGGTGGGTCTGAGTCCGCTTGCCCCGCAGGATTACAATACAGAGCGTTCCACCACACAGAGGCCCTTAATATGCAGATCAAGCGGTTACTGGACGATCGAGAGGTGTTTGATGGGGACAGGTTATTCGATGCTCAGGGGCTCCCTTATACGTTTCTCATGGACGCAGCTATAACGCCAGTCCACTTCATTACTACTTTCAATTGAGGTGGACACCAAAGTCTCCGCTACCTCGCCTCAGATATTGCCTCGTAATTCTCATTCAATTCAGACAGAGCAGTTAGCAAACGAGCAAACTCATTGCTAGATGCCATTAACTCATTCATTTCATTCTGTAGTTTGTCAAAGTCTTGTGCTGACCATCTGACCAGGTCAAGTTTATTGTACCCTGCTCCAATCCCCATTCTGAGATCTCTCGTTTTTTCTACTCTGAGTTGATTCAGAAACCGGGGTTCGCATTCCCTTATCAATAGGTGAGTTCCTGTAGGCGTAAGTTTGGTACAAATGATGTCTAAGCGGGGAGAACTATTATTGGAATTAAAGAAATTATAAATTTCTGTTTCTATCTCACTAATGCGGAAACGCAAATTCGCGAGAGACTGCTGCCCAATGACTGTGATTCCCTCAATTGGCCTCGGCGCTGAGGCTGTGATTTTCGTGTCAATAGAATCGGACACCTGAGCGGAAACTATGCTGGTCATTAACCCAATGAGAATGCATGGAATAGACGACTTGTGCAAAAATCGAATCATAGGAGGAATGAAGATATAGTTGGTTTCATAGCCTTGTTCTCTAAGTTACTTAACCGTTCGTCCAGAATAGTATGTAATAGCAAATTAGGGAACCTTTCTGTGCAGGTGGGGGTACCCCCGGGGTGGGTTCTGGATATGACCGTTTTGAGGTTGGTAGGGGGTGGGATTAGAGAAGCGCTTGACACGCATGATTTAAAAATCTATCCCAAGGCAACCAAGGAAGCTATGTCATGCAAATCGAGCGCTTCTAAAGCAATGACTATTCGAGAATATATTGGACCATCGTCATTGTTCTTGCTAAAGGATCAATTCTAATCCTGCCTACAGTTTTAGTACCGTCTGAATGACTTACTATTTCGTCCATAACAACCAAAACACCATCTCTATGCCAGACCCCGGCAGCGTATGCTGAAGTTATAGTATTGGCGTCAACATATCCGCGACCATTTGCAGTATAAGTACCGCCATTTCCATTACTGTCATAGCTTAAATGGTAACTTACGTATGATCGGCCACCTTCATCAGACTCCCTTTCTACTGTGATAACAGATTCGTCAGATGTCAGATCGATCGAGGTTATCTGCCATGCCATTTCGGCCTGATTTGCCTCCAGTGTAAGCGCATGGTGATCCGCGATCGCAAAGCTTGGAGCTGCCAACGTCAAAATTAAAAAAATAGCTTTTCTCATTATCTTTCCTCCTTGTATATTTTGGGGGTACTTATTAACAATTAGATGGAAAAAAATCTAACCGTTCGTCCACAATAGTATGTATACGGGTGCAATGGCACCAGCCTGTCTTATCGGGGTATGCCCCATAGGGTGGGTTGCTGGCTATGGCCGTTTTGAGGTTTTAGGGGGTGGGGTCTGAGTCCGCTTGACACGCGGGGTTATAATACAGGTCGTTTCACCCCGCAGAGGCTCTGATTATGCAGATCGAGCGACCAGCGGCTTCAGAAAGCTAGCCCCCCCCTAGCGGCCGCTAGCCCGTCACCGGTATTAACTCACTTTGTTCGGCATCTTCGGAATAAAAATCGCTCCAGAATTTGATTAGTCGATTCTTTATTCGCGCGAAAGCTTAAAAACATAAAGCTGTCCCCCTTCCGGTATGATTGAAGTATCTGCACCCGAAAAAGCCGATATACCGCCGAAATTTCCAGAGGCAATTGCAACATAACTTTCACCGTCTATCTCATAGGCTATGGGCTGACTTCTGATTCCCCCTCCTAAACGAGCTCTCCAAACCTCTTCTCCCGTTTCAGCATTGAGTGCAAAAGCGTGACCAGTTTGACTTCCAGAAAAAACTAAACCACCCTCGGTGCTTAGAGTACCAGCGAGCATTGGCTCGGCATCATAATGACGCCACGCGACTTCGCCGGTTTGATAATTCATTGCAGTAATATGACCATAAGATGGAGTTTCACCAGATTCATCAGAGACCCCATCTACAGACACAGGTAATCCACCCATAAATAGTTGGCCCTCAACATGCATGCTTATTCCTTTTTGCATGAGTTGGCAGCTCTCAATTACAGGCAAGAATGCTAGATTCAATGAAGTATTAACCGATCCTGAAACAGACCCATTCATTCCTCCGAGTGCGCCAGGACAAACTCGCATAGTCGGCTCTTCTGAAGGCATAGCTTCGGGGTTAACTACGGGGCGACCATTTTGTTCCATAGATTCAGCCCAATTAAGCTGCTCCATATAACTGGTTGCTCGTATGAACTCTCCGTTCTCGCGATTGATTGCGTAAAAGAACCCATTACGATTTGCCTGAACTAAAGCCTTTGTGACGCTCTCTCCTTGATTTAAATCAACCTGAAAAAGGTGTGTGTTACCGTCATAGTCCCATACATCATGGGGTGTAAATTGGTAGTACCATTTCCTTTCACCCGAATCCGGATCAATTGCTAAAACGCTATCTGAGAACAAATTGTCTCCTAGCCTCGCATCTCCGTTCCAATCTGGGGAAGGATTTCCAGTTGTCCAATACAATAAATCAAGCTCGGAGTCGTATGCACCAATGGTCCATGCGGGTGCGCCGCCAGTTTCGAAAGAATTACCGGACCAACTTTCGTATCCAGGCTCGCCTTCAGCAGGGACGGTATAGTGGCGCCAAACTCTCGCACCGGTTTCGATATCGTAAGCATCAAAGAAACCACGAATACCAAATTCGCCGCCTCCTACACCTATCACTGCTAAGTTCTTTACAACAAGTGGTGCAGACGTTGCGCTAAAGCCTTTGTAATATTCAATAATTTCACTTTCCCAAAGCTTTTCTCCTGTAAGACGATTAAACGCAAGAATCTTGGCGTCCAGTGTAGCCATTAAAATAGTATCACCGTGTATTGAAGCACCTCGATTTGCGGGGCCACAACAAAGCCTCAGATCCTGTGGGAGTGGGTGATCGTAACGCCAATATAGCTTTCCTGTTTTAGCATCTACTGCAAACAATCTGTTGAAAGAAGAAGTTACGTACATGATGCCGTCATAAACGATAGGCGAAACAGCAAATTGACCTTGCGTACCTGTAGGCAAGCTCCATGCAAACTCTAAGTCTTTTACATTGTCGGGCGACAAGGCTTTGATAGGGCTATGACGATGGTTCGCGTAGTCACCGCCGTATTGAATCCAGCTATCAGAATAATTGCTTTGGCTTTCTACCAGCATTTGACTTGTAATCGGCCCTTTTCCTTGGCCAATATCCCGACTATTAATCCAATGTGTAGTGAGAATTTCAATGGTTTCTCCTCCATCGAAATCATTTGATGCTCGCGGCTGATCTTCAACGATATCAGTTTCATTAGGACTACAGCTTGCCACGAGTCCAAGTGAAACAAGTATTACTGCTGCATTTTTTATTAGACTCGATATCCTAATGTCTATCATGAGAACTACTCCCCGGAGATATTTATCAAAAAGACTAAGCACAAATTTATGTTACCCGCATATTTTTAACTGCAAGTTGATCTATTAGATTTTAAGAATGCAATAATTTTCCAAAGGTCTTTTGCACCTTCTGGAAAGTTTTCACCAAAGGCGATCATTCTCGTTCCTGACACGCCGCCCGTCACAACTGTATATATTTCTTCATCGCTTCCGCCATGTAGCCACTGACAATCAAAAAGATACGGCGCATCAGATCTTTCCGGTGTCAGTTTATGACAATAACCCGCGCAGGTTCCTACAAACAATAAACGACCACGCTTGAGCGCCTCAGAATCATTGAGATACTCATCTGCGGAGCTTGAAGTGGCCCCATCATTCTCGCAGGATAATAACGAGAGCCCCGCAAATATAATTATTAATTTTTTTTTCAATGTCATAAAAATTCAACTGTGTAAATCTATCTCTAAGAAAATTATGGATAGCGTGGAAATGGATCGCCCTATATTCAGTTTTTATAACTTAATTACTAACTATTCTGGAATAATACAAAATAGCGAGTTAGAGGAGCTAGCGCAAGACCATAGGTATTAACAGGGGTGGGGTCTGGATAAGGCCATTTTGAGATTTTAGGGGTGAGGCCTGAGTCCGCTTGGTACGCAGGGTTGCAATACAGGCCGCCCCACCACACAGAGCCTCTAAATATGCAGATCAAGCGGTTACTGGACGATCGGCAGGTGTTTGATGGGGACAGGTTATTCGATGCTCAGGGGCTCCCCAATGCGTTTTTAGAGCATTCTAGTGGTGAGCTAGTAGTCACAGCGGAAGACGAGCGCCCTACCCGGATTAAGCCTGAATAGCTGGGCTGCGATGTTATTCACGCGAACAGAACTGATCGAAGGCTGGCTAAGGAGCGGCTTCGTGATTATTGGAAGGGACAGAAGCGCGAGTCTTACCAAAAGACGAACTAAGCCCCTCCTCGCTCATGGGACACTCATGGGACACTGCCAGCCAACTCGACACAATAGCTAACAATTGACGGCCTACGAGAAAGTGCTATTATTCAGTGGCTTAACTATCGCAGGCAGTTGTGGTGAGTTGGGAGAATTAGTAAGCGAAGGACTCATAATTCGTTTGACCGAGGTTCGAGTTCTCGTGGCCCCACCAATTAATTCCAAGATCTAGGGAGAACAACCCTGTCGCTTAGGTCACCTCAAGCAGAGCCAGACTACCTAAGGACTACAGTTCATGCAGTTGGGCCTTTATTAACGGCACAGCCTCGATAAGATTTCCCT